>Ga0194125_10010127_pt1 | contig 12928 bp, 13 predicted proteins | sample TA2KigC250mmetaG_FD_148626 | JGI IMG/M metagenome (GOLD analysis project Ga0194125, IMG submission 148626) | Freshwater microbial communities from Lake Tanganyika, Tanzania - TA2015034 Kigoma Deep Cast 250m | ecosystem: Environmental > Aquatic > Freshwater > Lake | place: Tanzania: Lake... | reverse complement strand
CGCGGGCGATGCCTGAGCGGGGTCTGAGTCGGGCTTTCTGGCGGATCTGCTGTTTCTTGGTGTGTGTGTTTGTTTTGAGGCAGATACGCCGTCGCCAAGGGCGCTGCGTTAGAAACCAGTTAACTAAACCTTGACCTTCAGCATCCTGCACCTGCAGCTTCCCTTCTCCAGCTCAACGATTCCGTAACACCCTTCAAACACAGGGCCGGGGTAGAAAAGGGTTGTTTCCCCCAGCCTGTCAATGGCGCCGGACTCATGTATGTGTGCTGATACCAGCAGGCGCGGCTTGGCCTCAAGGACGAACTGCCTTATCTCGTCAGAGCCGACGTGCTTCTGCCCGCCCGCGACGTCGAGCTTCGTGTCCTTTGGCGGCGCATGGACAAGCATCACGAAGTCCTTGCCTTCCAGCTTCTGCCTGAAGAGCGTCATGGCTGTCTTAGTCTCCTCAGCCGTAGGCTCCAGCAACGTATTGAATGGTGTGAGCGCGCCGCCCCAGCCCGCGAAAAGTGTGTTAAGCGTCTTCCGCGTCCTGCCGTGCAGGTTGATCCCATACTCGTCAAATATCGCGAGCATCTCATAGGGGTCCTGGTTGCCTGGCACGCACAGCAGGTTCTTGTTGAACGCCAGCAGCTTCTGCACAATCATCTCGCCTGTGTCAGCCTGCGAGAAGGCTGTGTTCTGGGAATACATGTCAGTGAAGTCGCCCGGGCACAGCACCATGTCAGGCTTCTCCTTGGCCGCGTCAGCCAGCACAGCATCCAGCGCTTCCATGTCGCCGTGTATGTCAGCCACCACGAGGATTTTCATGGTAAAGATAGTGCAGGCGGGCTTAAATTCCAAACCCCTCCAAGAAGGTCTCGACCTCCTTCTTCACCTGCTCGTATGGCGGCAGGTAGTGCAGCAAGCCGCGCAGCTCTGTCTCGTAGCGCCTCTTCGACGGCAACGCCAGCCCGGACAGGCTGGCGCCCTCCTCAGCAAGCTTCTGCTGTATGAGGGCCATATCCACCTCAGCCTTGCTTATCAGCACCCAAACGTCGTACATGTCCCTCGGCTCTCCCCTGGCCGCCAGTGAGCGCACCTTTTCTGCGAGAATCTCTTTTTCTGCCATGACCGCCAGCGTGAACAGCGGCACGTCGGAGAAAAGCTTCCTTACGACGCATGCCTCCTTGTGCATCACTGTTCCTTTGTTGAAGTCCGTCTTCAGCGTGTTCGTTGAGTTCGGGTTTCCGTTGAAAAGCGGCCCCTCAAACCTCGCCTCTATCCGCAGGTTGCCCCTGTGGTTCTTCTCCAAGTATATGCGGTGCGGTATGTTGAGGAGCGTGAAATCCTTCAGGCAGGACCCAACGATCTTCTTCAGCTCAGCCAAGCCAACGCTTGCGCTGAAATCCAAGTCTTCGGACGCCCTCTCCAACCCATAGCATATCCTCAGGCATGTGCCCCCCTTGAATACGAGCTCGTCGGGATATTTTGACGCCGCGTTGAGGAAGATGTACTGCAGGTATTCCTTCTCCTCGTAGTACAGGCTTGTCTTCCGCTTTTCCTTCACCTCATTCAGCTCGTCGATGGAAATCATGCGTTCACATCCAGCAGCCATCTGGCGTTTAGCCTGCCCCGCCGCTCCACCGAGGGGTCCAGCAGGACATAGCCTTTCCCTATGCTTCTGTGCAACCTCTCGGTTTCTTTGCCCCTGCAGCCCATGCTTTCCAGCAGGAAACCCAGCCTCTTCACCAGAGCTTTGCTTCCAACCTTCAGTGCATAGTCTGCAAGCCTGCGCCTGTCAAGGCTTTCCAGCCCAGCCTCCACGCATTTCCTTATCTCGGCTATCCCCCCGGCGTATTTCGGGAACAGCAGCGAGTCCACGACGGCCTTCTCCTTTTCCGCAATCACAGTGTTGCCTGTCATGACATAGCCGAAGAACCTGCGCTTCGATATGGTGACGTATCGGAAGCCCGCGATGGGTTTGGAATATTTTGTGGTGGCCAGACATATTTCACGGGGCGTTTGGTCGGAGAGCCCGTAATAACTCAGCGCGCTCCAGAAGGATATGTACGAGGGGTGGTGTATTGCCACGCCCACGGCCATCTCGTCCGCGCCCGCGAGCGCGAAGAAGCCGCCGGCCTTCCATATAGCCCTCTTCCTCTTAAGCGCCTTGATTATGTTGTATGCCTTGGGCGCGCCCACGCCGAGCAGCAGCTCCAGATCCCTTGCCTTGAACGCCACAAAACCGCCGCGCTTCAGTGTGCTGTATGCTTTCTCTTCCAGCCTGCTTAGTTGCATATTTCTCACTTTTTGGTGTTTTTATTACTAATTATTTAGAAAGCTTATATTTAAGGGTTTGGGTTCTGTTGTCCGCCGAAAGCTGTTTGGTAGAATCTGGCATTCGGAACTGCTGGGCAGCCACACCCTGGTTTCATATGGAGGTTTTGTTTGTTTTGTCAAAAATATAATATATAATATAACATTGTTATAGATATATGATATCAAAAACACTGAAACAAAAACAGCACAATATGAATGTGTTTTCAAACCCGACCCGCACGCTCCAGAGGAAATGTTGGGGTGGGGATAACAGCGAAATAGCTGACTTCCACAGGAAACCTATTTAATGTTGAACACCAAGAAGTCGGTCTGGGTGGTTGGCTGGTGGGTTAATGGAAACAAAACCTTTGGACAACATCTTCAATTCTTATGCAGGCGCAGCAGCGGTCTTCAGGGAAAAAGACACCCTTACGGACAGGCACATTCCTGAAAGGATACCGCACCGCGAGGAGCAGATAAGCAACATAGCCAGGGTCCTTGCGCCGTCGCTGCGGGGCCAGCGCGTGTCCAACCTCTTCATCTTCGGCACTGTCGGCACAGGCAAGTCTGTCAGCGCGAAGTATGTGGCGTCGGAACTGGAAAAGAAGTCCGGCGGCGGCGTCCGCGTGCTCTACGTCAACTGCAAGATGAAGAGCGTCGCAGACACGGAATACAGGCTGCTGGCAGAGCTTGCGCGCGGCATGGGCAGGCGCGTGCCTGCGACAGGCCTGCCCACAGACGAGATATACAAGATATTCTTCAGCGCCATAGACGAGGAGAAGAAGAGCCTGATACTGGTGCTGGACGAGATTGACGCGCTGGTCAAGAAGGTCGGCGACGGCATACTCTACAACCTCAGCCGCGCGAACCAGGAGCTTGCGAACACAAAGCTCTCAATCGTCGGCATATCCAACGACGTCTCCTTCCTTGACACCATAGACCCGCGCGTGAAGTCAAGCCTGTCAGAGGAGGAGATAATATTCCCGCCCTACAACGCCAACCAGCTGCGCGACATCCTGTCAGAGCGCGCGAGGCTCGCGTTCAACAGCGGCGTCATAGAAGATGGTTTGATAGCCAAGTGCGCTGCGCTTGCCGCGCAGGAGCACGGCGACGCGCGGAAGGCGCTTGACCTGCTGCGGGTAGCGGGCGAGCTCGCCGAGCGCAGCGGCAAGGACAGGATAACCAGCGAGCACATAGACCAGGCAGAGGAAAAGCTGGACACGGACAGGGTGACCACCATAGTCAAGTCCCAGCCGAACCAGTCCAAGGCAGTGCTCGCCGCGATGCTGAGCCTGCAGGGCAGAGGCGATACCCCTGCATCAACCAAGGGAAGCAAGCAGCCCAATGGCCGCGGATGCAGCAGGCAATCCGGCAGCGACGGGTTCCTGGAAACCGGCGACATCTTTTCAGAGTACGAAAAAATATGCAAGGCTGCAGGGTTGAAGGTTCTTACCCAGCGCCGCATCTCGGACCTCATCTCAGAGCTGGACATGCTTGGCGTCATAAACGCGCGCGTGATTTCCAAGGGCAGATACGGCCGCACGAAGGAGATACGGCTCATCCTCTCCAGGGAGCTGACAGACAGGATACGGAAGATAATGGTTGACAGCTACATTCTGGAGGGATAGCATAGCATGGAATGCTGAAGTTGAATGGTGCTGATGCACTGAACTTCGGCAGACACGCGTGGACAAAAAAGGACACATGGAATGACGGACTTGAATAGCGTTGATGAATAGAAGCCTGTCAGATGCTCCGTGACTACGTCACGGGCACGCCATGATGCAAAGCATCATGAGCGCATGTGTTGTATAGGAGTGTCGGAACACATGGAGCAGAGCGAGATAGTCAGGGCGTGCCTGGAGCGCGGGCTCCTGGTTTCAATCGAAGACATCAGGCGCGTCGAGGCAGGGCTGAGCATAGACGAGCTGCTGGCGTCAAAGCAGCCGCAGCAGGCAGCAGCAAAACCGCAACCAGCTGACGAGGAAAAGGCAGGCAGGCTCTCGCACAGGTTCAGGAAGCCCAAGGCGAAGGAAACCATAGCACCGAGCGACATTCTGGAGCAGCAGAAGAGCAGGTATGAAGCGCTCAAAGGCATGCTGCTGTCCAAGACCAGCGCAGTGTCCATAGGCAACGCACGTGACAGCGCGGCGTCGGTTTCGCTGATAGGCGCGGTGAAGCGGGCGACGGAAAACGGGTTCGTGCTGGAGGACGTCACAGGCGAGATTGACGTGCTCTGCGACAGCAGCAAGGCGGCAGGGGTTGAAGAGGGTGACGTTGTCTGCGTGCGCGGGCCCGTGAAGGGCGGGAGGCTGTTGTGCAAGGACATCATCTACCCCGACGTGCCGCTGCTCAGGCCTGTGGGCAGGATGGAGGCGAGCATGCTCATAATGCCGAAGGCTGGCAGCCCTGCGGCAAAGGCTGACATAGTCCTTTCAGCAGAACCTGTTGAAGCCGCGGAAACCGAGGCAAAGAGCGCAAAAAACATCGTCGTGGAGGCAAGCCCGTCGCACCTGACCCTCTACAAGGACGGCAGCAGGTTCAACATCCTTTTCTGCAGGACTGAAAGCGAGATTAGCCAGCAGGCTGCCATAAACATGCTCAAGAAGCGCTCGCTCAAAAAACCGAAGGGTATGATTGCGGACAACGACGCATACCTGATAGAGCCTGTGCCTGACATCCTGTGGATTGCTGGCAAAGCCAGCAAGGCGGGTGCAGGCCAGGCGGGCCATGAATGGATTGAGACCTACAAGGCAGTGACCATCATCAGCCTGCCAGAGGGCTCTGGCAAGCAGGCCTTCATCAACCTCAGGACAAGGGAGGCGAAGCTGATTTAAAGCTTTCCACCAATACTGGGTTATGCCGGTTGAAACAACAACCCAGCCGTGGATAGATTCCCCCGCGGGCAGGCAAGTCTCGGCCCAGCGGATGCAGCGAGGCGGCAGAATGTTCTCGCTGTATGATGCCGCCAACATGGACGTGGACGCGTTCAATAGTGAGGCTGCAAAATACGGCGTCCATATGGATGAAAATGACGCCCCCATAGACAGGCTCGTCAAATACGCCGTATTCCTTTCGCGGAGGGACAAGGACGGCTCCGCCGTCATGGGAAATCAGGAATACATTGCCACCGCGCTCCATGCAGCGTCAAGGAAAGCCCAAGAGCCGTTCAAGTCATTCTACAACACGCTCACGCATGACGCCGTGGACTTCGTCGGCGAAATCCTCGCGTTCAAGGAGCGCATAGAGACAGGCGCCGACAAAGGCAAATACGTTGCCGAGCGCATGGTATTCAACACAGACGCCGAGCTCAAAGACGCGGGCAAAATACTGGTCGCACCAGAAGGCTGGCAGCGCGTCCTCGGCATAAATGGCTACCCTGTTGAGACAAGCGAAGATGCCCACAGGATTGAAAGCATAGAAATCCCGGGCCTGGATGACAACGACGCTTCAGGTTATTGGTATGTCGGCAATGACCCTGTTGGGCAGGAAAGAATAGTCCTGCGCGACCCGATCTGGTACGTCGACAGGCTCCTCGACGCCGGCGTGCGCAGGGGTCGCTCTTGCTCGCACGGGCGCGTGGGCGCTCTTAGGAGCCGCAGGGCTGCTTGATTTCTTGCCCTTGATTAGATGCAACTGCAAATAATTTTATGGACGAGCGCACCGCAAGGATTCTGGCACTGGCATGCTCTGTCGCGGGGCTTGCGACAATATATTTCTCGTCGGCGCTGGTGGAGCAGTCGTCAGTTACCGCTGACATAGGGACGCTCAGCCTTGACGACGTGGGCACAAGCGCGGTGGTGTGCGGCAGCGTCGCAGGGCTCAAGGCAAGCAAGGGACACATATTCTTCGGCCTGCAGGACAACACGAGCACTCTCCGCGCCGTCATCTTCAACAGCACAGCAGGCCGCATGAACCTGAGCGGCGTATCCAACGGCAACAGCATCTGCCTGCTGGGGCAGCTGCAGGAATACCCGCCCGGCAGCGGGGAGATTGAAATCGTTGTCAGTAAGGTTGTCAATAAAATGGCGGTCTGGTCCTGATGTTGGAGCTCCTGCTGTTCGCCCTCATCGGCATTGCGCTGGGAATAATCGCAGGCATCATTCCAGGGCTTCATGTGAACACCATCGCGCTGCTCATGCTGGGGCTTGCACCCGCCTTCGGCGCCCTGCCGCTTGCTGTCGCTGTCATAGCCATGGCGATATCCACGACGTTCTTTGACTTCATACCAAGCACGCTTCTGGCAGCGCCTGACCCTGAGACCGCGCTAAGCGTGCTGCCGGGCCATCGCTTGTTGATGGAAGGCCGCGGGCTTGAGGCCATCTACCTCGCCATGCTTGGCGGGCTCTGCGCCATGGTCTTCGTCGCGCTGCTGTTCCCGCTCATGCTGATATTGATACCCGCGTTCTACAGCCTTGTGCAGGGCTACATTGCATGGCTGCTCATCGGCATGTCAGCCTTCTGCGTCCTTTCAGAAAAGGGTGTCAGGCCAAAGGCGTGGTCGCTCGCAATCCTGCTGCTCAGCGGCGCGCTGGGTTTTCTGGCCCTGAACAGCTATTCCTTCAGCGACGCGCTGTTTCCCATGTTCACAGGGCTGTTCGGAACAGCCAGCCTGTTGTTCTCGCTCAGGCAGCCAGGCAACATACCGGCACAGAACCTTAAGCCAAGGCCGCCACCGAGGAAGCTGCTGGCGTCGGGCGTGCTGAAGGGTGTGTTTTCGGGTGCGCTCGTGGGGACGCTGCCTGCCATGGGCGCTGCGCAAGCGACCATGCTCACCCAGCAGATGACAGGAAGCGGAAGAGACCCGCAGGCCACAGACCTGCGGAAGCCAGAGGCAGGAAAGGACAAGGAGTACCTCATCTCCATAGGAGCCATAAACACCATAGTCGCCCTGTTCTCGCTGGTCTCCCTCTACACCATAGCAAAGGCGCGCAGCGGCACAGCTATGGTGGTCGGGACACTGCTGCCTGAGCTGGGCTCTTCAGACCTCATTGTGATGCTGGGTGTCGCCCTGCTGGCGACAGGCATCTCGGCGCTCCTGCTCATGCGCACGGCGCGCGGGTTCGTGCGCTCCATGTCAGGCGTAAGCTACCCTGTTGTGAGCAAGGCCATACTGGCGTTCCTGGTCGCGCTGGTATTCATCTTCACAGGCCTGCCTGGCCTACTCCTTCTGGCGGTCAGCACAGCCATAGGCCTGCTCGCGCCCCTCAGCGGCACCAAGCGCAGCACAGCAATGGGCTGCCTGATGGTACCTCTGATACTCTTCTATGCAGGTGTATGAGTATCAGGGTATCCTGAGGGCGGACCCTCAGAGATACCGCTCATAATTTTCTATATGGGGTTCTGATACCCCCTGCTGAAAGGGGGCTGCCTATTGAAGCCAGCCCTTCAGGCACAAGGAAAAGGAGCAAACACAACCTTGAGGACACGCCTTTTAACCAAGGGCGCCGTCCACTCCAGCATCCAGGAGCGTGAAGTTATGTGAATGAGACACCCCATGGCTTCCACTGGACGTGGGCGACGTATGCTGAAATGAAGGTTTGTGAAGGAACCCCTGTTTCACATGGAACTTCACGCCAACCCCACGATTTCCTATGGAATTTTGACGTGAAGTTCATGCTGCAGGGTGTGAAAGTCACACTAAAGTCACGCCACCACAGCAACCCTCGCAGGCCAACCGAGTTACCACTCGGTGGCAGCCAAGACCCATTACAACAAAGCAGTTTTGGCCGACAATCGTAACTTCGTTACGAAATGTGCAACATGTTGCACATACTTGAGTCCAAGTATACGGACTCAAGAAATCTGCAAAGTCGCGGACTTTGCAGCCCCCTTGGGGCTGGAGAAAAGGAAGCCGCCCCCGCACTTGCAGGCGCCTATCAGCGGCAGGGTGTCGTAGAACAGGCCGCACTTCTCGCAGACCAGGCCATTGACCTCGCTGAAGGGGATGCGCTCCGCGGCTTCGGGCTGGTTCGGAGTTGCCTCTGCCCTTGCAGCCCTGACGATGTCAAACAGCCCCATCTGCTTGCCGTTGCCGAGGAGCTCGGACTTGGAAATGTTAAGGCCGCGGAAGATGCGCTCTATGGGAGGCAGCAGCTGGTTCTCTATGTAGTATTGCGGGTCTGTCTGCAAGCCGCGCTCCCTGACGTATTCAGGGTCCTCGGTCCTGTTGGACAGCAGGTCCCTGCCCTTGACTATGACGTAGCTTATCCTGTCGCCGATGCCGGGCGCCTCGCCCGGGCTGCGCTGCTGCATCTTCTTGACCAGCTGTATGTGCGGCTGCTTGCCGTCATAGGCGCCCGCTGACTTGGTCATGGTCTTTGTTACGACAAGCTTCTGCAGCTCTATCTGTCCAGCCACCAGCTGCCCCACGACAGCCTTGAAGTATTTCAGAGCTCCCCTGACATCGTCCGCCTTCAGCAGCGTCTCAAGCACGGCCTGCACGGTCTCGCTGACAAGCGGGCACCAGTCCCTGCGCACGGTCTCTATGCCCTTGGTCTCTATCTTGTCCTTCCATGTCCCGTCCTCGTTCCTGTCAAACCTCCATGCGGCGTAGCGTTTCTTCGTCAGGGGCAGGAACCGCCTGAATACCTTCTCAAACTCCAGCTCCATCACGCCAGGCAGGTCCTCGCTGATTTTGTCCGCAATCCTACCGCCGCTCTCCGCTATCTTCTCCAGGTCATCCGTGTCCATCTTCACGAACACGGAGTCCGTGTCGCCGTAAATCACCCTCAGCCCGAACTCGCTCTCTATGCGCTTCGCCGTGTTCTTGATGGTCTCCCTGCCCGTGGATGTTATGGCGTTCGCGATGTCAAGGTCATAGACCCGCGCGCGCGAGTATCCCATGTGGCCGTAGAAGGCATTGGCCATTATCTTCAGCGCCCACTGCTTGGCCTCAAGCTGGCGTATGCGCTCCCTCTCCGTTTCCTTCTTCTGCCTCCTCTTCACAGCCTGCCTCTCGCTCGTCATATGCTCCAGTATGCGCGGGATGATGCCCTTCTTCAGCGAGGGCGGCATGAACCTCGCCCCGTTCATCGTCGTCAGCTCGCCGTCCGCGTGCCTGTCCTTGAGTATCGTCGTCGGGCAGATGTTGTAGGTGATGATGATGCTCGGGTACATGGACTTGAAGTCAAACACGGCGACGTCGGAGTGCAGCTCCTTCGCGGGCTCAAACACCCAGCCGCCCACAAGCTCAGCCTCTTTCCGTTGCTCGCGCCTCGCCACCTCGGCAGAGCCTGGCTTGCACGGGAAGACATAGCCCTCCCTGTTGAACTCGCGCAGCAGGTAGTTCTCTATCCTCGCGGTCTCGCCGCTCTCCAGCGTGTCCTGCAGCAGCGTGCCCGAGACCTTGGAGAGCGCGACGTACTTGTCCGCCAACTTCAGCCTGTCCAGCAGCTCCATCACAAGCAGGGAATCGTTCCTGCAGTACTCGGTCAGCTTCCTGACGCCGTCCGGGCCTGACTTCCAGAGCTTCTGTATCTCTGACTTCTTGACATCATGCTTCTTCCTGCCCAGCAGCCTCTCCGCAACGAAATCCAGCCCGTACCTCTGCAGCGAAAAATCCTTCCTGACAATTTCATAGCAGTCCAGCATGACGCGTCCCGCTATTGACGACCTGTGCCTGATGCCGACATTCCTTGAGGCAACGGACTTCTGTGTGCACCTGCCGAAGCCCGCCCTGACGTTGTTCTGCTGCATGCGCTCAATGATGTACGGCAGGTCAAAGCTGTTGATGTTGTAGCCGGTGATTATGTCAGGGTCAAACCCGTTCACTATCTCAATGAACGCCTGAAGCATCTTCTTCTCGCTGTCAAAGCCCTCAAGCCCTGCGCCGTGCTTTGACGCAAGCACGACGTCAGACTTCCCCCTGAAGGGCTCGCTGAACACCAGCGATATCATGACAACGGGGTCGCGCCTGGCCTCGGGCACGGCGTCGCTCCTGTCGGAAACGCATTCTATGTCAAACGCAAGCGTCCTCAGCGGCGCGTCGTCGTCCCTCTTGAGCACGTGCATCTTGCTTGCCTTCACCTTCAGCTTCGCATTCACGGTGTTGGTCGCTGTCTCGCTGCCCTCGACCTTCACCCAGCCCATGCCGTTTATGCCGAGGTCGTTCATGAACCTGTAGCGGAAGAGTATGTCAGCCTCGTAGGGCAGGAAGCCTGATGTCAGCAGCCTGTCCCTGACCTCTGGCGTCTTGGCGGGGTTGGACAGGATGACCTTCCACATCCTCCGCTTTCCGTCCCTGTCCGACGGCAGCATGCGCTCCACCTCCTTCACCTCCTTCACCAGCGGCTCGTTTTCAAGAGTCTTCAGCGCCTTCTCGTCGTCAAGGTAGAAGTAGGGGACAAACCCGTCGTAAAAAGCGCAGGCGCTCTCGCCTGCGGCGGTTTTCCCGAAAATCCTCAGCACAGGCTTCTCGTTTATGTTGACATAGTCCACGTCAATGACCTGCATCTCATAATCAGCCATGGAACACCAGCCACAGAGCAGTATAGTGAAGCAACGCATAAAAGCACAGCCCAACCCTCATTATATATGTTGAACAAAACATTTGCGCTGTCGGCGATTTCAATAGCATACACTGCGGCGCTGCTCATCTACTCGGCGCTGCCCATGCCTGCAGCAGGCGCAGGCCCTGCGCCGCCGAGCGGCTGGTTGGTGCACTTCGTTGCATATGCTGTTTACGCCGCATTGCTTCTTGCAACATTTTCAAGGATAACACCAGCCAGGAAGGCAGCCATATCATCCATTGTAGTTGCGGCAGCTGTCGGCGCGCTGGCGGAGTTCATGCAGCTCTACTGCCCGGGCAGGGTCTGCGACACCATGGACTGGCTCGTTGACGTGGCGGGCGCGCTGGCTGGCCTGGTGCTGATAATTTTATTAAAGAGGGCTACAAGAAGGAAGGAGTGAATCATATGAAGATAAACCCCAAACAGATAGAAAAAATGGCCAAGCGCATGGGCATTGAGGCCAAGCCCATAGACGCCACCGAGGTCATAATCAGGACGCCTGGCAAGGATATAGTCATCAGCAACCCGCAGGTGTCGCGCGTGAACATGATGGGCCAGGACTCCTGGCAGATAACAGGCGATGTCAGCGAGCGCCCGCTGGCAGAAGAGAGTAGGATAACAGATGACGACGTGAGGATGGTCGCTATGCAGGCTGGCGTCTCCGAAGAAGATGCAAGGTCAGCCCTTGAGGAGACGAACGGCGACATCGCCGAGGCGATACTAAAACTCAAGAAGAAGTAAGCAGTCATTGTTATGGCAGAAGAGCTGAAAATCAGAATCCACGACTACAGGAAAGTTGAAGAGAAACTCACCGACATCGGTGCAAATTTCACAGAAGAGCTTAACGTCACCGACACGTACTTCAAGCAACCAAAGGGAAATGTTCTAAAAGTTACTCAGGACGAGAGGGGTGATTTCTTAGTAAAACTCAGAGCAGCCAAAGGCAAGTTCAGGATATTGAAATATGAGAAGTTGGATAATGCCGAGCAAATCAAGAAGGAGCTGAGCAGCAGGTTCGGCATAAAATGCGTGCTGAAAAAGAAGAGGAGGTTCTTCGCTTTTGGCGGCTATACAATCAACATAAACATCATTGAAGGCGTAGGCGAATTCCTTGTTGTTGAGGGTGAGAATTTATCGCCGAAGATTATTACAGAAAAAATGAGAATAAATAACCCAGAATTCATCACAGCCTCTTTTGATGAGTTGAAAGAATAACCTATTCTTCCTTCGCAGCAGGCTTCACAGCCTTCCCCAGCTTCCCAATCTCTTCGCCATCCAGAAACCTCTTCAGCGCGCACGGCAGCTCCGCAATCTTCACGCGCACCTATCTCAAGGGAAAGATAACAACATTCTTCCCTGATACTCTACACTTTCAATGCTTTCTGATACACCAGCGGCTCCCGGCGCAACTTTATGCCGGTGAGCTACAGGATAACCGCAAACAGAAACAAGAATTACTTTACCAAGCATTTTTTCAAAATCGAATCTTCTATAATACGTGAAATGTAACATTTCAGTTGTTGTTCCAGGATAATCACCACCATCTACATCATCACTATAATGGGCAACCCGCCTGATTTCAACACTTTTGCCTAAGTGCTCCCTTAGGGCCTTAAGTTCTTCGTCAGAGATGGGACGTTCAAGTTTTTCCCCGAATTCATATCCCCCTTTTGTTGGAATGTCATCTAAAGTTCCATGCATCCTATAGCGATAAGGGCCCCAGCTATGAACTATCGAGTCAACTTTGGGGTCTTCCCACGGAGCAAGGCTTTCAACCTTTTTGGAATAAGCATGGTTGCTAACCCTTGGGTCTTCCCATGGGTCATGAACTACTAATTCATAGCACCCCCTTGGACAATAAACCATTTCACCATCGAGGATTTCTTGCCACTTAAGCTCCCACCGCTCTACGACCAATTCTACTGGTGTTTGGCAGTTAGGACATTTTTTATCTGTTTGTTGCCTAGATATTTCTTTCACTACCAACCCATCATGGGCAGCTGCATTCATACTCACCGCATTTGCAGGCTGTGACTCATCTTTCATACTATCTCCCATTTTAATATGACAGAAAAATTTAAAAATGGAAGGTTATGATGCATGTGCTGGTTTTGGGGACT
>Ga0194125_10010121_pt1 | contig 12935 bp, 15 predicted proteins | sample TA2KigC250mmetaG_FD_148626 | JGI IMG/M metagenome (GOLD analysis project Ga0194125, IMG submission 148626) | Freshwater microbial communities from Lake Tanganyika, Tanzania - TA2015034 Kigoma Deep Cast 250m | ecosystem: Environmental > Aquatic > Freshwater > Lake | place: Tanzania: Lake... | reverse complement strand
AAACTGGCATCAATGTGATGAATGGCAAAGTCACGCACAAAGCTGTCGCGGACGCCCATGGATTCCCTTGGGCAGAACCTGCGGATTCGTAAGCGCGTGATAGCGCAATGAATACGCTGGTCACGAGATCACCTTGCAGAAACCATGTTGTCCTGACTCTCACCACGTGAAGGGAGATGCCAAATAAGATACAAGCAAACGCGACCACCGCGGCCGACAAACGGAACGGTGCTATCAATGCCGACTGGAGCGACGTGATTCTGCCTATCGAGAGTTCTTTCTCGTGGCTTTGAGTTCAGTGGTTGCGAACGGAGCAGGCAATTTCGCTTTTGGTCCAGAGATTTATAGAACGAAAGCAAAGCCGGATTATGATGTTCTCGGTCACTTTGCTCGCCACGCTCATCAAATGATCACGGAATTGACCAGAGTTAAATTGGAAGTTCCTACTCCGCTACGATGTGATGTTTTTTGGGCCGACGCTCGAACACTCTCTGAGATAACCGGTGGGATTTCCGCCATTATTACTTCACCGCCGTACCCCAACGAAAAGGACTATACTCGCACTACTCGTGTTGAATCGATTATTATTGGATTGCTTCGTGATCGTCCGTCTCTGCGGCTGGTCAAAGAGTCGCTTCTTCGGTCCAACACGCGCAATATTTTCGTCGAGGACTCTGATGCCGATGAGGTAAAGGAGTTCCGAAGCATTCAGTCAGTTTGCACCCAAATAGAGCAACGACGGCTTGAATTGAACAAGGACAGCGGATTTGAACGGTTGTACCACAGAGTAGTAGCTCATTATTTTGGCGGAATGCGTCGTCACCTTCGCGCCTTGCGACCCAAGTTGCGCAACGGTGCGAGATTGGCCTACGTAGTTGGTGACCAGCTTTCGTTTTTGATGGTGCCAGTGAGAACGGCGCAGTTGCTCGCAGAAGTTGCCGAATCCGAGGGGTATAAAACGATCGGTTGCGAGCTTTGGCGTGAGCGAGTTGGAACGAAGGTTCGAAATTCTCCAACCAACGAAAAGACCGTTCGCGTCCGAGAGGAGATCTTGTTGTTGCGAAAAAACTGAATGAAGAAGGCAAGGGAAAGTCAGGAACAGCAATTTCGCAATCGCGATGAGGTCATTAGAATTGTCTTCGAAAAAAACTATTCACCTGGCGCAAACGAGGTTCCGTTTACAATGCATGATATCCGCGATGCCATTGCGCAGGTGACGCTTTCAAAGCCCGCTTATAAGGAGAATAATGTGCCTGATGTGCGTTACCAATACACGTCCGGCCGACGTCCCCTTCCTGAATCCGTCGACCGGCTTGGTCCTTGTATGATTCGTGGCCGCGGCAAGGCGCGTTATGCCTTCGTGAAACTCGCGACAACACTTCAGATTCAGATTCAGGCTGATCTGGCGACCATTCTTTTGCCTGACGCGACGCCCGAGATCGTTCTGGAGTACGCGGGTAGCGATGAGCAGGGGGTTCTCGCGAAAGTTCATTACAACCGTTTGATGGATATTTTTCTCCGGATCACCTGTTACCATCTGCAAAACCACTGGCGGACCTTCACTAAAGGAAAAGGGCAGTGCGAAATCGATGATCTTTATGTTGGTTTGGATATTGATGGAAAACAGTTTGTCATTCCGGTCGAGGCTAAATGCGCGAACGATCGGCTTAGCAAAACGCAGATTGTACAAATGATAGATTTAGCACGAGAGCGGTACCCAAGGCTGATCATGCGCCCTGCTGGAGTTCAGGAAATGAAGGATGGGTCACTCGTGCTCATGGAGTTTACGCCCGCAGCGCATCCGGACGAGATTAAGATTAAGGAAATGCGGCGCTATAAACTTGTTCCGATGGCTGAAGTGCCACTCGAGAAACAGCAATCAGCTAGCTGCGTTTAGCGTTCGTTAATTTAAGCAGAGCTTGGCAATGCACACAGCCGAGAGATGCTACGTCCGAGCACTCCTCATCCCCCTGCGGCAGAATAGTTCGGTTACGCGAACTTATTCCTCCGATAAGCTCCCATCGTCGGCGCCTCGGGATTTACATCCGGGCCGAAGTAGCGAAGGCAAACGAGCGGTTCGGTTTCGCTGGTGTTCTCGAAGGCGACTCCGTTCTTCGCGCCATCTTCGGTGCAGAAGTATTCGTCTTCAGTTAGTTCAGTAAAATGGATCAGCTTGGGGCTGTTCAGCGGTTGGCCGTTAATCGTGCCTTTGCCTTGAACGCAAATTAGACCGTACGCGCCTTTGTCTTGCACTGTCGCTTTGACGCCGGGATCAACGGTCAGTTCCTTGGCGGTGAAGTATTGTTTGCCGTTGATGTCGCCATAGACGATCCAGCGATCGACATAACCTTCGCTGCGCGTGTCGGCGACAGGCACAGGTTCAAGGTAATGATTGTCCTTGAAGTTCGGATCGACGTTGGCGTCCCAATCAAGCTGGTTGACGATGAAATCGAGGTCGTTGTGTTTGGCCTTGGGCATGTCTTTCACGAGGAGCGACCATGGGACATAACGGCCTTCGACCAAGCTCTGGTACATCCCGAACACATCGCTGCCCCATTGCGGTTCGTAAGTGCACAGTGAGCCCGGAGCGTGAAGAATGCACGGGCCGACGAGCCAGCCGGCGCCAGGCTTGAGACGATAAGCTTTCGAGAGATCAAGGATTCCATTGTCGCCCTTGTTCCAATCTTCGAGGCATTTGCGGACTTGGGCTTTAGTCGTGCCGGGTTCAAGGCCGAAGAACGTGTAAGGGAAATTGTTGCCAACGTTGTTGTGCTGGGGCGGAAAATAGTAGCTTTCGGGTTTGCCTTCCTGGCCCACTAACTTGGCTTGTTTCTCGGATTGGTGCATGTGATGCGGGATCGGGCCCATGTTATCGAAGAATTTCGAATAGACCGGCCAGCGGCTATATTTTTTCCAAAGCTTCGCGCCGATCAATGTCGCCCCGCAATCGGCCACAGCCTGCCGCAAGGTGAAACGTTCCTTGCCCACGACGCAATAACTTAGGCCTTCATCGGGCAGGCGGCCGTCGTTAGCCGCTTCGGTCGTCGAGGCAAACCAGCGTTCGTCGATGCCGCCGCGATTCGCGCCGTACGCGTACGTGTCGTCGGGATGCAACTTCAACCTCAGGCCGGGCTGGAGGAATGAGCGCGGGACCCAGGTCGGTGTCAGACGCAGCAAGCCATTCGTCGCGGACAGCTCGGCTTCGACTTTGGATTGGGTGTTGCCTTTGACAGTTTTGAGTGAGGTCACAGTGGGAATGCTCATGATTTTAGGTTCGGTTTTGTTGTGGGGAGATGTTGGGGGAATTCGATGCCGATTTGCAACTCTTTCGAGCGATGGGGCATCGGAAGAGGTTAGGATTACGATTACGATTAAGAGCAGGAGGCGCTGAGGTTGAGATAATCGCTCGCTGCTGAATTGCTGCTCCGCTTGCTTGCAGACCGACTAGAGTTCGTTATCCTCCGGCTATGACCGGTGCCGGGACCCACGCCGTCTTTTCCACAACGCACTGGAGCGTTGTTTTGTCCGCGCGCGATGGAAAACAGGCCGAAGCGGCGGAAGCCCTCGAAAAACTCTGCCGCACTTATTGGTATCCGCTCTATGCCTTCGTTCGCCGCCATGGCCACGACCCGCAAGACGCTCAAGACCTAGTCCAGGGGTTCTTCGCGCACTTGCTCAGCCGGGATTTTTGCGCGGCCTCTCTCAGGATAAGGGCCGATTCCGGGCCTTTCTGTTAGCCTCAGTGAAGAACTTCCTCAACGATCAACGTGACAAAGCTCGCGCCCAAAAACGGGGCGGCGGCCGTTGGCAGCGTTACCCCACCAGGAGTGGTCGCTGCCTTCGCGGGCCAGCGCGCAGCCGTGAGCCGAGAGGTGACGAATCAACTCGCGGCGTTTCACACTTTCAGGGGAGCTTCCCCGTAATCTTCTCAAGCCAGCGCCCCAGCATCTTCGCGGTTCATTTCCAAGGCTTCGCGGAGAGTCGAGCTCAAATTCTTGAGTAACTCCGTTTTGGTCTTGCCTTGGGAATTGACGCCGGGAATTTCCTCGACCCAGCCGATCCACCACCCGTCATCCTTGCGAAACACCGCATGGTAAGTCTGAACTTTCATGTGTCGAATAGTGCGCGGCCAGGCGGAACGCGTCAAACCGAAGCCATGAGTTGGTTGAATTCGTCACCGATCATTCGTGGTAATCGTCCCGGCCCATGAGGACCTTGCGCAGTTGAGCTTCAGTCGCGCGCGGCCATTTTAGTTTTCGCAGCCAGAAGTTGGTTTTCGCCACGTCGAAGGCGGCAGCGTCGAACGGGCGGCTGATCCATTCCTTCATGCTCTTGTGCTCGGGGTGTTTCCGGTTCTTGAGAATCTTGAGCAAGTTGGCGTAGCCCCAGATGCCGCCGCAATCCTCCGGCGGACAGGCGCGGGCGCCATCGAGGCAGTGCGCAGTCTTGGCGGCAGCCGCGTCGAGCAGAAGAATCTTTTCCACCGTGATCTCGTGCTCCCACGAATCGCCGAAGTCATATTCGTAATTGAAAGCGTCCTGCTCGCTCGGAGCGATTTCCCGGAGAGTGAACTTGCGCTCTTCGAGGATTTCCGGGTCGCCCTCAAACTCGGCAAAGTGAACCCGTGTGTCGGAGTAGCGGTCCTCGCCTACTTGGAACGCGTGCAGATGGCTGTTGGTCCAGCCGATCGCAACTTGAAGGACGGCGTGCAGCCAGTCGAGCTTGGCGTTGCCGGGCACTTGCAACCGCCGCCAGACGGGGGGTTCGGTGCCGAGCAGGACGACCTTTAATTGGTAGATCGGGACGTTGCCTTTCCCGGCGGTGGTTTCAATGAAGGAAATCATGCGTTTAATTTAATGGTGTTTGATTTGACCCGGCACGCCGCAGTCGGCTTTCAATTTTGGCGCGCGGGGTGGCGAAGCGACGCTTATAGGTGCATCTACCCGGGCAATCAATTCAAAATCGTCGCATTGAACAAGGCAGTTTTAAGGTAGATGACATGAACAAGCTGGCAAGAGCGCTCACTGGAGCGCAACTTGCCAGCCTATGAAAAAACCTGCGTTATCAACAAAGCCCAAGAGACCCAAAGCCGTCAAAATAAAAAGAACAAAAAGACGCCAGCCAAATCCTACGGGACAGTCAAGCTGGCCCAGGACGTGCATGCCCCTTGGGTGGTCTTCAGTATTCAGGAAGAGGGCCAGCCACCCCAAGCGCCCCGCCGGATGGAGACCCAGAAGTGCCAAGTGTGGGTGGAGAAGTTTATCCCCGATTGCGAGAAGGTTTACAGCTGCCATGAAGCGGGGCCGACAGGTTTTGCGCTGCACCGCAAGCTGACCGACTTGGGAGCTGAGAACATCGTGGTGGCGCCGACGCGCCTGGACAATCAAGGCCGGCGGGTCAATAACGACACGATCGATACGCGCCAGTTAGCGGTCCGCTTAGACCGCTACGTGGCCGGGAGCAAGGACACCTTTAGGGTGGTGGCGGTGCCGACTGAGGAGCGGGAACAAAAGCGGGTCTTAACGCGGCAGCGCCAGCAATTGCAAGAGGAACGGCTGAGCCTGGCCTCGCAAGGCCGCTCGCTGGTCTTAAGCCAGGGGATCGCGATCTCCAATATGTGGTGGCAAGAGAATTTGTGGAAGCATCACCAGGAGCAATTGGCGGGCTGGGTGATGTGCTAAACCAACACCACTCTGGGTCCGCAGAAACTTAAACCAACCGAGAAAGGAGAACTTTTTTAGCAAGGGGTTATGAAAGAAGATTTGGAAAACGGCGCGCGACCCGTGCTCGCCCTTGGACAGCTGGTCTGTCCGTTAGGCAGATTGGGCGCGCTCGTTTTCCAGCCTGACGCACGGAAAAGTCAAAGTGGGCGGAATCCCAAGTGGTCCGACCCGGATAGCAGGTTGTGGCAGGACGATGACAAGTCCTGGCGAACAGGCGGCTGGAAAAACGTTAACCAAGCGGACGAAACCATTTTTTGCGCAAGCCCAGGAGAGCATCGGCAACTACACCCCTGGAACTCTGGCCCGATCTATCTGCGATCTGGCCTGGAGTTTAGTTGCGATATTCCCAAGGCCTCGCTCAACGCACAGAGAAAAATGAGGAAAGAAAAGAAACAGCTTCACTTTAAAAAAAGAAAAAGAGCACGCCGCCGTGAAATGGGCTCTGGAACCGCCACCGAGCGTCCCCATTACCATCGCCTCGCGATCGCCGGACGCCGGTCAAACTGCTGTTCCATTGGATGCGTCGATCACGATCGCGTTAGAGGATGGCAGTACCGCGCAGGTCAACCAGAACTCGATTCGGCCGGAACTAATCTTGATAACATTGATTCGCCGGACTGCTGCGGCACACGCGCTCCGGGTGGCGCTACGCTGGTCTGGATAAACGGCACAGACACGACGCCTGAAACCCGATCGACTTTTGATGTCACCACAGTCGGAGAACACACTTTGCATCTTTGGATGCGCGAGGATGGAATGATCGTCGACAAGGTTGTCGTCACCACCGACGCAGCATTCACACCAACCGGACTGGGTCCAGACGAGACTCGACCGAGCACCGAAGCAGTCAAGCTCACTGTATCCAGAGGAACGACTGGCATCTCGATTTCATGGACCGGCAGCGGAAGACTTCAGCAAGCAGACGCGGTAACGGGACCTTGGACGGATGCGCCGAGCCAAAGCAATCCTCAGACTGTAACTGCGACTGGCACGGCCAAGTTTTACCGGGTTCGATGATGGTGCGTGCAAGAGATCTTCGAGTGCTTTTGCGGGCAACGATCGGTTTGAAAAACGAATTGCCGAAGTGGAGTCAAAACGCTGTCAGTGCAGATCATATAATCAATCTGACTTGGGGCGGTGGACGCCGGTGCGGACCGTTGCGCCAGGTGTAGGATTCCGGAAAAGCGTTATGGCGCGGCTGTTGCAAACGTCGACCGAACGTCGCGCCATGGCAAAACAATTTCTTGCTTTTTAAGCGAAATGAGCGAAGCTGCAGCCGTTCGTTAGATAGCTTGTCAATTTCAAGGCATGGTGAATCTTCAGGTGAACTCAGTTCAGTGATGATTTTAAACCCGATGGTCGGGAACAGTCTGGGAAAAGGAGCATAGTCTAGGGACAATTAAAATCATTATGAATAACAGCAAACTGTTTGTTGGAAATCTTTCCTTCAACACCACTGAAAACGATCTGCAGGATGCCTTTGCCGCACACGGCACGGTGGTCGAGGCTAACCTGATGACGGACCGCATGAGCGGCCGTCCGCGCGGATTTGGTTTCGTCACCATGAGCACCGCGGACGAAGCGCAGGCGGCCGTTGACGCGCTCAATGGCAGCGAGCTTGATGGCCGCCGGTTGACCGTGAACGTGGCCAAACCGCGTGAAGAACGCGGCGGCGGCGGTCATCGCGGACCACGGCGCGAGTATAGCGGCTCCCGCAATCGCTACTAATTGGAAAGAGGCTTTCCAAGCGAGGTTCGGAGAAAAACGGGCCTCGCTCTTTTTCTTTTGGCCGCTGCCTCTTCGACCCTCTTCGAGAAGTCTGCTGGCGGCTGCGGCGCTTGTGGAGCAGACTAGACTTTGGGAGAAGACGAAAATGAATCGGGAAAATGAAAAACATATCGAAGTGGAAGGCGTCGTCGCAGCAGTGCTTCCCGGCACGATGTTTCGCGTGGAATTGCCAAATAAACATCTGGTTCTGGCGACGATCTGCGGCAAGATGCGCAAGCGTTGGGTGCGCATCGCAACCGGCGACCGGGTAAAGATGGAAATGTCCCCGTATGACTTGAACAAGGCGCGTATTACCTGGAGGCTTCATTGATCTGCGATGTCATGGCGCCGCAGAGGGGACTTGGCTCGGGAGAACTCTGCCCCCCTAAGTGATCATACCACCCCGAAAAGCGAATCCGCGCTTGGAGTACCGCCTCCAGCAGAATCAGCGCGCGAACAGCTCTCCCAATCTGGCGAAGAAATACCCTAACCTGAAATCGCTCAAGGTCTATCTCGAGTATTTTGACAGTGACGGTCTCAGAAAATGCGGCGAATTGACCTGCAAAGTGAATGTGCGCCACGCGAAATCGGTGTTTTCAGTGGATTGCCGGAACCACGAGTGCGTCGGCGGCGATTTTGATTTGAGCGGTGTGCTGGAAGACGCCATCCGCGAAAAGCGGAAAGTTGCCGAGGGCCAAATCGCCTGTCGAGGCCGGCGCACCAATCCCAAAGAGGACAAAGGGTTTTGTCATAATTTATTGCGCTACAAACTGAGCCTTGCTTACGCGGCTTGAACGGACGCCGGCTAAATCGAGGCACACGACATCGGAGAATTTTCATCCGGTGAGCTGCGAAGCCAGTGATGCTACGACTGCATCGTCAAATTGCAGTGCGCTTGGAGCAGAGCTCCATGCATCGGCGTGAGTTTCCTCCGCGGGTTGTTTCAATACATTTCAGGCTGCAAAGAGCGCCGTGCCATCGCCGATGGGAGGGTCGCAGCGAAATTGACCGCGATCAGTAATCCTTTGCGTTGCGTCATTGTCCTCGACCGCCGGCTCGCGCGCTTTTGTCTCCAGCGAGTTTGATCAAATTCTGCCTTATTCAAAGTCTCTATTGCGAGAAAGGTGTACAGGATGGAAAAAAGCCAACACGACATTCGCGCCGTCGATTGTCCTGGCGCGCCGCATGACTGCGGAATGGATTCGCTAGTAAAGCCCACGAATCGCCGCAGCCATGGCAGTCAAAAGTCCATTAATGAATTCAGCTCATCGAAAACATGAAAACGAGGAGCTGAGTCCGAGTGGTCGGTTATCCTGTTTGGCACACAAGCAGCGTTTAGTCTGCAAAGAGTAGTATCGAATTCTTGAGAACGACGAAACACCAATCGAGCAAAGATGAAGATAGAAGAACTGAAAAGTTCAGGTCATTGGCCCACTCTCCTCACCGCCTTTCGCTATTTTGATTTTTCCTTTATGGCCTGGACTCTTCTGGGCCCGATGGGCGTTCAGATCGGTGAAACGTTGCAGCTTTCCGCCGAACAGAAAGGACTCATGGCAGCCGTGCCGATCCTTTCTGGCGCGTCACGCTGCTGTTCCTCCTTTTGAAACGTTGAGCTCATGAACCTGCCGAACAGCAAAGCATTCCTGGCCGGTTTCGTGCTTGCCATCGTCGTCGGAGCGAGTATTGCGCTCGGTTCTCGAGAGTTCGCGCACTTTGATCCCGCCCTCACGGGCTACGCTATCGGATCGCTGCTGGCGGCCTTTGCGGTGGGCTACCGATTCACGGTGTGGGCGCAGCGGCCACCATCACGGCTCTATTTCAAGCGCGGCCTGCAACTGCTCTTTCAGCGTGCCGGAAACGCGGCCCCCGCGGAGAGCAGTGCAGTTGAATTGACAAATGTGAGCGATCAAGTCACCGATCCTATTCCGCTTCTCCATGAACCTGCTGGCAGGACAGTGCGTCTCGCCTGTCCAAGCGTTGAGGTGCACCTGGACAGGCGGGACGCGCTGTCCTGCGAGGTTCATGGCCTCAATGCGGGTCATGAATCGCGCTTGCTTAATCCGACAATTTTGCCGCGCGGCGCAGGAACCCTGGGACGTGCGTTGACGACTGGCTTCGTTGCGCAGACTTTCATTTTTCGGCGCAGCTTCTACCGGTGGATCATGCACCTCTGTCTTTCGGGCGGCCGCACCTTGGCGTTTGCCATCACATTTCCGCTCGTGTTCGGCTCGCTGCACTTCGAATCGTTTGCCGATAACGCAGAGATATACCGAGTGCTCGTCTTTGGCTGGGCCGTCGACAGCTTCAAAGTTCGCAGCGTGAAAGCGGCGGTGATGTTTAACGCGCTCAACATCTCTGCTGTAATCGTGCTCATCGGCCTGTTAATGGCGGGCATCCGGCGCGCCACTGACGCTGGTGAACGCGCGACGCAAACCTTTTTCGAAGACATTCTCCCGCTCTTGCTGATCTTCGCCGTCACAGCAACTGGCCTGGCGTTAACGGTGAGCTACAAATATCTCGCTGGCCGCGGGCACGGGCTGTGGGCGGTCGTTCACATGATAACCGTGGTGGCACTGCTGCTTTTCATTCCTTTCGGCAAACTCTTCCACATATTCCAGCGCTCCTGCGCGCTGTGCGTGGCCCGCTACCCGACAGTCGGCGCGGCTGGGCCGCGTGCGCATTGCCGATGCTGCGATGGGGACTACGCGAGTCAAATGCATGTGGACGATCTCAAAAGCGTGCTTGAGGAACTGGGGTTCAATTACCGTTTTGCGACGTCGAGCGGTGAACTTCACTACCAGGACGTTTGCCCAACTTGCCGTCGGCGGCTGCTGGCGTTGAACCAGGGGAGGAGCCTGGGACGATGAAGGCGAACGGAATGATGGAGTATTGGAGTATTGCAGTGTTGGAGAGCTGCCCTCTAGCACGCATTGCTCCACCACTCCACCACTCCGTTGCTCCTTTCCTGACATGGCCACTCTCACGCTCCCCGAAGACAGCTACCGTGAGTTGTACGGCCCGACGCCCAGTTACATGCCCAGCGGCGGTTGGGACACGCGTGAACCGGACAAGCTCGTCAAGACGCACTGCTGTTTTTGCGGAGTGCAATGCGGCATTCAACTCAAGGTCAAAGACAACAAAGTCATCGGCTTCGAACCATGGGAGGAATTCCCGGTCAATCAGGGCAAGCTTTGTCCGAAGGGCGTCAAACGTTACATGCAGAACGAACACCCGGACCGTCTGCTCGCGCCCTTGATCCGAAATCATGAGGGTTTCCGTGATGCAACGTGGTATGAGGCGTTGCGCACGACCCCCAAAGCCATCAAAGATGTCCAGGCGACGTACGGCAAAGATGCGTTTGCCTTTCTCGGTGGCGCGTCAATGACTAACGAAAAGGCCTATCTCAACGGCAAATTCTCCCGCATCGCGCTCGGCACAGCGAACATCGATTACAACGGCCGCCTCTGCATGGTTAGCGCCGGCGCCGCCAATCGCATGGCCTTCGGCGTGGACCGCGCGGCCAACCCGTGGAGTGACATCCCGCTCGCGAAGGCAATCGTTTTGACCGGCACAAATCTCGCCGAATGCTTTCCCATCCTGACTGACTGCGTCTGGCGCGCCCGCGACAATGGCGCGAGAATTATCGTCATCGACCCGCGCGTGACGCCGATCGCGCGGACCGCCGACCTGTTCCTCCCGGTGCGTCCTGGACGTGACAGCGCGCTTGCCCACGGGATTCTGCACGTGATGATCGAGCACGGCTGGATTGACGAGAAGTTCATCGCTGAGCACACGCACGATTTCGACAAAGTCCGTGACTTGGCAAAGAAATACTCTCCGCAGGTCGCCGAGAAGATCACAGGCGTCCCGGCTAAGAATATCATTAAGGCCGCTGAAATCTGGGGCCCGGTCGAAACATCGATGCTGCTGCATGCCCGCGGCATTGAACACCATACGAAGGGTGTCGAGAATGTTCTGAGTTACATCAATCTCGTCCTCGCGAGCGGCCGCATCGGAAAGCCCGGCTGCGGCTACGGCACAATCACCGGTCAGGGCAACGGCCAAGGAGGACGCGAACATGGCCAGCGGTGCAATCAACTCCCCGGGGGGCGCGACATCAACAAGCCGGCCGACCGCCAGTTCATCGCCGATTTCTGGGGCATTCCAGAAGCCGAGCTGCCTAAGCAGGGACTAACCGCATGCGAGATCATCGATGCCATCGAGCGCGGTGAAATCAAAGGGCTGCTTTCGATCAGCTTCAATCCGCTCGTGTCGATTCCCGATTCGAACCGCACGCGCGCAGCGCTCGAGAAGCTTGAATCCTTCGCGTGCATTGATTTCTTCCTGAGCGAAACCGCACGCTACGCTGACGTAGTCTTCGCCGGTTCGTTGCAGGAAGAGGACGAAGGAACGGTCACCACGGGCGAAGGCCGCTGTGTGCGGCTGCGCAATTTGGTCCCGCCACCTGGTTACGCGTGGCTCGATTGGAAAATCATTTGCGAACTCGCCGATCTGCTCGGCAAAGGCCAGTTCTTCAAATACCGGAAACCGGAAGAGATTTTCACCGAACTCACCGCGGCGTCGAAAGGCGGTCCGATCGATTACCGTGGGATGACTTACCAGAAGATTGAGCAGAACATGGGCGTCTTTTGGCCGTGTCCGTCGCGGGAGCATCCGGGCACGCCGCGTTTGTTCGAGGGCGGCAAGTTTCATCATCCCGACGGCAAAGCGAAGTTTCACGCCTATGAATACCGCCCGCCCGCCGAGGACGTGGACGCGGAGTATCCCATCTTCTTCACGAGTGGCCGCGTGGTTTCCCAATACCTTAGCGGCACGCAGACGCGACGCATCGGCAGTTTGTTGGACCAATACCCCGAGCCGCTCTGCGAAATTCATCCGTTACTCGCCGGCAAACTTGGCATCAAAGACCGTGATCTTGTGAAAGTGACGACGCGACGAGGCGAGATGACGCTGCCGGCGCAAGTGGTGAAGAGGATCCGTCCCGATAGGGTCTTCATCCCGTATCATTGGGCCGGCAAGAAAGCCGCGAACCAGTTGACCAACCGGGCGCTCGATCCGATCTCGAAAATTCCCGAATACAAAGTGTGCGCGTGTCGCGTGGAAAAGGTGGCGGAGGCACCCAAGGCGGTTACATCGTTAAATGGGTTACATCGTTTAATCGCTAAAACACCCAACTCGCGCGCCTCAACGATGTAACGATGTAACGATGTAACCATGGAACCATGTAACCATTCAACCGTGCCCTACGAATTCTTCATCGATCCGTCGCGCTGCATCGGCTGCCAAGCCTGCGTGCAAGCGTGTGGCGAGCTGGACTTTGGAGCAACGGCCCGAAGGCACGGTGGTCGGATTGTTCGGCCAACGCTGCAGCACCCCTCGGCCGGCACCCACTGGAGAAACGCGTCAGCAACGATTGAGCCGTCC
>Ga0194125_10010118_pt1 | contig 12937 bp, 10 predicted proteins | sample TA2KigC250mmetaG_FD_148626 | JGI IMG/M metagenome (GOLD analysis project Ga0194125, IMG submission 148626) | Freshwater microbial communities from Lake Tanganyika, Tanzania - TA2015034 Kigoma Deep Cast 250m | ecosystem: Environmental > Aquatic > Freshwater > Lake | place: Tanzania: Lake... | reverse complement strand
GGGAAAGGCGCCTGGTGCTGGTAAACGATGCCCTTGACCGGGATGCGGCCCTGACGGAATTTTATGAAGCCGCGCTCCAGGAAGATCTGGATGTCTTCTCCCTGTCCCCCGAAGAGGCAGTGGGGTTTTACGGCCTGTTGAAGGAGCTGTCCTCCCGGCCCGCCGATGCCCCCGCCTTCATCAAAGGCCAGGTGGTGGGCCCGGTGACCTTCGCCACGGTGGTTAAGGGGACGGACGGCAAAGCCGTTTTATTCGATTATGAACTGAACCAGGCCGTGATCCGGGGCCTGGCCCTCAAAGCCGCCTGGCAGGCCGCCAAAATCCGGGAAACGGGCCGCCAGGCCGTTATTTTTTTTGACGAACCTTCCCTCACCGGCTTCGGTTCCGCTTTTATGCAGATTTCCCGGGAAGAGGTGATCACTACTCTCACTGAGACCATCACTGCGGCCCGGGAGACCGGCAGCGCCTTTTTCGGCATTCATTGCTGCGGCAACACCGATTGGTCCATGCTCATGGAAAGCCCCATCGATATCCTCAGCTTCGATTCCTATGAATTTTTCGAAAACCTGAAGCTGTACGACCAGGCCTTAAAAAAATTCCTGGACCGGGGCGGGTATCTGGCCTGGGGGTTGGTCCCCACCAGTCCCACGGCCCCGCCGGAGACGGAAGAGGCCCTTTGGGCCCGCTTCCAGTCACAGGTGGAAGAACTGGGGCGTCTCGGCCTTGACCTGCCTTTTCTCCTGAATCAGAGTTTACTCACCCCGGCCTGCGGCTTAGGGTATCTTTCGCCTGAGAAGGCCCGAGAGGCCCTGGCGGTTTTGGCCTCATTGAGCCGCCGGGCCAGGGATTGGCTGGCTTCCCTGTAACATTTCCGGCAAGCTCAGTTTTTAACGTTGGACCGTAGCAGGAGCTCCCATGAAAGTCAAAGAAATCATGGTTCGGGACGTGGCTACCCTGGACGTCGACGATGAACTAAGTTTAGCCAACGATATCATGAAATTAGGCCGGATCAGGCACATGCCCGTGGTGGAAGGCAGAAATCTCGTGGGAATTCTTTCAGAACGGGACCTTTTCCGGAGTTCCCTGGTGGAGGCCCTGGGGCATGAACCCGGTGAGACCCGGGCGGTCATGAAGGCCATCCGCATCAAGGACATCATGATCACAAAGGTCGTCACCACCTCGCCGGAGGCCGATGTCAAGGATGCGGTGCAACTCATGCTGACGCATAAAATCGGCTGCGTCCCCGTGGTTCAGGGAGGGGAGCTGGTGGGCCTGGTGACGGAAACCGACATTCTGCTGCTCTTTTTAAAAGCGTGACCCGATTACCCTGAAGTGCAGGCGCCTCAGTGGACGTCGTCATCCACCTTTTCGATGGTGAACCAGCCGATCTGCTCCCGGCCGCAACAGGCGAAGTCGGCCCGCCAGTATTCGAAGTACGCATCCGCCTGGCAGGACTCCGGAAAAACCTCGCGCCACGTGCCGCACTCCCGGCATTGCGCCCAAAACCTGTCTTCCACCACCCGGCCCTGGGTCATGGCGGTCTATGCGTTACCAAGTATAACGTGGGAACGAGGACAGGCCAGGATGCGTTCCCCAGTATGACTCGGGATCGAGATCAAAACTGCCCACAGGTCACTGATCACACCTAAATATAGGTCAGCCAGGCGGCATAGCGGGGATTTTCCCCCTTAACCGCGGCAAAATAGGCCTCCTGGATCTTTTGGGTGACGGGACCAGGTCTGCCGGAGCCGATGCTGCGGTCGTCTAATTGCCGCACCGGGGTGAGTTCCGCCGCAGTGCCGGATAAGAAAACCTCGTCGGCGATATACAGTTCGTCCCGGGTAAAACGATCTTCCTGATAGGAAATACCCAGGTCCCGGGCCAGGGTGAGAACGCAATCCCGGGTGATGCCCGGCAGGATGGCGGTTAAGGGCGGGGTCTTGATGACGCCATTTTTCACCAGAAAGATATTTTCCCCGGAGGCTTCCGCCACGTAACCGGCGGAATCCAGGAGAAGGGCTTCATCATACCCGGATCTGATAACCTCGCGTTTGGCCAGGATGGAGTTGACATAGTTGCCCACCACCTTGGCTTTGGTCATCATGACATTGACGTGGTGGCGGGTGAATGACGAAGTTTTCAGGCGAATGCCCAGGCGCAGGCCTTCATCTCCCAGATAGGCCCCCCAGAGCCAGGTGATGACGGCCACCCGGATGGGATTGTCCTTGGGATACAAGCCCATGGACCCGTCGCCCAGGAAGACCAGGGGTCGGAGGTAGGCCTCGGTTTGGTGGTTCTTTTTCATGGTGTCGATGCAGGCCTGATTAATCTCGGCTTCGCTGAAGGGAATATCCATTTGCATGATGTGAGCCGAATCGAACAGGCGGTGGATATGTTCCGGCAGCCGGAAAATGGCCGTGCGCCCATCTGCGCATCGATAGGCCCTGATGCCCTCAAAAACTCCCAGACCATAGTGCAGGGTGTGAGTCAGGATATGAACCTGAGCCTGGTCCCAAGACACGAATTTTCCGTCCAGCCAGATGTACTGCGCTTTCTCAACCATGGGTCGCTCCCTCATACAGATTAAGGTGGATTTTTACCGTTTTTTCGAGTAACTGTCAATATGATTTGCCGATTGCAGGAGAGAGGATATCGGGGGGCGGCCGGCTTGGTTTCTGGCACCGGCTGCGGCGGGGATTCCTGGTGGTCCGGATTAATGCAGGGATACGGCTTTCTTATCCGGAGAAAGGGAATTTTTATCGAGCGTCTGGCGCACCGCTTGGGCGAGTCTGCTGATGGTCACCGGTTTGGTGAGGACCTCCCGAATGCCGGTGGCCTTTTTATCCAGCTTTTGAGTGTCCACCATGCCGGTGCACAGGATTATGGGCAGATCAGGCCGGATACGGTTGACCTCGTGAGCCAGGGCGATGCCGGTGATATGAGGCATGGTCTGGTCGGCAATGAGCAGGTCGAAGGTTTCCGGGTTGGCCCGGAAGATTTCCAGGGCTTCCACACTGCTGGATTTGGCTACCACGGTATATCCCAGGCGCTCCAGCATTTTTTTGACGATCTCGGTGAGGGTGAGCTCGTCGTCCACGAACAGGATGCGTTCCCGGCCCGTGGGCATAATGAAGGGCTTGCTCTCCACCGGCGCGGGTTCTTCCGCCTGGGCGGTATGACTCGGAAAAATAATGCGAAAAATGGTCCCCTGCCCCGGAGTGCTCTCCACGTCGATGATACCGCCATGGTCTTCCACGATGCCATGGACTGTGGACAGACCTATGCCGGTGCCTTCCCCGGGCTCCTTGGTGGTAAAAAAGGGCTCAAAAATGCGTTCTCTGGTCTGGCTGTCCATCCCGATGCCGTTGTCTTTTATGGAGAGCTGCACATAAATTCCGGGCCTGACATTGCGCCAGGAGGCGGCGGCCTCGGGGGCGAGATAGATCTTTTTCACTGTCACATCGAGTCGGCCGACCTTGTCCCGCATGGCGTGGGCCGCATTGGTGCACAGGTTAAGGAGCACCTGGTGCACGCGCACGGCATCCCCGAGGATGAAGCCGGCCTGGGGGTCTATGTCCGGCTGGATGATAATAGAGGAAGGCAGGGCGGCTCGCACCATTTTGAGACCTTCGTCAATGATATCGCTCAATTTGATGGGCTTCAGTTCGGATTTCTGATCCCGGCTGAATAACAAGATGCGATGAACGATGTCGGTGCCTTTGTTGATGGACTGGAGGACCCGGTTGAGGTTATTCTGCAGGTCGGACTGTTCCGGCAAATCCTGCAACGCCCCTTCGGTCCAGAATTTGATGGCCTGGAGAATATTCTTGAATTCGTGGGCGAAGCCGCCGGCCATGGTGCCCAGGGCTTCCATTTTCTGGGATTGGAGAAGCTGCCGCTGCATCCTCTTGTTGTCGCTGATGTCGCTGATAATGGCCTCGGACCCGGTGTATTGACCGTTTTCGTCGAAGGAGGGCACGGAGCTCATCAGGACGATGACCGGATGCTTGTTTTTGGAGGAGATTTCCAATTCTTCCTGGCTGGGCTGGCCGGCTTTATTCTTAGCAATGATTTCCTGAAATTTACGCTGATTGGCCGTGTCCAGAAAGTCATAAATATGTTTTCCCAGCAAGTCCTCGACTCCGCACATGACCTTCAGGCGCGGGTTGGCCTCCCGGATAACGTTGGCCTCGTCAACTTTCAGGATGCCCACCTGGGCGTTCTCGAACATTTTGCGCAGATGGAGTTCGGATTCCTCTTTCTGCTTGATCAGATCGGCGTTGTCCAGGGCTATGGCGATCTGGTTGGCGAAACTGACGATAAAGTCCTTGTCACTGTTGGAAAATGGACCCTCTTTGGGTGTTCTGTCGGCCAGTAAAACGCCGGTGACCGTCCCCCGGGAGGTGAGGGGGGCCACAATTATGATCTTCGGCTGCAACAACTGCAACAGAGGATTATTCTTATTTAAATTGCTCTGATCCACGTCATTGATCACCGCGACCTGACCAGAGTTGTAGACCCGGGCGATGAGGTTGTCCAGCTTTGCAAAGGGCAGTTGATAGTCCTTCAAGTGTCGTATTTCCCGGTCATCTAGTCCCACGGCATGGCCGAACCGCAGCAGGCGCATTTTTTCATCCACCAGAAAAATACCCACCCGGTGCAACCGGGCGTTATTTTTCAAGGCTCGCAAGGTTACTTGATAAAGTTCCTCCCGGTAGCGGACGGACAGGATATTCGTCCCAACATCCTGGAGGCATTCCAGTTTATGGACTTTCTCCTTAAGCTGGACATTCGCCTCCTGGAGTCGGATATTGAGGTCATTGATCTCTGCAATTTTCAGGCGCAATAATTCCTGGTTTTCATTGAGTATGATGTTTTTCTGCTCGAGCTCCAGGTTCGTCTCCTGGAGTTGAATATAGAGCTTATGGGCTTCATCGAATTTCTGCCGGAGAATCTCCTTGTCCTGCTCCATCTCGGCGATGGTCCGGGGCAAGGCCCGCCAGGGGACGAAAAAATCAGCCAGGGTCTGGCGCAGGGGTTTGATCTTCCATTTACAATGGTATTCGCAATAATCATCCCCGTCAAAGAAGCATTTCGTTTCCTTCACCTCGCCCTTGGGCAGATTCCAGACCGTGGGCAGGCCGGCGTAGACCCCCTGATTGAAAACGCAGAAATCCCGGGTGGCGGGGATGTCCTTGAACCAGTGCAGGCGGATAATAGCGGTGTCCCTGGTGGTTTGCACCAATTCCAGGGTTTTATTTTTGGCGAACTTGTCGTTGATCTGCTGGGCCCGTTTCATACTGCGGCGGGGATTTCTAAAGGCAAAGAGTAATATCCGCTGGATGTAGCTGAACTTCTTCCGGGCCGCGGATTCATAGCCCATCTTGTAGATGATATCTTGATCACCCGTAATTTTTCTGGCATTCTCAAACAGGCGGATAACGACGTCGGCGGAAACCCAGTTATTAATTTCCGTCAAAAAGGCCAGGGGATCGGGCAGGGCATCAATTTCGGGCCCCAACCCCTGGAGCAGCCGTTCGATTTCTTCCGGATAGTGTTCCTGGAAGTATTCGATGACCGCCCGGGTGTTGAGGCAGCTATGATGCTTTTCCATAGGTGTTAGATCAATACTTTTTTTCGCCATTGTACCACGTTTAAAAAAATTATGCTATGGCATTAATTAATTATCGGCTAAAGTTATCCTGCCATTAATTTAAGGATGTATAAATTTACTTTAATATTTGTTGGCCTGAAAGCGGCTGCCGGGGAGTAGCTCCGATACTCGCCCCGGCGCAGGTTCATTCCACCACGATTCCGGCGTTATCGCCTGACAGGAAACCTATGATGAAACTTCCTGACCACAAGACCAAGATAGTCTGCACCATCGGACCGGCTTCGAGTTCCCTGGAAATCATCCAGCAACTGCTCCTGGCCGGCATGAACGTCGCCCGGCTCAACTTCTCCCATGGGAATTTCGCCTCCCATGCCCAGGTAATCGAGACCCTGCGCCGGGCCGCCCAGATCGCGGGGCGTCGTTTGGCCATTATGGCTGACCTGCCAGGGCCGAAAATCCGCATCGGCCGCTTGGCCGAAGAACCCATCGATCTGGAACAGGACGCCCTCTTTACCCTGACCACGGAACCGATCCTGGGCGATATCTCACGGGTCAGCGTCTCTTTCGCTCCTCTCCCCCGGGTAGTGAAGCCGGGGGACAAGATTTTTCTTAATGACGGCCTTATCGAGCTCCTGGTCCAGGAGGTGGCGGGGAGGGAGGTGCATTGCCGGGTTCAGGTGGGAGGCGAACTGAGCTCACGCAAGGGGCTTAACCTGCCTGACATTGACCTGGGAATCAATGCCTTCACCGAGCATGATTATGAATGTCTGAAATTCGCCCTGGAGCACGGGGTGGATGCGGTCAGTCAATCCTTCGTAGAGTCTGCCGCAGATATTACGGCCTTGCGCCAGGCCGCGGCGGACCTCGGCCACAACCCCTTTGTCATCGCCAAAATCGAACGTTCCCGGGCCCTGGAGAATCTGGATGACATCTTCCAGGTGGCAGACGGCATCATGATTGCCCGGGGCGATCTGGGCGTGGAAATGCCCATCGAGCGCATGGCGGTGGTCCAGAAGCAGTTAATGCGGCGGGCCAATATCCTGGGGAAACCCATCATCACCGCCACCCAGATGCTGGAATCCATGACCAGCAATCGGCGGCCCACCCGGGCCGAAGCCACGGACGTGGCCAACGCCATCCTGGACGGCTCTGACTGCGTTATGCTGTCCGGGGAATCGGCCACCGGCAGGTACCCGGTGGCGGCCGTCATTATGCTGGCCAAAATTGCCGCGGCCATCGAACCCCACCGCTCCGTGTACCATGCCAGGGAGATCCTGCATCCCTTTGATCCGGACCAACCCATCAACCTGGCGGACATCATCGCCTTCAGCGTGGAATCCACCCTGGAAAAGATCTCCCCGGCTGCGGTCTTCGTGCCCACCCGCGGCGGCGCCACCGCCCGCAGTATCTCCCGCTTTCGGGGGCCCAAATGGGTAGTGGCGGTGAGTTCCGAGGAAACCACCTGCCAGCGCCTTGTATTCAGTTACGGAGTTTACCCGGTGCTAGAGCCGGACCACCCGGATGACTGGAGCTCTTTCATCCGCGTCTGGCTCAAGGCCCACGAGGTCGAAGGGAATCTGGTGATCGTCACCGAGGGGCCCTCCCGGAAGCGCCCGGAAACCAATAACCGCATGGAGATCATCGACCTGAACGCCAGGATCTAAACAAGGTTTTCAGTTTTCAGTTTCCGGGGAGATTGACAGTATCCATTATTTCCTATCATCCTGATATCATTTCACTTATCCCCTCTCCCCCTTCGGGGAAGGGTCAGGGTCAGTGCTGTTGATTTAGGGAGATAGCGCGTTGGCAACTTATTAAAATCCCCCCTTACCCCCCTTTAAAAAAGGGGGGAACTAAAGGATACCCTTTAAAAAGTCCCCCTTTACTAAAGGGGGATTTAGGGGGATTTTTCATAGGTGCTCTTAATTCAACAGCATTGAGGGTGAGGGTGAGGGGGATTAATCCCCGCCAAACAAAAACCGGGATCTCGTGAGATCCCGGTTTGCTTAAGTAATTTCTGTTACGAGGGGCAGACGGCTTAATTTCCGCTTTAACTCTTTTTGCTCACCCCTCGGGCTGGGTTATGGCTGAAAGTTTCCAGGGGCCGCTGCCCGCCGGACGGACAAAAGTCCAGTATTCCTCGAACTTCACCGGTTCGGAGTCGGAGCCGGCTATGACCTGGTTGGTGCTGGCGTCCACGGTGTAATCCAGGAGGTTGGCCAAGAATCCCACCGTGATGAAATCCTGCCCCTGCTCCTGCCAGGCCTCGGAAATTTCCACCTGGCGCACGGCGATGTTTTCCAGTTTGTTGATCTGGCCCTGGGCCTTCATTTCCTGCACGTCGTTGGCAAGAATCTCGCCCATTTCCGGGGTGGCCAGATCTTTAAGGCGGGCAACGTCCTGCCGCATCCAGGCTCCCTGGATCTTGAAAAAGACGTCCTGGGCCATATCCTTAAAGGAAGCCTCACTGAAGGATGGATCCAGACGCCGGATGGCTTCTAATTCCGCCTGGAGATCGTATCCCGCCGCCGGAGCCAGCTCCGGCGCTTGCCAGGACGGGGTAGAGCCTGCTGCGCTGCCTCCCGGACTGCTGTACTGGTAAGCCTCCTGCCGCCGACGGCTGAGCAATCGATAGCCCAGGTAGAGGATGCCGCCGATTATCAGGATATCGAACAGCCCGATGTTGGAACAGCCGCCCGCAGCTCCGGCCCCGGCCGCGTGACCGGCGCCGCCGAAAAGCATGCTGCCGATCATGCCGCCCAAGAGACCGCCGGCCAGACCACCAGCCAGGCCACGGCCAAAACTACCGGCCCCGGCCGGCTGCGCCGCCGGAGCACCCATGCCCGGACGCTGCTGCTGCCCAGGCGCCACCTGGCCCGGAGGCGCGCTCTGGGACTGGGAAGGTGGCGGCGTGGTGGCCTGCCGGGGCGGCGCCGTGGAGCGCGACCCCCTGAAACCGCTGGAACCGCCCCGCCCCGCCCTGGCCTCCGCCAGATCGATGATAATGGGAAAAGACATCCACATGGCCGTACACAAGATACCGATCACGGCCCATTTAGCCCTACTTTGCTGTGTCATAACACACTCCTTTTATTTTGATGAACTCGCAAAAAGTCCCGTTGGGGATGGCAAAAAAAACGGCCATACGACTGTAAAGCTTATAAAGGCATTCTTATAATGATATCAGACTTTTTACGGGGTCATCAGGACGAGGAGCCCAGCGATGGTACGGTTTAAGCCCTTGATATATAAATTTTAATCTCTTTTCTCTCCCGAGGCAACGATAATCGGCAGGTTTTAGCTCAGAAATCGGCAATCACCTGGACACGCTTGAATTTCCGCTTGCCCACCCTCAGCAGATAGGCCTGCCCGGCGGCCAACTCCAGATCAACATTGCTGACCTTTTCGCCGTCCACCTGGACGCCGCCCTGCTGAATGAGGCGCCGCCCCTCCCCGGTGCCGGCGGTGAGACCGGCCTGCTGCATCAGTTTGGGCAGCCAGACTCGAGGTTCGGCCACCGCTACGGTGACCTCCTCGATCTCATCGGGAAGCGCCCCCTCCCGGAAGATGGCCGCAAACTGCCGGGCTGCGTCTTCGGCCGCCCCGGCACCGTGATAGCGGCCCACCATCTCCTTGGCCAAGTTCTCCTTGGCCAAGCGGGGGTGCAAGGCCCCGGAAGCCAGGTCGGCCTGCAGACTATCCAGGTCCCCCACCGACAGGTCGCTGAGCAGCTCGTAATAGCGGATCATGAGGTCGTCGGAAATGGACATAAGCTTGCCGAACATCTCCTGGGGCGGCTCATCGATGCCCACGTAGTTGCCCAGGGATTTGCTCATCTTGTTGACCCCGTCCAGCCCCTCCAGCAAGGGCATGGTCAGGACCACCTGGGGCTCCTGGCCGTATTCCCGCTGCATTTCCCGGCCCACCAGCAGATTGAATTTCTGGTCGGTGCCCCCCAACTCCACATCGGCCTGCAAGGCCACGGAATCGTACCCCTGAATCAGGGGATAGAGAAACTCGTGAATGCTGATGGGGGCATGATTGATAAAACGCTGGTGAAAATCCTCCCGCTCCAGCATCCGGGCCACGGTGTGTTTGGCCGCCAGCTCGATGAGCCCCTGGGCGCTCATGGGCTTCATCCAACGGCTGTTGAAGTCCACCAGGGTTTTTTCCGGGTCCAGGATCTTATAGATCTGTCGTTCATAGGTTTTGGCGTTTTCTAGAACTTCCGCCTCGGTTAGGGGCTTCCTGGTCTCACTCTTTCCCGAGGGATCGCCGATCATACCGGTGAAGTCGCCGATGAGAAAGATCACCTGGTGCCCTAACTCCTGGAAGTGCTTAAGTTTCTGGATTAATACGGTATGGCCCAGATGCAGGTCCGGGGCCGTGGGATCGAAGCCTGCCTTAATGCGCAGGGGTTGGCCGGTGGCCAGAGAGCGCTTGATTTTGGCGGCCAACTCCTCCTCCGGTAATATCTCCACCGCCCCCCGGCGGATCAGGGCCAATTGCTGGTCTAAGGTCATGCGACGCGGTTTCTCCTTGATGAAATAATGGCTTACAAGACTTTCATCGTCAATTATTTACCTGTCTGGTAGGCACAGACCTCCAGGTCTGTGCCAGTGTAGCGCCGACCTGGAGGTCGGCGCTACCGAATTTCCTTATGTTTCTCGTGCCCAAGTTGAACTTGGGCACGTTCATCCTCTCGCTTTCTCTGCTGACTCGGATATTCGATGCGGACGGAAGTGTGCTTTTCCGCTGAGTTATCCACTTCCCCTCGGGGAAAAATTAGCGGGTGAGAGTATCTCATTAAATTTCTCAAAATCCCAGCCAGCGGACCGGCCGATCCTTCCGGGGCACCACCGGCGGGGTCTTGGCGGAATACCCGATGGGGGTGATGGCCAGCAGGTGCCGGTCTTCCAGACCCAGGAATTTCAGCAGACCTTTTTCCCGGCTTAACACCCCGGACATCCAGCAGGTGCCCAGTCCCTCGGCCTCTGCGGCCAAAAGCAGGTTCTGCATCAAAGCCGAGCCGCTCTGGACATGAATCTCTTGGGTGAAGGGGTCCGGATCACGCCAGACAGTGACGGCCACTACCACCGGCGCGCCGCCCAGGTTCTTGAAAAACTGCTTGAGAAAAACCACCTTCTCCTCATCAAAGAGTTTCCGTAGCTTCGGGGCAATATCCTCCCCGGCCAGGGAGGCCAAAGCCACGAAGTCATCCCGGTCTTTGCCGGTCAATACAGTAAGATCCCAGGGCTGCAGATTAGTCCCCGACGGCGCCCACAAGGCGGCCTCCATGACCCGTTCCAAAACCTCCCGGGGCACCGGCTCGGATCGATATAATCTGTGGCTGCGGCGATTTTTAATGGCTGCATACAGGTCCATGATATTCCCTCCTTAACACGAGGTCGCGTCGTTTTCAACCGGTTAAGGCCTTTCCCGCAGCACCTGCTGCACCAGGTGCACCTGGCGCAAAAGGTCGGGCTGCAAAGCATCCAACAAGACAATCCCCAGGCCGGCCCCGGCCAGCAGACCTAAACAGGCAGCTTCCAGCTCCGGGGGATATATCCGGCGTCGGCCGCTGCGCAGGTTGGACAGGCCCGCCATAGTCCGTGCCGGTTCGCCGAAAAGGGCACCGCTGGCCAACAGACGGACGCTGTGGACTACTGCGGTGGTCTGGTAATAAACGTCCGGCCAGCTTAAGTGGGGCAGCACCGGATCATAAATCAGGTGATGTTCGGCCATACCCCCAGCCAGGGCTTCGTGCCGTAAGTGCGCCGCCAGGGTGATCTTGTCCTCCAAACCCGGCGGCGGCATGGAGCGTTCGTCCAGCAACAGCAGCACCAGATCGGTCTGAGCCGCCACGGCCAGGGGCAAAATTTCCTTGAGTTTGTTCTCCTCCAAGGTAAGGGCGTTGAGAATGGGCGGCTGGCGGCACACAGCCAGCCCGGCAGCCAGCACCCGGGGATTGGGGCTGTCCAGGATGAGGCGGGTGGTGCTGACCTCCTGCACCGCCTCCACCAGGAAGGCCATCCGGTCCACATGCCGGGGGGCCAGATAGCCTGGATTCAGATCGATGAGATCCACCCCGGCCTGATCCAGACGACGCACCAGGTCCTGGATGGGGCCTTTCTCTAAATGCTTCAGCGCTGCGGCCAGCACCGGATTCAGGGCATTGAGATTGTCAGCTGCGACGAGCATGGCTTGCAGACCGGATCAACATCCCCGGCCGACTGAAAGTCGGGGTTCAGGGCCCACCTGTTAAAGTCGAGCTCACCAGGGCTCTCTCCTGCCCGGCCAGCCCGGCCGGCCAGTTGGCGATAATACTGGGCTTCCGCGGCCTTACCTCTCTTTTCACATCCCTGGGCATAGACCGCCGCCTTGGCGGCCAGGGTGTGCAAAACTGCTGGCCGCAGTCGAGGCGGCAATTCCGGGTCCTGGGCCAGTTTCACCAGGGCGTAGACCCGAAAACGGTCCAAGCCCCATTGCCCGGACAATTGATCGGCATGCCCTCCCCTTTTAATCACCAAAGGCTCAGATATCAATCCCACCGGCTCCCGCCAGGTTAACCGCAGCCACAGGTCATAGTCCTCGCAGGCGGGGAGAGCCTCATCAAACCCCCCGGCCTGGAGAAACAACCGCCGCGGCAGCATCACCGCGGAGGGGCTGATGAGACAGAGGTCAAGGGAATGGGTAAAGACATCCCCTCCTCTTTTCTGATGCCGCCGGCCGGGGTTGACCCACCGGCCCCGGCGCAGCCAGAGCTCTTCGGTCTGGCTGATCCGGACCTCGGGATGGTGGCGGACGTAGGCTAATTGCGTCTCAATTTTTCGGGGCAGCCACAGGTCGTCGGAATCCAAAAAAGCCAGCCACTCTCCCCGGGCCCGATCGGCGCCGATGTTCCTGGCGGCGCTGACGCCCCGGCGCTGGGTATGGCGGATCAGCCTTATCTTACTGCCATACGCCGCCACTACGGCTGCAGTCTGGTCCCAGGAGCCGTCATCCACCACTATGAGTTCAAAATCATGACAGGTCTGGGCCAGCACCGAATCAATGGCCTCCCTGACCAGAGCGGCGCGGTTGAAAGTGGGGATAATGACGCTGAGCGCAGGGTCCCGAGACATATCTTCACCTTATCATGCTCACCCTTGCCTGACAACAAAAACACCAGGTTAGTCCCAAAAATACCTGGAGCCGGCCTCAACCCTTGTTTATTTCTTGACAGGTTAGGGACTTTTGATAAAAACCACAGAGATGCCAAGAACCCAGAGTTTTAACAGGATTATTGAGTGGCATAGAGACAACTGGTCCCAAACAGAATTT
>Ga0194125_10010107_pt1 | contig 12945 bp, 14 predicted proteins | sample TA2KigC250mmetaG_FD_148626 | JGI IMG/M metagenome (GOLD analysis project Ga0194125, IMG submission 148626) | Freshwater microbial communities from Lake Tanganyika, Tanzania - TA2015034 Kigoma Deep Cast 250m | ecosystem: Environmental > Aquatic > Freshwater > Lake | place: Tanzania: Lake... | reverse complement strand
CTTCGTGCAATACGCGATAGGAACCCCAAGGACGGCGCGTCTTGGGGGCTTTCCATTCTTCCAAGATCCACGACGAGCTGTTGGCTTTATTTTCTCCGCCCACACCAAACCGGAACTCTATGTTAGAGTCGACCGCATCCATCTCAGGTATGTTGATCTGTGTCCTGTCGCCACCATTGGCAAATATGATATGATCCTGGGGGTATCTCTGCCTAACCATGCGTATGGCCTGCCGGGCGCTATCATCCTTGTCCTCAAACTCTATCACATGATCCACACCGCGCATGGCGTGTAGGATGGCTCTGCGTTCGCGACCTGGCATGAATGCTCGACCTTTTTTGCGTTCTAACCAAGCATCGGAGTTGACACCTACTACTAAGATGTCTCCCAACGCCCGGGCTGCTTCGATATAGGCTAAATGTCCCGAATGCAAAGGATCAAATCCCCCAGTTATCAATACTATAGTCTTCATGCTTTCTCTAGTGTAATTCTTTGACGTAGATAAAGTCTGCCTTGGCTACTTTTTCTACCATTATATAGCCCAAACTATTTAACAAATCATTTACATTTGGCATGTCTTTGGGTTGACGTTCTACCTGAGCACGTTCTTTATTCTCTATTAAAATCACTGGGGAATTATTTTGAAAAAATGTTTGAGCACCTTGTAGTAAAAAACCTTCATGGCTATCTACATCAATTTTGATAAAATCAATGTCGGTAAAATTAAAATCATCTAAAGATGCAGTTTCTATTTGCAGTATATTTTTTACCGCTTTTTCAGGATACTTGTCTGATACGTAACCACTAAAATGATTTTTATTGTTATAGAATGTCTTTGTGCCTGCCGTATTACTTAAACCAATATTACGTAAATCCACATTGACTATCTTCCTATCTTTTAGATTTTCTAAGCAACATTCATAAACATCTTTGCTTGCTTCAAAAGCAACAACTGTATTGAATTTTCTAGAAATACTAGTTAAAGAATCTCCAATCCAAGGACCAACATCTATTGCACGATTGAAGCGTTTAACGTAGGCATAAGCTTTTTCTAATGGCTCCAAACAAGTAAAGGTTTCTTGCTCTATCATAGTGACCTTTTTATTATCTGGGGTCCACCAATTACCTATTTTTTTCATTGCTCTACACCTGCTGGTATTCTTGGTTGATCAGTGTCACAGGCGATTTTGCCATTTTAGCACCCAATCCTTGTTAAATTGTTCAACAACTTCATAACCGCATTTTTCAAGGATTTTAATTGCAGGAGTTTCTTCTCTATCATTTTTGTATTCGTGTTTCTGTTGTTCTATAACCAACACTGGTTTATTTTGCTCTATGGTATCATATGCTCCGGCAAGTATTTCTTCTTCAAATCCCTCAACATCTATTTTGATCATGTCTACATCCAAAAAATTATAACTGTCAAGGGTCTTCAAAGGAATAGTGCCTTTGCCTAATGAGTTAGGATTTATATGGCTATGACCCGTGTTTCCTTGTACCACATTCATGTCAATTAAAGATTCACAGCGCCCCAGTGCAACTGGAAACAGTTGATAATTTTTAGTTTTAATATTTTTTTCAAAACACAATCTAAATTCTTCTACAGGTTCAAAAGCCAAAACAGTTTTAAATACATTTACCAGGTCACAAGCCCACAAACCCACATTGGCCCCAATATCTATACAGGTCCTTTTATACTGGCACAGACCTATAGCGAAATCTCTTGCCCTCCATTGGTATCTTGCCACTCCATCTTTCTTGACGCTTTTATCTAACATACGTGGAAAATGATCGTCATACGATGGAAAATAAAAACCGTGGCTAAGTTTCATTATACAATTTGCCAATAATTATTTTTTCTTTGTATTTTTTAATGCCTATGCTTTGCTATATCTATGAATTATTTATGTACTCCTTTGATCTTTGATTAATGTTGCCCGAACCATGTAAGACTTTTGTCCAACCAAGGTAAGAGTAAATCTTGCTGACGCAGATATCCATGACGATTGATACTGTCAACTGCACTGGCAGGCAGCAATCCAATTTCTGCCAAATCGTACCAAGTGCAAGCGCGTGGATCGCGTGGCAAATGATTGCTGCGATAAACAATAGCTCTAATCCAAGGGTCAGATGCTTGTTTGCTGAAAAAACCTGCTTCACAGTCCCAGCCGGTCACTGCCAACATGTGTATTAGGCTTACAACAGTATGATTATAATAACAACCTGATAGTTGATCAAATGCTAGACGATTGTATTTAACGTTGGTGGTCTGTGGTACAATCACCACTAACATACTATTTTGTGCTGCCAAATGCCACCAATTGGCCAAGGTCTGCAATGGATTAATCATGTACTGAAAAGTATCATGGCACCACAACACGTCATAGGGCCGTTTGGCATGTGATACAGTTTCAATGTCGACTTTTTGATAGGTCACTGTGGCCTTGGCCTCATGGGAAATATCATCCACAAGATCCATAGCGGTGCACTTGATGTTCAACGGCAAAGGTTCTTCATCTCTAGTGAACCTTGTGGTCCACCAGCGGGAGTCTAAAGCTTCGTGTCCAGAACCTAGATCTACTACACGACCCACGCTTTCCATGAAATCATCATGTTCATAAAGCTCATTGAGCGTTTGCAGACTATGCTGGTGGCTGTCTTCGGCGTTTTTAAATGATGTCATAAAATCACAGCAGGCAAAAAACTTATACGGTTATACCTGAATGTCTTCCATGCCCGCTGCTCGCAACCTTACGATATGCCCCATCTGCCATTGTTTGGTGTCCAAGCCTTTGATAATACCCAGCCAGCGATTGCGCAGTAGAGCTACTTCATTGATTATGGTTTCGAAGTCAATAACTTCATCCTCACCATCCACATATTTTTCAGCATCTCTAGAGGTAAGAGCGCGAGCATAACCTTCAAGATATTTTTGGAAATGTCTGCGCCGGATCTTGCGCAATTGTATGTTAAGATAGTTAAGTATTGCTTCGATTTCTTGCAGTTGGTTGAATCTATGTTCAGTAATGCCTGGCAGAGCCGAAATATTTTTTTCTACTATGCCGCGAATGTGACAATCTTTTTTGGCTTCATCCAATTCACGTTCATAATGCTGTATAAAATCAGGTATATTGCCAAGATTAGCAGTTATTTTGCTATACCACATTGTTGATCCTTCTGCCAAACCATGAAAATGTATGTTCGCAATTTAAATGTCTAATTGCATTAATAATCATTATCATCATCGTCTATGTCTTCGTCTTCATCTTCAATAGATTCATCTTCATTGAGATGATCAGCAAGAGCACGTTTGACATCACTATCGCCTTTGAATGAATTTTTTATTTCTTCGGCATCGATGTCATTTTCGATTAAAACATTAACTACAATTTCGGCTGCTTCGTTACGATCCACTACGTTAATGTAACCTTTGATTTGTTTCCAGATTTCACTTGCTATCTCAACTGACATCAGTTTGTTCCTCCGAATCAGCTGTACTTACCTCAATCTTGAGATTTTTAAAATCAGTCATGACCTTGTCAAGGCAACCATCTTCATTGCTTTCCCAACCTTTGCGGAAGTATTTGATGGTTTCGCCCTGGCTGGTTACAAACATCAAACGATTTCCATCTTTTTTAAGTAGACCTTTTTTCTCAGCCAAGTCAGTGAGGCCAGAATAGGGGTTCATGCCTGTTTCATATGGAATCTTAACCTGCACACCTTCAAATGGTTTTGTATAACGTGTTTTCATAACTTTACAGGCCGCCCGAATACCCATGACATCTGAAATTTTGTTACCTTCATCGTCTTCTTTGAGTTTGAGCTTCTTCATGGCCACAACAATAGAACTGGCATAGATAAAACCTTGTCCGCCCGAAATTTTGTCATCTGGATCAAACATATCCTGGCTGGCATAGGTATGATTGGTACACACCATGCCCACACCGTAGGCGCCAAACATGTTCACGCAATTGCGAACCAAGGCAGTTAAGCTTTTGGCTTTTCTGCCAAGATCGCCTTTCATATCGCCAGACTCAAACTGGTTTACATCAGTTGGTGTCATTAACATACCCAGTGAGTCAATCACAAACAAGACCTTGGGGCGCTCGCCATCGGGAAGGCCTTTGTAGCCAGTCATGAATGTGGCGATAGTTTTGGCCACATCATCAATCATGGCCATGCTCAATTTCACTAGTTTACTTTCGTCAGTGCTTACACCGAGAGCATGTAACCAAGATTCATCAAGAGCATTTTCTGAATCAATTAGAACAACAAAAATACCTTGTTCTTGTGCATTCTTGACAATGTTACCTGAACAGACGTATGATTTACCGGCACCGGATTCTCCTGCAAACACAGTGACCTTGCCCAATGGGATACCTCGGTTAAAGTCGCCCGAAATTAGATAGTTTAAGGCGTAGTTCCCAGTGGAGATCCAATCTGTGGGGTCGTTGAAACCGATGCTTAGTCCATCGATTGATTTGGTTATTTCTTTACGAAATTTGCTTACATCAAATGGTTTGCCCATGTTTATTTCCTTTATAAATGATACGTGCTATTTCTGGATGTGTCTGATTGAAATCTTGATTTCTGATGTTGTCTAATTTTAGCATATAGTCTGCCAATTGGTCAATCTTATCTGGCAGATTTTTACTTTGTTTGATTAGTTCTACAAAAGATGTAAGATTGTATTTGGCCAATCGTTGTGCATCAATCGTTGCTAGTTTTTCAAGTATTAGATCTGATAGTTCATTGCCCATTGTGACTACACTCATGAAACTGGGAACTTCCAACAGTTGAAATGTCAGTAGGTTAAAATCTTTGGTTTCGTACCAATCTATCAGTTGGTCCAAATAATAAATGTTCTGTACACCAACTGTGGCGTAGATGCTGAGAACCATGTTGGTCAACCGGGACTTGATAAAGAGATCTAAGTTTTTATCCACTTCATTCCATGATCCTCCACGCTCTAGCTCAAATCGAATGCCAATGTTGTCTATGCTGAACGAGATGTCTACTTCTTTGAAGTGAGACCATTTTCCAAACAAATGCTTGGGATAGATTGAGCCATTTGAGTTATAGTGTAATCTCATTTGCGGTGCATGACCACGTTCTATGAGATAGTTTAAAAATATCTCGTGTTGTTTGATCAAGAAAGGTTCGCCACCGTAGAAGTCAATATTGACCAAATGATTACCAACCAACTCTAACGTTTTCCAAATTTCAATATTTTCTGCCCATTGGCCGTATTGGTTAAGAACTTTGAGGTCTATAACAGAATCAAAATGTCTGACCATTTCTTCTGCTATTCGTGAACTAGATTGAGGATTACAAATCCTACATCGAAAGTTACAAAGATTACCTAGTTTGATGTCTAGGCTGATCAAGTTTTTGACCGAGTCTTCTTCAATGTGCAAACAATGTGCATTCAATCCAAGAAAATTAGTTGACCAGTGACGATTGGATTGGCCACCGTGCTGTTCTTTCATCCAGCAGTTTGAACACCCAGCTGGCTGTTGGCCTGCTAAAAACTGCGCTCTTAGATTGGTCATATAGTTGCTATGATATACACTTTCCAAACTGTCAACATTGATGTTGTAGGAGCGACCTGCAGAATCTTTGATTGATTCTTTGTAAACACAGCAAGGTTTGAACTCTCCTTGAGATGATATTTCTAAATTTGCCCAAGGATTGAAACAAAAAGTATCTGGCAAGGACAATGTAGCATTGACCTGCGTTGATTTTATTTTGTCCGTGAATGCTATTTCTAGCGTTGAAAAAACACAGTTGTCTGTTGAATGCAACTTTCTGACAGTGTCAAGATCTTGCGTGTCAAACTCTGTACTACAGATCAGAATAAAAAAGTTGGAGATGTCTATCAGCGAAGCTGTTTTTTGAATATGTGTTAATACTTCAACACTTACTGGATATCTACTGTACAACACTATTCGTTCTTGTATCTCAAACACAGGCTTATGCCATTGTTTCAGTAACTGATAGAGTGTTTTTCTTGGCTGCTCAACCAACTGATCTATGTCAATCATTCCAACTATTTTATAGTCGTGTTGACTTTCTAGGTACGATTGTAGATCAGTGGTTGATAACAAGGTCATTGGAGTTCAAATAAGTCTTTGAAGATTGCTCGGCTGTTTAGTCCACGTCGTTGATCTAGTTCTGCTAGTTGACGAAATGAATTTGGTAAATCTTTTTCAAACGGTTGCTGTATGTACCTCAGCAAGTTCCTGTAGCTATCTTCTAACAAGTAGCCCGGATGCTCATTGATTTTATCAGTTAATGTTTTCTCTAGTGATTTCAGCACCGCGTCTGATAAATGTCTAATGTTTAGGTAAAGCGGAGTTAACAATGCACCGATTATGAAACTGTTGTTATGAAACCCTTTGGATTTCAAATAATCAACGCACCCAAACAAACTTTGATAATTCAGTAAAAAATACAGCATGTTGAAACTAATTTTATGATTTAAATTTTTAATAGTTTCTAGATTGTCTAAAAAATCTTGCCAGCGACTGCCGTATCTTATGTATTCAAATTCTTGTTCAATGGTCTCCACACTCACTGTCCAATGAACATTTTTAAATTCGCATATAAGATCAAATATTTTGGTATCAACTTTGCTTAAATTTGTGTTGATCCGAATAGTTACATCAGGGTTGGTCTTTTTTAACAATGTGAGAAGTTCTAAGTTTTCTTTTATCAACAGTGGCTCACCGCCTGCTAGATAAACATGTTTAAGTTTAGGTACATTTTTAAAAATATACTCTTTGAAATCTTTTAACTGTTGGTCATCAGGAGTAATTGGAAAAACCTTGAGTTCACTTGCCCATTGACTGCTGAATTCGGGACTGCAATAAACACAGGCAAAGTTGCATAAACTGCTCCATCGTACATCAATGGTGTGTAGCTCATGATTTCCAACTTGATACGTATCAAGATCAATTTTTCGAAGTTCTTTGATGTAAAAAATTCTATCACTAATTATATCAAAACTTTTTTTGTTTGCTTCAAGATCATAGCAGGGATAGCATCTAGCTCCTGGCTGTTGATTCAACATTGCCTGCTGAGTAGCGATATTTTCTGCCCCCAGTAGTATGTCTTTTATAGAAGATTTTTGTAAATTGCCAATAGGGGCTGCACTACGAATGCAATTTTTTACCTGGCCGTTGGAGTTATACATCAGCCCAGTCCAAGGCATAGGGCAAAAGTTTTTGTTAATTAATAAATCTTTTGGAGTCACATTGGGCCTAAACTGATTTCTGGAATCTGCAAATTATTTGTCTTGGCCAACTCAAAGATCGAAACTAATGTTTGTGCCCAGCCATTTACATCTGCTGCTGGCGGTACTGTTTTGTCTGGACTTGTGGCAATGTTTCCAGGTCGCACAATGGTTATTTTGACCCCAACTCGTCGATTTCTTATTTGCTTCACAGCTTCTTCTAGCGCAACTTTTTGCACACGATAATGATCCATGTCAAGCCAAGGCAACGGGCTTGTAGGATTCTGTGTCATCATTGTAGATATCACTATGATCTGCTTGCCAGTTCCTTGCCAACGCTGCGACATTTCAAACAATAGCTCGGTCTGAGCGTACCCTGCTTGTGCATTGTTAATAAAAATATCGCAAGGTTCGATTAGACTAGAAATTTTAGGAATGTTGCGAATATTATAGCCTTCGCGTTGACTAAGTCCAATTATCTCGTGGCCGGCCTGAGTGTATTCATTGGTTAACGCTTGTCCTATACCTGCGGTATGTCCTGTAATTGCTATTTTCATTTTAATAAATCTAATGGTTCATTATGAAATGTAAAACTTGCTCAAATTCTTGGAAATACTTTATGTCATTTTCCTCAATTCAAACTGCGCCTGTATGTATACTTGACTCATTTCTGTGTTGCGATTCTCTACAGCTAACTCAACGGGAAATTTTAGATAGGCATAACTATGATCAATACCATGCTCTTGAGCAAACGAAATGATGTTTGGAAGATCATCTACATTCAATACGCTTACTGTTGTCCATAAATTTAGTTTAACCGGCATAGTTTTATAAACCATTAAATTATTATAGAATTCATCCCATTTAATGGGCCAACGAACTAATTCATGCACAGGGCCAACTCCATCAAAACTAACGGTAACGGTAACTTCTATTCCTTGATTGGCTACATCTACTAGTTCAGTTAATACAGTGCTACAGTTAGTATTAAGTCTAAGGGTCTTTAAATTTGGAGGCAAATTAGCTAAAATTTTCTTATAGTTCTTACTGTAACTAGGTTCGCCACCGTTGATATCAAGGTGCACGATGCGTTCTTTGGGAAGAGTTTGAAATTTTTTAAAATTGTTTATAATGGGAAATGAACGACTTTTAAGACTACCAATCTTGGTGCTAAGATTCTCGTTACAGCTAATACAGGCTGCGTTGCAAAGGTTGTCCAGCACACCTCCTACCTGCAGATAATCTTGTTGCACCGTGGTTTCATGCAGTTTAGATGCGTAGTAGCGGATATTGTTAGGTTCAGTTTCTTGGCATCTTACACATTCAGATGGCCACTGTCCTGCCAACATCGTGGCTTTGGTGGTTGCTAACCATGCACTGGCTTCCATCTCCTCAAGACTGCCAAACTCGGGCGCATGAATCATATGACCGCAACGACTAACGGTGCCATTAAAATTAAAGCGCACAAAATGATCCAATCTAGTGCAATACATGCCACACTGCTTTCATCCGTTCCAACACGATCTGCAATGGCTGTGCAGGATGTGTTTGATAGATATGTAATATTTCTTTCCAGGTCAATGATTGACCGCATCTTCCTAACAGTATGCGATCCAGTAAAAACCAAAATTCGATCTTGGAATCGGTGGGCAGTAATGCCATGGCCCGATCTGGATCCAATGGATGTATGTTGGCACGAGATCGCCGCTGGGTGATCTGTGTCAAATCCTCTACAGCATGCAGTCTTAACTGGCAGTGGGGTCCGATAAATCTAGCCAAGTTTAGTAACCAATGCCATTGTGGTAGATAATGTCTGTTTATGAAACCATAACGTGTAGCAAACATTTCACAGGTATGACGATCTAGGTCCGGTTGATCCCTCATGAGGTGTTGAACAAATGTATTCACTCCGCTAAGATAACGATCTAAGGGATCACGTAGATATACATCAACAGAATCTAATGAACCAAGGTCATGATTGGTTAATATCCTCCAATCTTGAGCTTTCGCTTCTAGTCTCAATGATGAGGATGCGTTTTTTTGTATCAAATAGACGTAAAGATTGCGAGGTGCTATTTCTACCACCTCGCAATCATCTGGAAACAACTCTGCATCCAGATTTGTAAGCATCAACCCTTGTTTTGCCGTGCCCGAATCATGGCCAAAATATCTTCAGCTTTTTGAGTCGACGGTTTGGCTTGTACTGGCGTTGGTGCCACAGCAGGTGTGTCATCAAACGAACTTGTAGTAGCTGGTGTTGATTTCGCCGTTACAGCAGGTGCGGCCTCTTTGACAGAACTAGCAAGGGATGCTGCACCGGCAGGACGGAAATATGCACCCCAACGTTCAGAATCGTAAGATTTGCCATCGACCGAAGCTTGGAACATTTCTTTGATCACTTTGAGTTCTGCTTCGCTGGGTTTCTTGGGCAAGAATTCTGAAAGCTTGAACAAGCCGTGAGCATTGATCGCGGACTGTTCTGTTTCAGTCAATGCTGTTTCCTTACGAGCCCATTTGGAAGTTGAATAGTCTGCATAACCACCCTTTGACGTCTTGGTGACGCGGAAGTCTAGCCCACGCATGAAATCGGTTGGCAACTCTTCCAATTCTGGATCAAGCAGTGCCGACTTAATTATTTGGAAAATTTGCGGACCGATAATGAATCTACGGATAGGATTTTCCGGCGTCTGGTCATCAGCAAGAGGATTTTCACGAACAAAACCTTGCATGATGTAGCTGCGTTTTTTCCAATATTTACGGCCCATGTCTTCCAGTGCTTTGTCTTTGAACCACGTGCGCACTTCGGCCAGTACTGGACAAGCTTCGCCCCACATTTCCACACAGGGAACTTGTACCTGGACCTGTTTGGAATCAATCTCACCTTTGACACCATTGAACGGTAGTTTGATTATTGCACGTTCAGCCCAAAAGAAAGTGTTCTTTGGGTCGCTGTCGGGAAGAAAACGCAGCACTGCGCTTGCGCCTTCGCCGATGTTCCAATGTGGGTAGATTCCGTTGTCGCCGCTTGTGAATTGACCGCTTTTGCCTGACTCAGCAGCTTGAAGTCGTGCGCGGATTTCTGCTAGGGATGCCATAGTTGATTGTCCTTTCGTTGCCTATGTTTGCCTGTGTACTGCATTGCCTAACGTACACCTTGTGTAGTATACGTGATGATATTTAGTCCTGTCAAACAAAATGACAGATTATTTTGCCTTTTCTATCTCCATGTAGTAGATCTGGCAATTTTGACCTTCGTGGAACCAAGCCTTGCTGCGCCACCAGTCCCGCATGCGGAGGCCGGCGGTATCGATCCAAGGCAGGAAGGTCTCGGGCTGCGAACCCACCCAGTTCTCTTGCAGCAGTATCATGCCATCATCTGCCAATCTCGTGCCGATGTTGGCGAAGAACTCCTGATGCGTGGACCAGCCGGGGTCACAGTCCAGGCGCTCGTATTGATCGTTTTCTGGCGGATGATAGAAGTGTGGTGGGTTGCCTACTACCAAATCAAACGGCTGGGTTTGGGGCAGGTCTCTTATGGTAAGCGATTGATAGATCGCTACGCAGTCCTGGATGCTGTTGTAGCTGTCACTGGCAGTTTCCTGCGCAGCAGCCACGGCCGGTGGGTAGCAGTCGGCCAGGACCAACCTATCGCACAGGCCATGATCCAGGAGACTGTAGCCTATGAAGCCCGGTCCCGCACACCATTCGAAACAGGTCTTGAAGCGTTTCCTATAGCGCTCGGCCACCACCGCCACGTATTCCTGCCCAAACCACGTGCCGCCGCCGTCCTGTCCCGGCTGATAGTACACACGGAGATTGCGGGGACCTCTAGATCTCCAGTAGAGCCCGGGCACTACATGCGGTGGGGTAATCGTGGTTGCCATTCCGGCTCCTGGTTATGTGCCTACATATGCCTTGCATACACCCAACTGAGTGTAGCATAGACATTTATAATGTCAACATAAATCACAAATAATTCTTGGTCTTTGGTAAAAGCTGCCAGATTTCGGCATTTATCGTGATGCCTCTAGACTGAAACCAGTCTTTGCCTAATTCACGATCTGCCGACCAAGTGGTTTCATACCAATTATCGTCGAGTTCCCAGACGGGCGCTTGACCTAGCACTGTCTGCCGATAGGCTTCAATAAGATCCCACTCGCTCGCGGCCATCCTAGTATCACGCCGTAGATCAAAATGCACATCCACAAGTGATTTACTGAACCGAGATTCTATCAAATTCCGTAAGCCACGTATGATTTCTGCTTGCATTATCTTTACCGGGGGATTGCTGGCAGTGATTGGTTTATCGTCTTTGGTCCAAAATCCCCCAAACTCACCGCCCAGCATGTGCCGGATATAAAACAAGATCTGGCTGCTCACTTCTCCTGGCCTAGGATCACGCTCGCTCAAAGGCACTCCTTGATAGGCCCCGAGAATGATGCCGGGCACTCGATCAACGGCAGGCCATTTGCGCAGTTGCACATCGCCATCCGTGAAGAACCAGTGAGTCCTGTCAATTACTTTATCCAAAAGTAGTTTGTTGGTCTGTTGACGTAACCATGGCCAGTTGCGCAATCGATACAGTACGTGTATGTCAGAAAAAGGCACTATCTTGTTGACCAAATCGCGATAGACCTCGTGGCAATAACTAATGTAGTTGTCCCAACTGAAGTTGCTGAAATTGTCCGCGAACAACCAGATCTCACACTTGGGATTCAGTGTACGAATGTTGCGTAGGCAAGCTAAGGTTTGATAGAAATGTGCTGGGTAAGTTTGAACGACTACCAGTTCGGGTGTAGATATCAACACAAGACAAGTGTAACACTAACTAGACAACAAATCAAGATTTTTAAAAAAGCAGTCTTAATAAAATGATGCCAATACACGCAATCGTTGTAAATCGATATTTTCGTGTATGGAACATTCTTTCATACCATGCACCGGACACCATGTACCATCGGCAGTCATGTTACAGGTGGACTCTTCGACGGTAGGAGTCTGCGGGGGAGCAGCTGGGGGCGGTGCTGGGGCATTAGGTACTTTTGATGTGGTATCGGGCTGGGTTGGTGCAGGTTCAGATTCGGGTTCGGGTTCAGATTCGGGTTTATTAGAATCGGGAATCTCAATCCCTAATTCTTTGAATCTCTTCACAACTTGCTCATCTTTCCAAACATCTGCATCAGGATCTTTCTCGGCGATACGTTGAAGAATATCATACAACTCATCGTCACCAACAAGATTATACAATTGTTCGGTAGCATTCATGGCATCAGGACCCACCGTGAGCGGTTTGCTCATTAAATCTTGTAGTTCTTTGCGTGCCTTTGGTGTGTCTGGCAGAGCCCAAGTGCCTTCCAAAACTTGAGACGCCCAAGTTTCAAACATATCAGCTTCTTTCAATGGTGTGTCTTGCAGTTTGGCCAACACTGGTAGAGCTTGTTCTATTCTAGGATCTAGACTCTGTTGTACAAATAGTTCACGTATGGTCTCCACTGCTTCATTGGTACCAGTGATAACTGCAGGATCAAATTGATTTTTTGCCTCATGATAACCTCTGCGACTTATCAACTTCTTGGCCTTGGTTTTTAGATCACTGTAATGTTTCACTGCGGATTCTATCATGTGTGCTGCAGCACCATCATAGTTTTTATGGCGTGATACCCTGACAAAATGGGCCAATGTGCGCATCTCATCTACCATTTCATTTATAT
>Ga0194125_10010106_pt1 | contig 12947 bp, 11 predicted proteins | sample TA2KigC250mmetaG_FD_148626 | JGI IMG/M metagenome (GOLD analysis project Ga0194125, IMG submission 148626) | Freshwater microbial communities from Lake Tanganyika, Tanzania - TA2015034 Kigoma Deep Cast 250m | ecosystem: Environmental > Aquatic > Freshwater > Lake | place: Tanzania: Lake... | reverse complement strand
GTCGAGCGGCAGGGCGAAGGCGTTGTCGTGCTCCAGCGGGTCGGCGTCGTCGAGGCGTGCCTGCACAAAGGCGCGCGCCGCGCGGCTCACCCGGAGTGTGAGATCAACGTGGGCTGTCGAGCCCGGCTCCACCGTCACCTGGCGGGCGGCGGGCTCGCGTCGGTCGCCGACCTCGAGGCGGAGGGAGACTGGCTTGGCCTCCTTGCCGCAGTTCCGAACGGTGGCGATGACGTGGGCATCGTCGTCCACCTTCACGCGCGAGCCGCGCACGGCGGCGTGGGTGATGGCGAGGTTCGGCGTCTGGTCGGGCGCGAGATTCACGAGCGCGATGTCGAGGGCATTGCCGAGGCTGCGCTGGACCTCGCGGATGCGTTCCGTATCTCGCTGGCTTCGGGCCTCGAAGGCTGTGGAGCGCAGGTCGGTGAGGACGACGATCTGGGAGCGCGCCTCGCGGCGGCCGGCCACAAGGTCGCACGCCCGGGCCACGGCGCGAACCAGTCCACAGCCGCTGCCATCGGTTGTGCGTAAGGCGGCGAGGGCGGCGAGCGCCTGGTCGGGCGTGGGCTGAAGGGGCGCCACCTCGTCCAATGCGTCGGTCGCCGCCAGGAGCGCGCAACGGCTCGGCGGCCGAATGTCGCCCAACAGCTCGCGCGCGCGAGCCTTGGCCTGGTCAAAGAGCGTCGTCCCCTTCTCCGCCTTCAGCCGCATGCTCGCCGAGCAGTCGAACACGACCACCAGGTTCCTCGGCGCACGGCTCCCCGTGGCGCACGAGGCGAAGAGCCGCGCCATCGCCAGCACCACGAGAGCGAGCACGAGGAGGCGGAGGGCCAACTGCCCGGCGTCCACTAGCCGCATTGCGAAGACGTTCGACCGCTCGTCCGCCTGGAGCAGCCGCAGGGAGGGGAACTCCAGCACCTGGTACTTGTGCCGCGCGATCAGGTGGAGCGCCACGGGGACGGCGAGGCCCACCAGGCCGATCAGCATTGCCGGAAACAACAGGCTCATCGCGCGCGTTCCCTGCGGTAGAGCAGATAGTCCTTCAACACGGTCTCTATGGGCTGAGCGGTGTCCACGAAGCGGTAGTCGGCCCCGCAGGCGATGGCTCCCGCGGCAATGGCGCCACGGAAGCGCTCGAGCCGCTCCAGGTAGAGCGGCCTCTGCCGCAACGGGTCGCTCATGAGCTGCCCGCCCGTTTCCATGTCCCGAAACGTCGTGAGGGCCTGGAACGGGAACGTTACTTCATCATGATCCATGGTCTGGAACACTACAACGTCGTGCCCGCGGGCCACCAGGTGGCGAATGCCGTCCACCACGCGGGCCGGCGGGCCGTAGCAATCGCTGATGAGGAGCACGATGCCGCGGCGGGTGAGCCGCTGGCCGATGGTGTCGAGCACGCGGGCGAGATTCGTCTCGCCGCGGGCTTCCAGGCTCTCCAGCTCGGCGAGCAGCGTGTAGAGGTGCCGCTGCCCCTGCTTGGGCGGAACGAACTCGCGGAGGTCCTGGTCAAACGTCACCAAGCCCGGCGCGTCCTGCTGGCGATGCACGAGGAAGGCCAGCGACGCGGTGAGATAGCAGGCGTATTCCAGCTTCGTCAGCCGCTCCCCGCCGCTTGGGCGGTAGGCCATCGAGCGGCTCGCGTCGAGCAGGCACACCACGTTCATGTTCGACTCCATCTCGAACCGCTTGACGAAGTAGCGCTCGGTCCGCGCCAGCATCTTCCAGTCAATCGTCCGCGGCTCGTCGCCAGGGGCGTACTCGCGGTGGTCGACGAACTCCACACTGAAGCCGTAGTAGGGGCTGCGGTGGCGCGAGGCGTACAGCCCCTCGACCAGCAGCCGCGCCTTCAGCTCGATGTTCGCAATCGAGCGGAGGATGCTCGGATCAAGAAAGCGTGTCACGGACACAACTGTTCACCCTTCGTCGCGGGCCTGGCGCGGACGCGTGACCCGTGACGCGTGAGAAGACTAAGGAGGGTGATCGCTGGCAGGCCTCTTCCCTGTCACGCGTCACGCATCACGCGTCAGGACTCAAGCCTTCCCTTCGGGGACCGCTTTCATGACGGCATCAACCACAGCATCGGCGTCGACTCCTTCGGCCAGCGCCGTGTAGTTGGTGACCAGGCGATGGCGCAGGACGGGGTGGACGACCGCCCGCACGTCCTCGACCGTGGCGTGCAGTTTTCCCCGAAGGAGTGCGCGGCTCTTGGCGCCCAGGGAGAGGTACTGCCCCGCTCGTGGCCCAGCGCCCCAGGCCAGGTACTTGCGGCTGGCCTCGGGCGATGTTGCGTCCTTCGGATGAGTCGCCTCCACCAACTGCACAATGTAGTCGAGCACGTGCTCGCTGATGGGGATGATGCGCACGGCGTCGCGGAGCGCCAGCACGTCGGCCGCGTCGAGCACAGCCGCCGGCTCCTCCCGCCGCCCCGCAGTCGTCACCTTGATGATCTCCTTCAGGTCCTCCTTCCGCGGATAGTCCACCCACACCATGAACATGAAGCGGTCGAGCTGCGCCTCGGGCAGGGGATACGTGCCCTCCTGCTCGATGGGGTTCTGCGTGGCCATGACCATGAAGGGCTCCTGGAGCGGATACGTCTTCCGCCCTACCGTCACGTGCTTCTCCTGCATGGCCTCCAGGAGGGCCGCCTGCGTCTTCGGCGGCGTGCGGTTGATCTCGTCGGCCAGCACCAGGTTCGTGAACACGGGGCCTTCGACAAACACGAACGCCTTGTGCCCCGTCGCGTGGTCCTCCTCCAGCACGTCGGTGCCCGTGATGTCGGAGGGCATCATGTCGGGCGTGAACTGGATGCGGCGGAAGCCGACGGAGAGGGTTTTGGCCAGGGTGCTCACCAGGAGCGTCTTAGCCAGCCCTGGCACGCCCACCATCAGCACGTGGCCGCCGGCGAACAGTGCGGTGAGCACCTGCTCGACCAGCTCCTCCTGGCCGACGATCACCTTTCGCACCTGGGCCAGAATCCTGTCGCGGGACGCGTGGGCCTTCTCCACCAGGGCAAGATCGGACACCTCCGGTCGCTCGTCGCTCACGGCGCCTCCTTCGCGGCGATAAGTGCTTGGTTGAACCCTTCCGCATTCTAGCAGACGGCCCGCCCTCGCTCAAGCCCTCCCCACCCCCGTGGGGAATTGGGAAGGGCGTGGGGCAGAAAAGGGGACATTCACCTTTTCGCCCCCTTGGGGCGCCCAAGGCTACTGCGCAGAAGAGGAGAATGTCCTCTTTTCTGCCCGGGGGTTTGGGGGCCGAAGCCGGGACGGCTGGCCCCCCAACGGCGGAAGGATGGCAAGGGACCAGTGGCATCGCGGCGGGGGAGGTGGGGAGGGGGCCAGACGCGCCTGCGGCGGCCCGGAATGGGATGAGGGGAGGAGGCCCCGGCGGGCAGCTCGCCGCCCTCTACGATGAGTGGGAGCGCGCCGCCGAGGCCAATCCCGACTGAGCGCCGGCCGGGATGCGAAGCGGCCGCATCACCTGGTCAGTGACGGGCTGGCCCTCTTTCCCCCTCTCCTGTCTTTTTTACAATTCTTTACAATTCCTGGCCGCTCATCTCTGGGGGGAAAACTCGTTGTACTGGGGGGAAGGAGAGGCCGGAGGGCGAACGGGGCAGCCCCCCCCCACCCCCGGCGCGGGTGGCGCGTGGCGCAAGGTTGAACGACTCTGGCAAACACTGGCCGACACTGAGCCGGAAGGGCGAGGATCGCCAAACGGCGATTGAGCGACTCTGAGCAACACTGAGCGACACTGAGCCACATTGGGCGCGAAGCGGCAGGTGGCTCAGCCGGGGCGAGTTGGCCGCGGGCGAGGAGGATTTCTTTGACTTTCATGGGGCGGGAGACGCCGCTGCGGGTGTGTTCCTCGAGTCGGGCTTCGATGAGGCGGCGGCAGGTGGCCTCGGCCCGGCTGGGGAGTTTGTCGTAGCGGCGGCGACGATGAGGGTTTCGCCGAAGAACACTGCGGCGGAGAAGAGGGTCCTGAAGACCTCCCAGTCGCGCCGGCGGCGCGCCGGGTCGTCGTTCCGGGCGAAGCTGAGGGCGGTGTAGAGCGCCGAGAAGGGGTAGAGGGCCGCATGGGGCAGGCTCGCGAGCTTGATGCGGTTGGCCCGCACGGCGGCGATGCGGAAGCCGTTGGTGTGGAGCATGTAGCGCAGCCACGGGAAGCTGAGCGGCGTGAGGTGATCGCGGGGCGATGGCTGGGCCTCGTCGGGCGGGCGCTTGAACTTGTTGTGGAAGCCGCTCATGAGGAAGCGGAAGCGGCTGCGGATGGCGCTGACGTTCGGCGTGGAGACGACGAGGAGGCCTCCGGGCCGCAGGACGCGGGCGAACTCGCGGATCGTGTGGAATGGGTTCTCAAGGTGCTCGAGGCCGTCCACGCACGCCACGCAGTCGAAGGCACCGTCGCCGTAGGGCAGGCGCTGCTGGAGGTTGCCGACGCGGAACTCAACGCCTTCGAGGCGGAGCACGTCCGGAACGCAATCGAGGCACGAGACCTGGCATCCCCGCTGGGCGAGTTGCCAGGCGAGCGCCCCCTCGCCGCAGGGCGCGTCGAGCACACTCCCGCCGCCGTGGCGCAGGATCAGCTCGACCGCCGCCTCGTGGGTGCCCGACGTGGTGTTCGCCTTTGGCGGGCGCTCGCCCTTGAGCCGCACACCTGTCTCAGCCACGCAAGTCCCCTCAGAACTCGTTGAACACCTTCGCGGGCAGGCCGGTCTCCGCCGACTGCCAGGCGCCGGCGGCCACGGCGGCGGCACGGGCGCCGTCGAGGACGCTCGGGCTGGGCTCCAGGTCGCGGTCGAGGCAATCCTGGAAGTGGCGCATGTAGCGGATGACCGTCGCCCCGTGGCCGTAGACGCTCGTGTCGCGCTCGGGCTCGAAGTGGGTGACCGTCGGCTCCTTAGTGGGCGAGCTGTCGAGGACCACACGGAGCTGGCCGGGCTTGTTGTCGGTGAACTCCGCCACCGCCGTGCCCTTCGTGCCGTAGAGCGTCACCTGCATCATCGGCAGCGGCGGCTCGACAACGTCGTAGAGGCCCTTCACCTGGGCGATGACGCCCCTGGCGAAACGCAGGTTGAGGAAGAAGAGGTTCTTCCGGGGATATTCGGGCGTGAGGCGGCCCTTCGCCGCGTAGCAGTGCACCTCCTCGGCATCGCCCAGGAAGCAGCGAAGGATGTCCACGGGATGCGTCACGCCGCCGTACATGAAGTCCTGCGGCATCTCCAGGCGCCAGGGGGTGAGCTTGTAGACGGGCCGCAGGTCGTGGATGTAGAACGCTTCGGCGGCCATCATATCCCCTAGCTCCCCGTCGGCCACCATGCGACGAAGAGTGAGGAACTGGCGGTCAAAGCGCATCGTCTGGCCGACGAGGAACTTCCGCCCGCTCCGCCGCACCGCGGCCACGACCGCTTTCGCCTGCTCCAGGCTCGTGACCATCGGCTTGGTGCAGACGACGTGCTTCCCCGCCTCCAGCGCTGCGATGCAGTGCTCGGCGTGGAGCGCGTCGGGCGAGTAGACGGCCACGACGTCCACCTCTGGCCGCCGCACCAGTTCGCGGAAGTCCGTCGTGGCGAAGGGGATGCCCTGTGCTTTGGCGAACGGCTCCAGGATTTCGCGTCGCTTCGCGCACGCGGCCACGAGGCGATAGCGCAGGTCGGGCACCCCCGCCAGCAGCGTCATCGTGCTCCCCATATTGTGCGGATTGATCCCAATCACCCCCAGCCCAATCGGTGCCTTGCTCATCGCTCGCCTCCAATCAATGCTCTGGAGCCGCTCGCGCTCCTGGCTTATATCACATGCCTATCGCCGCCGCAAACCTCTGGCCAGTGCGCATGGAATCACCTCCCTATAGCCCCCGACCGGGGGCGACCGGACCGTAGCCCAGGGCGACCGAAGGGAGCCCTGGGACAAGGCCGTGCCCCCACCATGGAGCCCCCAACGGGGGCGATTCAATGGCCGTGAAGCGCCCCCTTCGGGGGCTTTGGTCGGGGGGGCCGCCCGATCCCAGGGCTCCCTTCGGTCGCCCTGGGCTACGACTGGCTCGCCCGCATTCGCGGGCTACCTCTCCCCCGGCAGCTCGATATCCTTGCCCGTTCGAGCATCCCTGATGCCCACGGCCCTGACGGAGTTGGGAACCAGGAAGGCATCCCTGATCGTGGGGTTCACCTCGACGGACACAATGGCAATGTTGACCCTCGCGCCCCGCGCCTCCGACGACATTGCCACCAGCAGCCCTGTCTTGTTGTCCACCCCGAGCCGCAGGCTCATCTCCCCACCTTTGGCGAAGGGGCCGCCGGGCTTAGGCGTTGCGGTGAACCAAGTTGTATCGTCCAGAGGCAGGGCAGGCTCCTTCGCGCGAGCGATCGCAAAGCCGTTCGTCAGCACCTCGTAGCAGTTCAGCGCGTCGAGGAAGAAGACTGCGGCGCCGCTGCGCAGCTCGTTGCCCTTGCTGGGGAGCCAGTGCTCCCTGGGCCACCGGAAAGCCTTGCCGGCCGGCGCCCGGTTCTTCCTGTTCACGATCCACTGGAATGCGCCGTGCTGGTTGACAAGGCAGGTAGTGACCCTCTGCTCCTTGACCTCGTCTGTCCTGAGACACAAGTTGGCCTTGTCATACCACACCAGTAGGACGGCGGGCTTCTCGCGCCTGTCTTCGGGCGCGGAGGGCTGCTCGAAGCTTGCATGGGCCACGAGGTAAAGGGTCGAGATGTCCTTGGCCTTCACGCCCAGCGCAGCGAGTTCCTTCGTGGCATCCTCGGCTGCCCCTTCTCCCCCTGAAGCCGCGACAGCGCAGGAGCAGCAAATCGCCACCGCTCCCAAGCGATCCCACCTCATTGCCCGTCTCCTTACCACGAGAGTTGTCAGTCCGGCTCGGTGCACACCGCTTGCTGGTTGCGAAGCTCCCGCTTCGCAATCGCACCGGTGAACCTCCCGTTTCACAGTGTGCGAAGCGGAGCTTCGCAGAATGCGTTCCCAAGCAGGAGCTTGGGGACGAGAAGTGTTTCTCACCGCACGCGCGCGATGCGGATGAGGCGCAGGGAGAACCGCGGGAGGGGCAGCTTCAGGACGCCATCCTCGAACGTCACCGGCTGCTTGAGGAGGGCGTCGGAGGCGGTGAGCTTGCCGCGGCTGAGGCCGAGCTTGCGAAGGTCGAGGCGCACACTGGCGTCAACGGGCTTTGTGCCCAGGTTGGAAGCGACGAGCAATGCCCCCTCGCCCTTGCGGGCGTAGAGGCTGACCTTGACGCCGTCGGGGCTGGGCGTGACGACATCGGCGTTCCGCCAATAGGGCATCCACTCGGCCTCCCAGTACTTGAAGTCGGTGTAGGCGTTCCAGATGGGGGCCATGCGGTCGAGCTGCTCGCCGACGCCGCCCGGGCGGATGAAGACGTCGTGAAGGAGGGTGAACGCAAGCCCCTCCTCGATTGTGTAGCCGTGGGGCGGATAGGTGAGGAACTCGGCGGGCACGCCCCACTGGTGGCCCATGAACTCCGCGCGGAAGCAGTCGAGGGGCAGGAGCTTCAGCGGGTCGTCCTGGTGGGCGACGCTGCCGAACTGCTCGCCGTCCCAGTAGCTCGTGCTCCAGGAGAGGGTGGGCGTGACCATGCAGGTGGACTGGTGGGGGTTGACCAGTCCGCCGTGCTCAGGGTCGCAGATGGCGTAGAGGCGCTTCATGAGCCTGCGGACGGCGAAGATGGGATAGGTGGGCGCCCACGAACCATCGGGCACCGCGAGCTGGCGAGTGGTCGGGCGATAGCCGCAGCCGTGGGCGTGGTTGACGCAGCCCCACGGCTCGATCGTGCCGTCGAGGTAGACGCCGTCAATGCCGTAGTCGCGGACGACGCGGGCGATGCCGTCGGCGAGGAAGTCCTGCCAGGCGCTGTTGTAGCAGACGATGAAGGCGTGCTGTTCGGGCTTGCGGTGGTAGCCGCCGGTGGTGGGCAGAGGCGCGTCGGGGAGGCGGGTGAGGCACTTCGGGCCATAGGTCGCCCACTCGGGCGCGATGTTCGACATCTCGTAGCCGAAGTAGAGGAGGAGCTTGATGCCGCGCTCGTGGCAGGCCTTGACGAGGCCCCGAAGCTCGGCGTCGTGGGTGGTCGAGGTGTAGTTCTGGATGTCGGTCCAGTGCTCGTGGAAGACGAGGGTCTTGACGCCGAGGTCCTTCGCGCGGTCGAGGAAGGTGCGGCCGGGCGCGGGGCCGCCGTAGGGCTTTGCCTCCATGCCGTAGAAGGCGCCGTGGCAGATGCGCTGCTCGTGGAAGTCGCGCGGGATCGGCTTCACGGGGGTGGCGTGGAGGCCGAAGGTGAAGCGGAGCGGCTCAGCGAGCTGGCGTGGCGCGCTGATCAGCTCGCAGGCGAGCACCACGGCCTCGCCCTCGCGTCGCACGTGGATCGCCTTGTTGGGGTCCTTGGGCTTCCAGCCCTGGTCGGATTCGCAGAACCAGCCGAGGCCCCGCTCCTCATCGCCGAGCCAGACGAATGGCTTGAACGGGATGTCGAGCCCCGCGGCGGGCACGGCCCCCGAGTTGTAGCCGCTGCCCCACTTCCCTGGCCAGAAGTGGAATAGGCTCGCGTGCTCAGCCTTCAGGGGCACCGCGAAGCTCAGAGCCTCGATGCTCACCGGTCCCTTCTCGGGGGCCAGCGTGAAGTCGAAGCGCACCATGCCGTCGTACTCAATGGTGGCCCGCCCCTCCAGCTTCAGGCCGCCGCCGCGAGCTTCGGCGTACCAGATGGCCTCGGCGTCGCCCCGCTTCTCCCACTCCCGCGTCTCATTCCGCCAGGCGACGGGTTTGCCGCCCACAGTCGCCCGAAGCTCCACCGGCCCGGTCAGCACCTGCTTTCCGGCGGTGATCACTTCTGTTGGGAACGGCGTCGCCTCGAAGCGATAGCTGCGGCCCCAGCAGGCCGCTGACCTCCCCCGCACCCTTAGCGGCGTCCACGGCCACATCACCTTGTCAGTTACCCCGGCTTGCGAGCCGAGCCACGGCGGGCGTTCTTGCGGCATCTTCGCACCCTCTCCACAAAAGGCGGACAGCGCAAAAGCGAGAGTCCAGACGGCAGACGGCAGAAGGCAGACGGCAGAGGACAGACGACAGCGACCAGACATGGCCTTTCCCTCCTTTCGCTCGCAGTATAGCGCAGGGGCAGCGGAATGCAAGACAGGTCCAGTGCTGCAGGGTGGGTGGCCCCTTGACGCAAGGGGTTCAGGGCAGTACCATCTGCGTGACCGCTTGGCGCGCAGACGGAGCGGGAGCTTGGGAACGCGGGACTTGACCCCCGCGGTGGCGGGGGTATACTGATAGCGGACGCGAAGCCCCGATGCACGCACAGTTCCTGCTCAGCAAGTCGCTCGGACGCCGTAGCCCTGTGTGAAGAGAGCTGCTGTATGGCCGGCCATCAACTCACACAGGCTGAGGCAGATGCCCTGATCGCCATGGAGAAACACCGCATCACAGACGAAGCCTGCCTGTATCCGGAGCACGGCAGCAAGCTGAAGATCCCACTGCAATCATCCGACCATAGGGAGAAGTTCTTCCTGACTGTCAACCGGACGTCTATCGTCGTGGAGAACAGGAGCTACCAGACGTTGGGCCGACAGGTAGTGGAGTTGGTGCGCCTGGATCTGGGCAAGCCACACACGAACCCGGATGGTCGGTTCGTCCCTGCGCCCCATCTGCATCGCTACAGGGAGGGGTGGGGGGCCAAGTGGGCGGAGCCGGTCTCAGTCGAGGCGTTCCCGCATGTGGCCGACCCGTGGCTGGCCCTGGTGCAGGACTTCATGCGGTACTGCAACATCACTCAGCCGCCGAAGATCGAAAGGGGGCTGTGGACATGATTGACGAGGTACGAAGACTCATTGACGAGTATGTGGGTTGGCTTAGAGAGAAGACGACCCTCCGCCAAGTCGGCGAGTGGGTGGAAGTGACGACGCCGTACCTGGACCGTCACAACGACCACCTCCAAATCTACGTCAAGCGCGAGGACGGCGAGTTTGTCCTCACCGATGACGGCTACGTGATCGGGGACTTGAAGGCGTGTGGTTGCGATCTTGATGCGGGAAGCCGAAAGCAACTGCTCCAGATGGCACTCAATGGCTTTGGGGTACAGCAACGAGATGATATGCTCGTGGTGCGGGCGACGCAGGGCAACTTCGCTTCCCGCAAGCACAACTTGGTGCAGGCCATGCTCGCCGTAGACGACCTGTTCTGCCTCGCACGACCCATGGTCGCGAGCCTGTTCCGCGAAGATGTGACAGCGTGGCTGGAACTGCACGGGGTCAGGTACTCAACGGGCATCAAGATTGCGGGCAGGAGCGGCCTGGACCACGTGTTCGACTTCCTGATCACCAAATCGTCCAGAGCGCCCGAGAGACTCCTCAGAGCGATCAGCCATCCTTCCCCAGACAAGGCGAAATCACTGGCATTTGCATGGCTCGACGTGTGCGACTTGCGACCGCCTGAGACGCGCACATATGCTCTCCTGAATGACGCGGAGCGAGCACCCGATCCGTCGGTCATCGAGGCGTTGGAGAGGTATAGAGTGAAAACAGTGCTGTGGAGCGCCCGCGAGGAGGTCACGCAAGAACTCGTGGCGTGAGAAGGCCATGCCCAAGATCATCGGCAAGTCGTCGGGGTGGGTGGGGCCGGTGGAGGAGTATCGGCGAAATAGGGGGTCGGTGGGCAGGCGGAAGATCGTCTTCGTCGGGGCATCATACAAGTTCGTTCACCGCGTGTTCCGCGACATGCTGCTGGTCGGGGGCTTCAATGAGTGCGAGGTCGTCATCCACGACCTGGACCCCGAGCCGATGAAGCTGGTGGGCGACCTTGTGGAACGCATGGCCCGCCAGAAACGAACAAAGGTCGCCGTGACCCACACGCTTGACCGCGCGGCGGCGCTCAAGGACGCCGACGCCGTGCTCCTCTCGATCACGACGGGCGGCCAGGAGAGCGATTTCCGCTCGTTCGAGGTCTGCGCGAAATACGGCATCCCAGTCGGCGTGGGCGACACGCTCGGCCCAGCCGCCCTCGCCCGCAACTTGCGCGAGATTCCCGTCGTGGTCGAACTGGCGCGCGAGATGGAGCGGTTGTGCCCCAAGGCCGTGCTGCTGAACTTCACGAACCCGATGTCGTGCATCACGGGGGCCGCGGCACGCTACAGCGCGATCCCGACCTATGGCCTGTGCCACTCGGCCGACGCGCTGTTCCAGTATTTCGCCGAGGTCTTCGGGTGCAGGAAGCGGCAGGTCGAGATGGAGCTTGGCGGGGTGAACCACCAGGCATTCGTCACGCGGCTGTGGATTCGGGGGAAGGAGCGGACGCGGGACATGCTGGCCGCCTCGCTCGCCTCGCAGGCGAAGGTGGCCGACACGCTCCTCGGCACGCACGAGGAGGTCAAGCTTCAGCAGGACATCTGCCGCGTTCTTGGCGCCTGGCCCTCGTGCGGCGGGACGCATCTGGCGGAGTTCTACCACTTCTTCTTCACCCCCCGCCGCATCGGGGGCTTCGACCACGGCATCAAGCAGCTCATCCCCGGCCGCGAGCGGTTCGGGCGCCGCGAGCCGCCGGCCATCCTATGCGAGTGGGCCTACGGCCCGGAGCCGGTGGGCGACCTCCACCTCCTCACCTCCGAGCACGCCCACGAGCTGATGTGGGCGCACATCACGGGCGAGCCGTTCACCCGCGCCCTCAACACCCTCAACGCGGGCGAGTGGATCAAGGGCTTGCCCCGCGACGCCTGCGTGGAGGTCATGGCCACCGTGGCGGGCACGAAGCTCACGGCGAAGCAGATCGAATTGCCCCCCGCCGTCCACTCACTCGTCCAGCGATGGGTCACGATTCACGGCCTCTCGATCAAGGCGGCGATGGCCTGCGACCGCGAGGCCGCGCAGCAGGCCCTCTTCCTCGACCCACACGTCCACGACCTCTACGACGTCCCCCTGATTCTCGACGACTTCCTGAAGGCCCTGGAGCCGTGGCTCCCGAGGGGCTGGTATGGCGGGACCGCGTGAGCCTATGTGACCCTCTTCATCCAGTACTCCCGGAACGAACGCAGGCGAGGGAGCGACTCGCGGTCCTTCACCCGGTTGGTCGCGGCCTTGCCCGCGATTATGTCGTCCAGGTGGCACACGGGGAACCCCTCGACCTCGACGCGCCGTTCCCACGCATCCTCGAATCGCTCGATGCCGTCTGGCGCGAACACCAGGTCGAGGTCGAACGGCCCGTTCTTGAGTTGCACGAAGTCCTTCCCCCGCTCGACGTCGGCCGCTTCGGTATCCGTGAGCGCGAAGCCCAGTTCGCGCAGTGCTGCCACTAGCGCGCGCCCGTTCCCGGGCGAGCGGTCCACAAACAGGACCGCGTCCTGTGTCGTGTCGGGGAAGCCGAGAATGATGGCGCCCGACTTGCCGATGAAGAGGTAGCGCACCTGGTGCCGCGCCAGGGCGTCGCGAATCTCGACTGCCTGCCGGTAGTCAAACGCGGCCATAGCCCAGCCAATCAGGCAGGTGTTCCTCGCACCAGCGGCGGTAGTCCGCCATCGTGTCGAAGGAGCGGAACCGCGCGTCGTCGAGCACTGGCTTGTAGGTCTTGATGAACGCGTACCGCATCCTGGTCTCGAGGGACCGGCGGGCCGCCGCCTCGAACTCCTCGAGCCACTCGCGCGGGACGCTGTCCACGGGCCCGCGGGCCCCATCCCCAGTCGGGTGGCGCTCCGAAACGCTCTTGTGGGCCATGACGGCGCCTCCTGCCGGACCGTCATCTCGTCACTACCACAATCGTAGCGGGCGGCATCAGGGATGTCAAGGCGGCCCCAGCCGTCCCACCCTCCGGCAGCAGACGGCCCCTTAGCCCGCATTTCTCACTAGCAGGCCCAGCTCCGAAGGAGCGATAGGGTGTAGCCGGCGGCGTAAGCCGCCGGAAGGGGGTAGCAGAGGCGCCAGCCCCGTCGGGGCGGCACCCGCG
>Ga0194125_10010104_pt1 | contig 12948 bp, 14 predicted proteins | sample TA2KigC250mmetaG_FD_148626 | JGI IMG/M metagenome (GOLD analysis project Ga0194125, IMG submission 148626) | Freshwater microbial communities from Lake Tanganyika, Tanzania - TA2015034 Kigoma Deep Cast 250m | ecosystem: Environmental > Aquatic > Freshwater > Lake | place: Tanzania: Lake... | reverse complement strand
TCAATGATGGAAAAGAATTGTTCGGTAATCAGACAATCCTGAAGGATGGCACTCAGGCAGCAAATGGATTTGAAGCATTGGCTGAATTGGACCTCAATAACGATGGAAGAATTGATGCAGCTGATGCGGCTTATTCCGAACTAAGAATCTTGAAGTATCATGATAGTGGGTATGACATTTACGCGCTTGATGACCTGGGGATCAAATCAATCAATCTCGATTCAACGATAACGAATTTCACTGATGAGCAGGGCAACACTCAATTCAGGGCCGGCAGTTTTGAAAAATCCGATGGCACTTCTGGGCTGATTGCCGATTACGGATTTCCGATCACGGAACCCTCCACTGTGCCCCTGGAGTGGCTTTACGTTCCAGAGGAGATAAGAGCCCTTCCCGACCTTCAGGGGAGTGGAGTGGTCTACGATCTTCATCAAGCCATGGTACGGGACACCGCTGGCGAACTGACATCCCTTGTCGAGCAATTCATCAGTGCTGTTGATCCGGCTTTGCGCAGTGCTCTAGTGGAGCAAATCTTTTTCAAATGGGCCGGGGGTGAGAGCATAGATCCTCACAGTAGGGGTAGTAATATCGACGCGCGCAAGCTGGCTGTGTTAGAGCATTGGTTTGGTGAAGTTTGGCATGGAGAAAGCGGTTTAAACCCTAATTATGCTGCGTCCCTGGACCTCAATGAAGCGTATCGGGAGATATTTGAAACGTTGTACTCCGACCTCTTGTCTCAGACGCATCTGAAACAGCTTTACGATAAGCTCTCCTACACATGGGATGAGGGGAAGCAAGAAGTTAGGACGGATTTCAGTGCTGTTATTCCTGACATTTTGGCAGAGCTTAACAATGATCCGCTACAGGGGGAGCAACTTCTGGGCGAGTTCGCCCGCATGCTGCGCGGCATTGGATCATGCCCGCCAAACTGTTACTTCACATTCCGTGTGACTATGATTGAGATCGATTCTGATTTGGCGTGGGTGTTTGATACGGGAGCGCTCCCCGTTTACGAACATCTCCATCAGGGCACGCGGTCATGGTCGCCACATATCGAAGGAACTGACAACGCCGATGCCGTCAAGGGGAGCCTCACAGAAGGAGACGGATACCTCAATGGACTGAACGGTAACGACGTTATTTATGGTACAAACCGCAACGACATTCTGATCAATGTTACTGGCGATGCACTTCTCGCCGCCGGTGCCGGTAACGATCAAATCTGGGCTGGTGCTGGTAATGACATATTGGACGGTGGAACAGGCAATGATGTCCTGAAGGGCGAGGCAGGTGATGACACCTATATATTCAGGAGAGGCTCGGGTCAAGACATCATTGTTGATGCTGACCCCACACCAGGAAATGTGGATACAATTTGGCTTGGGAGTTTTCTTACACCGGAAGAAGTGGTGCTGAGGCGCTCGGGTAACAACCTTGTCCTGAAGATCCTCGACACCACCGATACCCTCACCGTCCAAGACTATTTCCGAAATGATAGTCCATTAAACAGGATCGAACAGATCCAATTTATGGACGGAACTGTTTGGACCCATGAGGACATTCTCGTTGAGATAGTCAAGCCGTCCGAGGGTGACGACATTATTTATGGATGCACCGGAGACGATCTCATAAACGGTGCAGGCGGCAACGATGCGCTGTATCGCCTAGCGGAAGCGACCTATCTGCGTATGTAGACGAGGACACACAATGAACGATAAAGAAAGCATGGCAATAGAGCCTAAGCCAAGTCGCCGCTGGCCGAAGATTCTAATGGGGTTGAGCCTGTCTGTTGTCCTCATCATCGTGGCAATTCTAGTGCCTAGTTGCCTAAATTAGAGTAACGTTTTTGGGGTGCAACTGGATGCACGGTTCGCTTTCGCCACTCAAAAGGAGCGGCTTCCTGGTTGTACGAGTGCACGAACTGGTCAATGGCGGTTCGAACCTCTTTGGGGGAGGTGAAGCTTCCTCGCCTGAGGGTTGCTCCAGTGAGGATGCTGAACCAGCATTCTACCTGATTGAGCCAACTGGCGTGCGTCGGGGTGAAGTGGAAGTGGACGTTCTTGTGCCGTGCCAACCAATGGTCTCGCTTTGGTTTGTGCGTCCTCAGATTATCGAGGATCACGTGGATTTCCTGGTCAGGGCGGTCCGCGATCACCTCGTTCATGAAGTCCAGAAACTCTCTCCTCCTCCGCCGTTTGTAGTGCCCCACCTTGACCTGACCCGTGGCGACTTCCAGCGCGGCGAAGAGCGTGGTGGTCCCATGACGCTTATATTCATGACCGAAACCGGTCAACGCATGACCGTTGGGAAGCCTGAGATATCCTTGAGCGCGCTCCAAAGCCTGAACACAAGGCTTCTCGTCCACAGAGATCACCACCGCATTGGTCGGAGGGTCGAGGTACAAACCGACAATGTCCGCTGCCTTGGGGGCAAATTGCGGATCAGTGCTGATACACCAGGAACGCCGCCTCTGAAGATGAATCCCGTGGCGACGCAATACTCTCCAAACCTGGTGAGGAGAGACATCTCCCAACCGTTTGGCCACCAGTTTGCCCGTCCAAGTGGCATATCCAGGAGGCGGGTCCTCATCGAGGACAGCCAGAATGCGCCGCTCCGTGTTTTCATCGTAAACCGGCGTAGCGCCGGATCGGGGAGCGTCCCGCAACCCTTCCAGGCCAAGAGATGCAAAGCGAGTCCGCCACTTGCTCACTGTAGCAGGACGCACACCAAGCTCTCGCGCTATCCTGTTCGTGCCCTGGCCAGAGGCCGCAGCCAAGATTATTTTGGCTCTCAACACCAAGCGTTGCTCAGTTCTCATACCGCGAATCCAAGATGCAAGGGTCCGCTGCTCTTGTTCTGTCACGCTAACGGGGGTAGGTATCTTTGACATGCCCCCCCTTGTATCACATGACGCTATATTATGCAAATAGGTACTAGCGCTTCGATGCGGCGGGGAGATTTGAGGAAGAGGGCGTTGACGATCACGGGGTCCTTGAGGAATCCAAAGTTCTGTTCCACAGAATGTTGGTCTTGATAGGCCCTGAGTAGCTCTTTCGAGCCGAGTCCTCCCATTGCCTCCTCAAGCTCGTTGGTGATGAGCACAAAGCATCCCGCCCCTTTCCTGGCGCGTGCTACGGCCTGTTCCCTGGGCTTGAGGCTGATCTTGAGACGGTAGGTAGTGCGTTGGATTTTCCGGGTTCCATCGGCTTTGGGTCTGCCCGCGGCATACATGGGTTTTTCTTCCACCCGGCCTATCAGTTCATGGAAACGCCCCTTGGGGAGGCGGGATATGGCAGCCTGTGCATCGGGAGCACAGGCATACTCGATCTTCTCCTGTTCTGTTGCGATGCGCTCCATCTCGGCCTTGTCGGCCTCAAGGGTCTGCTCCAGTCGCTTTGTGCGGCGCTCGTCGTATGCATCAGAGTGAACAACCAAAGCCCGATACCAGACCCCGTACAGATCTACCATGGTCTCGAAGCCGTGGTAATGCGCAGGCTTGCGCTTGGATGTTGGAGGCTCCTCAGACAAGGTTCCCATGTCTTCCCAGGTATCTTGTCTGACTGACTTGGCAATGGCTTTGCCACACTCTTTGTACGATGCGGGAAGTCGAGAGACGAAACGGAAGCCGCTTTTCCAGTCATCCATCAAGGCGAGATTATCCGGAGTGATCAGGGCGGAGTCCGCCACATACAGAAAATTGTCCTGATCCAGTTCACGCATCCGCTCCGCCACCGTAGGAATGAGGTTGTGGTTGATCACCTTGTCCGACTCGTTGCCGTTTTCACACCTGGAGTAAATCGGAATACCCGCGTCCACACACAACAGCGAATGAACCAGCTGCTTGAGATCCGGTCGATGCTCCTTACTGAATCCAAAGGTGATTACAAAGGGTTGATCGGGAGACTCCTCTCCATACAGATCATAATCCCCATACACTTTGTGAGACGTTGTGTCGTGGTGAACATGGGTGCTGTCCAAATCAAAGAGCTTTACTGCCCGAAACGCAATCGCGCTGAGTACCTTGCCGGTCCCCACCTCAAAGATACGATCCAACCCCCGACCCACAGCATCGTCGTTGAGTTTCTCCGGAGAAATCCCTTCTCCCAAAAGCAACTCTGTATCCAGCTTTGCAAACGCATCGGGAAGCCGGAACAGAGGGCTCCTTCCCGAGAGAGCGTCAAGAACCAGAGCCAGCACGATTTGACCGTAACTTATCCCTCGTTTGGCGCCGCACAGTCTGTCAATCTCTTCCACAAACCCCAAAGTGCGAGCATAGGCTGAGACGATCGGAAGAAATCTCACATCGCACGCACGTATCGGCTGGCCTTCCTTCATGGCCGGACACCTCCCTGTCAAGGCGCCCAGGCTCTATCACAAAGACCGATCCCGTACCAGTCCCCTTTCGTCCAAACCGAAAAAAATTACCTCCAACCGCTGTCCAAAAAGTGCGAAACGCGAGGCAAAACACCTACCCTATACTCACCTTTCCCTGCGCATCCCCATTACTTCCTCGTCCCTTTTCGTCAGGTAATTCACGTACAAATTGTCACGGCGCCGCCTCGGTCCTACGTCGGATCGGGAACCGGATGAAGCAGCTTGCTAATAGGCCCATCAGCGGGAGCAGCATAATGGACTTCAGCGCGGCCGGCGCGCCGAAGTGGTCAGCGATCACTCCAAGAAGAGTCACGCCGATTCCACCGGTCCCAATGGCAAAACCCGCCATGAGACCAGAAGCGATGCCCAGGTTGTTGGGGAGCAGCTCCTGAGCCATGACAATGGTGACCGTAAAACTGGAAATCAGCGCCATGCCGACCACTCCGAGAGTTACAAACAGCATAAGACCGTGCGTCACTAAGATCAGGGGGAGTAACAGACTGGTGAGAGCCAAGGAGAGGATGAGGTACCGCTTGTAACCCCATCGGTCCGCTAGATGCGAGCCCGCCAATGTTCCAATTGCGCCTCCGAGGAGGAAAACCGAGACCAACGTGCCCGCATAGAGAGGATCCCCTTTCTCATAATCGATATAGTAAAAGGGGATGTACGCCATCAGACCGAAGTGGGTCCATGACCTCATAATGACCGTGGCCACCGTCAACCCGACCGAGACATATGCGGCCTTGGACGGGCTGGGGAGCGAGCGCGCTCTAGCGACGGATTGGGTCCGGGCATGGGCGAGCAAAGGCCAACTGTGAGCCAGTAAGAGCACGAATACCAGAGGGAGCGCGAGCAGCAAAGGAAGATAGTCAAAGCCAAAATATGTGGTTATGAAGGTTGCGGCCAAGGGGCCGAGCGCTAAGCCTATGTTTCCACCTACCGTGAATACCGCCAATCCCGTTGCCGTCCTTCTTCCCGTGAAGAAACGGGCTGTCTTGAACCCTTCGGGATGATACGATGCGATCCCGAGGCCGCTAACGATTACCAACAAGAGGACGAATCCATAACGGTCGGGAATGGACAGAAAGGACAACCCAAGTCCGGCGCACAAGCATCCCATGGGAAGCATGAACGCTTTTTCTTTCAGGTCGGACAGGTACCCGAAGAGGGGCTGGATTACCGAGGACGTGATATTGGAAGCCAGCAGTATTACGCCGGCTGTTGTGTAGGACAGGAGCAACTTTGCTTTTAGGAAGGGCAAAACGGCCGGCAACGCGCTTTGGCAGATATCCGTGGCGAGATGGCCGAAGGACAAGACGAGCAGCATTCTGAGATTAAAGTTGTTTTGAGGAGAAGAGTCAGCGCTCATCCTGGATCTCCTTTTCGAAAGCAATCGCCACAGCCCACCACCATAAGTCCGCTGCGAGGCAAAATCAAGCCGCGGGGCCGGGCTGCTCACACTGCCGAAGGCATAAGGACGGGCGGCCGCGGCCAAGAGCGCATGTTCACCGCAAGGAACACAGGTCGAAAACCTTGACAGGGCCCGCGACCGGGGCTAGGATGACCCGTAGGACGCTTCCCTATCCGCGTAATGCCATTGCAAAGATTCAGAATCCGGTACCATCGCCGAACCACGTGTTCGCTCTTTATCGATCCTTTCATCAGTGGCAGGTGCTCAGTAATAATCCCGGTTAGACCGGATAGTTGAGAAAGGTGACGGAACCGTGAAAGAACTCATGTCAGGTAACGAAGCAATTGCCCGCGGGGCGTACGAGGCCGGTGTGATCCTGGCCTCCGCGTATCCCGGGACACCGAGCACGGAGATCCTGGAAAACATCGGACAGCATTACCCCGAGATCCGCGCGGGCTGGGCGCCCAACGAGAAGGTTGCGCTGGAAGTCGCCTCGGGGGGCTCGTACGGCGGCGCCAGGTCCATCGCAGTGATGAAGCACGTGGGTCTCAATGTAGCTGCCGACCCGTTCATGACCCTGTCGTACACAGGGGTGAACGGCGGCCTGGTCATCGTAGTCTGCGACGATCCGGAGATGCACTCGTCCCAGAACGAGCAGGACACCCGTCATTACGCCAGGTTCGGCAAGGCGCCCTGTCTGGAGCCTTCGGACAGCCAGGAAGCCAAAGACATGATGGCCGTGGCGCTGAAGATGAGCGAGGACTTCGATACTCCCGTCATCCTGCGCAGCTCCACGAGGGTGAGTCATTCCATGTCGCCGGTGGAACTGGGCAAACGAACATCAGGGCCTCGTGAGCTGGGACTGAAGAAAGACTTCACCAAGAACGTGATGCTCCCCGCGTTTGCTCGGCGCCGCCACCCGGTGGTGGAGCAACGTCTCAAAGACCTCGCGGAATTCGCTGAAACCTTTCCGTACAATAAGATCATGATGGGGGACGAGTCCATCGGGATCATTTCGGCGGGAATCGCGTACCAGTATGCTCGAGAAGCCATGCCTGACGCGTCTTTTCTGAAGCTCGGCATGACCTGGCCGCTGCCGAAGAAGCTCATTGAGGAGTTTGCCTCCAAGGTGAAACGGCTGGTCGTCATAGAGGAACTCGACCCGATCACCGAAGAAAACGTGCGGCTTATGGGCATCAAGGTAGAAGGAAAAGAGCTGACCGGGCTGTGCGGCGAACTCTCCCCGGAAAAGGTTGAAGCCGCGCTCATGGGCTCATCGTCCGCGAAGCCTGCCGCGGCCATTCAAATGGAGCTGCCGTTGCGGCCGCCCAACATGTGCCCCGGTTGTCCGCACCGGGCCACATTCAGCGCTCTGAAGAAGAATAAGGTTTACGTGTCGGGCGATATCGGTTGCTACACGCTTGGGGCCCTGCCTCCGATGGGGATGCTGGATCACTGCCTATGCATGGGCGCGGGCATCGGGATAGCCTCCGGCCTGGATAGAGCCTTGGGCGATCTGGCCAAAGGCAAGGCCGTCGCGGTCATTGGGGATTCCACGTTTTTCCACTCCGGCATGACCCCTCTACTCGATCTGGCTTACAACGGCGGTTCGACCACCGTGATCATCATGGACAACCGGACCACAGCCATGACCGGGGCTCAGCCGCATCCGGGCACGGGTTACACTCTGCGTGAAGACCCCACCACATCGGTAGACGTGGAAAAATTGGCTGAATCGTTTGGCTTCCGACGAATCCGGACGGTCAATCCCTATCTCGTGATCGAACTGGAGAAGGTGGTGAAAGAAGAGCTTGAAGCAGCCGAGCCTTCCCTCATCATCGCACGTGCGCCGTGCGCGCTGCTGAAGGCGGATCGGATCTTGCCCGATAAGCCTCTCCGGATCAAAGAAGACGTGTGCAAAGGCTGCAAGACCTGTATCAATACGGGATGCCCCGCGCTGGAGTTCGTCAAGTTGGAGAAGAAGATCGAAGGAGACAAGCGCAAGGGTTATTCCCGCATCAATGAGGCTCTCTGTGTCGGATGTCGCACGTGTATGGAGCTGTGCAAGTTCGATGCGATCGAGGAGGCGTCATGAGCGCTAATAACGTCACGAACGTGTTGATAGTGGGAGTTGGAGGCCAAGGGATCATCCTCGCCAGCGACGTGCTTTCCAAGGTCGCCGGTCGCGTGGGGCACGAGGTCAAGAAGAACGAAATCCACGGCATGGCGCAACGAGGAGGGTCGGTCTCCAGCCACGTGAGGTTCGGCAAGACCGTCAGTTCTCCTATCATCAAGGCGGGTGAGGCGGACGTGCTGCTCTCCTTCGAGCAACTGGAGACGATCCGATACTGGCCGTACCTGTCCGCGAAAGGCAAAGTAATCGTCAACGATCACAAGATACTGCCTCCGGCTGTCTTCACCGGCCAGCAGGAGTATCCTCCGGACATTCTGCAACAGATCAAGGAGTGCGTTCCGGACGCGGTCTTCGTAAAAGGAGACGACGTTGCCGGAAAGATCGGGAATCCCCGAGTGGTGAACGTGATCTTACTTGGGGTGCTCTCAAAGTACCTGGACATGCCGGGTGAAGCCTATGAGGAGGTTCTCAAGGAGTCTCTCAAACCCAAACTGGTGGACATCAACCTGAAAGCTTTCCGGCAAGGCCGATCCCTTGGGTGAAGCATGGGGTCCGCTTTGAAAAAGCTTGACAAAAGTCGGCTTTTCTGGATTTATGCTTACAGGAGTGGTGAAATCGTGATATTCACAGGGCATAACAACTGGTGGCGCCGCTGGTTAATCGCTTCGCGGAGGTTTGCCCTGGGTTGACGCTGCTCTGCTAACTGACTGACAAAACGACCAAAGGCGAAAACAAGGGCCACGGGCAAACCCCCGTGGCCCTTTCGCGTGTACAGGCCATGATGAAGGCCCGATTTCCGGCGAGAGATCGAATCGCAACATGGATCAAGAAGAATCGATGAAAGCAAAGGAGAGGATGATGAAAAAGCAGGCTGCCGCACTCAAAGCCGAGACCTCTCGACTCCCCGGCGAAAGCCCCCAGAGCACGCGCGGCGACGGAGGTCCTTCCGTGGGGACTCAGGCTCAAGAAGAATCTTATCTTGAAGACCGTTTCACGCCGGTCGCTCTGAGCCTTGTGATGAAAGAAGCGGCTGATTGAAGAGATCGGGAGTTTGCAGCCGGACGAAGTTCCGCGGCTCCCCTTCCCAGTCGTTTTCCAGTTGATCCGTTTCACAAATGCGGTGTAATGCGCGCCGCGCGCGATGACAGGAATCGCTTGAGCTGCGTGAGCGCCGTTGCCGGATTGCGCAGCCACGCCCGAGGCGCGGTCGTCTCCGAATGCGCGGCTGGGCGAGCCGGCAATGACGCTCACGGGGATTGTTCTTGCCGGTCGGTCTGAGGGCGCGGCAGGTCTGGAAAATAGTTCGGGGAACCCCTTTTCGGACACCGGGGGACCCATCATCCGAACTCTACGTCATGGCGCCGCCCAGGAATGCTTTCTGAACATCGGGATTGTTGATCAGCGCGGATGAGACATCCTCAAGGACGATGTTTCCTGTTTCCAGGATATAGCCGCGCTCCGCGATCTGGAGCGCGGCCCGCGCGTTCTGCTCGACCATGAGGACCGAGATATTACGTTCCGCTCTCAGTTTTCTCATGGTCTCGAAGATGAACTCGACGATCAGTGGGGCTAATCCGAGCGACGGTTCATCCAACAGGAGCATTCTGGGGCGCGACATCAGAGCGCGTCCATGTCAGCCCATTGGGTGAGTCCAACGAACTCCAGGCATTCCCAAGCATTTTCGCGGATGGCCCTCTCGTCTCTTCGGCTCAGGGGTAGCTTGAGAGCGCACGAGAAGAAACCCGACTTTGTCTTGATGTGCCTTGCCACCATCACGTTTTCAAGGGTGCTCATATGCTTGAACAGTCTCAAGTTCTGGTACGTGCGCGCAATGCCCAGCTCAGCCACTCGGTGTGGTGGAAGAGCGGTGATATCTTGTCCTTCGAAAATAACTTTCCCGTCCGTCGGGGTTATGGCCCCGGAAATAACGTTGATGAGCGTCGTCTTACCGGCGCCGTTGGGCCCGATTATGGATGTGACGGATTGCCGCCCCACGTCGCAGGACACGTTGGCCACGGCCATGACCCCACCGAAGCTCACAAAGACACCTTCAACCGATAGGATCGTTGCCACGTTTCACCTTGACAGCTTGGATTTTATCGACGCGGAAAGCCTGTGCGTCAGCCCCACCACGCCGTCCGGCATGAACATCATGATCAGGAGCAAGACCGGACCATATATAAAGATGTCGAAGTCATGAAAGAACCGGAGGCTCTCCGGTAGGCTCGTCATCAGAACGGTCCTAACCACCGCGCCCCACACGTTCATCATACCCCCAACAGCGACCATGACTACGAAGAGGATCGACTCGTTGATAGTGAATGTGTCCGGAGAAATGAACTTCACGTAGTGAGCATACAGTGATCCTCCGAGGGATGCCATGGTCGCGGAGATAACAAAGATGCCGACTTTTAGGGGAGAGGTGTTTAACCTGGATTATTCGGCGGGTAAACAAAGAAAAGTATGTTCTTCCGGTCAACCATATGATATGGTGAATGAAATAGACCGCTATCGAGGCTTGGGAATGAGGTTCTGGGAACCCAAGATGGATTGAATGCGCTCGAAGCCTCTCTGACGAGGTCCAACGACGCGCTCATGAAGCGCAAGAAGAAGCAGCGGTTGATTGTGGACGTTGATTCAACGGAAGATCCGGCTCACGGCAAGCAGGAGAACGTGGCGTTCAACGGTCATTTCGGGAAGAACTGCTTCCACCGGCTCTTCGCGTTCACCAGTGACGGGGACTGCCTGAGGGCGAAGCTGAGGCCCGGCGCCGTGCATTCAGCCGATGGTGTTCTGGAGTTCCTCGATCCGATTGTGAAACGGTATCGGTCTTGATTCATCCTGTTCTGGCTTCGGGGCGATGCGGCGTTTGCCGACCTGGCGTGTACGAGTATTGCGAGCGCGAAAGGGTCACGTGCTTCATCAGGCTGCCGGCCAATGCGGCGCTGAACCGACTCATCCACTCGTAACTGACGCGTCCCGTGGGTCGGCCTCCCAAGAGCGGAGTTCAGATCAGGTTGGTTGATCTCCGGCGCCAGCCTAAGACTTGGGATAGAGAGCGCCGGGTAGTTGCCAAGATAGAGTGGCACGACGGAGAGCTTTTCCCACGGATCGGGTTTATTGTGACCAATTCCAAGCTCCCCGCCGGGAAGGTGGTCAAGGTGTACAACAGACGCGGGGACGTGGAGAATCGGATCAAAGAGGGGAAGAACACTCTGCGTTGGGACAAGACGAGTTGCTATAGATTCGCAGCCAACGAGGCCCGCTTGCTCATGGGAGTGTTGGCTTACAACCTCCTGCGCATGGTCCGGCAATTCTACCTCATGGGCGAAGAAGTGAAACGGTCAATGGAATGGCTCATCAAGCGTCTGATCAAGGTGGGAGCGAAGGTCGCGTATCATGGTCGGATGTGGCAAGCCCATGTGGCTTCAGCTTTCCCCTTGGCTCGGCGCTACCAAGCCGTGTTCGGGTGAAGGCACACGTTCAAGATGGAGGTTGACCGGGGAGCCAAGGGAGTGGTATGCTCAAATCCTGGAAAATGCGCCGCTGATTCGGCAAGAAGGAGAGAATTGGGGTCGCTGGACGAGATGCGGAAGCGCGGCGACGCCGATTCGGCGATCGAACTCCGTCGGATCTCGGTTTTTCGGTATGAAACGACCGGAATTTCGTGGATCGCGGAATAATTCCGGTTCATAAGGAGGGCTGGGAAGTGGAAACAAAAAAACTGCTGCAAGGGAAAAGGGTGTTGATCGTTGACGACGAGCCCGACATTCTTGATATTTTGACTGAGCATCTGAGCATCTGTATGATTGATCGCGCACTTACATTCGAGGAAGCAAGAGAGCTTCTTGAAACATGCAGCTACGACCTTGTGGTTCTTGACATTATGGGCGTTAGGGGATTCGAACTTCTCCAGATTACGAAAGAAAAACACTTCCCTACTCTAATGCTCACCGCCCATGCCTTGGACGAAGACACCTTGAAGAAATCCGCAGAAGAGGGAGCTTCTTACTTTGTTCCCAAGGACAAAATAGGAAACATAGAGGTGTTTGTCGCAGATGTTATTGAGGCCATAGAGAAGAAGAGGAACCCGTGGGTCAAGTGGTTCGAGAGACTCGGCCCTTATTTTCACGAAAGGATGAACTTTGGAGGTCCCAATTGGAGAGAAGATCATAAGAAATTCTGGGATGAGAAACTCAAGCAATTGACAAGCTATTGATACTGAGTGTCATGTTTTGCTTTGGGGTGAATTCTGGGGAACTATAAGCCTACAACGACACTTCATTGACAAGTCGCCGTCTCCCTTTACGGTGGGAAGGCTAAGTCCGATGATCTCTTTGCTGAATCCTCTTGACCAGATCCTATTGTCATTTCGATACCGTACGTTATCCAAGGCAACATCAGCTTCAATTGTATCAAGGATTCCGGGCCGAGCGAAAATTTTCTTTCGCAAAAAGAGCTAGACAAGCCGTTTGGGTCTTGATACTGTTTCAAAGGGACTTTGTCGATAACCTGTTGAATACATAGAACGCCTGTTGGCTAAAAGGGGGTGAGCTTCGGGGGTCAGGAATAGCAGACGCGCGAATCGGAGGAGAGCATCTTGCTGATGCGATTTCAGATAGGTTCAAAACCTCAAGAAAGGGAGGAGAAAAGTGAAGAAACTATCCTTGATCGTGGTAGCAGTACTGCTGGTTATGAGCATGGTTGTTCTTGCGTGGTCTCAGCCCGCCAGTGCTCGCAAGAAGATTCAGCTCGATTTCGCTACTTTCTGGCCCGCCGGCGACTTCCAGGCCGCACTCGGGCACAAGAACTGGATGAAGACCATATCGGACCGTGTTATGGCCGAGACCCCCGACTATGAGGTCGCGTGGACCGAGTTCTACGGCGTGCATCCGGCGAAGCTTCTGGACGGTGTTGAGGCCGGAACTTACAGTGTTGGGACAAGCGGTCCGGGCTATAGTCCCGGCGTATTTCCCTTGTGGGCCGGTCCCGAGTACCCAGGGGAGACTTCCAGAAAGAACGCTTACAC
>Ga0194125_10010097_pt1 | contig 12955 bp, 10 predicted proteins | sample TA2KigC250mmetaG_FD_148626 | JGI IMG/M metagenome (GOLD analysis project Ga0194125, IMG submission 148626) | Freshwater microbial communities from Lake Tanganyika, Tanzania - TA2015034 Kigoma Deep Cast 250m | ecosystem: Environmental > Aquatic > Freshwater > Lake | place: Tanzania: Lake... | reverse complement strand
AGAATTTCCGGGGAATGTCCCCGAGGACCTCGGGCTTGGCAATTTCCTCCTTCCAAAAATGCCCTCGGCCGTCGGGCCTGGAGCGGAGGGGCTTGGGGATCGAGGGATGGGCCCTGTCCAGGCAGTCGATGAACTTGATGTCGGCTTCGACCCCCTCCCGGACGATGGCCGCGATTTCGAGCAGGCCGTAGGGTTTGAACCAGAAATCGTAGGCCGTGAAATCCGTGATCCAGGGGTTGACGAACAGGAGGACGGGACGCCGGGGGCTCATCCTTTTCATGAATTCGGGGACAGGTTTACTGTTCCCCAATTTCCGAAGGCCTCGTTTTTTAGCATAAAATCGAAAAATGGGGGAACAGTAAACCTGTCCCCGAATTATAGGAATGGTGCGGAAGGGGGGACTTGAACCCCCACGGCCTTACGGCCATAAACTCCTGAGGCTTACGCGTCTGCCAATTCCGCCACTTCCGCACGCCACGGCGAGTTCGTCGGCTCGAAAGCCCGTCTATTATAAAGGCATCCGCCCCGGCTGTAAAGGCGCGCTCGAGCACGCTCGAGCGGCTTGACAAACAGGGGGGAGCCTCTTATTTTAAACATGCATGACCTTCTCCCGCCGGAGAAAGAGCGCCGCCGCTTCCGCCTCGAGCCTCAACCCCGTCCAGCCCTAAGCCAAGGAGGATTTATGAGACTTCTGTCCCGCGATTTGGCCGAAACGATTTCCCGTTCGCTCGACGAAAAATTCCCGACGACCTCGTTTTTCCTCGATACCGACAAGAGCCGCTGGTCGAAAAAAGAGATCGTCGTCTCGGCCAAGAATCTCCTCACCCAGGGCCGGGAACGCCTGGCCGAGCTCGACGCCGCCAAGGAGAAAAAGGCCTCCCTTGAAAAAGACTTGGCCGCGATCGAGGCCTTCGTCACCCAGAACCTGACGACGAACGCCCCCGGCCTAGCCCTCTACGCGAGCGCCGGGGCGAAGCTCTGGGAGCCCATCGCCCTCCCCACGGCCCCCCGCAACCGGCTCGTCTTCGACCGGACGCCGTACATCCGCCCCCTCTCGCTGATCCTCGACCGGTTCCGCCCGATGCTCATCCTCCTCCTCGACCGCCGCGAGGCCCGCTTCTTCGAGCTGTCCATGGGCGCCCTGACAGCGCTCGCCCAGTTCCGGAGCGAGATCCCGAAGAAGGTCAAGAGCGGGCTGGTGGGGCCGGAGGCCAAGCGGCTCGAACGCCACGTCGACAACGCGGTCATGGTCCATTTCAAGCGGGCCGCCCAACAGGCCTTCGACCTGACCAAGAAAAAACCCTACGAGGGCTTCCTCATCGGCTGCCACAACGGGACGTGCGGGGAATTCGAATCGGTCCTTCATCCCTACGTCCGGGAGCGCCTCAAGGGGAAGCTCGGAGCCAAGCCCGGCGACCCCCTGGACAAGGTCCTCCGCGAGGCCCTGGCCATGGACGCCGACCTCCGCCGCCGGGCCGAAGAGGACCTCGTGGCCCGGCTCCTGGGCGAAGTCGAGAAGGGCGGCCGGGCGGCGTCCGGCCTGAAGGCCTGCCTCGACCATCTCAACAAGGCCGACCTCAGGGAGCTCGTGGTCACCCGGTTTTTCGCCTCCCCGGGGACGTCCTGCCCCCGCTGCAAGCTCCTCTATCTCGGCGAGGACCCCTGCCCGGCCTGCGCGCGCAAGACGCTTGCCGTTCTCGACGTCGTCGACGAGGCCGTTCAGAAGGCCTGGGAGATGAAGTGCGCCGTCCGCCACATCACCCCGCCCTCCCGCCTCGACCGCTACGGGAAGATCGGGGCCTTTCTCCGGTTCAAATCCTAGACGCCGGGCCGCCCGTCACGCCGCCGCTTTCGGTTTCTTGAACGACACCTTCTCGAACAGGCTGTACATGATCGGGATGAAGAACAGAGTCAGGAAGGTCGTCGCCGTCAGTCCCCCGAGGAGGGTGATAGCCAGGGGGTTTCTCATCTCGGCGCCCGAGGAACGGCTGACAGCCATGGGCAAAGTCCCCAGGATCGTGGTCAAGGCCGTCAGGAGGACGGGCCGGAGCCGGGTCACGGCCCCCTCGACGATCGCCGTTCGCTTCTCCATCCCCTCGCGCCGGAGGCGGTTCGTGTAGTCGATCATGACGATGGCGTTGTTGACCGCGATCCCGGCCAGGAGGATGAGTCCGATCCCGACCGGAAGGTTGATCGGCCGGCCGGCGATGAACAGCCCGAAAATGATTCCGATGAGGCAGAGGGGAATGGTGAACATGATGATGAACGGGTGCTTGAAGGACTCGAACTGGGAGGCCATGACCATATAGACGAGGAGGACGGCCAGGGCGAATACCCCCGCCAGGATGACGAAGGCCTCGGTCATCTGTTCGTAGGACCCCCCAATCTCCAGAAAATACCCCGGCGGGAGCTGGGCGTCCAGCCCTTCGATCCGGGCCTTGATATCCCCGACGACGCCCCCGAGGTCCCGGCCGGCGATGTTGCCCGTCACGGACACTCGCCGGGCCTGATTCTCCCGGTCGATCTTGATCGGGCCTTCCCCCCTCTCGACCGTGGCGACCTGGTCGAGGGAGATCGTCCGCCCGAGAGGCGTCGTCAGGGGCGTCGCCCCGATCTTGGCGATCGTGTCCCGGAATTCGGGCTTGAACCGGAGCCGGACGTCGAACTCTTCGCCCCCTTCACGGTAACGGGTCGCTACCTGGCCGAGGGTGGCCGTCTGGACGGCCGTTTCGACCTGGGCGACGGCCAAACCGAAGCGGGCGGCCTTGTCCCGGTCGATTCTGACATGATATTCAGGCTTGGCCTGCTGGAGAGTGTGGGTCACGTCGCGGAGTCCCGGGACGTCCCCGATCCGGGCGACGACCCCGTCGGCGATCTCGCGCAGCTTCTCCAGGTCGGGACCGAAGAGCTTGATCTCGACCGGAAAGGCGGCTCCGCCGAAAAACGTGGCCTGCATGTCGACCCCTTCGAACTTGACGCCTTCGAGCTTGGGGAGCTGGGCCCTGATCTTTTCCAACACCTGGACGTCGGACAGACTGCGTTCGGCCAAGGGGACGAGGCCGATGAAAAACTGGCCTTCGTGCGGCCCCGTCGGGTTCGACCCGAAGCCCTGGTCGGCGGCATTGTCTTCGGCCTGCGAACCGACCTGGGCCGAGGCGATCTGGACTTCCGGCAGGCGGCGGAGGACGTCTTCGACGATCGTGGCGATGCGATTCGACTCCTCGAGAGAGGTCCCGACGGGGAGGGTCATCTTGAGGATGACCATGTTCCTGTCCATGGGGGGCATGAATTCCGTCCCCATGATCGGGACGAGAGCCATCGAGGCGCCGAAAAGAAGAGTGACCCCGATGAGGACGGTCTTGCGGTGGGCCAGGGCCCATTCCAGGCTCTTGCGGTAGAGCGTCCGGGCGCCGGCGAAATCCCGGCCGATCGTCTTCCGGACGGCCGTGGCGTCGTGCTTTTCCGAACGGCGGAAGAGGATCGAGGCGATCATCGGGACGACGGTCAGGGCGACGAAGAGCGAGGCGACGAGCGAGGCGGCGATCGAGAGAGCCAGGCCTCGGGTCATCTTGCCGGTGATGCCCTCGGCGAACCACATCGGGAGGAAAACGACGAGCGTCGTCAGGGTCGAAGCCGTGATGGCCATCCCGACCTCTGCGGCGCCCTTCTTGGCCGCCGTCTTGGCGTCCTTCCCCTCCTGGATGTGGCGGAACATGTTCTCGATGACGACGATGGCATTGTCGACCAGCATCCCGACGCCCAGGGCCAAGCCTCCCAGGGTCAGGAGGTTCAGGGTGTAGCCGGCGAAGTAGAGGATGATGAAGGTCGCGATGATGGACAGGGGGATGGCGACGGCGATGATGAACGTCGGCCTCCAGTTCATCAGGAAGAAAAAGATCAGGAGGATCGCCAGGACGCCTCCCTGCCACGCGTTCTGGGTCGTGTATTTCGTGACCTCCTTGATCATCTTGGATTGGTCCATGATCTCGAGGAAGGCGACGTCGGAGGGAAGCGTGGGGAGGATTTTGGCCAGCTCGGCGTTCACGGCGTCGCCGACGAGGGCCGTGTTGGCCCCCGACCGTTTGCTGACGAACAGAAAAACCCCTTTCTGCCCCTGGATCCGGCCCACGTAGCGGGTTTCTTTCAAGCTGTCCTGGACGTCGGCGATGTCGCGGATGTAAATCGGAGTTCCCAGGGCGGTCGCCCCGACGATCGTGTTGCGGACGTCGTCGAGCGTCTCAAACTCGCCGAGCGTCCGGACGAGATAATCCTGCTGACGTTCGACGATGTGGCCGGCGGGCATGTTGATGTTCCCGGCGGCCAGGGAGGCCACGACCCGGTCGAGGGACAGGTTGCGCGTCTGGAGGGCGTTCTTGTCGACCGCGACCTGGATCTCGCGGGTGTCCATGGCGAAGACCTGGGCCGCGGCCACGCCCTCGACCCGTTCGAGGCGGCGGCCGACTTCGTCCTCGACGAGCTTCTTGAGCTCTCTCATCGGACGGTTTCCGGTGACCCCCCAGAAGAGGACGGGGATCTGTGAGAGGTTGAACTTGACGACCAGCGGCTCGCTCGCCGCCGCGGGGAGGTACTGCTTGTACAGCCCGATCTGGTCGCGGAGGTCCTGGGCGGCGAAGTCGAGGTTGGCCCCCCACTCGAATTCGACGGAGATGATGGACACCCCCTCCGAGGTCATGGAGGAGACTTTCTTGACCCGGTTCACGGAGCCGACGATCTGCTCCAAAGGCCGGGTGATGGAGTTCTCGATGTCCTCGGGGGCCGCCCCCCGGTAGGTCGTGATGACCGAGACCGTCGGGAACTCGAGGTCGGGGAAGTAGTCCAGGCCGAGCCGGGTGAAGGAGATCGCCCCGACGACGACCATGATCATAGCCAGCATGGCCGTCGTGACGCGGCGGTTGACCGAGAATTCGGGGAGTTTCATGGCTTCGCTCCGAGGCGTTTATTTCCGGATTTCGACCGGGGTGCCGTCGGCCAGGCCGAAGGCGCCCTCGACGATGACGACCTCGCCTTCCTGGAGGCCGGAGAGGACCTCGATCATGGTCGTATTTTTGAGGCCGAGGACGACCTCGCGCTTGACGGCCTTGCCGCCCTCGACGAGGTAGACGTACTTGTTCTCAAAAACGGTCTTCTGGGGAACGGCCAGGGCGTTCTCGTGGGACACGACCTCGAACTCGACGCTGCCGAACGTCCCGGGCCGGAGGGTCCGTTCCGGGTTGGGGGCCGTAACCTCGACCCGGAATTTCTTGGACAAGGGGTCGGCCGACGGATTGACGACCGAAACGACCCCGGCGGCAGCCTTGAGCTCTCCGTTGCCGACCTTGACGAAGGCCTTCTGCCCGCGCTGGAGTCGGACGATGTCGCTCTGGGAGACCTCGACGACGACCTTGACCCGGCCGTCGTCGACGAGGGTCAGGACTCCGCCCCCGCCGCCGCCGTAGCCGCCCATCATGGGATTGATGACGTCGCCGACCTGGGCGTTTTTGGAGGCGATGAGCCCGGCCCAGGGGGCTTTCATGATCGACACGTCCAGGGCGTGGCGGGCCAGGTTGACGGCCGCCTGGGCCTGGTCGAGCTGGGCCTTGGCCGCGTCGTAACCGAGCTTGACCTGCTCGTACTGGGCGTCGGAGACGGCCTTCTCGGCCACGAGCCGGTCCATCCGCTCCTTGTTCCGGGCGGCGTTGCGGAAGTTGGCCTCGGCCACGGCCAAGCCGGCCTCGGCCTGTTTGACCTGGAGGGCCACGGATTCCGTGTCCATCTCGGCCAGGAGCTGGCCTTGGGAAACGCGCTGGCCTTCTTCGACGTAAATCTTGGCCACTTTCCCGCCCATCTCGGGCGTGATCGTGATCTTCTGGCCGGCTTCGATGGCCCCGGTATACGTCAGCTTCTCCGAAACCCGCTGCCGGACGACGGGCTCGACCTTGACGGGCGCGGCGGCCGTCACGGCCGCCGCCGCGGCCGGGGCGGGGTCGGTCTTCGAGGATTTGCAGGCCGCGGCCGAAGCCAAAACGGCGGCCAGACCCAAGAGGGCGGGGGTTCTCAGTTTGGTCATGATCATTCTCCGTTATTCCGAAATCGTCTCTTCATCCTGTCTTTGGCCGGTCCCCATGGCCTTTTCGAGCTTGGCCAGGGCGACGGCGTACTCGAACAGGGCGAGGCTGTAATTGGTCCGGGCTTGTCGCAAGGCGACCTGGGCCGAGCTCACGTCGAGGTTCGTGGCCAGGCCTTCCTTGTAATTCAATTCGGCGATCCGGACGGCCTCCTGGGCCTCTTCCACGGTCTTGCCTTGGGAGAGAATGGCCTCCCGCGATTGGCGGAGGGAGAGGATGGCCTCCTGGACCTCGTACTTGACCATCTCGACGAGGCCCTTCTGGGTGAGCTCGAGCTGCTTCAAGGCGGCCTTGGATTCGCCCACCTTGGCCGAGGCCGAGAACCCGTTGAAGATCGGGATGTTGAGGACGAGGTTGAACTGGTAGAAGCTCTCCCAGGTGTTGCGGTTGAAATTCAGCTGGCTGGCCCAGTAATTGTAGGCCCCGCCCACGGCCAGAGTGGGCAGATAGGCCGCCCGCGCGATCTTGACCATCTCGCCGGCCATCTGGGTCTGGTAGCGGAGCTGGCTGAGCTCGGGCCGGGCGGCCAGGGCGGCGACAACGCTCTCGTCCGTTCCGACCTCGACATCCTGGAAGGTCAATTCGCCCCGGAATTCGACCGGCTGGGCGAGGTCCAGGCCGAGGAGGGTTTTGAGCCTGAGCTCGGCCTCTTCCAGGGCGTTTCGAGCCCGGATGAGCTGGGGCTTGAGGTTGGCCGCCTGGACCTCGGAGCGGAGGAGGTCGAACTTGGACGACATCCCGACGTCGTAGAGGTTCTTGACGTTTTTGTGGAAATCCTCGGCCAGGGTGACGGCTTCTTGGGTGGCGGCCAAAGTCTCCCGGGCGAGGAGGACCCCGTAGAAGGCCGCCTTGACGCCGAACACGGTTTCCTGCCGCGTCTGGCGGATCGACTCCCGGGTCGCCTCGAGGTTGTAGCCGGCCGACTTGTAGCCCGAGATGAGCCGGCCGCCGGTGAACAGGGGGACGCCGAAGTTGACCGTGAATTGGTAATTCCGGGTGAAGTCGAATTTGATCCTTTGGGGCGGCTCGCCGGGGATGAGGGAGGGGAACTCGATCGTGAAGACTTTTTTATCCAAGACGTTCGTCCCCTGGGCGTTGACGGTCGGGAAGAATCCGGCGATGGCTTCCCGGACCTGGGCCGAGGCCTGGTCCTCCCGGGCCTTGGCGGCCTGGTAGTAGGGATTTTGCTCGAGGGCCAGCTTGATGCTGTCCTCGAGGCTCAGGACGAGCTTGTCCTGGGCCACGGCCAAGGCCGGAAGCCAAGCCGCCAGGGCGACGAGAGCGGCGCGTTGGGCAAAGCGATTCATGCTGTCGCTCCTTGTTGAGGTTGTGGCCGTTCGATCCCGTGGAGAATGAAGGCGCACATGGTCTTTACGTCGTTTTCGAGATTCGGTTTATTTTCGTTCCAGAACTGCTCGTGGACATACCCCTGGACGACCGAGCTGAGGAAGAGGACGGCTTGGCGGACGTCCGTCGGCCGGAAATCCCCCGAGGCGATCCCCTCCTCGAAGAGGGCCGTCCCCTTGGCCATGACCTCCCGGCGCAAGGACTTGATCCGGTGGAGGAACTTCCGCTCCTCGGCCGAGCCCTTCTTGGCGGCCGGGGCGACGAAAACATGGAGGATCTTGTGGAACGACCGGTCCAAGATGAAGTACCGGGTCAGGCCCGCTTTCTCGAACTGGTACCGGAAGAGGTAGCGGACGAGATCCAGGAGCTTTTCCCGGGGGGGGACGCCCCGGGCCAAAATGTCTTCCAGGGCCCGGGCGACGTCCTCGAGATAATGAATCATCAGCTCGCAGACGAGGGCCGCCTTGGTCCGGACATACCGGTAGACCGTCGGCTTGGAGAAGCCGGCTTCGACGGCGACATCGTCCATCGAGGTCGCGGACAGCCCCTTCCGGCGGATGACGGCTTCGGCGGCGTGGAGAATCGCTTCTCGATTCGCCCGCCGCCGCTCTTTCTCGCGAATGGCTCGCTTATCGGGTTTGGACATCGCTAAGAACTCCGTTCAACTATAATACGAAGAATTTCACGAAACAGTTCATCTATTTTACTCATAAGTTAACTTATAGATCATACGCTCTCACGGGCGGGCTGTCAAGGGCCTTGCCGGGCCTTTCCGGGCCTCGGGTGGCCGGGGCGGGCCGTAGTAAAACGGCCCGGCCGAGCGTAGAATAATCATGATGCCTTTCGGATACCGCCTCCTCCCGGCCGTCCTGGCCCTCACCCTCTCGGCCGCGCCCCGCCCCGCCCTCCCCCCCCCGTCCTGGGACGTCCAAATGGCCGTCTCGGTCAAGGGGGAATACGGCCTCGAAGGCCACGCCTTCCGGGCCGACGGCCGCTTTCTCCTGAAGGCCCTCTGGACGGGCACCCTCCTCGTCGACGATGAGGACTACCTTCTCGTCCACGGGGAGACAAAAATCGTCGACTGGACGGCCGAGGAGAAGGCCAACCTCCCGGACAGAATCCTCCTCCTGACGACCGGGGATTTCCCCGAAAGGCCCGAACTCAAGGTCAATTACGTCCTCAGGCTGAAAGACGGCCTCCACGTCGATTTCGTCGTCCGCGGATTCGATGTCCCCCTGTCCATCCCGGCCGAAGGCTTTTACCTCACCTTCCCCGCCTCGGCCGAAAACGGCGAGAACCCCGGCGGTCTGAAGTACAACCTCTTCCTGGCCTCGGGGTCCAACGCCGTCATCCTCGACGAAGATAAAATCCGGCGGGGGCCGTCCAAGGCGGCCTTCGGCTGGACCTGGAAGCGGCGGAGCTGGGTCCAGCGCCAGGACCAGACCATCCTCGAAACAAGCTCCCACGCCGTCGAGGTCAAGGTCTCGCTCACTCCCAGGCCGGATTAGGCCCGGGGGTGGAATTTGTCGTAGACCCGCCGGAGGCGCTCGCGGCTGACGTGGGTGTAGACCTGGGTCGTCGTGATCAGGCTGTGGCCGAGCATGACCTGGACGGCCCGGAGGTCGGCCCCCCGCTCGACGAGGTGGGTGGCGAAAGAATGGCGGAGGACGTGGGGATGGACCTTGCGCCCGAGGCCGGCCTTCTCGGCATGGCCGCGGAGCATCTTCCAGAACCCCTGGCGGGTGAACGGGCCTCCCCGGCGGGTGAGAAAGAGCATGGCGGAGGCGCCCCCCGCGTCAAGATGAGGCCTCGCCTCGGCGAGATAGCGGCCGACGGCCCCGACGGCCGAAGCGCCGAGGGGGACGATCCGCTCCTTGCCCCCCTTTCCCCGGCAGAGGACGAAGCTGTCCCGGAGACGGATGTCCTCGACCCTGAGAAGGATGAGCTCGGAAACGCGCAATCCGGCGGCGTACATGACCTCGAGCATCGCCCGGTCGCGCATCCCCCGGGGGTCCGAATCGTCGGGCCGGGAGAGAAGGAGGAGGACCTCTTCGGTCGTCAGGTATTTCGGCAGGGAGAGCCACGCCTTGGGAGAGCTCAGCTGGAGGGCGGGGTTTGCGGCCGTCCGGCCGTCGAGGACGAGAAACCTGTAAAACGCCTTCAAGGACGAGATGAGGCGGGCCCGCGACCGGGCCGAAAGCCGGGCCCGGCTCTGGTCCTGGATGAACCGGACGAGGTCCGCCTCTCCGGCCTGGTCCCAAGACGTTTTTTCCCGGCCGAGGAAGAGGAAGAACTTGGCGATGTCCCGGCCGTAGGACTCCAGGGTGTTCGCGGCCAAGCCCTTCTCCACGGCCAGGAACTCCAGGAATTCCTCCCGCGGGTCCGGGGGAGGGACGGCCGGGGTCATGGGCAGGGATTGTTCTGGCGCTCGAAGCCGACCGAGGTCAGAGGGCCGTGCCCGGGCAAGACCGTGGTCTCGTCCGGCAGGGTCATGATCTTATCGCAGATCGAGTCTTCGAGCTGCTTCTGGTTGCCCCCGGGAAGGTCGGTCCGTCCCACCCCCTCGAAAAAGAGGGTGTCCCCCGACAGGAGAAATCCTTCCCCCAGGAGGCTGATGCTCCCGGGCGAATGCCCGGGCGTGTGGAGGACGCGGAGGCGGCCGCGGCCGACCGCGATTTCCTCGCCGTCGGCCAGAAAACGGTCGGGGGGCGGGGAATCCTGGGCCCCGAGAAAAAGGAAAAGCTCGAGGGACTGGGTCTTGGCCAGCATCTCCTTGTCGCCGGAGTGGATCCAGAGGGGGATCCGGAACTTGTCCTTGACCTCCCGGTTCGCTCCGATATGGTCGACGTGGCCGTGGGTGTTGATCAGGGCGATGGGACGGAGCTCTTCCTCGGCGATGACGGGGAAAATCTTATCCGCTTCGGCGCCCGGGTCGACGACGACGCATTCCTTGGTCGTCTCGCAGTAGAGGAGATAGCAATTCGTCTCGAGCCCCCCCACGACGATCATCTTGTACTTCATCTCTCTCCCGCGAGGAATCATATCGCCATCGTCTCCCGGGAGTCAAGCCGACGGCCGGCTGTTCGGCCGCCCTTCGGCCGGGTGTAACAAGCCTGAATTTCGGTTATAATCCGGCCGTGGCCGAACGACCCTGGCAGCTCGAACTCGTCAAATATTCCCTGAAGAAAAAAGAAAAGGTCGACCTCATCCGCCGCCATGTCCGCCCCCGTCCGGCCGACCGGCTCCTCGACCTCGGCTGCGCCCAGGGCATCCTGAGCCATTTTCTCCGCCGCCGGGGAGGGTGGTGGGTGTCGACCGACCTCGACATGACCAACCTCCGCTCGAGCCAGGCCCTTCTCGGAACGAATCTCGTCCGGATGGGCGTCCCCGCCCTCCCCTTCCGGAGCCGCGCGTTCGACGGCGTCGTCTGCCTCGACTATCTGGAGCACGTCGAGGACGACGAGGGAACGCTGGCCGAAATCCGGCGCGTCCTCAAGCCCGGCGGGACTCTCCTCCTCATCACCCCCCACACCGGCCCGTTTTTCATGCTCCAGAAAATCCGGCCTCTGGTCGGCCTCAAGCTGGAGTTCTACGGGCACAAGCGCGAAGGCTACAGCCTCGCTGACCTGCGGGCCAAGCTCGGCCGGTCGGGCCTCCGCCTCGCCGGGGCGACGACCTACGCCCGCTTCTTCACCGAGCTTCTGGAACTCGTCCTCAACGGGCTGTACGTGAACGTCCTGTCGACGAAGCCCCAAAACAAGCTCCGCGACGGCCACATCCGCCCGTCAACGGCGGACGAATTCGCCGGCCAAAAGAACGCCTTCCGGCTCTACAAACTCGTCTATCCCGTCTTCTGGCTGGCCTCGCGCCTCGACAGCCTGCTCTTTTTCCAGCGCGGCAACGCGGTCATGGTCGAGGCCGTCCGGGTGGAGTAGAGGCGGCCGTGGACGACCATCCCCTCGGGGCTCTCACACCGCAGGAGGAGAGGTTCGAGCGGCGGCGCAAGTCGGCCGGCTTCGTCCTCGGGCCGGCCGTCGCCCTTCTCCTCGCCGTCCTCCCCTTCGAGTCGCTCGGCGGGCCGGCTCACGCCCTCCTGGCCATCGTCGGCTGGGTCGTCGTCTGGTGGGTCACCGAGCCCGTCCCCCTCCCCGTCACGGCCCTGTGGGGAGCCGTCCTCTGCGTCCTCCTCAACGTCACGACGGCCAAGGCCGCCTTCTCGGCCTTCGCCGACCCGGTCATTTTCCTCTTCCTGGGAAGCTTCCTCCTGGCCGAAGCCATGACCGTCCACGGCCTGGACAAGCGCTTCGCCTATGGAATCCTCTCCCTCCGCGCGGTCGGCGGCCGGACGGGCCGGCTCCTTCTTGCCTTCGGGTTCGTCTGCGGTTTCGTCTCGATGTGGATCAGCAACACGGCCACGACGGCCATGATGGCCCCCATCGGGGCGGGGATCGTGGGGGCGATGGCCGAGATCCTGTCGAAAAAGGACGGCCGGGCGGTCGACCCCCGCCGCCTCAATTTCGGGACGGGGATGATGCTCATGACGGCCTACGCCGCCTCCGCCGGGGGCATCGGCACGCCGGTCGGCTCGCCGCCCAACCTCATCGGCATCGCCCTGATCGAAAAGGCGACCGGCATCCGGATCCCCTTTTTCCAGTGGATGCTCTTTGCCGTGCCCCTCCTCATCGTCATGGGGGCCGTCCTGCTCGTCCTCCTCCGCGTCCTCCACAAGCCCGAAGTCCGGGACCTCGGGCGGGAGATCGGCTTCATCCGCGAGGAAGCCCGCCGCCTCGGGCCTTGGACCCGGGGCCAAAAAAACGCCCTCCTGGCCTTCGGCCTGGCCGTCGTCCTGTGGACGGCGCCCGGGTTCATCGCCATCGTTTGGGGGGCCTCCTCCACCGCGGCCAAGTTCTACAACGCCCGCCTCCCCGAAGGGGCGGCGGCGGTCATCGCCGGCCTGCTTCTCTTCGTCCTCCCGGTCGATTGGAAAGCCCGGGAATTCACCCTGACCTGGAAGCAGGCGGTGAAGATCGACTGGGGGACGCTCCTCCTCTTCGGCGGCGGCATCACCCTGGGGGAGCTGATGTTCCAGACCAAGCTCGCGGACGTTGTCGGGACGAACCTCGTCCGCCTGAGCGGGGCCCATTCCCTCTGGGGAATCACCCTGGCCGCCATCTTCATCGCCATCATCGTCAGCGAGGCGACGTCGAACACGGCCTCGGCCAACATGGTCGTCCCGGTCATCATCGCCGTCGCCGCCGCCGCGGGCGTGAACCCGCTGCCGCCGGCCATCGGGGCGACCCTCGGGGCGAGCTGGGGGTTCATGCTTCCGGTCTCGACCCCGCCGAACGCCATCGTCTACGGGTCGGGGATGGTCCCGATCACCCGGATGATCCGGGCCGGCTTCCTGTTCGACGTCCTCGGCGGCTTCGTTCTATGGGCGGGCCTCCGCCTTCTCCTCCCCCTCGTCGGCCTGGCCTGATTTC
>Ga0194125_10010092_pt1 | contig 12959 bp, 14 predicted proteins | sample TA2KigC250mmetaG_FD_148626 | JGI IMG/M metagenome (GOLD analysis project Ga0194125, IMG submission 148626) | Freshwater microbial communities from Lake Tanganyika, Tanzania - TA2015034 Kigoma Deep Cast 250m | ecosystem: Environmental > Aquatic > Freshwater > Lake | place: Tanzania: Lake... | reverse complement strand
CCTGTACCGGTCAAAACCCAGGGGTAAAACGGCCACGGTCGTTGAAGTCTGGACAGATTATGACTTTGAACTGTATCTGGATAACGTTCCGGTGGAACGGAAGCCGAATCCGTACGGATTCATTCCGTTCATCATCTACCCCAACCTGCGTGAGCCCAAAAAGTTCTGGGGCGCATCCGATTTGCCCCAGATTATGGAAGCGCAGCGCGAACTGAACCGGGCGATGAGCCAGCTGTCTCGGATTCTGGAGCTTTCCGGCAACCCCATCGCTGTCCTGGAGAATGTGGAGGAGTCCGAGGACATCGCCGTCCGGCCCGGGGCGGTGTGGAACATACCGGAGGATGCCAAGGCCTACCTGCTCGACCTGCTTCAGGGCGGCGGCGTCAATCTGCACATCAACTATATCGACCTGCTCTACCGCGCCCTGCATGACATCTCCGAGTCACCCCGTTCCGCCTTCGGTGGCACGGAGAGGGATTTATCTGGGGTGGCGCTGGAAATTGAGCTTAATCCGCTGATGCAAAAGGTGCGGCGGAAGCGTATCATCCGCAGCGCTGTCTATAAACGCAGGAATGAAATGATTCTCAGGCTGCTGCAAAAGTATCGTGGCCTTGACTTTGGCCGCAACCACCTGAGAGTGGTCTGGGGCCCGGTGCTGCCTCAGGACATCACCCGCCAGGTCAACAACGAGCAGGTGCTTATCCAGAACGGCATCCATTCCCGGAGGCGGGCGATGGACGAGCTGGGCATCAGGGACCCGGACAGCGAGTTCAAGCAGTGGCTTGAAGAAAGGGAAATTATTCTCAAGATGAACCGAGAGCTTAACGCCCGGTCGGCCAGAAGCGAGAAGCGAGAGAGGGTTACCGCGGCTCAGGCGGAAGGCGTTGAGGAATAACCAGCAGGAGGCATAACAGTGGCTGACGAAGAGAGAGAAGTGACCGATGAACTGGAGGCGCTCCAGGAAGAACGGGAAGCCTTGAATCAGGAGAAAGAGCGGCTCACCAACGAACTCAGAAACAGGGAAACAACAATACAGGAGCTCCAGGCAACGCTGACGGCCAGGGATGCCGAGACTTCCGGGTTGAAACAGACCATCGCTGAATCAGAGCAGAGGCTGGCGCAGGTTAACGACCTGCTGTCCCGGGCGGTGGCCAGCTACCGGGAACTGGCGGCGGCGCTGCATCCGCAAGTGCCGCCCGAGCTCATCACCGGCGATACGGTGGCAGCGGTGGACGAGTCCATCAAGAGCGCCCAGGCACTGGTGGAAAAGGTGAAGCAGGGAATCGAGGCCGAAACACTCAAGACGAGGGTGCCGGCCGGGGCGCCGCCGCGGACGCTTCCCGACCTGTCAGCTCTGTCTCCGCGGGAAAAAATTGAATATGCAATAGGAGGTAAAAGATAGATGGCATTAACACTTGTAGAGGCAAGTAAACTTTCCAATGATATGCTGTTGCAGGGGGTGGTGGAGACCATCATCAAGGAATCGGCCATACTGCAGCGGATGCCCTTCATTGAAATCGTCGGCAACGGCCTGACCTACAACCAGGAAAAGACCCTGCCCAGCGTTGATTTTTACGACGTCGGTGATACCTGGGCCGAGTCCACGCCCACCTTTGAGCAGAAGACGGCCAATCTGAAAATCATGGGCGGTGATGCTGACGTGGACAATTTCCTCAAGACGACCCGCAGCAATATCCAGGACCTGGAGGCGGCGGTGGTGGAGTTGAAGGCCAAGGCGGTCAAGGATAAGTTTGAGGACACATTTATCTATGGCGATAGCTCGGTGAGCGCCAAGCAGTTTGATGGGCTGAGAACGCTCATAGATACCACCAAAGCCAGCGACCAGGTAATCGCTGCCGGGGCCACCGGGGCGACCCTGACGCTCTCCATGCTTGATGAGCTTATCGATGCCGTAAAAGGCGGCAAGCCAGACATGCTCATCATGAGCCGTCGGTCGCGGCGCAAGATAAACGCGCTGGTCAGGGCCAGCGGCGGCCTGGTTGAGAATGACCGTGACCAGTGGGGCAACTTTGTCCAGCTCTGGGATGGCATTCCCATTGGCGTCAATGACTGGATACTGGACACGCACACGGTGAGCGGCGGCGTTGAGACCGGGACCACCGGCGGCGACTGCTCCGCCATCTACGCCGTCCAGTTCGGGGAGTGGGCGCTCTGCGGCCTGACCGCGCCCGGCGGGCTGACCGTGGAGCCAATCGGTTCCATGGAGAGCAAGGACGCCAGCCGGACCAGGGTCAAATGGTACGTCTCGCTGGCGCTGTTCAGCTCGGTCAAGGCAGCGGCGCTGATTGGCGTGAAAGATTAATAAAATGTGGGGGAGGGGAATACCCTCCCCCGCTTGAAGGAGGTAAAAAGATGGTACTTGCCGTAATTGAACATGCGGAATATCCCTTTGCCAAGGGAGCCCTGACCTCGGACGGTGTTCAGTGGTCAGCGGAGGTGGATACGACGACTCCGGACGCCGACGTCGAGGTTGAGAGCGTCGCCATCAGGCCACCGGCCCTGGGCGAAGTGCTGGAGGTCGAATTCGGCCTGACGGCGGCCTTCCGGGCAGTTTCTTCAGCCACGGCTGACCTTATCTATAAATGGCAGGCGAGGAACCAGGGTGGCACCTGGGTCAATCTGCACAGCGCCGTGACCAAGACCAATATCGGCACCAGCTACATTGAGGAGACGCGGAGCGGCCGCTTCCAGATGGTCAGCAATTTTGATTCCCTGCCCTTTGAGGTGAGGCTGGTCATCCAGTGCAATGAGGCCAGTGAAGGCCGGGCTAAAGTCAAGAACTCAAGCTATATCCGGGTAAAATACGCGGCATCGTGAGGTGAGAGGTGAACTTTATCTTTGACCCCAGCCTGGTACTTTATCTGCCGTTATATGAGCTGGATAGCGCCACCTTCATGTCACGGGATTACCACGGTCACACCTGCGTGGTCACCGGCGCCCGTTGGAGGCCCAACGGGCATTACTTTGACGGCAACGATGATAAGATAAATTGCGGCCACCCATCTGTCTTTGACCTTACCTCTCTCTCCATCTGGGCGTGGATTTGCCTTTGGGCAGCAGCTCCTCCCAATGCATGGGAAGGTATGGTCGATAAAAACGATGCCTATTCGCTTCGCCTTGACCAGAACAGCACCAATGCTTATGGCAGATTCAAAGTAGGCGGAGTTACCAGAGTCTCGAACCTGTACCCCTTATCCCTGAAGCAGTGGTATAACCTGGTACTCTCTGTAGATGGCTCAAGGACCACGGGCAATATACGGCTTTTCGCCAATGGTGAAGAGGTTGTGGGGGCAACAGATACCGGCGGCACTCTGGATACCAATAGCAATGACCTGTATATCGGCACCACGGCCGGCATGTTTTTCATCAACGCTACCATCGGTGAAGTAGCCATTTACAACCGTGCCCTCAGTTCTCCGGAAATCCAGCGTAATTATCTGGCGACGAAATGGAGGTATCGATGAAGTATCGAGTGAGGATTGACCTGAGCTTTGACAGTGAGGCTGATGCCCGCTTGCTGATGGGCTATGCCCGTGAAATAAGCAATAAAGCCGTCAGCATCAATGAGGGCCAGCATAACAGGGAGATTTCCTTCTGTGACCTGGAGATATGCCGGCATGATGAAAGCCTGCCCTGCACCAGACTGGAAAGATTAGAGGTCATAAAGGCAGCTATCTAAACAGAAGGGGGTGAGGTAAAAATATGAACCTAACTGATATGAGAGCCATTGTCCGGCGCGACCTCCACGATGAGGACGCCGGCAACTACCGCTGGACCGATGACGAACTGAACCGGCATATCGCCCGCGCGGTCAAAGATTTATCTGAACACCTGCCCTGTGAGCAGAAGGCGACCAAAGCCACGGCGTCCGGCTCGCGGGAGCTGGATATATCAAGCCTTGCCGTTCGGGTAGCGGTGATGGCCGTTGAGTATCCGGTAGACCAGTTTCCACCGCGTTACCAGCGGTTCTCCCTCTGGGGAAACACCCTGACTTTGCTGGGCGAAGATGTTCCCGATGGCTCCAATGCGTATATTTATTACGGTAAATCGCACACCCTTGACGCCAGCGGTTCTACCATCCCCGCCCAGTACGAAGACCTGGTGGCTATTGGCGCTGCCGGTTACGCTGCCGTTGAGTGGGCCATCTTCGCCGTCAATCAGGTGAACGTCGGTGGCGGCACCACGCCCCGCGAGTTCCTTGGCTGGGGCAGGGAAAGGCTGAATGAGTTCCGAAAGGAAGTGAGGCGACTGGGAAGGAGAAACCGGGTCAGGCTCAATACTCTCTACCGGCCGTATTATCCGGTCGTCTCAAAGTCAACGGACTATGGTCCCTGAGGTAGCTATGGCAAGACGGACGGTTCGTATTAAAGACAGCCTGCCCCGCGAGGCATTTGCCATCACTGGCGAGCCGGAAAAGCCGGAGACCTGGCGATTGCCACATCACAAGAAGAGCATCCGGCGGGCGCTCAGGGGCACTATGGACATAGAGCTGACCGTTGACTGGAGTCAGGTCGTCGAGGCGGTGAGCCGGCTGTCCCCGTTAAACCCGGGCAAGAGAGTACCGGCCAGCCCGGAAGAGATTCTCGGGGCGGCGCTTCATCTTGCCGGGCATTACCGGAAGGCAAATAGACCGCTGCCGGATATTCTGGCGGCACTGGCATAAGGAGAAATAATGCGAGACCTGACGGCAACACTGCTGGCGGCACAGAAAAAGGCGACGGCCCTCCCCTATGTCAAGGTGGAGGCCACTAACAGAATCGCCGGTGTGGTCAGGTATGACTGGGACCGGCTGTACACCGGCGCCGAGGTTGATTATTATCACGCGATGACCATGCCCGGCGATGGCTCTCTCATTCGCGTCAGGGCGACCCTGCCCGGCGACTCGCGCAAGCTCTACCGCCAGCGGGTGGCCAGCCCCGGCCCCACCAGCGACTTCAGCCAGTGGACCTACACCAACCAGCTCAATGCCGCGGCGGTCGCCTGTGCCTCGCTGGGAGCTGAAGTCTCCATCTTCTGGACAGATGGCGTCAACCGCAAGATACAGCGCCTGAAAAGCACCGATTACGGTGCCAGCTGGGGAAGCCCCGAGGTCATTGACTATAGCCCCACTACCAGCATTGGCGGCTTGGCGGCAGCCTATAAAGCCAACGGTGACCTGGCCATCTTCTTCGCTGACCAGGCAACGTTGTACGTTAAAAAGAACGTCAGCGGCCAGTGGCAGCCGCGCTCCGCGTGGGATAAAAGCACCGGTGACCTTTCCGGCATCGCCGCCGTTTATGAGGGCGACTGGAACCTGCTCGTCACCGGCCGGGACGCCGCGGGCAATTTCAAGCTGTGGTCGCTCATCTATGGCGATGGCGGCGATGTCTCCGCCGGGAGCTGGTCGGCGTTGAAGGAGCTGGCCTCAGCGCCGTCGGGCGGCGAATTTGAGTACCGGCAGCCGTTTCTGGACAAACCGGACGTCTATCGCGCTTTCTTTGTGGAGAAGTTTTCCGGCAGCCAGACATATGACCGGCCTTTCTGGTCGCACACGGTGCTGAATGCCGACTTCATTGACAATCTGTGGCGGGAACCGGTGCCCTTCAACCTGTCGTCGGCATATGGCCTGGCCCTGGCGCATTATGGCGACTACGGCTGGCTTTCCTCTCCGGCGGGGGTATGGCGTGCCGCGCTGACTGCTCAGAACCTTGACCTGACTGAAGATGTGGTGGCGTTGCGGCAGGAAGCAGAGGCTGCGTCGGGCAAGCTGGTCGTGGAGTTGCGCAACGATGCCGGGCAGTACAACTCGCCGGGGCAGGGAGAGCTATCGGTCCTTGACATCGGCTGCCAGCTTGAGTTCAGCCCTGGCTACCGCACCGGAAACGGCAATGAGGCGAGTGGTGGGCAGTATTTTTGCCTGATGGGATATGAGCATACCAGCGCCGGCGGCGCCGCCAGCCTGATACTTCACGCCCGTGACGGCTGGGCAGCCATCGCCGACTGGAGGGCTAGGCACCAGTTCCGTTGGAACAAGAGCACCGAGGAGATGAGCGTCAGGAATATACTGGCTTTTGTGCTGGCCCGGGTGGGCCTGAAGCTGGAGGTAAAATCACAGTCGTCGGTCATCACCGGCTTCTACCCCGACTTCACCATCAATTCCGGCAACACCGGCGAATCGATTCTGCGTAAACTGCTCTCTTTTGTCCCCGACGTATTGTTTATTGAGGGGGCAACTGCCTATCTTGTAAATCCCCAGCCATCGGACAGCTCCGTATACAGCTATGGAGAAGAGCACGCCATTATGGAAGGGCGGTATTATCAGGGGGCATGGGAGCTAAACCGTGTCCAGGTGGAGGGGTATGACACTGGCAGCGCCGAGATGATTATGGTCGACCGTTTTGCCTGGGACGAGATAGACAGGCTGTATGATAGGTTGCGGCAGCTGGGGGACAGGAATATTGACACCGTGGCCAAAGCGCAGGAACGCGGCGATGCCTATCTGCGGCAGGCTCAAATGGAGTCTAACAGCGGCACCTTACTGGTGCCGGCGAACTGCGGCCAGCAGCTTTACGACGTTATTGATATCACGGACAGCCGCGCTGGCCTCAATGCCGCCAAGCGGCGGGTGCTCGGCTTTGTTCTCGTTTACAGCCCCCGCCGGGGCGAATATCGCCAGCGCCTGCAACTGGGGTCGGTATAATCACCATTATGGAAGGACAGTTAAATTGAGTTTGATAAAAGGCGTCTTGCAGAGTTTCAATTCCGGTAATTACACAGCGACCGTCCGGCTGGCGGGCAGCTACAAGGTGTATCTGGAGGACATCACCGTGGCCCGCAACCTCCCCTCAGGTGAAATGACCGCCGGAAGAAAGGTGGCGGTCATTTTCTTTGACGAAAACAATCCCGGGGAGGCGGTGGTCGTTGCCGTATATGCTTAGGACTGTTCCCTGCGGTTCGGGCGGAGTTTAAGCCGCCCCGAAGATATCGCGCCCCACGCCGGCGTGCTGTCGGCTTTTCACGCAGCCCGGAGGGTAAACCTTGCCGGCGGCTGGCTTCTCAGGATGTGTCCTTTCCTCGGGGGCAGGCCTTCTCTGCTGCATGGCTTCCACGATGCGCTCAAGGACTTTATTCTGCTCAGCGGCGCCCTTTTTCAGTTCGTGAGAGGCTTCGGCCAGGCCCTGAATGGCGCTGGTGTGGCTCCTCAGGTGCTCGGCATATTCAGCCATGGCGCTGGCAAAGCTGCTCAGCGCTTCCTGTGTCTGGGCCATCACTTTCTCGGTGCCGGTCATCCGCTCGGCCAGCGCTTCGGTGTCACGCGTTGTCTCTTTGATGACCGGGGCAAATATGCCGCGGTGTATCTTCTGCCCGCCGCGGCTGATATCGCTGGCATAGAGGTAGAGGGCGAAGAGAGACAGGGCGATGGCGACGAACATCAGTCCCTGCTGGCTCTGCAGGAAGAGGAAGGGGAAGCCAATGAAGGGAAGCTGATGGCTGACCGTGCCGCGCAGGTCCTGGGCGCGAACCGTAAACGGGTCTTCGCCGGCATTGTCACCTTTGGTGCGCCAGGCAATGCCGTATTGAGTATCGCGCACCTCAATTACCCGGTGGGCCACAATCGGCGGGTAGTTGTAAAAGTCCCGGATTGCCGCCGGGACATTATAGACAATGATATCGCCGACTTTGACCTCATCCGCCTCCATTTGTTTAATCAGGATGAGGTTGCCGGCGTGAAGTTCAGGCTCCATACTGGTGCCAAAGACGGGCATAAACGGCATGACGCCTCTTACCGCCATGAAAGCGGCCAGGCATATGGCCACTACCGTGAGCAGCGTAAGCGCACGCTTGAAACGGAATGTCCGGTAGAAGATTATGTTTAAAAATGCCTTCATCGTGCCGTTTGCCTTATTTCGTTCTACTATAACTGTAACACGCCGGCATAAAGATTGGCGTAAAAAACGTAAAGATTTCGTAAAGGTTCCGTTAAGCTTTCGTAAATATTTAGCGGCATTTTACCGCTGTTCTGCTTCGCAATAGAACTCGGGAGTCACTGTCCATCCCGCCGCCCACTCCGAAGTCTCGCGTGAGGTCAGCTGGTAGGTGCCGCCGTTGATGGATAGCGTATAGCTGCCACCGCTGATGTTAACCAGGTTGAAGATGGCGACTCCATTCTGCAGGTTCATCAGCCGGTAGTCAGGCGTTTTCCCGGCCTCCTGCGAGCTTTCCAGGTACAGGTGCATATCTATGTAGTTATAAGCTTTCTGCAGGGCATCGGTATTGGTCAGGTACACTCTTACCTGGAGGTTGCCTTCATAGCCAGAGTTGACGGTAATTTCATACAGGTCGCCGTTGGGTGTGTTCCCGGCGAGGTCGGGGGCATCAAAGTTAACCTCAGCATAGACTTGAGTACATAATGAGTCTATGCCCACACCGCCTTCTCTCATGCCGACGCCAATCTGCAAATTGTCAATTTCCTGCCACGTCCAGGAGCCGCTGCTCTGCGGGTTGAGACTCCATGGATTTGAGTATTCCGTGTAATTGGCGGAAAGGTTTTCCGAAGCGCCGTTGGCTTCCAGCCCGTTGGTCTTGATGTGGACATATGCTGAGACCTGCGTGGCGCTGGCGGTAACGCGCGGGACCATGAAGACCTCAACGTACTGGATATCCCCGCCCGCCGTCTGCGTGGAGTGATTTTCGATTTGGTATAAGTCCTCCTCCCAGCCTAGTGACGGAGTGTAAATGTAGGTGCTGTCGCCATCCGGGGAAGTATCGTCCACCTTGTCCCAGTGCTCGGTGGCAGCGGGGTACTGATATTTAACATTCGTCTCGTCGCCGATGCCCATGGGCCTCAGGATTACATCATTGTTTACCGGCGTCAGAATGGAGCTCCAGTTGGGCTGGGTGCCGGTGGCATTAACGGTGGCGATGTCCCCGGTCGCCGCGGGCGTGGCGATGGTGTCGATGGCTGTGGTGTAGGTGTAGGCATATATGCCACCGCTGACGATAAGGATTAGAGCTAAAGCTGCCAGCAGGTAAAACTTCTTTTCCACTTAATTCAGTATTGAATGGGTTTCGTTACCGCTGTGTGGCCTCGCAGAAAAACTCCGGAGTGGTGCTCCACCCCGGCGCCCACTCCGAGGTGTTATCGGAAATCAGGCAGTAGCCACCCCCGATAATCTCCACGACATAACTGGTCAGCGCCACCGTGTAGGTGATGGTGGTATCACTTAGCTTGGGAGTGGCGTCACCGGGGCCGGTGAAATCGGCGCGGTACTGAATCCAGCGGTCACCGTTGTGGACAGAGTTGATGGCTGTGCCGCTCGTCGTGTAATAGTCGCCGGTGCCGGTGGGCCCGTACCAGGTCGCCGAGCTCAGCCCTCCTTCCGTTGCCGCCGACCTTAGCTGGAACTGGATATTGGTGCTGGACGGCTCATTGATGGTGAAGTAAAAGACCTCCCAGTCCCAGTTACCGTAACTCTCGCCGTCATAGGCGGAAGAGGTGAGCGTCCCTGATGTGTAATATGATTTAAAATAGACCCTTATCTCGTCCAGCACCGGCGTATCGCTGCCGGTGGAGGTAAACTCGGCACGGTAATAGAAGTTGGCCCCCGACCAGCCCAGCGTGGCTAGGCTGATATTGGCTGAGCCCGGGGAGAGCGTGTCCCAGCCGTTGAGCGTGCCTGATGAATTGTACCAGGTGGCGTTATCGGTGGAGTACTGTGTTTTCAATGTTGTCCCGGAGGGAATGGCCGAGGCGTTGTAATAGAAGTTGTCAATGCTGTAAACTGTTTTGCCGGACAGCAGGTTGATTGAGGTGATTCTTCCCGGCGAGCTGTAATTCAGCGGTGTATAGTTGACTTCAACGTAGACCTGGGTGACGCGCGTCCATTGGGCTGATGGTCTACTCCTCCTAAGGCCCACGCCGGCTTGCAGGGCGTCAATCTCACTCCATGTCCAGGCGCTAAGCGTTTGGGGGTTGGTGTTCCACTGGTAGTAGTAGGTGGCATAGCTCTGGGTGAAATCCGTCTGCGTACCGGTATACTCAGAGCCGTTGGTTTTGATTAGTATATAGCCGTCGGCATCCGTTTCGGTACTCTGTTCCTTGCCTACCATATATACCCTGACGTAATTTATCTGGCCGTAGCCGGTGGCGTGGTTGCCTATATTGTACAGGTCCTCCTGCCAGGTATAGTAAGTTGATTCAACGTAGGTGCTGTCGCCGTCAGAGCTGGCTTCATCCACCTTGTCCCAGTTGGCGCCACTGGCCGGGTACTGGGTTAATGCCGTCTTATCACCGGCGGCATTCGGCCTCAGGGTCTCGGTAGCCGGTGTGCCCTCGGAGTACTGGAGCGTTACCTGGCCGCTGCTGATGGTGACGTTGTAGGAGGAGGCTATTTTGGACTGGTCGTTAAAGCTGTCGTTGACATTATCGGTGTACTTGGCCAGGAGCACGTCGCCGGGGCTGGTGGTGGTGTCAAGCTGGTATAACGTGCCGCCCTCAAAGTCAGATTTGGTGGTCTGCGTCCAGCTCTTTGCTGATGAGGTAATGCCGGCGAGGGAGAAGTTTGCCCGGCCGTTCTGCAGCGACAGGACCTGGTAGTCGGGCGTTTCTCCGGCCTCTTCCGAGCCCTCCAGGTAAAGCTTCATATTGAGGTATTTATAAGCTCTGGTCAGGTTGGCGGCATTGGTCAGGTAAACGCCGACCTGCACGTCGCCGGAATAGCCGGCATTGGGGGTTAAATCAAATAAATAACCTGCGGGGACTTCCCCGCAGGTGGTATTTTCTGATAGGTTATCAGTGACCGAGCTCCAGTCGGGCTGGCCTGAGGCTATGCTGGCAGAGGCAACATTGGCGGAAGGCACGCCGACGCTAACCGTGCTCACAGCAGTGGTATAAGTGTACGCAAAAGCACCGCCGCTGAGAATCAGAATGAGCCCCAGTGCTGTAGCTAAATACAGTTTCCTCTTTGCGTTCTCTCCCCACTGCTTAACCATTTAAACCTTTCTTAAGTAATTGCCCGGATTATCTCTGGGTTACCTCGCACCATATCTGTGGCTGGTAGCTGCCGCCGGTGAGCGTCTTGAACGGGTGCAGGCGGTAGCCGCCGCCGGTAAGTTCCACTTTATAAGGGCTGGTGCCGGTGCCGTTTGACCAGGTGAAGAGTGCCTCAGCATTTTCCATGTTCAGCACCTGTATCGTACCCTGTTCATCAGCCGCGGCGCTGGTATTATCGGTAAACTCAAGTGACATATTGATATGCTGGTACTGCCGGATTAACTGGCCGGTATTCACCATGGAAACCCTGATGACAAGGTCGCCGGTGTAGCTCGGGTCCGGGGTGATGGTAAACAGAGTGGCTGTCGGCCAGGTGCCGGTGAATTTACCGAAGACAGTCGGTGCCGTGATACTGGAGTTGGCCGTGATATTGGCAAAGTCAGAGGTCGGGGCGACCACGCCAATGGTGGCGGTGGCGGTGGTAAAGGTATAGGCGAACATGCCGCCGGTTACCACCAGCAGGGCCACTAGAGCAATCAGGATTATTCTCTTCATTTTTATGTCTCTCCTTAGTGACAGTTTTTTGGTACTTTTGTCAAATTCTACCACTTGTCATAATGTATGTCAACTCATTTGTTCTAATTACGGTGTTTATACCTTTGTTTTGTTGCGCCGTTTCTCTTCCCGCCCCGGGGTTGCCCGCTTCAGGCAACCCCGATACTGCGCGTTATTCAACTAGCTAACTTACAGACCAGCCTGGAGCACTTCGCAGGTAATTGATGGAGCCCAGGCCCCGGAACCGGTGACGCCCGATAAGTAAGCCCAGGGGAATGCGCGGTAGACACCGCCGTCGACCTGAACATAGAAGTCTGTGCCGGCGGTGAAATTGGAGGAGGTAGAGACAAAGCTCACCACGCCGTTTTGCAGAGTGAGCGGTTTGGTGATTCCCTCCGCATCCAGAAAATTACCGGCATTATCGGCAATTTTTATGTTCATCAGAATCATCCCGTATTTGTAACTCAGGTCGTCAATGTTGTTGAGATAGACGTTGATTTCCAGGTCACCGGGGTAACTGGCGGCAGGTGTTATGTTGAAGAGGTTGCCGGCGCTGATGGCACCACGATAGCCGCCGAAGGCTGTGAAGCTGGGAACGGTCATATTGGCGGTGACGTCAGCGAAGCTAGACGAAGCACCGGTAACGCTCAGGTTGGTGGTGGTTGTAGTATACGCGTAGGCGAACATACCGCTGGTGACCGCCAGCGTCCCCGCCAGAGCCATAATCAGGTAACGCCTCAGCGTGTTTCCCAGTATCCCACTAATTATGTTTTTCATTTTTTCCCTCCCTTTGATTGACAGTTTTGTTGGCTTTGATTAGAATATCCTTTGCTATTTCCTCGGGGTGGTAGGTTTTCCTTCACGCTCCCTCCTTTTGGAATTCCTACCATCTTTTATGCCCGCTTATTGCCTCCTGTTTCACATTTGACCACCCCCTTGTCGCCTTCTGGTTTAACTTATTTCTCCGCTGAGGAACTTGAAGCGTTCTTTCAAGCTCTCCTTGAAAGCGGTGAACTCTTCTTTGGTGATATATTCAGTACCCGGTCTGCCGTTGCGACCGACCCTTGATATTATGGGCAGGCCTCTCTGTACTGCTTCAATCAGCATCAGCTTCTGGTCATTGGCGACCAGCTTGTGATGTAACGAATGGAGTCGGTTGTTGAGCGTCTCATCATCAATGCTCATTGTGTCAATTATCTGCTCCCTGGTTTTGCCATCAGCGACCTGGTGCAGGATTTCCGCTTCCCGTGGAGTCAGCAGAGCCAGCAGCTTCCCGACCTGCTCACCCAGTGAGGAGAAGGCGGCAAAATCATCCAGAATACGGGAAGCAAACGCCGGTTTCCAGATGGCCTCGTTAATCGGTTGCTGGCCCTTAACCACCTCTCGTATCGTGTGGACCACCACATCGGGG
>Ga0194125_10010091_pt1 | contig 12960 bp, 15 predicted proteins | sample TA2KigC250mmetaG_FD_148626 | JGI IMG/M metagenome (GOLD analysis project Ga0194125, IMG submission 148626) | Freshwater microbial communities from Lake Tanganyika, Tanzania - TA2015034 Kigoma Deep Cast 250m | ecosystem: Environmental > Aquatic > Freshwater > Lake | place: Tanzania: Lake... | reverse complement strand
TCTCGGCCGGCACGCCTAACCTGGAAGCTGTAGCCAACGCATTGCTGCCTCCAGGTATCCCCACGGTAAGACGATAGGTAGGTGAAAGCGTAACAGGGTCAAAATCAAAAGATGCATTCTGCATCCCGCGAGTAGCATGGGCAAAGGCTTTCAAGGCGCCGTAGTGTGTGGTAGCCACAGTCAAGGTACCGCGAGATAAGAAATGAAGCAAGACAGAGCGCGCTAGAGCCGAGCCTTCCTCAGGGTCGGTGCTGGTGCCCAGCTCATCCAGAAGCACCAGGCTCTTCTTGCTGGCACCATTGATGACACGCACCACATTCCCCACATGCCAGCTAAAGCTGGAAAGGGTCTGCTCGATGCTTTGCTCATCGCCGATATCAGCAAAAACGTTATCGAATACCGGGAGGCAGCTCTCCGCAGCCGCAGGAATCGGTATGCCAGCCTGCATCATCAAGCTAAGCAGCCCCATGGTCTTAAGCGCCACCGTCTTACCGCCGGTGTTGGGCCCAGTAATCACCAGAACAGAGAAATCCCGACCAATCTCCACCGAAAGCGGCACTGCCCTTTCTGCCAGCAAAGGATGCCTGGCCTCCACCAGCTTCAAGAGACCGGGAAATTCACCCTCCACACCCTGCCTTTCACCATCAAAAGAGGTGATAGCCGGTTCCGTTGCCCTGGCCCTCTGAGCATACCGAGCCTTGGCCAGTGCCAGGTCCAGCTCGGCAACTAACTCAACGTTGCGCCGGATTTCCGTCTCATGCACCCCCACCTTACTGCTCAACTCCCTGAGTATCCTCTCGATTTCCCGTTTCTCCTCTAGCGCCAGCTCCCTTAGCTCATTGCCCAGCTCCATGGTAGCCCAGGGTTCTACAAACACAGTTGCGCCCGTGTTCGAAACGTCATGAACAATGCCCTTAATCTCTCTGCGACACTCGACCTTCACCGGGATGACATATCGCCCTTCCCGCTCGGTGATAAGAGGTTCCTGGATAATAGTACGCCCCTTAGGCCCCTTCATAATGCCATCGAGTCGCTTCAGCAGTTCCTCCCTCGCCTGCCTCAACCTTTGCCTGATATTCGCCAGCTTGGGAGAAACTGAATCCAGCACCTCGCCACTGGACGCAATTGAGCTGCCGATGTCTTTCTCCAGTTGCCGCAGCTCAACCAGGCCTTGGGCAATGTCCCATAGCATCGGAAGCTCATTAGATAGCTTGCTCAGCCTGCTCCTCAATCGGGAAACCGCACCCAGGGTATCGTGTATTTCTACCAGCTTCGTTGGTTCCAGCACCTTGCCCAGGGTTGCCATCCTGGCCTCTTCACGCACATCACGGACTCCGCCGATGGAGAATTCAGGCTCACGGGAGAGCAGGTGCCGTGCTTCAGCCGATTGTTTCAGCAGCAGAAAAACCCTTTCACAGTCTGCCGACGGCTGCAACCCCAGCGCCAACTCTCGGCTGGCTGAAAACGAAGCAAAGTCGGCCAGTATCTCCCTTATCCGGGGAAATTCCAGTATCTCCAGGCTCTTAGTATCCAAAGCTGATGCCCATCCTTCGGTTTGCACCTACATTGTATCACCCACCTCACCAACCTGAATAATGCAGCCGCTTTCCACATCGAACCCCGCTTGACGAACCAGCAAATGCCTAATAGACTTGTCACTATCCTATGTCTCAAAATCGCATAATCGTCATCGGCGCTGGAGCCAGCGGCATGATGGCTGCCGGCAGGGCGGCTGAACTGGGTGCTGAAGTCCTACTGCTGGAAAAGACAGAGCAGCCGGGTAAAAAGATACTCATCTCCGGCAAGACACGATGCAACCTCACTAATGCCAGGCCCCTGGACGATTTCATCGCCATGTACGGCCCCAACGGTCGTTTTCTGCGCAGCGCCTTCCATCGCTTCTTCCGAGACAACTTGCTGGCACTGCTGAAGCGCTACGGCGTTGTCACCAGGGCTGAATCCGACGGACGCATTTTCCCCGCTTCAGACAACGCCCAGGACATAGTCAATGCCTTGCAACACTACATGTCTGACCACAATGTGCAAATAGAAACAGGCACCAAAGTAACCAGCATACAGGCAGAAGATAGCCAGGTCACAGGCATACAGACAGAGCAAAAAGCATACCCAGCAAAAGCTGTAATCTTGGCCACAGGCGGCGCCTCTTTTCCTGGCACCGGCTCCAGCGGAGATGGCTACCGCCTGGCCGCTCCTTTGGGCCACACAATCATCAAATTGCGCCCTAGCCTCGTCCCCCTGGCTGTCCAGGAAGCAGAACTTGCCCAAAGCATGCGGGGGCTGAGCCTGAGCAACGTGCGCCTCACCGCCTACCAGTGCTCAGCCGACCAAATCGACGACTTCCCGGCACCAACCGCCAACTCAGGCCGAGGCGCAGGAAGAAAACCACGCCATCCTGTGATTGAAAGCCGGTTGGGCAACCTGATGATGACCCATTTCGGCGTTGGTGGCCCAACTGTACTTCAGATAAGCCTGGCAATCGTTGATGCGTTGGAAACCAGCCCGGTCAGCATCGCCATCGACCTGCTGCCAGACAGAACCCAAAAACAACTGGATGAACAACTACAACGCGACTTCGACCGCCACGGCAGGCGAACCTACAAGCGCATATTGGCAGAACTGCTACAGCCGAAAATGATTCAACCATTTCTGCAAATATCAAGCATACCGCCCGAAAAACAGGCCCACCAGATTACCGCAGAGGAGCGCAAGCGTCTGGTGAAGCTGCTCAAGTCGCTGCGCTTCAACATCAAAGAGCCGCTACCCCTGGCGTCGGCCATGGTCACCGCCGGCGGAGTATCCCTCAAAGAGATAAACCCACGCACCATGGAATCGCTGCTAATAAAGAGGCTCTACCTCTGTGGAGAGGTGATAGATATCGATGCCGAAACCGGCGGCTACAATCTGCAGGCTGCCTTTTCCACCGGCTACGTCGCCGGCGAGCAGGCAGCAGCCACTGCAAAGTCTATACAGTGAAACCAAACTAAATCACAGCACGCGGATTCCGAATTCTTTCAGGCTTTCCGCCAAGGCGCTCAGTGGTAAACCCATAACATTAAAATAATCGCCCTCTATTTTCTCAATGAGCACCGCCCCTAACCCCTGGATAGCGTAAGCTCCAGCTTTACCCAGCGGCTCTCCCGACCGGACATAGGCCTCTATCTCTCCTGCAGTCAACTCCCTGAACCGCACTTTGGTCTCCACCGAGCGGGACATGGATTTCCCGTCATCAGCATCAAGGATGGCAAAGCCGGTGATGACAGAATGCGTTTTCCCGCTCATCGCCACTAGCATCTCCCGTGCTTCGCCCTCGGTCTTTGGCTTACCCAAAATCCTTCCCTCCAGGACGCCAAAGGTGTCGGCTGCTATTACCACTGCGTTCTTATGCTTCTTAGCCACAGACGAGGCCTTTTCCATCGACAGCGACTTTGCCAGCTCATGCGGTTCCACACTTGACCCCAAGTCCTCTGTCGAATTGCTCGGTACCACCTGGAATTTGAGGCCGATTTGCCCCAGCAGTTGTCTCCGCCTGGGAGACTCCGAGGCCAATATGACTCGCTTCATATCCTTATGTCAAGCAGTAGACTACCTGTGGTCAGACTCCAGGATAAGACTTCTCCAGACGCAATAGCAGCTTCTTCATATCCAATCCACCACTGAATCCACCTAACCCGCCATCGCTGCGGACCACTCTGTGGCAAGGGATGATAATAGGCAACGGATTCCTTCCCAGAGCTTGCCCCACCGCTCGCATAGCCTTGGGTTTCCCTAACTGCACAGCCACCCACCCATAGCTCCTAGTTTGGCCATAGGGAATATTTTTCGTTATCGCCCACACATCTTGCTGAAAGCGAGTAGCCACGGACAAATCCAGCCGGTCAGGGAAATCCACACGCTCACCGTTGCAATATCGTTGCAATCGCTGGGGCAAATCGGCGGGAAAGTCAGAATCACTCCCATCGACAGGCAAACATGAGTTCTCAACTGCACCAAGTACCTTTTCTTTGGATGCCCGCGGCAAAATCAATCGCCGCAACCCTTTTGCCGAACCGACAATGCCCATCCACCCCAAATGAGTAGAGAATACTCTCAAATTCAGAGGAGCCCCTTTCAAGACTTACTTACCAGCTTGTCCAGCACCGAACTATAAGCACGATACGTTCCAGTATCAAAAAGGACAAAGTACACTTCCTCTAGTGTGACCAACATACCACGCAGAAAAGAGACAACCGTTTCTATGGCTATCTCCGCTGCCTCAGCCACAGGATAGCCATATGCCCCTGTGCTAATGGAAGGAAAAGAAACGCTCCTCAGCTTGCATTCTGCAGCCAGTTTCAGACTCTCACGATAGGCACTCGCCAGCAGTTCAGGCTCATCACGGCTGCCACCATGCCAGACCGGGCCCACAGTATGAATCACATACTTCGATGGAAGGTTACCCCCCGTAGTTATTACAGCCTTCCCCGCGTCCAATCGCCCAATTTTGGCTATAATCTGCTTACATTCTTCCTTAATGGCAGGACCGCCGGCACGGTGGATAGCCCCATCCACACCCCCACCACCCATCAAACCAGAATTAGCGGCATTGACGATAGCATCTGTGCTCTGCCTTGTGATATCATCCTGCATCAGCATCAGCTTTGCCTTGCCTATTATTCTGGAGCTATTCTCGCTCATATCCACCTCTTAACCCACATTAGCCCAATTCAGGCTCGATCAACCCATAATCACCATCATCACGCCGGTAAAGCACACTAAGCGCTTTATTTTCGTCATTGACAAACAGGAAGAAGTCATGACCTAAAAGCTCCATCTGCTCTGCCGCATCTGCCACGGTCATTGTCTTGGCCCAAAACCGCTTGACCCGCACCACCCTGGGTGCATCTTCAGCTTCCTCCACCAGCACCGGCCGCAATGGAGCACCCCGGCCTTTCCGATACCTTTTCCCCTTGAATCGTTCTATCTGGCGGGACATCACCTCATAAACAGCATCCACAGCCGCGTACACGCTATCTCCCCGTTCCTCTCCTCTCAGCAGAGTGCCTTTACTATTCAAAGTCACTTGAACAGTAAAGCGTTGCTGGGGCGAACGCGTCTTCTCTTCACGTATCTCGACTTTGCCCCCATTGATGCTAGGCAGATACCGACTCAACTTCCCTATCTTCTTATTAACATAACCTTCGATTGTCTCCATGTCCTTCAGATTTCTGGTAATGATTTCCAGTTCCATCTTCTCAACTCCTTGCTTTAAATTTCTCTGGCCAGCGTCAAACCCCAAACAGTTGCAACACCCCCACTCTTAAGAGCACAAGCGCACGCTTCTAACGTAGCACCAGTGGTGCAGACATCGTCAATTAGTATAATACCAGCTCCCGCCAGTTTCTGATTACGAGAGATGAAAGCATCAATCACGTTATTCCTGCGCTCTTCCATTGTTGAGGTCTTCACTTGCGGCGAGCTATTCCTAGAGCGGCAGAGACAATCTTCTATTACTGGCAAGCCGTTCAACTTGGCCAATTCACGAGCCAATAATACTGACTGATTATAACCCCGTTGCCTCAGCCTACGAGGATGGAGCGGTACTGGCACCAGTACATCGCCGGGCACTGGGCTTGACTGCAGATAATTATGCACCAACCGAGCCAGATAAGGGGATATAGCCCTGAGGTTGTCGTATTTCAGTGCATGAACTGCCTGGCGTATCGTCCCCTCAAACCGGAAGGGCGAGCGAATGCCATCGATACCTGTAAAGCTGCCCCAGCAAGCAGGGCAAAACCCACCACTTGAGCCTGGCTTACCGCATTTCTGGCAGAAAGGTGGCAATAACCGCGGCAACGTTCTAGTACAGCCATCGCACAGAAAGCTGCCTAATTTCCCGCAGCCAAGGCAACGACGCGGAAAAAAGAAATCAACCACCACCTCTTGGAGCTGGCCTGACAACAAAGGCAAAGCAACCACCCCAAAAGCTACAAGGACGAAATCAGCAGTTGTGGCTATCTACTACACGCGCGAGCGCGGGCTAGGACCCGTGCCGCTGAAGATAGGCTCATTAAGATATACGTCACCATTCCTGATCTTGATGTTAAATCCACAATCAGGATTGGAACATACCCAAGCCTTGTAGTGAATCGCCGCCCCCTGACTACCGAAATCAGATAGTGGCAATAGATCTCCGACCTTACATTTTAGGCATTTTGGAAAGGAATTATTTTCCACTTTCCACCTCCTCCAAACTCTAAAGTATACAATAGGTTCTACAGCCCTGGCAAATTACGATTGTCCCAGCTTCACCTCAGCTAGACGACTATAAACCGCACCACTGGGCAAAAGCTGGCTCCTCATTAAGTTGACGCCATCCACCACCATTTCATAGTTGAACTTCGGCGACTTCCTGGTCACAATTTCACCGAAACTACCTCTATCGCCAGACGAAGCCCCTTCTCGCAGCCGCGCCAAAGTCAGATGCGGAGTAAACGGCCGCATTTCCTTGACAAATCCCAATGATACCAGCCCATCATCAATGCATTTCTGCACCGTCAGCAACTTGTCAACCTCACCACTAACACCCACCCACAAAACACGAGGCTGCCCTAGGTTGGGGAAAGCCCCCACCCCACTAACCACCAGCCGAAACGGCGACACCCCCTGGACAGCCTGTTCCAAGATTCTAACAATCTGCCCCACCTTTTGCTGAGGGATATTCCCCATGAACTTCAAAGTGAGATGAATTCCATCTGGAGCTACCCACTTCACAAAATTATCCCCCGGAGATTTCAGCTCGCCCTGCAATTTGCGTAGACCAGACCTGACTTCGTCCGGCAACTCTATAGCAATAAATGACCTGACCTGCGCAGTACTCATTAAAGCCACATTAACCATCCATGGTCACTACCAAGCATTGACTAAATACCTAACAACTTCCTGGCATTGCCGCCAAGTATCTTCTCCCTAACCCCCTGCACCAAACCAACAGAATCAATCTGATCCATGATGCGCTTCGGCGAAAGCAGCGGATTGTCACTGCCGAAAAGCACCCTGTCGCTGCCCGCTATGTCGCTCACGTGCTTGAAAATCTGCGGCTTATACAAAAATGGTGTGGCAGCAGTGTCGAAATAACAATTGTCCATCGCTTTTTCCACCTCAGGCATCAAGGCATAGAAGGGCAAGCCACCACCCCAATGAGCCAGCACAACTTTCAAATCCGGAAAGCTAACTATGAAAGGATAAACCGTCTCTGGCCTGACCACACCCTTGCCAAAATAGTGATGCCCCACTGGCTCTGAGGTATGTGTCAGGAAAATCAGGTCGTGTTCCATAAGAGCTTCCACCACAGTCTCCATGTTTTCCGCATTCCCCAGGTCAAAGCCTTGCACATCTGGCCTCATCTCACCGATTCCCTTTGCTCCGCTTTTAGCACAGCGCTCAACCTCTTTAACCGCCTTACCTACATCATTAGGTTGAACCACACAGAATCCGATGAGCCTCTGCGGATAGCGAGTTACACAATCCAGTATATAGTCGTTCATCTCCTGGCACATCTGGTGGCTCACCAGGCCAAAGCCCAAGATGACAGACATGTCCACGCCACATTCGTCCATGCTCTGAATAAGCTCTTCAGCCGTGAACAGCTTGGCCTTCGGCTGGGAATAAAGCTCACGAAAGCAAGCATCACGCGCCGCATATTCATCGCGGTCCTTTTTCATCTTGGGCGATACAACATGGGTATGAAAATCGATAATCATCAGGAGCATTATAGTCGAACCAAATCCAGCTTCTCAACCAGAACGTATTGACACAAAGCACTTCTTTGTTTATTATCGACAGCTAGGCAAAGCCATACTACAAGGAGGCAGATTATGACGAGGCTCACGCGCTTCTTGCTCACCACCCTGATTCTCCTGGCTGTCGTCGGTATCTCCTGCGCCCCATCCAAATCTCCCACTTCAGCTACCCTTGAAGACCCGATACAGACCGACTCAGGATTAGTCTCAGGAACCATCATCGACGGCCTCAGGATTTACAAGGGCATCCCCTTTGCCACACCACCAGTAGGCAACCTCCGCTGGAAGCCCCCACAACCAGTAGCACCCTGGCAAGACATAAGACAGTGCACCGAATTCGGCCCGGTACCACACCAGTGGGCAGCTCTGGGGCCACCACCCACAAACAGCAACGAAGACTGCCTCTACCTCAACGTCTGGACACCGGCTAAAAAGCAAAGCGACCGTCTGCCAGTCATGGTCTGGCTATACGGTGGCGGTTTCCGCTTTGGCTCAGGTTCGACTCCTCTCTATGATGGTGTCAACCTTGCCAACCACGGCGCAATCGTAGTCACTTTCAACTATCGAGTAGGTACAATGGGATTTACGGCCCACCCCCTACTTTCCAAAGAATCAGAGCACAATTCCTCAGGTAACTACGGCATCCTTGACCAAATTGCAGCCCTACAATGGGTACAAAAGAACATCTCAGCCTTCGGCGGCGACCCCACCCGCATTACCATATTTGGCGAGTCAGCAGGAGCAATCAGCGTTGCCTGTCTCATGGCATCGCCTCTGGCCAAAGGCTTATTTCAACGAGCCATATCCCAGAGCCTGGCTGAGTTGGGACTCCTAGCACATATCAGAGAAACCCGATTCGGCATTGAACCAGCAGAAAATCAGGGGGAACGCCTGGCCAAGGACCTGGGCTGTGATACAGCCCCTGACCCTATAGCCTGCATGCGCACCAAGAGTGCCGAGGAAATCATGGCTAAGGGGAAGCCACCGACAGACTACCTCTCCACCGGATACAGGTACGGACCCATTGTGGATGGTTGGGCACTGCCCGACATGCCACTGAACATCTTCGAAGCAGGCAAACAACACGATATCCCCTACCTGCTCGGCTCCAACGCAGACGAATGGGCACTATTCCAACTTAGACTAACAACAACCGTAGACTCCTACCAATCATATGTAAAAGGGACCGCCGGTGAATATGCCCAGCAGGTGTTGACTATGTATCCTGCAACTAATGACGAGCAGGCCAAAACATCCGCCAAAGAAGTATTGACGCTTTACGCTTTTACCTGCCCGGCTAAAGCCTATGCTGCTGCCATGGACAAGGTGCCAGCCAAGGCCTACTTCTATCAGTTCACCCGTGTCCCCCCAGGAGCCACCCAACTTGGCGCCTTCCATGCTCTGGAGATAGGTTACGTCTTCGGCAACCTCGTACCCATACTGCCCACCCCAGACCCGGAGACATATTTTGATGACACGGACAGGGCACTTTCAGAAACAATGATGCGCTACTGGACACAGTTCGCCGCCAACGGCGACCCCAACCAGAAGGAATTGCCACCATGGCCAGCTTATGATGCCAAGACCGACCAATACCTGGAACTCGGCGACAATGTTCAGGTGAAATCCGGCCTGTGTACTGAAGCCTGTACCCTATTCCAGAAGATAGCCAAAGAGAGGCGTAACCGGTAAACAAAGTTCACTCAGCATAGACAATTCGTACCCTACTGCCATATAATTTCAAAATCCGCCATAGAGAGCACAAGCCATGTCTGAGCCGCATACAAAAGTTCAACTCAGCCTGTCAGTGCCAGAACTGGAGAAAATGGCGCGCCACCTGCGACGCCATGTGGTCAGTATGATTGCTACTGCCGGAAGCGGTCACCCCGGCGGTTCACTCTCCGCTGCTGATATCATTACTGCTCTGTATTTCAAGACGCTGCGGCACAACCCCCAAAATCCACATTGGCCAGACCGTGACCGCTTCATATTGAGTAAAGGCCATGCCGCACCCATCCTCTACGCTGCCCTGGCTGAGTGTGGCTATTTCCCTATCGAAGAACTCTCTACACTGAGACAACTGGGCAGCAGACTTCAGGGACATACCGATAGGAACCTCACGCCCGGTGTCGAGATGTCTGCCGGCTCCCTGGGACAAGGGCTTTCCGTCGGCATCGGCATAGCTCTGGCCGGTAGCCTAGATAAGTGCGACTACCACGTCTACGTTCTCCTCGGCGATGGCGAGTGCGACGAGGGTCAAGTCTGGGAAGCAGCCATGTTCGCCACACATCACAACGTGGACAACTTGACAGCTATTATCGACTACAATGCCATTCAGCTAGATGGCCGCGTCTGCGACATAATGGGACTGGAACCCCTGACCGACAAATGGCGCGCTTTCAACTGGCACGTCCTAGAAATCGACGGCCACAACATGAACCAGATTCTAGAAGCTCTGAAAAAAGCTAGAGACTTCAAAGGAAAACCCACTGTGATTGTCGCCCACACCATCAAGGGCAAAGGCATCAGCTTCATGGAAAACAATGTGGACTTCCACGGCAAGGCGCCTTCAGCACAAGAACTAGAGACATCTCTCAAGGAGTTGGAATAGCATGGCGGCAGAGAAAGCCACACGCGAAGCCTTCGGCGAAGCCCTGGCGCAGTTTGGCAAGGAATTCCCGAATGTAGTTGCCCTGGATGCTGACCTGTCCCGCTCTACCATGACCAAGTACTTCGCTCAGCAATTCCCAAAGCGCTTCTTCCAATGCGGACTGGGCGAGCAGAACATGATAGGTATAGCCGCTGGCCTGGCAGCTTCGGGGAAAATACCGTTCGCCGCCACTTTTGCTGTCTTTGCCTCCTGTCGCTGCTTCGACCAACTCAGGATGTCCATTGCACAGCCAAAGCTCAACGTCAAGGTAGTAGGCACGCATGGAGGCATCACGGTGGGCGAGGATGGTGCTTCCCATCACGCCATCGAAGACCTAGCATTGCTTTGCGCACTTCCAGGCTTCACCGTGGTAGTACCAGCCGATGCCATCGAGACTGTAGGCGCAGTAAAGGCTGCCATCACCACTGAAGGCCCATTTTACCTCAGACTGGGACGTCCCAAGGTCCCCTACATCTATAAGGAAGACTACAAGTTTACACTAGGCAAGGCTGTGACCTTGAGAAGCGGCAAAGACGCCACTATTATCGCCAACGGCATCATGGTGGCCAAAGCATTAGAGGCTGCCGAAAAGTTGACATCACAGAAAATCGATTGCCGCGTGCTCAACATGCATACCCTGAAACCACTGGATGAAGAGGCAATAGTCACTGCTGCTTCCCTAACAGGTGCCATCGTCACCGCTGAAGAACACCTGCTACACGGTGGCCTGGGCAGCAGGGTGGCACAGATAGTCACCAAGCAAAAACCAGTGCCCATGGGATTCGTCGGCATCAACGACATCTATGCCAAGTCAGGCAAGCCCGATGAGCTACTCCAAAAATACGGCCTCACCGCAGAAGAAATCGAAAAGGCCGTAATAGCAACTATTGCCAGAAAATAAAGACTAAATTGCCAGTGCACTGGCATCCGGGCGAAGCGTGGCGACCTCTCCACCAACACAAGTGCCAGGAAAATGCTACTCTACTTGCATTCCTTTGAATAATGTATATAATGAAGCTAAAGAGGCAGATACGCCAATTAGCGAGAACTTGAAGCAAAGCAGTGGAAAAGAAACTATGTAACCTCTTCGAGCCTTGTGAATCCCCCGAAGCTCCAATCTGTCCACTATTGCAAGACTCCGTAGCCCACGGTATCTGGTACGGCAACGAGCCGGTCTGCCGCTCCAAAAAGTTCCAGGCTCTGCCCTGGATCAAGAAACAGAGGAAAATCGCCAGCCTAAAACTTGCCGAAGATGACGGCTATTTCACGGTGCGGATGCTTAACGCCCTCCATCAAGCAGCCATAACAAGGAAGCTAGTAGGAGCTAATCCCGGTGTCACCGACCCGGAAACAGAATGGCTGAGCAAGTTTGGGCGGAAGCAAACTACGACAACTACCAAAAGATGCGCTCCCAGAACTGCCAGGCCAGCAGCAACCCCCTCCTTATTCGACCTAACCAGCTAGCGCTCCAACCGCATGATACCCAACTCCAACCCCACCTCAATCAAAGGGAAGGATTATATCGTTCCTTCCCCGGTTGCAGTGTCTTGAATGTCCTGTCCTCAGCCGAAACCGCTTCATTGCCTTTGGCATCCTTTGACCTGACTCTGAAATGATATGTAGTTCCTTGTGTTAACGGGCTGATAAGTATTGAATGAGAGGTAGCTCCCGTCGATTGCTTGGTGGGGTCGTTCTTGGGGTCCGGTGGCGCATAAGAACCGTACGCCTTGGTTCTGCCGTACTCCACCTGGCTGCTGGCAGGCACATCTGTCTTCCATTCAACAGTAGCAGAGGTTAGGCCTATGTGCCTAACCCTGATATCTGAAATCTTTGGCCCGGCACCTTTGGCTTTGTCCTGCCCAAGCTGCCAGTAAATTAGTCCGCCAACGCCCGCAAAAAAGACAGTCAACACCACCACCAGAAGAAGCACCAGAGAAGGCGAGAGGCCTGTGGGATTTGGCGTTGCCGCCCCCTGTCGCTGAGGCCCCCCTCCCATAGGAGCACCGCAGTTAGTGCAGAACTTTAGGCCCGGCCTAAGCGGGACACCACAAAAGGCACAATTAGCACCTAGCAGAGCACCGCAGGACTGGCAGAACCGCTGCCCCGGAGCGCTAGGCGCACCACAGTGAGAACACTTGCTCTGCTGCAACTCATCGGCTCCAGTTCAGTTTGCCCTGCCAATCATAGCCTACTGATGACCACTAATTCCACACAGTCACACATTGAACACAGTGGGCAAACAAAAAATATTCCGGGTAAGGGAAATCCAACAAAACGAGACAACTCATCGTAAGTGCCGAGGGAGGGACTCGAACCCACACCCCCTTGCGGAGAGCGGATTTTAAGTCCGCCGCGTCTGCCATTCCGCCACCTCGGCATAAGATTGGAGGCGGCGACCGGATTCGAACCGGTGAATAGGGGTTTTGCAGACCCCCGCCTTGCCACTTGGCTACGCCGCCCTAAAATACAATGGAGCGGAAGACGAGATTCGAACTCGCGACCTCCTCCTTG
>Ga0194125_10010084_pt1 | contig 12967 bp, 11 predicted proteins | sample TA2KigC250mmetaG_FD_148626 | JGI IMG/M metagenome (GOLD analysis project Ga0194125, IMG submission 148626) | Freshwater microbial communities from Lake Tanganyika, Tanzania - TA2015034 Kigoma Deep Cast 250m | ecosystem: Environmental > Aquatic > Freshwater > Lake | place: Tanzania: Lake... | reverse complement strand
TCTTCAGTGATGTTCAGCACAGAATAGACCTCCCTGATTGCTAAACAGTTCGCTTCGAGCAGGCTTACACCGCCTTGCAATGCTTATACGCCGTTATTGACACCACAAAACTCTCATAGCATCAATGGGATTAACCTTTCGACACTATCTCCATTTATGGGCAGGTTATCCGGAAGATTCCGGATAACTTCCGGATATATTGTCGTTTGGCAACACATAGCGGGTTCCCCGCTTATGCCCTATCGGTGTCAGTTCTCCGGTCGCAACCAGTTTCCCCAGGATGTACCTTGCTCTCTCATGGTCATCGCCAAGTCCAAGCAGTTCTCGACACTCTGCGTTACGGATGGAGCCATACTCCCGCACGTAGTCCAGAATCTTCTCTTCACCACTCATCGCTAAAGGCAGAGGCGGCTGTAACTGAGCAGGCACCTCCTCGCTCAGGGTGTAATACGCCCAGCGGCGGATGCCGTGCATCTCCACCAAGCCAGTCTCCACCAAACCCCGAAGTTCCCGCGTGGCCTCAACGGTCTCCACCGCGCCGTGATGCAGCCGCCGATAGTCAGCGTTGGTCATCTGCACGTTCACTCGTAGATAGGCCAACGCCAATCGCTGCCGGTCGCTGAGAGGATAACTGGCAAACTGGTTGAGCCAGGCCAATGTCTCCTCATCCAGCAGGGTGTGGTTCTTGAGCGTAACGACGAAGTAGGTCCCTGCATCCTTGAAGTGGGGCGGCTCCAGATTGGCCTGGCGCATCTCGGCGATCATGCGCCGAATGCCGGTGCCCCGCTGCTCAACGTAGCCCAGGTCTTGCAACACGCGCATGATGATTGGGTTGCGGGTTGAAGGGGGCGCTTCATCCAGCGTCTCCACGGTCAGGTCGCCGAAGAGACCGCCGGGGTTGCGAACCTCCAGCCGGTCGGCGAAGAGGCGCACGTCAACGTGACTGCCACGCGCGGTGTAGTCCCGGTGGGCCACCGCGTTGCGGATGGCCTCCCGAATGGCGAACTCCGGATACTCTGGCACTTCCCGCCGCGTCAAGCCATCAAAGTAGGCCCGGCGCTTGATGAGTCCCAATGCCGTCCGTTCGGCTTTGTCAATCATGGCCGGAATGGGGCCCTGGGCCTCGGTATCGAAGAGATAAGGGCGGCCGTGGATGATCTCCTGCCCCACCTCTGTGCCTGTGTACTGCGTGATGGTGACGATGAAGCGCGGGCAGTAGTACTGGGGGGTGCGTCCGAAGAAGAGCAGACCGGCCAGCGTCGGCCGCAGCACACCGACATCACGCGCCAGACAATGGATCCCCAACAGCAGTTGCTCAGGCGTTTGCTCGGCGGCCGCCGATTCAGGGTCACGACGAAGCACCTGGGCGCGATAGGCCTCCACACGTCGCCAATCCAAGTCCTCAGGCGAAGCATTCGGCACCACCTCGACGTCCACATCATCGCGATACGAGGCCCACAACCGTCGGATTTCGTTGACCGTCATCTGCCGATTGGTGGTACCCACGCGCACGTAGGCCCCTTCTTCCAAGCGGCTTCTTCCCCAGTAACAGGGCTTCTGGTCTGGCGGACATTCTGGCACCGTCACCGCCACCACCCTTTGCCCTTCGACCTCGCAGACGTTGAAATCCAACCGCAGCGGGGGACGCATCTCTGAGGCGACGGACGCCAGTTCCTGTTGCAGGCGGGCCACGTCCGCCACGCCGACGACGGCAAACCGTTGTTCCTCGTCCACGCCAAGCAGGATGACGCCCCCGCCCCGGCGGTTGCTCAAGGCTGAGAGGGAGCGATAGATACGTGCTGGCAGGCCACCTTGTGCGGCCTTGGTTTCCACATCATCCAGCTCACTGCCCAGACGCCTGATCTCGTCAATGAGGGCAACAACGTCTTCACAATCCATTATCCCCTCTCTCATTCTCTCTTTCCCTTACCCCAGGGACACTCGCTTCCGCATCTCGACCTATGCTGTCGAAACTGCCTGCCTCCTGGCAGTTGCCACGACCGGACACTCACCGGTTAGCAGGCGACAGCTTTGCAGGGCACACCGGCGAGTTGTTAGGCGCCCGACGACTCCAACTCTTGCACATCGATGAAAACGTGAAGAACGCAATCGGAAACTTTATGACGCCGAATGCCCAGAAACGACTCCATCAACCTGATAGCTCCTTCCCATTCCAGCCGACTGGTAGGCCCATCCATCTCCTTGTCATTTGTGAAGCACAGCAGAAGCAAGTACGTTCGAAGGTCATTGAGCTCACGAAGCAAGTAGAGATGTGCCAGCCGATTGGTATATTGATAGAAGCAAGTAGCCCAATCACCACCCGAACGCGAACCATAGCATAGCTTGGCCTTGTTTAGACTCTCTTGAATTCTGGCAAGCGATTTCCCTTTTGCCCCAGTGGGATCACTAACCAGTTCTGGGATATGCGCCTTGGCTTCGACAAGTATCAAATCGCCCCGGTCAGTCTTTGCCAACCCATCCCACACAGGTCCAAACCTTGGCCAGAATGAATTCAAACGCACCTTCTCCAGAGAAACACCAAGCTTATCGATGAACTGCCGATCGCTGTACTCGGCGTAGTCGTCCTTCTCCAGTGGGGATAGCCAATGCACACTCTCCTCGTCAGAGAGTCCAATGAAATCGCAGAGATACCGATCAACCAGCCCTGGACACTCGTTTACCAGGATTTGGAGCCATTTCTGGCTACCCCGTTGAGCCTGTCCTTGTGGCCTTCGTGCCATGTTTGCTCCTCCTATCAGTGCGGGCACCTAACAATGCTTATACGACGTTATTGACACCATGAAACTTCTATAGCGTCAATTTTGACGCACATTGCTTATACGAAACTCTTGATGCACTGGATGCCTGCTACGTGGCCTCCTGGCAGTTGCCACGACCGGACTCTCACCGGCTAGCAGACGATAGCTTTCAGGGCACACCAGCGGGATGTAATGACCCTTTACTCGACTGCTTTAGCAAACGCATCAAATGAGCCCAGGCCCTTGTACTGATTGAATTTCTCATCCAGCACGAAGAGATAGGCCCACGTAACTTCTGTGCTCTCGTTCGCCTTCGCAATCCATTCCTCGGCCACGTCCCGCTTGGATTCGACGTCCTTTTGTTTGGCGAAGCCTTTCCCCTTGGTTTCGACGAGATAATACTGTCCATCTGCCTTCACGATGAAATCGGGGATGTAGTAGTGGAAGCCGTACTCCTCGTCGTAGTAGGGAACCTTGAAGGGCACCACGCGGCTCCACGCTTCGACACCCTCCCACGTGTCCAGCTTCTCCATGAACTCGTGCTCCAACTCGCTGTCATAATCCACCTGGTTGAACACCGATCTTTTGGGGACATACGTATCTTTCGAGGTTTGCTTGGGCTTGGTCTCGGAAACCTTCACCGCCCGCAGGCTGGGCTCAAAGTCCCGCACGGTGGCGGCTATCTTGCGAATCTGATCTCGAAAGGCTGTCAGGATCTCGTCTACAATGGGTGCCAGATTGAGCCGCTTGACGTGCTCGGGGTTATCCCTGTCAAAGTCGCAAAAGAGCTTGCCGGCGATGTACTCATCCAGCTTCCTGTCAATGACCGCTTTCACGTCCGTCCCGACCAGTTTGTTGTCCTCGACGATCATGTTGACCAGCTTGGCTTTGACGAAGTTATAGAAGGTATAGAATACCAGCTCAACTCGCTCGCCTTCGGCCTCGCGTTCGCCGAGTCGCTTGTGTACACGCTGGGGGTCGCTGACGTCAAAAGCCGCAACGTAGAACTTTTTGGTGGGCATCGCGTCCACGTTGATCAGCGTGGCGTCAATGGCTCGGGTCTGGTATGTTCCTCCGGACAGCACGGGAACTTCGATATCGTACTCCAGCTTGGACTCATCAACCTTGATCGTCTCTACTGGCTTCTCTGGTCGGCCCGAATCAATGTGGAAATCGTAGCCGTGTCGTTTCTTTTCCGCTTCCCAGAACCGCTTGAAGTTGGGGTGCTCGATGATCCACAGTTTTTCTTCCACCTCGTATTCGTCATCGCGGTTTTTGTGAGGGAATCTACGCCGCAGTCCCCGGCCGATGATCTGCTCTACCATGATTTGGCTGCCGGCTGCCCGCAGGGGGACGATGCAATAGACCGACTTGACGTCCCACCCCTCCTGGAGCATGAGCACACTGACGATGACTTCGATTTTGCTTCCAGGCTCGTCTATCTCCCTGGCCACTCTGCGTGCAGTTTCCAGATTATCTTTCAGTATCTCCCCGGTTCGCATGTTGGTATGGATAACCAAAACCTGCTCGGCAGTATATGGGTTGTTCAGATCCTCGATGATGGCTTTGCCAATCTCGTTAGCCTCATCGGTGGTACTGGTTAGAATAAAGAGGACTGGCCTGGCTGGGGTATCAGCGTAAGTTTGCTTGAGTTCCTCCAGCTTCTTCAGGCCCTCTTCAATCAAGAACTGCTTTTGCCTCTCGTCCGACCAAAGGACGATCTTATCCTGCATGTCGGCGTAGGTTTGGATCTGGATGTCTTTGACGATACCAGCGTCTATGGCCTGCTTCAGGCCGTACTCGTAGACGATGTGCTCAAAGGGGGAGCCGTCGCTGTAGTACTTGTTGGTGGCGGAGAAGTCCAGTTGCAGGTGGAAGCTGCGCGCGTTGTCGTGAACGTGCTGAATGACGTGTGACCACTCCAGCGCGGCGCTGTGGTGTGCTTCGTCGTTGATGACGGTGACGTTGTCGTATCGCAACACGCGGTTGACCAGGGGGTTGATGAACTCGCCGATGCGGACGTTCTCCAGCCACAGGCGCAGTTGGTTGCGCCCGCGAGGGGTCTCTTTGTCGTAAAGCTGCTGGATGTTGGTCAGAAAGATGACGCCGGTGCCGAACTCCGTGCTGCCCTCGTTCTGCTTCACCGTTTGTACGTTCTTGAAGTTGAAATCGTACACCTTGTCGTTGGCCCAGTATTCGGGCGGCACGATGGGGAACTGCTTGAAGATGGCCAGGTTCTCAAAGGCCAGTGCCAGGCGATCCAGAACGATGGTATTGGGGCAGATCATCAGGAAGGTGCGGCTGTAGTTGTTCAGATACATCCAGGCGATGGCCATCGCCATAACCATCGTCTTGCCGGAGCCGGTGGCCATGTTGAAGGCCAATTTGGGGATAGATGATTTAGTCAAATACCCAACAAAGGCTTCCTTGATCTGATTCTGTCGCTCCAATAGCTCAGGCGCGCTGTAATGCTGGAATTCCTCCAGAAGTGCAGCTTGCTCAATCAACTGAAAGTCTAGTTTGGAAGCCAGCTCCCTAATGGTTCTCACCTTCAGCACCTCATAGCAGTAGATCAGGACCTCCATCGCTTCTCGTTGGCAGTCCCAGTATTTGAATAACAGGTCCTGCTCCAGGAAGTGCTCCTCGTAGAACCAGTACTGGAGCAGCCGCTTGGTGATGGGGGTGGTGCCTTTGTAATTGGTCTCTTCCCAGCGGGTGGTGTTTCCCCGCCAGTCTTCGATTCTCTCCAGCAGCTTTCTCGAAAACATTAGGCTTCCCTTCAGGTTTCCACAATCACCTCGTCGCCCGTGGCAATGTGTCAGCCGGCGTCTACGCTTTCACCAATCATGGCATCCATGAGCCACTGTACGTTGTCTTCGTCATATCTCTCTACGACGAAAGCGCCGTGAGTGTCTTCGTGGCTCAAAGAAAAGCCGTGGTCTTTACAGACCTTGACGATTTCTCTCAAGAAAGCGTCAATTTCCTTGTTCTCAATAGATCCGGATTTACCTCTGCGATATCGTTTCATGTGCTCTCTACCTCCACCAGCTTGTTCGTATCATTGCCGAAGATGTCCACCACTTTGACTACGACGGCGTCGCCGATTTCCGCCTCATCAATCGCACATTCTAGCTCCAGGCTGCGATCCTTGCGGGTGCGGTAGGTCTGCCAGCGGGAGACAAAGTGCTGCCCATCGTAGTCGTAATCCATCGCCCAGTAGTCAATCAGGTCGCTGTAGCTCTGCAGCACCTCGATCACGTCCTCGGAGAAGTCCTCCAGGTTGTAGACGTTGAAGTCGGTGATGCGCAGCACGACCTGGCCATCGCGCCGTTCGACCGCCACGTCCAGGCGGGGCATCTCGTAAAAGTGGATGTTCTCCTTGCGGGGGTCTTTGACCTGTAGTGCCTCGCGGGGGATGCGGATCAGTTTCACGTCCACGTCCTCTTGTTGCTGGAGCGTTTCGATGCTCAGGTCCATGTTCATGGCAAACTCCCAGGCCAGCACGTCCAGCTTGTCTGCGCTCAGCGCTTTGAGCTCCGCCACGGCCCGGCGGACGTTCTCGATGGTCATCTCGCTGTCCAGTTCGCCGATGTGGACGTAGCGCCCGCCCTTCTTGCCGTGTAGAAGATCGTGGCCCGGCTCGGGCTCAGCTCGATAGAGTTCCAGGATGAACTCGAAATACTTCTCTCGATTCTCCTCTTCGGTGTCGGCGAACTGATAGGTCTTGTACTCGGAGAGGTTCTGGATGACGAAGGGGCGCGGTGGCTGGCCGTATGGCTGGCCTTCGTTTTCCAGGTCTCTGGAAGCGGCGATCTCCATCAGCCGCTTGCGTGTGGTGTGAATGGCGAACTTGCTCAAATCCGAGCCAATCCAGCGCCGGCCCAGCTTCTCCCCCACCGCCAGCGTAGTGCCGCTGCCGCAGAAGAAATCGGCCACCAGATCGCCGGGGTTGGATGAAGTGCGGATGATACGCTCTGGAAGAGCTTCGGGTTTTTGGGTAGGGAAGCCTAGCAGTTCGTCTCTCCATCCGGAAACATTGGAAATATCCGCCCACCACGACTCAGGGATTTTTCCCCTTTCGTGACGTTCTCTTTGGGCAAACTCTGTATAGCCTTCTGATCCTCCCGGTGGAGTCCTGGCCGCTGTGAAACTGGCTTTGTACGGCACCCTTATGCTATCAGCGTTGAAAACGAGATTTTGAGTTTTTGAATACCTCAGAATCGTGTCGTGCCTTCTCTGGAAATCGCGGAACACTTTCCCTGGAAAAGTATAGCACCAGATGATCTCATTCCTGAAATTGCCGTCACCGAAGATCTCATCCATTATCAGCCGAACGTAGCTATCCATCCGGTAGTCCAGATGCACATAGATCGAGCCCGTATCGCTCAACAGTCGGTACATCAGTGCCAGTCGTTCGTACATCATCTGCAAGTAGGAGGCCTTGCCACGGCCCCAGGTGTCGTTGTAGGCTTTCTGCTCGATGATGGACTCGGCCTTCTCCGCTTTGTCGGCCGCCTCGCCGACCTCCACCTGGGCCTTGAAAGTCGCCCCCGTGGCAAAGGGCGGGTCAATGTAGATCAGATCAATCTGGCCCTCGAACTCATCCAGCAGCGAGGCCATCACGTTCTTGTTGTCGCCCCAGATGAGCCGGTTGCTCCAGCCCCGTAGGTCAGATTGGCAATCTGACCTACCCAAGTCAATGCGTTCCACCGTCTGGAAAGGCAGGCTGACCGTCTTTACTTTGGTCTCCTTGCCTCGCCAGCGCAGTTCCACATCGGGCTCGAATAAGTGTGCCATATGGACTCTCCTTCAGATTTCCGGATCGAGCTACGCCACGGTCAACGTCGCCTCCGGCGTGCCGGTGTGCACGTCCTCACTGTCGTGGATGGTGGACCGTCCCAATGATAACACCAAGCATAGTATAGCAGATTTCAACTCCTTTGGCAACACAAAAGGCCACCTGCGCGGTTAACGCATGTGGCTTTTGTTGGTTAGCAGGCGACAGCCTTTAGGACACACCAGCGGTTTGTTATGCGGTGGCCTCGCTTGTGGAAGTCAAGTTTTTAGAGTCTATTTCTTCCTCCGCCGCGTTTTGAGAGATGGTTTCGTTACCAAAGTTATCGCTTTCGGACAGACCATTTCGTGTTGCTCTCTTGCGAAAGAAACCCTCCTCAATAGCCTGATCTAATCCCTGCAACAAATCCTTAGCAATGCTCAATGCCGCAGCCCAATCTAGAAGTGGCTCCCCCTCGAAATGAGCGGTATGAGCTGCACGGTTCCTCATCTCTCGAAGCAGATAGAATCTCTTGGCTGTGTCCTGAGAGATGAACCCGTCAATTGCCAAATCGTCAAGGAGATGAGGGAAGTCAGCAACCCGCCAGAACATAAAAGGTCGTCTTTGAGAACCAAGGTCAATTCCCATCACCTCTAGGAACTTGCCCTCCAGTGCGTTATAAGCCTGCAAAACGGCAGACTCAGGCGACAACTCGAAAAGCCTGTCTAGTTGAGCATATCGATCTTCCTCTTCCTCAACTAACCCCAGTATGGCGAGATCTTCTGTTGCCAGGTAGAGCTTCAGAGTGTCTGAAAGATCGACGCCATATTCTTCATCAAGGAATCGCTTAAAGAAAGCAACTACTCGCTTCAGATAGTAATAAACGGTCTCTGAATCTGGAAAGCCAAAGCGGTGTTGTATTGTATTCCGGTCATCAACAAGTAGTTCGATTACTGGGCGCTCGGGTACGGTGATGCCTATCTCCTCAAGTCTCTCAAAAGAGTCCCAGATAGTGATTGTTAGAGATTTCTTCGGGATGTATATACTAACCCCCTTATCCACAAGGCGGTCTTTCAAAATCAACTCGATTGCATTTGCCAGGTGGAGGATAACGAACTTGTACTTTCGCTCGTTACCCTGTGTGTAAAGCTCAGTCGAATGAGCAATCAGCTCAATAGCGCTCACAAACAAAGGAGAATCGTCGCTCACAATAACCTCCTAAGTCCTTTGTCAGGCCGATGCCTTCTTGGAACGCTCGTCCAGGCAGCCGCCACATAACAATGCCTTGCTAACTTATTGACACCATAAAACTTTCATAGCGCCAATCTTGACGCATAATGCTTACACGAAACTTCTGATGCACTGGATGCCTGTTACGTGGCCTCCTGGCAGTTACCACGGCCGGACTTCCACCGGTTAGCAGACGACAGCTTTGCAGAGCACACCAGCCGGTGTTAGGCCGGCTGCGTGGATATTGCCGATAGCCTGCCAGGCTCGCGCGGTATTCATGGATACCGCACACTTACTTCTTCGATTTGGCCCTCAAGGTCACCGCCCTCCTTCAGCACGCTAAAGCCAAGGCTCCAATCGCTTATGGCAAAGCAAGCCGACAAGTTGGGCGAGGTATGAAGTGGGAGAGGTTGACTATCTACAAAGAATTCCACGGTGCTATTAACGTGTTCAATCTGTAACAAATGCGCCTGACCTGCGAGGACAAATACTCTCCCGAGTTCTATGGTATGCCAATCTTCCTGTGGATAGAACTCGTTAGCTACTGCGACATTAGTGCCCAGTTCAAGGTGATATGCTCGCTTGAGACCATCGGCCTGGCATGTCCAGTCCGTCGCAAGCTTTAGCGACCCACCAAACCTGTCCACGCGCGCCACAACCGCTATGCCACGAATTCCACTGAACTGTCCATTGGCATTGAGTGTCACTACAAGGTTGTTAGTAGTGGCATTACGACAGGCGAACAGTAACTGGCCTCTACTGACCCTGAAACTGCAAACCTGGCCTACATTATTATGCACCCACCAATTGCTATCTAACGCGCCTGGTGCCGTGAAATCATCATATAGTGTATAGCCTTCGGGATGGGTTGGCACTGGTGTACCAGCACCTGGTGCCGGTGTTGAAGTGGTAGAAACCGATGAAGCAGGTGCCACTAGCCTTGAAACCCTGAGCTCGGAACGTGCACAACTGTAGTAGTTGACTAGAAGATCCATTTGTCCCTGTAGGAGCGCTTCTGCTTGCCCCGCGGAAGGCACATTCATGTAGCGCATCCACTTGCCGTCACCCACCACAAACGTGAACTGTCCAGGTCCAGTTATGAGAAATGCTGCACACCCTTCGATATCCTGATTGAAGCGGTAGCCTGCACCTACGATGATTTCGTCATTGCCTAGGGTGACTTGAAACACTTGCGTTTCTCCTGACGGAACCGTCTGCTCAGTGACGAGCACTGGCGCATAGGATTCCGAAGTCGCGGTTGTGCTAGTGGACATCTCGATTTGGGCCGTGTTTGCAAGTACTGGAGTCACGATCATCCCTGGAGTCGTATTCGGCTTCCGGGAATGTCCCAAAATCTCAGGCAAGCTCATCCGGCCTGTCACAAAAGCGAAGATAGCAATTATCGAAGCTATCAAACTGATGATTCCCGCGAGCTTACGACATCCTGATGAATTTCCATCGCTCTTCATATCGTTCTCCATTCACCGGTCGAACCGCCTAGCAATGCTTATACGACGTTATTGACCTCATAAGACTATTGGCTCTGCCCATGAAAGGTATCCGGTAGCGGACCCCGTGGTCACATAGGCAGCGACCATAATCACTGGGAACTCCGCCGGGCACGCCAGGAAGCCAGCCTGGCCAGCAGTCGTTGCCACAGGCTGAGCTTGGGTGGCTCTGGCAGGTCAGAGGCGGCCACGGGAGAAAGCTGCACCAGGTCCTCGGCGATGGCCTGCATGACTTCTGCGGTGAACACACCCGGCGCCATGCCCGCTACCTGCTCCAGCGTGAACCCCATGGCCATTCCTTCGACTGCGCTCAGGACAAGGCTCAATTGCGGCGCGTCCAGCAGGCCAGGGAGGTGCTTGCTCAGGATGGCCCTGGCCTGCTCGTTGGCCAACAACAACTGCAGGGTGCTGTCAAGCCTCAGCGAATAAGCGAGTCAGCGAATGATCGAGCCTCGTCTTGTGGTGGTCTCCCTCGTGCGGGATGTCTGCCCATGTCCAATCAAGACCGTTGGTCATCCTGGTCGGTCTCCACTGGCGGATGCTCTCCTATCAGGAATGGGCGTAGGAAGGGATGCCCGAGATCAGCCGAGGAGACTTGAGCCGAGATCGTCGGGGCACAAGTTCACCGACCTCAATGTACACGACCGGGCGGTCGGGAATATCATCGTGAGACGGTGGGCTGCCAAAGGTCTGCACACTCCAGTGGCTGAAATCTGGATCCCGTTCATCCACGAAGACAATTCGGGCATTGTGGGGGATACGTTGTGCGAAATCTGGATGCTCCAAAACATACTGATCGAACTCGGCCAGTAGCTCCTCAAAATGCAATTGATGCATCGTGCTCATTTCACCACCTCATTTCTTTCTCATATCTGGCGCGATAGGTGCGCCAGTTTCGCCGGATGTCACGCTGGCCCATCGTCAACACGTGAGCCCGGGAATAGTGCGGAAATTGCTCTTTGGTTTGGCTGCCATCTGGATGCATCACATCACGATGGGGAACGCCGTGCGCCGTGTCGTAGCGGACGATAGCCACCCACTGTTGAGCGATCAGCGCTTCGTACTGAATCCGAAAAAGGATAACCTTGCCTCGCTCCGTACGATGAAAATGCCGATAGCGGTCTCGTTGCGCTTCGTCCAGGTAAATGATGTACTCTGTCTCGCCCATGCTCACGTTTGCCCTTGCTCTATGCAGGCCAGCTCAAGAAAGCTGGATGAACACTTCGGGGTGTTGTTCTGCTATTCGCAACAACGATTTCGCTGGACCGCGCAGATGCCAGGAAACCGGGCGAGTCATCTGGAGCACTCTATCCCGCCAACCAGTTCTCGTGCTGGAGCCTGGGAATGGCCTGAATGGCTTGAGACGTTCCCACTCTGCCAGGTTTTGCGCCGCACGCGGCAACATGCCGATACCAAAACCTACCCACGTCCTTCAGCGATGTCGTTGGCACGGGTAATCGCCTTCATTTCTGCCTCTACTACGGCCCAATCTCGACGCCAGGAAGTAAGGTCGAAGTCGGGGTCATCGGGCGCATTGCGTAACCCTTCGGCCAGGGAACCAGCGGCTGGGCGGATGCCGCGCGGGTTGGGAGGCGTTGCTCGTATTTTCGCCACCACCTCCTCTGGTGTGGGGAAGGCTTCCTCAGCTTCAAGAGCGTCGCTCAAGATATCGAGGGCTAATCTCTCCACTGAAAGGCGTTGGGCACTGGCTCTACGCTCCAATTGTGCTCCTATCTCATGGGGTAAGGTAATGGTAATTGACATCTTGTCACCTCCGTTCTCAGACCGGGTTCTCCCGACATAGTGTAGACTCCCTCATCACCGGGAAGCCCGCCGGGCACGCCAGGAAGCCAGCTTGGCCAGTAGGCGTTGCCATAGGGTGAGCTTGGGTGGCTCTGGCAGGTCAGAGGCGGCCACGGGGGAAAGCTGGGCCAGGTCGTCGGCGATGGCCTGCATCACTTCAGCGGTGAATACAGTAGGCGCGAAGCCCGCTATCTGCTCCAGCGTGAACCCCATGGCCATGCTCAATTGCGGCGCGTCCAACAGGCCAGGAATGTGCTTGCTCAGGATGGCCCTGGCCCCCTCGTTGGCCAGCAGCAACTGCAGGGTGCTGTCAAGCCCGAGACGGACGCCCGCCCCTTCGACGGCGCTCAGGGCAAGTTTTTCGGGGCCACCAAATCGGCTGGTGGCCTGGAGGGTGAACCGGGCCGAGGCGCGGATGTCCCGCGACGAGCTACCAACCAGGACTTCGAATTCTCCGGCCTCGGCTACCCACTGACGCGCCAGGTCATCGTAGCAGGCCAGCGACTCGCGGTCGAGGGTCAAGGTGACAGTCCTGGTTTCGCCAGGCTGGAGGGACACCTTGGCAAAGGCCTTCAGCTCCTTTTCTGGACGCATCAGGCTGGATTCCAGGTCACGGACGTAGAGCTGCACCACCTCCTGCCCCGCGCGCGGCCCGGTGTTCTGCACGTCCACGGAGACCTGCAGGCCCTCATCGGCATCAACCCCTACCCCCCCTGCCCCCCCTGCCAGGGGGGGAGAGGGGGGGCGTTCCACAGGGGAGGGAGCAACCTCGGAGGCGCTGAGGCGCAGGTTGCGGTAGGCAAAGGTGGTGTAGGAAAGGCCATAGCCAAAGGGGAACAGGGGCTCGATCTTCTTCTTGTCGTAGTAGCGATAGCCGACGAAGATGCCCTCGC
>Ga0194125_10010082_pt1 | contig 12968 bp, 10 predicted proteins | sample TA2KigC250mmetaG_FD_148626 | JGI IMG/M metagenome (GOLD analysis project Ga0194125, IMG submission 148626) | Freshwater microbial communities from Lake Tanganyika, Tanzania - TA2015034 Kigoma Deep Cast 250m | ecosystem: Environmental > Aquatic > Freshwater > Lake | place: Tanzania: Lake... | reverse complement strand
GAAACACAGTGGTGCGGTCTCCTTGCATGCCCGTCACCCTGAACGTAGTGAAGGGGAAGGGTCTAGATTCTTCGCTACGCTCAGAATGACGGAGGGAGAATGACAAAGGGGGATGTTCCTGGCGATGGTGGTGGTGCGGCTCTTTAGGGTCGCTATGGGGGGCTGAAGCCCCGCGCTACGAGAAACGAGTTGCGAGCGACGAGAGACGAGTCGTTTGGCGGCTTGACACGTTCCTTTTACACTACTATACTATTTCACTGTCGGGGGTTGGTTATGCACAAGAGGAAATTCCATTTAACATTGGCCGTGATATCTTTGGCTGTATTGGTCAGCTCTGCCGGTGGATGCGTCGCTCTACCGAAGGGAACGAGCCCGGTGACGGCACCGGTAGCTGCAGCTACCGAGGATGCCGCGGAGGCTGCTAAGAACCTGCCGCCTGTTGTCAACTCCTTCAGCGTGATGCCGTCTGCCATAAATGCCGGGCAGTCGGCTGTTCTTAGCTGGGATATATCTGGTGCCAGGGAACTAACTATAGCGCCAGCTATTGACAGCAGTGGCTCGAGCACCATAGCCAAGGGCGATGTGCAGGTATCGCCTTCAACCACCACCACTTATACTGTGACAGCTACCAATGATTTCGGGCGTATAACACGGTCGGCAACGGTCGTTGTTAATAGCACTGATATTGATGGTATCGGCGACAGGCTGGTGGGTTTTGACCCTGTGTCTGGCCGAAACGATGAGATTGACCTGAATTGGGAGCAGCTTTGCCTGGCCAGCGAGTACCAGGTGCAAATCGCCAAGGACCCGGGTTTCAGTATCATAGTGCTTGATACCGGCCCGTTTCCTCGTATTGACCCCACGTCTCGAGGATTTGTGCCTGCGGACCCTACAGCCCCTGGAGCGTATTTCCCGGCCGGGGGACGGATCGGTGTGGGTAGTCCGTTCAATTCTGCTGTGGGGTTGTACGGCGTGCTGGAAGCTGGCCACCAATACTATGTGCGGTTCAGAGCGACACGTGCTGCTACAGGCCAGATAATGTTCAGCCCCTGGTCCCCGGTGTACAAATTCACTGTGAAGTCGGGGCTGGGTGCTCGCACGCCTGGTTATGGCATACAGGCTTTGTCGCCTATAGATAAGTGTACAGGGTGCTCGGTCACAGAGACGGCTTTCTCGTGGACGCCTTTCAAGGATACCATCAAGTATCGGGTTCAATTAGCCAGAGATGCTGCCATGACCCAGATAATGGCTCAAGCTGATACTACAACCAGCGCCTATAGCTACCAGGGGACCCTGGAGTACGGCACGAGCTATTACTGGCGAGTTATGGCTGTAGAGCCGACTCCCAGCGATTGGAGTGCGGTTTTCACTTTCCATACTATGGAGGCTCCAGCGCCAGCAACTCCACCATCCCCGGCTCAGGTAGTTCCGCTGTGGGCCTGGGTGGTTGTAGCTGCAGGCAGTGTTTTGATTATTGCAGTGGTCGTTTTGTTAGTCATGTCTCGCCGGCGCGCAGCTTGACAAGCCCCCGTATAGCCCATATAATGATAAAAAACCTCTTACCTCTGGCCTGAATCGGCAACTTCATTTAAGTATCCCCATAATGGACATACATATGTTCGTTTAGTTATAACGAGAACCTGACTATGGCAGAACTTGAGTTCGCCTGCTTGAAAATCTCGTTGCGCAGATGAGATTCAGATTAATCTCCAGCCGTTTATGCGTTTTCCCGATTAATCAACGCATGTTTGCTGAAGAATACTGTGTCATTGAGGGGAGCTCTGACAAGTCGGGGCGACGTGGCAATCTCGAGGGGAGATTGCTTCACTTTGCTCGCAAAGACATGGAGAACTTTTTCAGCGCTCTTTGATTATGAGTAAATATATATTCGTTACCGGAGGCGTCGTCAGCTCGGTAGGTAAGGGCATTGTGGTGGCTTCCATTGGCCGGCTGCTGAAAAGCCGTGGTATATCAGTCTCTGTGCAGAAACTAGACCCTTATTTGAACGTTGACCCCGGCACCATGTCTCCTTACCAGCACGGCGAGGTATTTGTTACCCAGGACGGTGCTGAAACCGACCTTGACCTTGGCCATTATGAGAGGTTCATAGATGTTGACCTAACCTCCGCCTCTAATGTCACTTCGGGGCAGATTTACTCTGCTGTGATTGCCGGAGAGAGGCGTGGCGATTTTCTCGGTGGCACAATACAGGTGGTGCCACATGTTACCAATGAGATCAAGCGCAGGATGCGTGAAGTGGCTGAACTTTCGGGGGCCGAGGTGGTCATCGTCGAGGTTGGTGGTACGGTCGGTGACATCGAAGGGCAGCCGTTTCTGGAAGCCATACGTCAGATGAGGAATGAGGTGGGGAGGGACAACGTCCTTTACATCCACGTTACTTTCCTGCCTCACATCGCTACTACCGGCGAACTGAAGACTAAGCCTACTCAGCACAGTGTCAATGAGCTGCGGCGTATAGGTATCCAGCCGGATGCAGTGCTGTGTCGTGCCGACTTTGAAATCTCCCAGGGCATAAAGGATAAAATCTCGCTGTTCTGTGACGTGGATAAAAAGGCAGTGGTGCCATTGGTCACTGCGGAGACCATTTACGAGGTGCCCTTGATGCTGGAGGATGCTGGCCTGGGTGACTGGGTAGCGGAGCGGCTGGGGCTTGGCGCCACAGTTGCCATCCTGGATGACTGGCGCACCATGGTATCCAAACTGAAGGCTCCCAAGGAACCAGTTACCGTGGCGCTGGTGGGGAAATATGTGGAACTGAGAGATGCCTATTATTCCGTGCGCGAAGCTTTGTGTCATGCGGGTCTGCATCATGACCGCAGGGTTGATATCCAATGGGTACGCTCGGAGGACCTGGAAAACGGCGCCAGTCTCGACGTGCTGAAGTCGGCGCAGGGCGTCATTGTCCCTGGCGGTTTTGGATACCGTGGCATCGAGGGAATGATTGTTGCTGCCAGGTATGCCAGGCAGAAGGGGATACCGTACTTGGGCCTTTGCCTGGGAATGCAGGTGCTGGTTATCGAGTTCGGCCGTTATGCCTTTGACAACGAGCTGGCCAACTCCACTGAATTTGACCCCAAGACCCCTTATCCTGTTATCGACCTGCTGCCGGAGCAGCAGGAGGTTACGGAGATGGGTGGTACTATGAGGTTGGGCACTTATCCCTGCCATCTGGTTCCGGGCAGCCGAGCAGCGCTGGCCTATGGCGATACGGTAGTTTATGAGCGGCACCGCCACCGATTTGAATTCAACAACAACTTCCGAGAGCAACTGGGTCAGAAAGGGCTTATGCCCAGCGGTTTATCTCCGGATAACAGGCTGGTGGAGATAGTTGAGGTCAAAGACCATCCCTGGATGGTCGCCTGCCAGTTTCACCCTGAGTTCAGGTCGCGTCCCAACCGGCCTCATCCTCTGTTTGCCAGTTTCGTCGGCGCAGCTAAAGAGACGTTGGTCGAAGGCACTCAAGTAACATTGCCGCTGACATAGGAATTTAGCTATCAGCGGTTTGGAGGAGAAGCACATGCGTCTATTCCTAGATACAGCAAATGTAGAACATATCCGCCACGGCGTCAGGTTGGGAGTGGTCACCGGTGTTACCACTAATCCCAGCCTGGTATCGAAGGAAGGCAAGGTGGACTACAAGCGCCTTGTCCAGGAAATCTGTTCCATTGTCCCGGGGCCGGTCTCGACAGAGGTGCTGAGCCAGGATGTCAACGGGATGGTGGCTGAGGCCAGGGAGCTTGCTAAGTGGGCCAAGAACGTGGTGGTGAAGATACCGGCTACCATTGAAGGCGTGGAGGCCACACATCAATTGGCCAGGGAGAATATAAAGGTCAATTTCACCTTATGTTTTTCGGTGAACCAGGCACTGCTGGCAGCCCTGGCTGGGGCGGCCTATGTCAGCCCCTTCGTGGGCAGGCTGGATGATATAGGAGAATATGGCATGGGGTTGGTTAAAGATATTGTGGAAGTGTACCAGAAGTACCCATACATAAAAACAGAGGTTATTGCTGCCAGCATCAGACATCCAAGGCACTGCGTGGAGGCGGCACAACTAGGTGCGCATATCGCCACAGTGCCTTACCAGGTGCTGGTGCAGATGATAAAACATCCATTGACCGATGTCGGCGTGGTGCGATTCCTGGAGGATTGGGAGAAGGTGATGGGCAAGGGAAAGCGCCTGTGATGCGGTCGGTGTATTAGGTTGCGAATTATAACTCTGTGAGAGGTTTACTATGATGAATGTATCTGAACTTGAAGCTAAGACCAGGGAAGAACTGGTCGAGATAGCCAAGCAGCAGGGAATCGATGGCTACAGCGGACTGAAAAAGCAGGAGCTTATCATGCGGCTGGTCCAGGCGCAGACTGAGCAGCAGGGATATCTCTTTGTCAGTGGAATCCTTGATATTCTGGAAGAGGGTTATGGTTTTCTGCGCCAGGAGACTCTGCTGCCTAGCCAGGATGATGTATATGTCTCCAACTCCCAGATACGCCGGTTTGGCTTGAGGAGTGGTGACTATGTCTCTGGCCAGGGAAGACCGCCCAAGAACGGGGAGAAGTACTGCAGCCTGCTGAGGGTGGAGGCAATCAGCAATATGGACCCGGAGCAGGCGAGGTACAGGATTCATTTTAATGGGCTAACTCCTACATTCCCTGACAAGCTGTATAATCTGGAGACAACTCCCCAAAACCTGTCGACTCGACTTATCAACATGATAGCCCCCATCGGCCGCGGCCAACGCGGATTGATTGTGTCACCGCCCAAGGCAGGCAAGACCGTGCTTTTGAAGCAGATAGCCAATGCTATTATCACCAACTACCCCGACCCTCACATCATGGTTTGCCTAATTGGCGAGCGTCCTGAGGAGGTCACCGATATGAAACGCTCGGTTAAGGCGGAGGTGGTGGCAGCTACCTTCGACGAGCCTGTGGAACACCATACCCGTGTAGCCGAGCTTGCCTTGGAGCGGGCTAAGAGGTTGGTGGAGATGGGCAAGGACGTGGTCATCTTACTTGATGGCATCACTCGCCTGACGCGTGCCTACAATCTGGCCATGCCTCCCAGCGGGCGTACTCTTTCTGGAGGTATCGATTCCGTAGCACTATATCCGCCGAAGCGATTTTTTGGTGCAGCTCGCAATACGGAGGAAGGCGGTAGCCTCACTATACTGGCTACCTGCCTGGTCGATACTGGCAGCCGAATGGATGAGCTTATCTACGAAGAGTTCAAAGGCACCGGCAACATGGAACTGCATCTTGACCGCCGTCTTGCCGAGAAACGAGTCTTCCCCTCGATGGATATCCTGCACAGCGGTACCAGGCGCGAGGAACTGCTGCTGGATGAGACGACGCTCAAGCAGATATGGCTGCTGCGGCGCATCGTCAGCATGTTGTCCGAGGACTCTGGGAACGGTTCAGGTGCCACTGAGCGTTTGCTTGACCGCCTGGCCAAGACGCAGACAAATGCGGAGTTCTTATCTACACTGTCTAAAGACGTATAGTCGGGCTTCTGAGGTTATGTTGTCCTGATGAAGTTACTTGCATTCTTTCGCTTGTTTTGTGCTATGATAACATCAATACGTGAATACGTGAGGAGAATCGCTTCATGAAGGCAAAGGCTCTGGCTGCGTCAGTTTTTTTGACACTTGGGGTCTTATCTTTATTTTCTTCGCCTGTTGCTGCCAATGGTACCCTGACACTGGGTCCCAGCGAAGGTGTAATGGGTACCGTGGTGACCATACCTTCTCCCTGCGTCTACGGGACGGGCAATTATTATATTTATTGGGGCGACCCGCCTCAGCTCATCAGCCAGGGCAAGATAGATGACAAATGCGTGGGCATCACCTTTGTAGTGCCCGAGTCCACTCGGGGCAAGCATAAGGTGACATTGAAGATAGCCGATAAAACCTACGACAAGGACTTCTCTGTTAAGCCGTTACTTACCATGAATGTCGATAAGGGTGTCGTAGGCTCGAGCGTGACAGTTCGTGGCACCGGTTTCGGCGCCAACGAGTCAGGGGTCAAGGTGCTGTACGATGGCAACGCCGTGGAAAGTGGTATCAGGGCTACCAGCAAGGGAAGCTGGCAGGCGACCATCAAGGTGCCGGCGAGCAGCCGTGGTTCTCATATCATAGATGCCGAGGGTATGACGCCTTCTGCTGAAGTTGCCGACCTGACATTCACTGTGACTCCTGAAATCAGCATCAACCCTACCGCGGGTTGGGTTGGAACGGTGGCCACAGTGGCTGGCACCGGTTTTGACAGCGCAGAGACGAACATCTCTGTAGTTTATGATGGGTTGCCCATAAAGACAGGCATAGTGGCTGACCTGAAAGGTTCCTGGCAGACTACTTTTTCCATTCCGACCTCCACCACAGGCGCTCATGGTGTTGGCGCCTATGGAGCTGTTACTCCTGAAGCTGAGGTGATGGCGGTCATGTTCCGGGTGTCGCCTGGCATGAAGGTCGAAATGACTTCGGGACACCTGGGCGGAGCCATCCATGTGGGTGATAAGCTCTGGGTTAGCGGCGTTGGCTTTGGAGCAAACGAAGCTGGCATCCAGATCACCTTTGATGGCATACTGGTGGCAACTGGCATTACTGCTGATGCCAAGGGTTCATGGTCCTCCCAGTTGGAAGTCCCGCCTTGCCCCAGGGGGGAGCATATTATTGATGCCACCGGGGAGACTACTAAGGCTGCTGACATTGCTGATTCCATTGTGGTTGTCTCGCCTGCCATGCGAATTACGCCTACAACTGGTGCTGTGGGAGATGAGGTAGTGATCAATGGGACGGCCTTCTCGGCCAATCAGGTGATAACCATAAGCTATGATGGGGCCCAGGTTGCTTCGGGTGCTGCCACCGATGGAAAAGGGAGCTTCACCGCCAGTTTCAGGGTACCGAAGGGGAAAGGCGGCGACCATACTATCACGGTAACTGATTCTGCTGCCTCGGTGGCTTCTGCTGCCTTCAGCGTAGAGCAAATACCACCGCCTATACCCCAGCTATTGTCGCCCGAGTCTGGCGCCAGCCTGGGGCTTTGGGGGAATGTCAAGGTGCCGTTTGATTGGTCGGCGGTGGAAGACCCCAGTGGTGTGGCCTACACCCTGGAGGTAAGCCAGATCTCAGATTTCTCGACTGTGATACTGCGCAAGGACAACCTGGCCCAGACGGAATACACCCTGAGCGATGGGGAAGCTTTGGGCAGAGGCAAGTATTACTGGCGGGTGAAGGCTGTGGATGGAGCCGGGAACGAAAGCAACTGGACTAGCGGCCAGTTCCTCCAGATTGGCACCCTGGACATGTGGATGATTGTATTGGGTGGGGTGGTTGCCATAGTTATCATTGCCGTGGTGTGGCGCTTTATCTCCATGCGCCGCCGTGGCAGTTGGAAATAGATACGACGAACTTGACAAAAGGGGTACTATCACTTAAGATTTTGAAAGGTAACCGTTTGACGAACGGAAAGCGAGGAGTTAACTATGAGATTATTGGTAATCGGGCTAGGGCAGTGTGGCTCCCGAGTTGCTGACCAATTTGTCGCCCTGAATAAGAAGGCGCGTGCTCAGTGGGGAATCAACATACTGACCGGCACTTTTGCTGTGAACACCGACCAGACTGACCTTACAGGTCTATCCAATATCAGCTCGGACTATATGCACCGCATTCTAATCGGTGGGCGCAAGACCTGGGGGCACGGCGTGGGCAAAGTGAACGAGATGGGCGCAGAGCTGGCCAGGGAAGACGGAGACAAAGTAATAGATGCCGTGAGAACGGCGCCTAATTTTTACCAGACTCATGCCTTCCTGCTCGTCGCCGGCGGAGCTGGCGGCACCGGCTCTGGGGCTATCTCGGTAATCGCCCAGATGCTGAAGGAGCGCTACGTAGGCAAACCGGTCTATGCGCTGGTGGTGCTGCCCTTCGAGCACGAGGAGATGGCTGAGCTTAGAAGTGTATACAACACGGCCACCTGCCTCAAGTCCATACAAGCCGTGGCAGATGCGGTCTTCCTGGCGGATAACCAGCGGTATGTCAGGAAAGATGCTAGCCTGTCTATGAATCTGCAGCGAATAAACGCTCAGATAGCTTTCCCCTGGTATGACATGATGTGTGCAGGCGAGATAACCAGGTTCAAGTACGTTGGTGCCAAGACGCTGGATGCTGGCGATATCATGCAATCGCTCGACGGCTGGACGGCTATAGGCGCCGGTGCCGCAGGTATTCCGCGGGGATTTCGCCTTCCCTGGAACGTATCCAGAGACCACTATAAAGAGAAGGGCGCTGAGAGCCTGAGGGCTATGCAGGCTATGGATGCTGCAGTGAGCGAACTCTCCGTTGGCGTCAGCCCTGAAGATGCTGGCAGGGCGCTCTATCTGCTGGCTGCACCGGCCAGAGATATGACCATGGATATAGCCAAAGGTCTGGGTGATTATCTTCGGGAGCTGGCCGAGAATGCAGTTATTCGCGCTGGCGACTTCCCCAGAGGCGGAGAGGATGTTTCAGTGACCATCATCTTCTCCCAGTTAGCCTTCGTACAGAAGGTGAGAGACTACTATGATAGGGCTTCAGCCTTTGCTGCTACCCAGAAGGAGCGCTGGACGCCTGCGCGATATGGAAGACGCAGCCAAGAGCCTGCCCAGTCTCATCTAGCATCCCTGTTCAATGGATAGCAAGAGAGGAGAGGACAAGAGTCCTCTCCTCTCCTTTTGGTATTGTAATAAGCAGTAGGCAACAGGCGCGAGGCAGCAGGCACTAGCTTCCGGTCGATGGTCGGCAGCAATAGTACAACTTACGACTGGTGGCTAGGGGTTGTGGGACTGCCCTTTAGCTATGCGGGGCTGGCATCTGCCGGCGGCATGCACCGCCAGGGCCAGGCTCATCAGGTAGTCATCGTGCCCATCGGCTGCGTCCACGAAGAAATTAAGCGTCTGATTCGGGCGGTAAGTGCCCCTAGCCCTTTCCAGTTCAGATAATACCTGGCGGTACTCTTCTGAACCATCCTGTCGGTATAGCTTCAGCCTGCCCGAGTTCACCGCAGCCAGGAGGTCGAAGCCCAGCTCCGACTTGCTTTTCTGCGTGAATTTGAAGGGGACGATTTTGTTGCCCAGGGAGCGGCGGAGGAAACTGGCGATAGGCTCGCCGATACCGGTGGCGTCTGCCACCACACACCTGCAGTTCCACACGTTTTTCAGTATGTCCACCATTTGCGGGTAGAGAGCGGCGTGGTTCTGGCCCACCCAGGCATAGTGCTCCAAAACATGAATCAGCGGCTCCGTGTAGGGAGAGTTTGCTCCAGGGGTCAATACCTGGGCGATGGTGATGACTGTGGCATCTCGTCCCGGGCGGGTCAACACCTCATCTTCAAGCTGCTCTGACTCTCCAGCGAAGTCGATACCGGCTACAAATATTCCTGGTTGTTGGGGGCAGTGCAGGCGACTATGCCTGCCCATCATCTGGGCTATCTGCTGGCTGGTGAGGAATCCTCCTCCGCTGCGTATTGGCAGCAAGGCATATTGAGTGCGGAACAGGGGATGGTCTTCGCCCAGCCTCTGCCGCTCCGCTTCCACGAAGGCCTGATAATGAGGGTTGTACTTGCTGATTTCCAGCCAATCGTAGCGGAAATGGCGTTTGATGCCATCTTTTTTCTCTAGCTCCAGGTTGGTCTGCTTCACCTCTTCCAGCAGGGTGGCGTCGTCCCAGGTGGTGCCGTAGTGGACGGTAGTGGCGTTGGAGGCCGAGGCCATGGGCCGGAACTCCTTGGTGTATTTGTCCCTGGCCACATCCTGAGATTCGTCTATCTCCAGCAGGATGTCTGCAGTGTGGCCTACTACCGCTGCCGATTCGTCGGCAGAGAGGAAGATTTGCCTGGCATTGCCCAGCCGTAGTATGTAGCCTGCCTCGGTCACCCATAGGCCGGCAAAGCCAAAATCGTTCAACCTCTCCTTCAGCCTGCTCATGGAGATTATGGTCTGGGGCTTGAAGGTAGGCGAGCACTTGATGGAACTGCCGCCGGCAGCCATGTGCATGGTGAGCAGCAGAACTTCGAGGTGCGCCGACAGTTCGTTTTTGCCTCCCTGGCGGGCGATTTCCACGGAGAAGGTCAGGCCCAGGTTGCCCTGAATGCTGTGCAGAACGGTGCGGGCTACCTCCTGTTGATATGGTCGAAGCTGCATGTTGTTTCGGTTGCAACTATCGGCTGGTGAATAGTGACGAGCGACGAGCGGACTACTTGACCAGTGCTTTGACGCCCAGCGGTATGGCTATCTCGGTGAGTACCTTGGCGATGGCCTGTTTCAGGGATTTTTTCTGTTCCTTGCTGATGTGGTAGCGCGTCTTCACCATGCGGGCAATAACCTCTGCCATCCTGAGGTGAAGGTCAAGCCTCTCCGGTTCGGTGACCAGTATCTCCCTGAGCCTGAGGCGTAGCATGGCTATTTCTTCGTCCAGGCCCTCTATCCCCCTGGCCTCCTCCAATTCAACCTGCTCAGCCTCGTCCAGCGCATAACTATAGAAGCCGCGTTTTCGGCCTTTTTCCTCTTTGCTTTCTACCATCGTGCTTGGCCTTCACCAGCCCATAGACCAGGATATGGGCCGCCAGGTCATATTTCTGTTGCTCCAATGCCACTTTCAGTAACTTCGCCATGGCAGGGATAATGCTAGCACGCGTGTTCTAGGAAAACAAGGAAAAGTTGTCACTCTGTTGACGGTCGACAATCGGCAGTCGATAGCCACTAATCACGCATCACGGACGTTACAGGATGGTCTGCAGTACCGATTCTAGTGCCCAGCCCAGGAAGGCACAGACGGGGAAGGTGAATATCCAGGTGAGGACCATGTCTTTAGCCACGCCCCAGCGCACTGCGGAGAGGCGCTTGGTGGCGCCGACGCCCATGATGGAGGTGTTGATGCAGTGCGTGGTGCTCAGCGGGATGCCGAAGCGCGAAGCCAGCAGAATTGCCAGCCCTGCGGATGTTTCGGCGGCGAAGCCGTTCACCGGCTCCAGCTTGGTCAACTTGAAGCCCATGGTGCGTATAATCCGCCAGCCTCCCACGGCGGTGCCCAGGCCCATTACCACGCCGCAGACCAGGATAATCCACAAGGGCACGTGGAACTCGGGCATGACGCCGCCCAGCACCAGCGCCAGGGCGAAGACTCCCATGAACTTCTGCCCATCATTGCTGCCATGGCTGAAAGCCATGAAGGCGGCGGACAATATCTGCAGCTTGCCGAAGCTGTCTCGCACTCTCCTCAGGCTGACCCGCCTAAGCGTCCAGTAGAGTATAGTCATCAATAGTATGCTCAGCGAGAAGCCGAGGAAAGTGGAAAAGCCGATGCCGATGAGCACCTTCTGCCATCCTTCCACCAGCAGCACAGATGTCCCGCCCACGGCAAAGGCGGCGCCGGTGAGCGCGGCAACCAGCTCATGGCTCTCGCTGGTGGGGATGCCGAAGCGCCAGGCAACCGTGCTCCAGATGATGATGGTGAGCATGGCTGTGGCTACTACCGAAGGGCTGATAATCTCGGGCACAACAAAGCCTTTGCCTATGGTGGTGGCTACGGCGGTGCCGGTGGCTATAGCGCCCAGGATATTGAGCACAGCCGCCATGGTGACCGCCTGTGCCGGCGAGAGGACGCGCGTGGAGACCACAGTGGCAATGGCATTGGGGCTGTCAGTCCAGCCGTTGACGAACTCTGCTGCCAGCACCAGCAGCAAAACAGGGAGCAGGGCTATTATGCCTTCAGGCATGCTTCAGTACTACAGCTTCCAGTACGTTGGCTACATCTTCACCGCGGTCAGTGGCGCTCTCCAGGTGCTCATAAATCTCGCGCCACTTGATGATGTCAAGCACGTTTTTATTGTTGTCAAAAAGGTCAACCAGGGCGGCGTGCAGCACCTCATCAGCCTCGTTCTCCAGTCGGTTTATCTCCACGCACTGAGTCAGTATCTCTTTGTACCGCGAGCCGCGGCGCAAAAGCGGCATAATCTCGTTCAACTTGTAGGTTATCCTGAGAATGATGGAAGCCAACTCTTTGGCCCTTCCTGTCGGTTCGCTGACGCGGTAGAGAAGGGTCCGCTTGGCGGCACCATCTATGAAGTCCATGACATCGTCAAGTCGCTGGCAGAGCAGAGCTATATCCTCGCGGTCGATTGGTGTTACAAAGGTGCGGTGCAGGTTCTGCATTATCTCGTGGGTAATGGAATCGCCCTCGTGCTCCAGGGCTTTGATGCGCTTCACCTTGGCCTCAACGTCAGTATAGTCGTCGAAGAGGTCAGCCAGTTTGCCTGCGGCTACCACCAGGTTGCCGGCGCTTTTCTCAAACAGGTCATAGAAGCCTGCTTCTCTGGGAAAAAACTGAAACTTAGCCAATTGGCACCTCCTGCGTGCTCTGGCTAGTGGTTGAAACCATGTGGATTTTGTTCAAGGCGAGATGGCTCAGAGCCAAGCTGTATTATAGCAAACTCGGGCGTTGCTTGCCACCAAAATGTCCAGCTTTAAGTTGCAGGTTGCAAGAGAGAGGCAACAGCCGTGAGGCAACAGGCTGTCGGCAGTCAATAGTCGGCAGTCGGCAGTCAGCAACCGTCGTTGCGAACTTTTTTCCGCTGTCATTGCGTTCCTTCCCCCTGTCATTGCGAGCCGAAGCTGCGAGCGAAGCGTGGCAGGCAGCGAAGCAATCTCACAGTCGAGGAGTCAACAAGGAGATTGCCACGGCACTTCGTGCCTCGCAATGACAGCCTCTTTCGTCATTGCGGGCGAAGCGAAGCAATCTCACGGCTGAGGTAAGGACTATGAGATTCTTCCCCTTCACTATCGTTCAGGGTCAGAATGACAGGAGGAGATTGCCACGTCGCCCCGATGCAATCGGGGACAACTAAGGGCTACTTGCAACTTGAAACTTGCATCCTGCAACTTGCAACGACGAGCGACGCACATATGAGCCGTGTGTTATACT
>Ga0194125_10010081_pt1 | contig 12970 bp, 11 predicted proteins | sample TA2KigC250mmetaG_FD_148626 | JGI IMG/M metagenome (GOLD analysis project Ga0194125, IMG submission 148626) | Freshwater microbial communities from Lake Tanganyika, Tanzania - TA2015034 Kigoma Deep Cast 250m | ecosystem: Environmental > Aquatic > Freshwater > Lake | place: Tanzania: Lake... | reverse complement strand
TCGCTGATTGCAGAGCAGGTGGAGAAGATCGACCGCAAGCTCCGGGCGTGAGCGATACGTTCTGCGGCTCTTCGCGGCCGCCGCCTTGTTCTGATAGAGCCGAAACAAGAGCGGCAGGTAATAGTTGTGGCCCGGGCGGAATGGGAGTCGCACGATCACGCCAAGCGAAACCCAGCTGAGCCCCCAACTCGTGACCGGACGGCTCCGCGTGGACCGCAAGGGATCGTGGTGCATCCCGACCCCGAAGATCTTGAGGCCCCGCTTGCGGGCGAGCGTATCGTCCACTCCCAGCATGATCACCTCACCGAGCCACGGTTCGATGAGATCAAAGACGGCGAGCCCGACTGCGTCGAGCGACCACTGGGCGGCACTGAACAGCCGGTGGTAGGAAGAGAAGTGCTTCGTGGCCAAGCCGCCCGCCGAAAGAATCGAGCGGGTGATCGTGCCACGCCCCGAGAACACCCATCTCGTCACGACCGTCACGAAGCTCTCGAACGTGGGTGTTGTCATCGTCGGAGCCAGCGCTTGCAGCAACACGATGAATCCAGGTACAAGATTCGCGGCGAGCCTCCTTGCTCAAAGTGAATGGTGTGAAGTCCACGCACTTTGAAGGAGGCTCGCCGCTTTTCAGAGGGCAGTTTCAGCCCAGAAATCGGCACTCAAAAACTGCAAAAGTCGAACGCAGGCACGGGTTGAAAACCCGCGCTTCGACCAGGCACGGGCGGCCCCGAGCCGCGGAGCGACGCCGCGAACCGTCCCCCGCGAGCCTACGTGCCGCGGCGCCCCCCGAACCACTCGATGTGGTACCGCCGCGCCAGCCGGAGGCCGAGCCGGCGGCACTCGTCGGCGAGCCAGGCCGTCCGCGGAGCGAGCTCCTCCTCCGTCCGCGCCTGAGGCATCAGGAACACGCGGTCGCGGTCGACCCAGTCACCCAGTTCCTCGAGCCAGCGGAGGGCCTCGTCGAGGTCCGCGGGGGTCTCGACCACGAACTTCAGCTGGTGCGGCGCCGCGCCCGCGAGCCGGCGAATCACGTCGTCCCGCCGCCGTGCCGCTTCGTGCCGCGTTGCCCAGCGGCCCGGCGTGTCCTGCGGCGGCGTCGACGACGCGAGCTTGGGGCTGATCGACACCAGGTCGAAGAGGCCGTCCGCGGGAAACGGCAGGACGGTGCCGGCCGTCTCGACCGTGACGTGGCGGCCGCCGCGACGCAGCTCCCGGCAGAGGTCGGCGACGTCGGCGAGCAGCAACGGTTCGCCCCCGGTCACGACGACGTGCCGGGGCTCGAGCCGCTCGACGGCCGCCAGCACGTCGGCCACCGGCAGTTCGCCCCCTTCCGGCCGCCACGACGTGAACGGCGTGTCGCACCAGACGCAGCGCAGGTTGCAGCCGCTGGTGCGCACGAACGTGCTCGGCATGCCGGCGAGCAGTCCCTCCCCCTGGAGTGACGCGTAGATTTCCGCGATGCGCATCGTCCGCGACTCCTCACCGCCAGCGCGTCGGATCGAGCCGCGGGTCCGCGGCGCCGGCCGCCGCGAAGCCGGCGGCGCGGATGCGGCAGGAGTCGCATTCGCCGCACGGCCGCCCCGCCGCCGGGTCGTAGCAGCTCGTGGTCAGGCCGTAGTCGAGGCCGAGCGACAGGCCGAGGCGGATGATCGCCTCCTTGCTGAGGTCGACCAGGGGCGCGAGGAACTCCAGCGGCCGCCCCTCGACGCCCGCCTTGGTCGCCAGGGTCGCCATCCGGGCGAAGGCGTCGAGATACTCCGGCCGGCAGTCGGGGTAGCCGCTGTAGTCGACGGCGTTGATGCCGAGCACGATCGCGTCGGCGGCCCGGGCCTCCGCCATCGCCAGGGCCAGCGCCAGAAACACCGTGTTCCGCGCCGGCACGTAGGTGACCGGAATGCCGTGGCCGATCTCCGCGGCGCTGCGGCCGTGGGGCACCGCGATCGCGGCGTCGGTCAGCGCGCTGCCGCCGAAGGCCGTCAGGTCGACCCGCGTGACCACGTGGTCGGCGATGCGCAGGGCCCGGGCCACGTCGCGGGCGGCATCGAGCTCCACCCGGTGCCGCTGGCCGTAGTCGATCGACAGGGCCGACAGTTCCAGCCCTCGGGCCGCCGCCCACGCGGCGGCCGTCGCGGAGTCGAGACCGCCCGAGAGCAGCACGACGGCGCGTCGCGGGCCGCCCCCCTGCCCCGCCCGCGGCGGAGCCGCTATCGCGTCGACGTTTTCCATGGCACACTCATCCATCATGACGACCCATCCAGAATCCCGTCCGTCCCGCGCCCAGCTCGAGACGTTTGCCAACCAGTTCCCGGGCCGCGACTACCTCATCGAGATCGTCTGCCCCGAGTTCACGTCGGTCTGTCCGAAGACGGGCCAGCCCGACTTCGGCACGCTCACCTTCCGGTACGTGCCGGAGGCGACCTGCGTCGAGCTCAAGAGCCTCAAGTTCTACCTGCAGGCCTTCCGCCACGAAGGCATCTTCTACGAGAACGTGACCAACCGCATTCTCGACGACCTCGTGGCCGTGCTCCAGCCCCGCCGGATCACGCTCGTGGCAACCTTCACTCCCCGGGGCGGCATCAGCTCGCGGGTGGTGGTGTCGCACCCCTCGGGGGAGCACCTCTCCGGCCCGACCTGACCCCCGCCCTCCCGAGGAACCTCCCGTGCCCGAGCCCGCCGTCCTGCTCTCCGCCCTCGCCGACGAGGCGGCCTTCCACCTCACCGCCGTCGAGCAGTTCTCGGCCCTGGCCGCGCTGGGGCTGGAGTACTACAGCCTGCGGTTCATCGACGTCGGCAAGGGGCCGAAGAACGTGATGAAGCTCTCGCTGGGGGAGATCCAGAAGATCCGTCACCTCGAGGACGAGTACGGCCTCAACGTGGCCTCGATCGCCTCCCCGATCGGGAAGGTCAAGCTCGTCGACCGGGAGGACGGCACGAAGAACGCCTACGTGCCGTTCAAGCAGTATCTCGCCAAGGACGTGGCCAAGGCCTGCGAACTGGCCCACGCCTTCGAGACCAAGCTCATCCGCGGCTTCTCGTTCTATCCGCCCAAGGGGTCCGACCCTCGAGATCACCTCGAGGAGGCCGCCGAGAGGATCGGGAGGATCGCTGAGGCGTGCCACCGTTCCGACCTCACGTTCGGCCTGGAGGTGGAGGCCAACCTGGTGGGGCGCACCGGGCAGTTGCTCGCCGAAATCCACCGCCGCGTCAACCATCCTGGCCTGGTGCTCGTGTTCGACGCCGCGAACCTCGTCGTCCAGGGCTTTTCCACCGCCGAGGTCTGGAAGCAGTGGGAGGCCATGAAGCCCGGCCTCGGCTGGGTGCACGTGAAGGACTACCGGCCGGTGAAGTCGGCGGCCCGCGGCCGGCACGTCGAGGAGGATGCGCTGGCCCACTTCGTGCCCGCCGACATCGGCGCCGGCGGCCACGCCAGGATCCTCGCCGACCTGCGGGGCATGCTGCCGGCGCTGGCGAAGCGGCTCTCCCGCCGCGGCATCCCGGGGGTGTTCGTGGATCTCGAGCCCCACGTCCGGGGCGGCGGGCAGTTCGGCGGCACGAGCGGGCCCGACGGGATGGGCATCGCGGTCCGGGCGCTGTGCCGGGTGCTCGACAAGGCGAGGATCTCCTACCACGTCCGCGACTTCGCCGACCTGCTGGCCGCGAGGGGGCTGTGAGCCGCGGAGCCGAGCGTTCCCAGGGCCGGCAACGGCACCGATCCTCCGTGCGGCGAGCGACATGAGCGACGCCACCGAGCCCGGCAGCTACTTCGTCGCCAACTATCCGCCGTTTTCACAGTGGCGCGAGGACGCGGCCGCCACCGTGGCCGCCGCCTTCGACGCGCCCCCGACCGACGTGCCGCTGGGCCTCTACCTGCACGTGCCCTTCTGCCGCAAGCGGTGCAAGTTCTGCTACTTCCGCGTCTACACCGACGTCGCGGCCGCCGACGTCGAGCGGTATTCGCTGGCGTTGGCCCGCGAGGCGAAACTTGCCGCAGCCCGGCCCGCGGTCGTCGGCAGGCCCCTGAAGTACGTCTACTTCGGCGGCGGCACGCCGTCGTTTCTGTCGGTCAAGCAACTCGAGCGGCTGGTCGACGGGATCCGGGCCAGCTTCGGCTGGGACGCGGCCGAGGAGGTGACCTTCGAGTGCGAGCCGGGCACGCTCTCGGAGCCCAAGGTGAAGGCGCTCAAGGCGCTGGGCATGACCCGGATCTCGCTGGGCGTGGAGAACTTCTCCGATGCGATCCTCGAGGCCAACGGTCGTGCCCACCTCTCGGCCGAGATCCTCCGGGCCTGGGACTGGATCGCCGCCGCCGGCTTTCCGAGCACCAACGTCGACCTGATCGCGGGCATGGTGGGCGAGACCGACGCCTCGTGGCGGTCCACCGTCGAGCAGACGCTCGCCCTGCGGCCCGACAGCGTGACCATCTATCAGATGGAGCTGCCGCTCAACACCGTGTTCGTGAAAGACGCGAAAGGAAGCGGCAGCGACGTCCCGGTGGCCGACTGGGCGACGAAGCGACGCTGGGTGGGCGAGGCGTTCGACGCCTTCGGCAGCCTCGGGTACGCCGTGTCGAGCGGCTACACGCTCGTCCGGGATCCGGCGCGGGTGCAGTTCCGATACCGCGACATGCTCTGGGAGGGCGCCGACCTCGTGGCCTTGGGCGTGGCGAGCTTCGGCCACCTCTCGGGAGTCCATTACCAGAACGAGCCGCATTGGGATCCATACCTCGCGGCGGTGGATGCGGGCCGGCTGCCGATCCATCGCGGCCTGAGACCGTCGCGGCAGGAACTCTGCGTGCGGGAACTGGTGCTCGGTCTCAAGCGGGGATGGGTCGACAGGCAGCGGCTGACCGCCAAGTTCGGCATCGACCCGCTGGCCGCCTGGCGGCCGGTCTGGGAGCGGTTTGCCGCGAAGGGCTGGGTGGATCGTCTCGATCCCGAGCCGCGATTGTCCCGCGCCGGCCTGCTGTGCGTCGACTCGCTGCTGCCCTCGTTTTTCGGCCCCATCCCGGCCGCCGAGGGGGGAGGCGCCGGCTGACGACCCTCGACACCGTCGGCGGCCCCCCCTAGGCTTTCTCCCGGGGTCGAGCCCCGCCGCCGGCGTCGACGGTTAGCGAGGGGGCGATCCTCCGGTTGCGCTAACAGTTTTGCATCGCGTCCGGCCCTCCCCACGAGGCCTCTCGTGCATCGTTCCGTCGCCGAGTTCGCCCCCCGAGCAGGATCCGTTGCTCCGGTTCCTTCCGGAGGGGCGTCCGTGAACTCCTGCCCCTCGACCAAGCAGCTTCGTGACCGGCTCCGCGCGATGGTGTCCGACTGCGTCGCGTCGTGGCGAGCCGAAGGCATTCCGCCTGCGATCCGCACGCCCGCCGGGCTGCGAGACCAGGCGGAACGGATCGTGCGGCGTGCCGGAGCCGGGGTGGATGCCGTCGGTTGGACGATGGTGGCGCTCGTCTCCGAGCATTGGCGGGATCGGCTCGGCTCCATTCCGTCTGGCCGCCGGCTCGTGCTCCTGCCGGACTGCCCTGTAGCTCCCGAGGCGGGCGGCTCCCCCGGGGTTCCGAAGGTATGCGGGCCTTCCTGCGGCATCGCCACGATCTGGGCCGCCGCGCGGGATCACGGCTGGGTCGTCGAGCCGACGTCGACCGGCGTCGCGGCGATCGGATCGCTGTTGACCGGGCAGTACGACGGAGTGCTGGGCGTCGCGCGGCTGGCGGATCTCGAGCGGGCCTTCGCCATGCTTCCGGCGTTCGCCCTGCCGATCGCGGCAGTTCCCTACGCGGATTCCGGCGAAGCCCGCTCCGGGGGCTGTGCCGAGTCGCTCGCGGCCGCAGCCCTCGACGTGGAATGGGTGCTTCGGCTGCTGGGTGTCGCCGGCGGCGATGCCGCGCCGGTCGGGGACTACCTGCCCCTGCTCCGCGAAGCAGCGGGGATGTTCGAGCCGGCCGCGATCACGCGGCTGCTCGTGGACCATGGGCTGCAGGACGGCGTGGGGGGCGTCGACGCCGGCGGGGGATGGGCTCCGCTCGAGGCGGCGGCCGGGATGTCGGTCGATTTTCTCGCCCGGGGCGGGAAGTTTCTCCGCCCGTTCGTGACGCTGGCAGCCTTCGATGCCGTGACCGCCGATCTCGCGGACGCCGCTGGCAGGCCCGCGGTAGGGCTCGTCTCCGATCCCGCCGCGACGCGGCCGTCGGCCAAGGCCGCTGCGGTCGCGATCGAGATCTTCCACAAGGCGTCGTTGGTGCACGACGACATCGAGGACGGCGACGCCGCGCGGTATGGACGGGCCACACTCCACGAGGAGGTGGGCGTCGCCTCGGCCCTGAATGCGGGCGACTACCTGCTCGGGCTCGGCTACCGGATCATGGCGGGGCTGCCCGGGCTCGATGCCACCGCGATCCGCGATGCCGTGGCGATTCTGGCCGACGCCCACGTGCGGCTCGCCAAGGGCCAGGGTGCCGAACTCTGGTGGCGCGACGGGGCGGGCCGTGGGGGCGACATCGAGCGGCTGTCGCCGCACGAGGCCCTGGAAATCTATGGTCTCAAGACGTCGCCCGCGTTCGAGGCGGCCGTGGCGTTGGGCGTGCGTCTGGCGGGGGGCGATCCCCGCACGGCGGCACCGCTGGGGCGGTACGCGCGGCACGTCGGGACGGGTTTTCAGGTCCTCAACGACCTCAAGGATTGGGCGGGCGATCTCGAAAACGATCGGCGGGCCGCGGGCGACCTGATCGGCGGTCGCCCGACCGTGCTCTGGGCGCTCGCGATGGAAACGCTTCCGGCGGTCGACCGGGCGCGGCTCGTCGGGCTCGCGGCCGTGGCCCGCTCGGGAACGGCAGATGTCGCGTCGGCCGTCGCGGAGGCGAGGCGGCTCTACGAGAAGGCGAGGGTCGTCGATCGGGCGTTGGCCCTTGCCGCCGACCAGCGGCGGCTCGCCGCCGAGGCGGTGTCGGCGTGCCGCATGCGGCGGCTCCGCGAGGTGCTGGAGTTTCTGCTGGACCTCGCGGTGCCGGCGGGATCGTCCGCAGGGCGATGAGCCCCGGCGGGCATGTGCCGCGGCCGTCGAGCCCCGTGGAGCGGGCCCACTCCCTGACGCGGATCTTCGCATCGACGGACGCCGAGTTCGGATCCTGCACGGCGGTTCCCCCGACGCGGGTCCCGGACGGCGATCGAGAGCTGTTGGCACACCATGGCCACATGACGGTGGCGATGGAGCGGCGGTACGGTCCGGTCGCGCTGCGGGTCGCGGCCGAGCGGGACATGGCGGCGGAGCGGGACGTGGCGGCGGAGCGGGACGTGGCGGCGGAGCGGGACATGGCGGCGGAGCGGGACATGGCGGCGGAGCGGGACATGGCGGCGGAGCGGGACATGGCGGCGGAGCGGGACGTGGAGGCGGAGCGGGACGTGGCGGGCTGGTACTGCCGCGAGATCCTGCTCGTCGCGGCCGACGGTCGCGTCGTGCAGTACGGCATCGTGCTGATCGATCTCGGAGCCGTGCCGGCGGCCGTTGCCGCCGCGATCCGAGCCTGCGCGACGCCTCTCGGTCGCATCCTCGTCGACGCGGGGCTGCTGTGCGACGTGCAGGACGTGCACCTGGTGCGGATCGAGCCAGGCCCGCATCTCACCCGCCTCGTCGGCGGCCATGCGGTCCTCCACGGCAGGGTCGCGGAAATTCGAGTCGCCGGCCGGCCGACGGTGGAACTCCTCGAGGTGGTCGTGCCCGCGTGAGCATGCGCGGGTGCGGCGGAAGGGGATTTCTGGACGCGATCCGCCACTTCACGCAAAGGTCTTGCGACGAAGGCGTTTGCGGCGACTGGAGCGATATTGACTCGTCGCGGAACATGCCTGTAGAGTTGCGTCGTCTGGCAAGGATGGCACGCACGGATGCGGGTGTGGAAACGGAACTTCCCTTTCCCGCCTTCTCCGGCCTGTCCCGATTCCTTGCGGGCCTGCGGGTCGCGACGGCCGTCGGCATGGAGTGCGACGGGAGCGACCGCTGCAGCGAGCGGGATGGTTGATCGTGGCAAGGAGGCCTAGGCGTTCGGGGCCGAGTCGCCGGTGACGAGCCCCCGGATTCCGTTTTGACTAGCTGCACCACGGCTAGGGAGAGGGTGGTCAAGCACATGCAAAAGACCGTGTACACGACTGGCGAAGCCGCCAAGATCTGCAAGGTGAGCCAGCAGACGATCATTCGCTGCTTCGACTCGGGGCAGTTGAAGGGTTTTCGGGTTCCGGGCAGCCGGTTTCGCCGGATTCCGCGGGACCAGCTGTTCCTGTTCATGCGGGACAACGGGATTCCGACCGACGCGCTGGAGAGCGGTCGCCGGAAGATTCTCGTCGTCGACGACGATCAGGACCTGGTGGAGCTGATCACCGACGTCCTGGAGAAGGACGGCCGGTTCGAGACCCGCAGCGTCAACAACGGGTTCGACGCGGGCATGATGGTCAAGGACTATCGTCCGGACCTGATCGTGCTCGACGTGATGCTGCCCGACATCAACGGGAAGGAAGTCTGCCAGCGGGTGCGAAGCGACTCGACCATGGACGAGGTGCGGATCATCTGCATCTCGGGCATGTGCGAGCCCGACAAGATCGAGGATCTCAAGGCATCCGGTGCCAACGAGTTCCTCCAGAAGCCCTTCGAGGCCGAGGTGCTCGTCGACCGGATCTGCAGCCTGCTCGACATCGAGTCGGGAGTGGCTGGCACCGGCTCCGGCGCCGCCTCCTGAGCCTTCGTTCGTGATTCAATGCCGGGCCGCCCGCCTCCTTCCGGGGTGCGGGCGGCCCGGGTCATTTTGCGGAGGCCGTTGCCGCGCCGGCGCGGCCGCTTTCCCGAGGAGCAGGTTGCATGGATGGGACGCGCGGTGGGGCGGTCTTCGACGAGGCGCGGCTCGAGGCCGTGCGGGCCTTCGCCTACGGCGCGGGCCATGAGATCAACAACCCGCTGGCGAACATCGCCGCCCGGGCGCAGGCGCTGCTCGTCGACGAGGTGCATCCGGAGCGTCGGCGGAAACTGGCCACGATCGTCGATCAGGCGTTTCGCGCCCGCGACATGATCGGGGGGCTGATGGTCTTCGCCCGCCCGCCCGTGCCACGGCCCGCCGCCGTGGCGGTGCACGACGTGGTCCGGCCGGCGGTCGACGCGGCGCGGAGCGTCGCGGAGAGTCGGGGCGTGAGGCTCGAGTACAGTCCGCCCCCCACCGTGGTCACGGTGCACGTCGATGCCGGACAGGTCGGGGAGGCCCTCCGGGCGCTCGTCCACAACGCGCTCGAGGCCGTCGACGAGGGGGGACGCGTCGTGGTCGAGGTATCGTCCGCCGGACCGGTCGTCAGGGTGGCGGTCGTCGACGACGGACCGGGGATGGATGCCGATGCCGTCCGGCGGGCATTTGATCCGTTTTACAGCGGCCGCGATGCCGGTCGCGGCATCGGGATGGGGCTTCCCAAGGCGCTGCGGCTCGTCGAGGCCAACGGCGGCCGGTTGGTCGTGGACTCGCGGCCTGCGGGAGGCACCCGTGTGGCGGTGGAGTTCGCGGCGCAGGGCGGCTGACATGGCCGGTCCAGCCGGCCGCACAGACCGCCCATTTCCCCGAGCTTGTCTGCGGGATGGTGGCCGGTCGCGATCTCCCGCGTGTCGCCCGTTCTCTCCTGCCGTCCGCCCTTGTCGCATTGGGTCGGCCTTTTCTATTCTCCGCCCGACCTCCAAGCAGCGGGGCGATGGATCGCCCGCCGTGAACGCAGCAGGGATGGACGCATGAGCTTGTTTGGACCCGGTGCGGATCGTGCGGTGCCCTTCTCCGACGGGTCGCAGGCGACGATCGCGCTGGAGCCGTCTCGCAACGTCGCCGGGCAGCGTGCCGCAAGCCGATTCACGCCCCCGGTCGATGACGTGACGGCTGCGACGATCGGGTGGCTGATGGAGCGGCAGGCCGACGACGGTCACTGGCGAGCGCCCCTGGAAGGTGACACGATCCTCGAGAGCGAGTTCCTTCTCCTGCTGGCCTGGGCCGGGCGGTTGGACGACCGGCGCGTCCGCGGGGCGGCGGCCCGCATCCACCGGGAGCAGTTGCCGGCCGGCGGCTGGGCGATCTACCCCGGCGGCGGCGTGGACGTCAGCGCGAGCGTCAAGGCATACCTCGCCCTCAAGCTCGTCGGACACGCAGCCGACGAGCCCGCGCTGGTCCGGGCGCGTCGGGCGATCGCGCAGGCCGGTGGCCCCTGGGCCGTGAACAGCTTCACCCGCTACTACCTCGCGCTCCTCGGGCAGATGCCCTACTCCGCCTGCCCGGCGGTGCCGCCCGAGATCGTGCTGCTGCCGGCAGGCTTTCCGATCAATCTCGCCCGGGTGTCGGCGTGGTCGCGGACGATGATCGTCCCGCTGTCGCTGATGTGGGCGTTCAAGCCGCAGCGCCGGATTCCGGCGGAGCGGGGCATCGCCGAGCTCTTCGCCGGGGCTGCCGCGGACGGCGCCGGTCCGCCGGCCGACGGCACGTTCTGGGCCCGCCTGTTCCGCGGCATCGATCGGGGCCTCAAGGCAAGCGAGTGGCTCGGCCTCACTCCACTGCGCCCACGGGCGATCCAGGCGTGCCGGAGGTGGATGCTCGAGCGGTTCGACGGCAGCGACGGGCTGGGGGCCATCTTTCCGCCGATCGTGTGGAGCATCATCGCGCTCAAGGCCATGGGCTGCGGCGACGACGATCCCGAGGTCCGCGAGGCCTGGGGTCGACTCGACGGGCTCGTCGAGCGGCAGCCCGACGGCACCACGCGACTCGAGCCCTGTCGGTCGCCCGTCTGGGACACGGCGATCACGACGATCGCCCTGGCGGAGTCGCAGGCCGCCGGCAGCGACTCCGGCGGCGTCCGTCAGGCGACGGATCGGGCGGTCGGCTGGCTGCTCGGCAACGAGATCAGGACCCCGGGTGATTGGGCCGAACGGGTCGGAGTCGAGCCATCCGGCTGGTGCTTCGAGTACGCCAACCGCTTCTATCCGGATGTCGACGACACGGCGATGGTCGTGATCGCGCTGGCCACCTGGCGGGCCGCGGACGGAGGCTGTGGCCAGGCGTCTGCCGCGGGTGCGGCCATCGCCCGGGCGACTCGCTGGCTCGAGGCGATGCAGAGTGCCGACGGCGGCTGGGGTGCGTTCGACCGCGACAACAACTGCGAGTTCCTCTGCAAGGTGCCGTTCGCCGACCACAACGCCATGATCGACCCGAGTTCGCCGGACCTCGCGGGCCGGGTGCTCGAGGCGTTCGGGAAGGTCGGGCTGCGGATCGGTCATCCGGCCGTGGACCGCGGTGTGGCCTACGTGCGGCGAACGCAGGAGCCGGCGGGCGGCTGGTACGGCCGGTGGGGCGTGAACTACATCTACGGCACCTGGCAGGTGCTCGAGGGCCTGCGGGCCGTGGGAGTGCCGGCCGACGATCCCGCGGTGATGCGCGGGGCGGCATGGCTCGAAGGGCATCAGCAGGCCGACGGCGGCTGGGGCGAGACACCGGAGAGTTACGCGGATCCCGGGCTGGCAGGCACGGGGATTCCGACCGCCTCGCAGACCGCGTGGGCCGTGGCGGGCCTGGTGGCCGCGGGCCGGGGCCGGTCGGCGGCAGTGGGCCGCGGCGTCGACTGGCTTGTCTCCCGCCAGGAGGCCGACGGCACCTGGGAGCAGCGCGAGTTCACCGGGACCGGGTTCCCGTGCGTCTTCTACCTCCGCTACCACTGGTATCCGATCTACTTTCCGCTGCTGGCCTTGGCCCGCGCGCGGCGGGCTGTCGCCGGATCGCGGCGGGAGCGAGTCGCGTGAGCGTTCCCGTCGGCCAGATGATCGCGGTCTTGCGGCACGTGGCCGTCCAGCGGCTCCGGGGCAATGGCCGCTATCCGCTCGTGCTGATGCTCGAGCCGCTGTTCCGCTGCAACCTCGCCTGCGGCGGCTGCGGCAAGATCCAGCATCCCACCGAGATCCTGCGGTCGCACCTGTCGCCGGAGCGGTGCCTCGCCGCCGTCGACGAATGCGGGGCCCCGATCGTCTCGATTCCGGGGGGCGAGCCGCTGCTGCATCCGCAGATCGTGGAGATCGTCGAGGGGATCGTCGCCCGGCGGAAGTATCTCTACCTCTGCACCAATGCGATCAAGCTCGAGGAGATGCTGCCGCGGTTCAGGCCGTCGCCGTACCTCGCCTTCTCGGTGCATCTCGACGGGCTGCGGGAGGAGCACGACCACGCGGTCTGCCGCGAGGGGGTGTTCGACACGGCCGTCGCCGCCATCCGGGCCGCCCGCCACGCCGGATTCCGGGTGACCACCAACTCCACGCTCTTCAGCGACGCCGATCCAAAGCGGTATCGCCGCTTCTTCGACGAGGCGATGGCGCTGGGGGTCGAGGGCATGATGATCTCGCCCGGCTACTCCTACGCCCGGGCGCCGGATCAGGACCACTTTCTCTCGCGCCGGCGGAGCCATGCCGTGTTCCGCCGCATCCTCGATGCCGCACCGGCCCGGTGGAAGTTCAACCAGTCGCCGGTGTTCCTCGAGTTTCTCAAGGGCGACTGGGAGCTGGAGTGCCGCCCCTGGGGCACGCCGACCTACAACCTGTTCGGCTGGCAGCGGCCCTGCTACCTGCTCGACGAGGGCTACGCGGCCTCGTTTCGCGAACTGATGGAGGAGACCGACTGGGATCGCTACGGGCGGGCCAGCGGCAACCCGAAGTGTGGCGACTGCATGGTGCACTGCGGCTACGAACCCGCCGCCGTGGAAGCCACCTTCGGCTCGCTTGGCGGTCTTCTGGCCACGGCCCGGCTGATGCTGTTCGGCCCGCCGGCGCGGCGCGACGGCGGCGACGCCGTGCCGCTGCCTTCCCCGGCCCTGCAGCTTCAGCCCAACGGTCTGCCCTCGTTGCCGGTGATCGACCGCGTGGCCTGACGGCCGGCCAGCGAGGGGGCTGCCCGGGCCCCGAGAGCCGGCGTGTGCGGCCGGAATCGGAGGCCGAT
>Ga0194125_10010080_pt1 | contig 12971 bp, 11 predicted proteins | sample TA2KigC250mmetaG_FD_148626 | JGI IMG/M metagenome (GOLD analysis project Ga0194125, IMG submission 148626) | Freshwater microbial communities from Lake Tanganyika, Tanzania - TA2015034 Kigoma Deep Cast 250m | ecosystem: Environmental > Aquatic > Freshwater > Lake | place: Tanzania: Lake... | reverse complement strand
GTGAACAAAGAGCGAGTGCCCTACGTTTCACCCCCACCTAACCTCCCCCGTCAAGGGGGAGGAAGGAGGGGGGCGCAAAATTAGTCTTAAACTGATGCGTATGCGGAAATTCATGCCCCCCCCTCACCCCCCCGCATGCGGGGGGGCAAGGGGGGGGGGCTTGACATTCCACAGGACAGGCCGATAGATGCCGTCAGCATTTCTAAAGGCTATCGCCCTCTGCGGCGGTACGGTTGCAAGATGGCGACTGGAAGCGGCAAAACGGTAGTCATGGCGATGATTGTAGCATGGGCAATTATCAACAAAGCTCAATATCCACAAGACCGACGTTTTTCCAACGCTATCCTTGTCGTCTGTCCAAATCTAACTGTGAAAGAAAGATTGCAAGTGCTGTTGCCGTCTCACCCGCAAAATTACTATGAAGAGTTTGAAGTTGTGCCTCGTAGTTTGCTCGACCAGTTGGGCAAAGGCAAATTTCTCATCACCAATTGGCACGCTTTCGCACCGTCCAGTGGGAAACAGGAAGGCAGGAAAACTTATACTGTCGTAAACAAAGGCGAGGAGAGCGATGTTGCTTTTGCAAATCGTGTCCTGAAAGATTTGGGTGGCAGTGGAAATCTGCTTGTGCTGAATGACGAAGCACACCACGCTTACCGCCCCGCGGCCCCCCCCATTACCCCCCCGTCAACGGGGGGGAAGGGAAAAGGGGGGGACGAAGCGCTGAAGAAGTTTCCAGCCGAAGAACGCAACGCCATCAAAGCTGACAAAGAAGCCGCTACTGTCTGGATTAGTGGACTTGATAGAATCAACGCGACCCGGCGCGTAAATTTCTGCGTCGATTTATCCGCCACGCCATTTTACATTCAAGGTAGCGGTTATGAGCCGGGTTCGCCGTTTCCCTGGTTGGTTTCCGACTTCGGGTTGGTGGACGCGATAGAAAGCGGCATCGTGAAGATTCCGCGCGTACCCGTTGATGATAACACCGGACAGCCGTTTCCCAAATATTTTCATCTGTGGAGAGCTATCAACGACGAACTGCCTGCGTCGGAACGCGGAACAGCACGACGCAAACCCAAACCCGAATCTGTTTTGCGCGAAGCTGAACCTGCCCTACAACAACTCGCCGGCGAGTGGAAGAAAACCTTTGAGGAGTTCGCCCAGAATAACTATCCCGTTCCACCGTGTTTAATCGCTGTCTGTGACAACACGAACATTGCTGAATTGCTGTTCGACTACATTGCCAAAGAAGGCAGGGTTTTCCCTGAATTGTTGCAAAATAGTAAAGAATCTGAACCTACTTTGCGGATTGACTCAAAACTCCTCGCCAAAGCTGAAGGCATTGATGAATCAAAGCATAAAAAGAAAAGTTCCATCATAAGAAACAAAGAGGAATTTAAACATGAAGAGATGACGCGACAGGATATAGCCGAAGCGTTGCGTAAGAAAGTTTCCACCGTTGGGAAGGTAGGCGAAACAGGAGAACAGGTGCGATGCGTCGTGTCGGTGGGGATGCTGAACGAAGGCTGGGACGCCCACAACGTCACGCAGATTTTGGGTTTGCGCGCCTTTGATTCGCAACTGCTCTGCGAACAGGTTGTCGGACGCGGGCTACGGCGGACGAACTATGATGATTTTGAACAGGAAGAGTATGTCGATGTCTATGGCATTCCATTTGAAGTGATTCCAGTCAAGCGAAAGCGCGTGAGCGCACCACAACCGGTGAAAGAATCTACGTTAGTCCAGTCTCTCAAAGAACGCGAAGCGGAATTCAAAATCGAGTTTCCACGCGTGGAAGGCTTTGTCTTTGAAGTGAAGCAGAAGATTAAAGCTCAATTTTCTGAACATGATAAATTAACTGTGGAACCGAGTAAAGAGCCGACCGAAGTTATCGTCCGCCCACAGGTAGGATATAAAATCGGCACGCCAACAAGTCTTGGACCGGGTGAAACCGTCACGCAAACCCGCCAGGAATTTTACGACAGCGTGCGAAGGCAGTGCATTGAATACGAAATCGCTCGCCGCGTTACTAACGCTTTGGTCGGCGGAAGCGGGCAAGATAGTAAGGGCCCCTTCAACAGGCAAGCGCGCCATCTGCTATTTCCGCAAGTTCTGCGCGTCGCCCGCCGGTATTTGAATGAGCAGGTAGAGTATGGTGATTCAGACAGGCGGGAGGTTGGCCTGGAAAAATATGTGCAATTTATTGTTGAACGTCTTTGCGCGGCTATTGAACCCGATGACGCTCACGGCGAAATTCCTCTGTTGCCAAGGATAGAAAGGTTTCGCCCTAAAGGTTCTACCTCAGAAGTATTGTTCCGCACCGTCCGCCCCTGCAAAGGCACGCGCAAAAGCCATGTCAGCCACGTCGTGTTGGACACAACCACCTGGGAAAGTTCCGTCGCCTTTCATTTAGAGACTTCTCCCTATGTCCAAGCCTACGTCAAAAACGACCACCTGGATTTCGTCATCCCCTACGACTATCAGAGGCAACGCCACAACTACTTGCCAGATTTTCTGGTGAGGTTGGTAAACGGCGTAATGCTGATTTTGGAAGTCAAAGGCTATGAAGATGAACAAGACAGGGCTAAATATTCGGCAATACGGCGATGGGTGTCGGCGGTGAAGCATTGGGGTGAGATGGGCAGGTGGAAGTTTGAAGTATGCAAAGAGCCGACAGCGGTAACACAATTGTTGAGGGAATTGGCGCAAGATGGCTGTGATTAAAGAAACCGAGTTTCTCGGAGAAACTCGGTTTCTCCCCAAGTCAAAGTAGAAATAGCAAACAAGGAGAAGTATAATGCGTATAGCTGTTGGTGGCATTAGCCATGAAACAAACACATTCTCCACGCTTAAAACTGGATTGGATGATTTTTATGTCCGTCGCGGTGAAGAGATTATTCAAGGAGAATTTTGGTCTGCTTATCACAAAGAAGGCATTGAATTTGTACCTACGCTTACTGCTGGCGCGTCCCCACACGGATTAGTCGAAAAAACTGCGTATGTTAAACTCAAGGAGGAACTTCTTGCGCGATTGGAACGCTCTTTACCCCCCCGTCGACGGGGGGGCAGGGGGGGGTTACCCGTTGACGGTATTTATTTGATGTTGCATGGCGCTATGGAGGTAGAAGAAGTAGGCGATGGCGAGAGTGACCTTGTAGGAGCAATTAGGGCATTGGTGGGCCCAGACGTTCTGATTTCATGTAGTTTGGACTTGCATGGGAATATTGCGCCGGCGTTAGTTGAATCGGTAGATATATTGACCGCCCTGCGTACTGCGCCACATCGGGACGGGCTTCAGACGCGACAGCGGGCGCTCGACCTGTTAATCCGGTGTTTCAAAGAGAACATTCGTCCTGTTTCCGTCTTAATCAAACCGCCGTTATTGTTACCTGGGGAATTTGCAGTTACAGAGGTGGAACCGGCGAAATCCCTTTATGGGATGTTGGAAGAGATAGATACCGTAGAAGGGATTTTAACCTCGTCTTTGCTGGTTGGCTGCGCCTGGACGGATTCTCCCTATACTTCGACCAGCGTCATCGTGACAGCCGAAAAGGATAATCAACTTGCACAGAAATGTGCAGCTCGATTGGCAGAGGCGGTGTGGAAACAGCGAGGAGAATTTAAGACTGATGTTGAGACAGCCTCTGTGGATGAAGCGATTTCAAAAGCGTTGTCGGCTTCTGAGAGCACTGTATTCATCTCGGATTCGGGCGATAATATAACGGCTGGTGGGGCAGGCGATATTACACTTTTTGTCGAAAAATTGCTGAGGGCGGGCGCGTCTGATGCGGTAGTCGCTGGCATTGCTGATGCAGATGCAGTGGCGCGTTGCGCTAAAGTGGGCGAAGGAGCTTCTTTAACGATGGAGATTGGAGGTAAGCTTGATAAGATAAATGGCAGCCCTCTAAATGTAACAGGAAAAGTGATTCATCTTTCGCCGCATCCGTCAGAAGGAAAGCAACCATCGTTAGCTGTGCTGCGTGTTGAAGGCGTGGATATTGTGCTGACATCAGCCCGGCAGGCGTTTACAACGCTGGAAAGTTTCCGCAGAGCAGGAATTGACGCGTTGAAGCGTAAAATCGTAGTGGTGAAGTTGGGCTACCTGTTTCCAGAATTGCGAGATAACGCGCCTAAAACTATCATGGCTTTGAGTCCGGGTTTCACTGACTTGCGGATGGAAATGCTGCCATTCCAACGCGTGCGTCGCCCAATTTTTCCATTAGATAAAGATTTCATCTGGCAGCCAGGGGAGTAGCGAGATTTGTGGCGCAGGTATTCCTACCTGCGCTGGCAGACAAGAATGTCTGCCCCACTCCACTCAAAGGAGTTTCATATATGGAAATGGTTAAATTAGGAATCATAGGCGCGGGAGGATTATCAACGCAGAAAATATATCCATCTTTATCATATATTCCTGAAGTCAAACTTGAAGCGGTATGTGACTTAGACGAAAACAAAGCCAAACGCAACGCGGAGAAATTTGGTGCAAATTTAGTATTCACACGTATGGAACAGATGTTGGATGAAGCCGAACTGGACGCCGTTATCATCTGCATTGGTCCTGAACAACATGCGCAGCTTGCGCCAATTGTTATGAACGCAGGGCTGCCAGTTTATACCGAAAAGCCGCCTGCAGTTGATGCCGCAGGCGCGTTAGCCGTCGCCCGTGTCGCGGAAGAAACAGGAAACCTTTGCATGACAGCGTTCAAAAAACGTTATACCCCTCTTTACGTTCAGATGAAAGAACAGATGGGAACAAAGAGATTTGGTAAGCCGGCGATGTTAGTTATGCAACGTTCATTTAGCAAGTACAACAATAATTCACCGAGGAGTACCTTTCTACTGGACTTCTGCATCCATCTCCTTGACCTGGCTCCGTGGCTGATGGGAAAAGTTACAGCGGTTCACGCTTTGAGTCCTGAACCGAACACATGGGCGATTCAGATGGTCTTTGAATCCGGCGCGGCTGGCTCTTTGGCATTCTGCGCGCATACAAGCGGAGTTTACCCTGACGAGCAAGTGACGATTTACGGCGAAGATGACGCTATGCTGTTTGTCCGCGATGGACACTCGCTGACTTTCGCGCATGACCGTGTGTATCATACACTGCATCAGATAAACCTCACGACAGCGGGACAGGAAGGTTTGGTCGAGTCGGGATTTTTGCCGGAGATCCAGGCATTTATCAAAGCAGTGCAGATAGGTGACCGAAGCATTGTACAAAGCGACATTGCCAGTAGTTATCGTTCGATGCTTGTGCATGATAGCATCGTCGAAGCTGCGCGTACTGGGCAGTGGGTCGAATTGCAGTATGAGATTTGATATCAACATTGGCAGGAGATGAAGAATTATGTCAAAACCCGTGAGAATTTATAACGTTACAATAGAAGATTCTGAATTATTTAGTATCGAAGTGCTTGATGAACGTCCAACAGGTTTTTCGGTCTGTGTACCAGAGTTAGCCATTTATACTTTCGGTAAAACTGAAAAGCAGGGAATTGAACGCGCTCTTTCCCATGTATGCGAAAAATATCAGCAACTTCTTCTAAACCCCATCCCCCTCAATGAAAACGAGCAAGAATATCTTCAGTTATATCAATGGAAAATTATCCCTGCACTGGTAGAAGCTTTTTTGAAAAACCAGACAAAAGGCTGGCGATGGCTGAGAGATCTTATGAAGGGAGTTACTATTGGCGCGCAGATTCCCAAGAAAGTCTAAAAAATTGCTCAAAGCCCTCAAGAACTTAGGCTACTCCTTTCAGCCCGGCCATGGTGACCATACGAATGTCATTTTTATTGCTCAGTGCACTGATGGTTCTGATTTCAAATTTGCTTTCCCCGTTGACCGAGGGGAAATCCCAAGAGGAACTTTCCACGCTATCCTTGACCAAACTGGAGGATTGTCAGAAGAACAGCTTTGCCAAGCTCTCAAGGGCACCTTTACTGAGCCAGACTACCGAGAGTGGATTTTCAGGAAATCAAGAGCAGAACTCCTACGCATTACCCGTGGAAGACATTTTGGTTTTTAAGATAATGATTTGAAACATGCCAGAGAGGCTCTTAACCCCAAAATATGAGAAAAGAAAAATCGCAATCCTACCCCATCCCAAAATCCCCCCACGTAACAATACGCGCCATTCTCGTCGGATTATTGCTAATCCCAATTAATAGCCATTGGCATATTCAGATGACCTTAGTGTGGTTGATGAATTTTCCGGCGATTTTAGCTTTACTCTTCAATGTTATATTCATTCTCTTTTGCCTCGTTGCCATCAACTATCCTCTGAAAAAATATTTTTCCCAAATTGCCTTTCAGCAAGGAGAATTGCTGACCATTTATATCATGTTGTGTGCCTCGACAGCTTTGAATGGATACGACATGATGCAATGTCTGGTCTCCCTCATCGGGACGGGTATCTGGTACGCCACGCCGGAAAATGAGTGGATTGAGCTATTCGGGCACTATCTTCCGAATTGGCTCGTAATCAAAGACCGGGCGATTTTGACGCCGTTTTACGAAGGCGAGACCTCCCTCTATGTGGCAAAGCATATTCGTGGATGGGTGGTTCCTATTGCGTCATGGACTCTCTTTGTGATAGCTCTTATTTTCGTGATGGTGTGTATCAATGTGCTGTTGCGGAAACAATGGATTGAGCATGAAAGATTGGCTTATCCTATCGCCGAGTTGCCATTCGATATGACGGTAGAAGAAAGTTCCAAATTCTTTTCTAATCGCGCGCTATGGCTTGGGATTGCCGTTGCGGGTGGGATTAGCCTGCTCAACGGGTTCGCCTATTTATATCCAACAGTTCCCTCCATTCCTATCTGGGTAACATCTCTGAATCGCTACTTTACCAACAAGCCCTGGAATGCTATCTATTCAATGAACATCACGTTATATCCATTTGTCATCGGATTGGGGTTTCTAATGCCGTTAGATTTAGTATTTTCATATTGGGTATTTTATCTTTTCTGGCAAGCGCAACGCGTCATGGGAAGTTATGCGGGCATATCAAGTTTGCCCGGATTTCCATATCCGATGGCGCAGGTGCGCGGTGTGTGGATAGGGTTATTGCTTTTTGCTCTTTGGGCAGGACGCAAACATTTTGTGAATGTGCTCAAAAAAGCATTTACGGGACGCGGCATCGATGATTCTAATGAGCCGATGATATATCGGAATGCGTTGATAGGAATCGTGGTCGGTATGGCATTCATTTTAGGGTTTTGTTATTTAGCGGGATTTTCGCTCTGGATGGCTCTTTCGTTCTTTTTCATCTATTTTGCGCTCTCAACAGCAATCACACGCATCCGTGCAGAACTTGGTCCGCCAGCGCATGATATGTACGGGGCAGGTCCAGACTACATCCTGACAACACTGTTTGGCACGCGGCGCATTGGACAACGAAATTTGACCGTCATGACGCTTTTTTATTGGATTAATCGAGAATCCTATCGCGCCCATCCAATGCCACATCAATTAGAGGGCTTCAAACTTGCCGACCGCGTTGGAATGAGCGGACATAGAGTCATTGTAGCAATTATGTTAGCGACATTCCTTGGTGCCCTTTCCTGTTTCTGGGCTTTTCTTCATGCGGGATATAAGTTAGGAACGGAAGCGCGTCTCTATCGAACGACCTGGTTTGCGCGTGAGGGATATAACATCCTTGCTTCAAGACTTACTTATCCCACTGGTGTGGAATATACCGACCTACTTTTTATGGGCATTGGTTTCATTTTTACTGTAACAATTCTTCTCATCCGCACAAGATTTCTCTGGTGGCCGCTACACCCCGTTGGATATGCTGTCACCGGCTGGTGGATTATCGGGCGGCTGTGGTTTCCCTTGTTGATTAGCTCTATCGTAAAATGGTCGGCATTAAAGCTCGGAGGCGTCCGCGCTTACCGTCGTATGATGCCATTCTTCTTGGGATTGATTTTAGGCGATTTTGTTATGGGAAGTTTCTGGAGTATTCTTGGGATCGCGTTGGGAAGGAATACTTATGTCTTTTGGGGTGGGTAGCGAAAAAATTTGACAAAGTGAATTATTTTGCTTATAATTGATTCTATCTTGTAGCGCAAACTGTTAGTTTGCGTTACGCTGGTGGGTGCAAACTAACCGTAAGCCTTTGGCGTCGGTGAGCGAAGCGAACAGTTTGCATTACAGTATCCAATTTATAGGAGGTTAGAATAATGAAACCTTTATCTTTCAATCATGTTGCCGTGTATAATCGTTCTGTCATGCTCATTTTATTTGTCACGACCTTTTTACTCTGCCTTCAAAATTCTGGACATGCCTTTGACAAAAGTCTCGTCCTGTACCTACCCTTTGAAGAGGGTAAAGGCGATATAGCGCATGACATCTCTGGAAATGAGAATCACGGCGATATCAACAAAACCGAATGGGTAAAAGAAGGCAAATATGATTCTGCCTTGAATTTCACCGGTGCCCCTGATAGCTATGTTCGCATCAAAAGAGCCCAAAGCTTAATTCCGAAAGACCAGGTTACTTTGGAAGCGTGGGTTTTTCCCACACAAGTGGATGGCAATAAAAATATTATCTGTAATACCGAAAGCGCTGGACATAATATACGCTTTGAAGGTGGAAAATTGATAGCTTATATTCACGTTGCAGGCGGTTATGCAACTCCCACTGGCGGGTCAGTTGTCACGCCTAACAAATGGTATCACACAGCAGTTACATTCGACGGCAAAGTGGCGAAGCTCTATCTTGACGGCGACCTTATTGGCGAAGTAGAGCGGAAAGGCGAGATTACCGAATCTACGCAGGATATCTTTGTGGGAAGCGAGACAGATGGGAATCAGCCCAATGCAACGTATAACTTCTTCGGGATTATCGATGAAGTGCGCATTTGGCATGTCGCTCGAACACAAGATGAGATTAAACAAGGGATGGAGAAACTCCTTCCGGTAACTCCCAGGGGAAACTTAGCAACATCTTGGGGCAATCTCAAGCGGCAATTATAGTGTATCCGCCAAAACAAGGTTTGTGTTTTTGCGCAAAAACAAAGGGGTTGGAGAGGAAGGAAGGGAAGGAAAGGGGGAAGAATGATTGTTGATTGTTGATTGTCGATTGATGATTGAGAAATCTTTTCAATCATCAATCATCAATTATCAATCCTTCCCTTCCTTCCGTTCCTTCCTTTCCTTATAACCCTATACGAACTTAAAAAATTGACCACTAGCGCCAAAGGTTAGTAGGTCTCCATGTGGAACTTTTTGAAAAACTTTTCCTTAGTCAAGGCAACATCATATATTTTTGAGACTATTTCGTATCCCACTTTCTGAAATGCTCTTAGACTTCTGATATTATAATCTGCTATATTGCAGCCCAATATCATATCAGCACTTTCCTCTAAGAATCCAAACGCGGTAAGCAGACGGATTGTCTCAGTTCCAATTCCTTGTCTCCAGTATTGTTTCTCGCCAATCATTATGTCGATTCGACGGCAATCTAAAGCAGGATACTTTTGGAGAAATCTTTCAAGGTTCATCTTCTGAAGCCAGCATTCACCAATTGGTTTGTCATCAACTTCAATCATGAAACAAAACGCATTTTGGGAGGTTGAACGATATATTCCCTGAACCTCCTCAAGGGTATATGAAGTAACATTACTTCCATCGGAGTAGTAAAGAACTTCTGGGTCGCTGTTCCACCTGGCTAAAATATCCCAATCATTCTCGGTCATGGGACGTAGTTTGATACTCCTACTTTGCGGAGTTTTGCCTTCTAATGTAACCCCATGTTGCTTTAGCTTATCCATATTATCACCCGTTTCTCTGATTTCGCCTAATTTAGAGAATGAGCTATTGGCATGTTTCACAAATCTTAAGATTGCTTCAGTTTCTCGCAATGACATTCCTTCCCCAAAAGTGTCAACAAATTTTCACGGCAATTTGAAGCATGCCAGCTATTTGCCCGAAAACAATCGTAATTTTTCTGCTAACTGGTGAAAGAACTCAACAGCTTCGATATCCTTTCTCCCCACACTCCAAAGATATTTTGCAAATCCCAATTGAGCCAGTGCGTAGTAAGCCAACGCAAATTGCCCAATCGCAACGTACCCGGTGGCGAACTGTCCAAGCCCAAATATCATAGCAATAGCAAACTGAGAGACCGCTGTCAGACCGAAGATGAATTGTCCAAAACCAAACAGCGCACCAATGCCAAATTGCGCAATGGTGATAACACCAACTGCGAACTGCCCAATGGCAACGATACCTCTGGCAACCCGCAACTTCCCTTGCGTATCACGCCCAAAAGCAATATGTACAAGTGGATAACCGTAAAAAGTAGTTTGGGACTTCCACTCAAACCCTGTGCCTTTCCACTCTTTCCTTGCAGGATAAGGCGCCCCACAGTGTGGGCAAACCATTGCTTGCGTGCTAATCTCTTTCTCACATTCACGACACGTTGTTAGTGCCATCTTTTTTCATCTCCTATCATCTATCGTTTTTGGAAGAAACCAGGTGAGCCATAAACAATTTGTTACACGAGTTTTTCAGTTATCAAGTATGAGGTTAATCAAAGTGCTTCTATGGTTCACCCTAAACTAACCACAGAGACACGGAGACACAGAGAAAGCACAGAAAACTCCGTGTCTTTGTGTCTCCGTGGTTAATATTAGACACTAACTGAAAAAGTCGTATTTGTTAGGCAAATAAAAGAGCTATCAAGCCCAGTTTTGAAAACTACTTTGGCGTTTCCCCTCTCTGGTTATGCGCCCGAAAAATTCGAGTCACTACGACGGTGAGCACTGCGGTGATGATAGATACGATTACAATAGCAAAAGTTCCGTAGCGTCCTTCTTCAGACAAAAAGAATCGAGAATTCCAAGCGCCCCCCCTCAGCCCGGTGAACGCTATTCCTGAAATAAAAGCATAAATAGGCGCAAACCAGGAAATAGACCAAAAACCGTTACAGAGACCAGACGCCACTCCACATAAGGAATATATGAATAACCATGCATGCATAATATGAACGTTGCGATGTGGGTCGGCGGCGGGTGGGTCTAATTGCTCAAAAAACATGAACGGACCGCCGAATCGCTCATGAAGTACAAAGTACACAAATCCAGCCATAATGACGCCAACGATACATCGGACAATATGTGGCTTTAGTTTCCTAAATTGTTGGTAGATTTTCTGAACATCCATAATACAAGTCGTTATAAAAGCAATCGCCAGTTGTTTGTGCCGTGTTATACGAAGTTGCTGGCTAACTTCTGCGGGCAACCCAAATCTGCTCGCCGCCATGTCGGAAATGCCCGCGTTGAAAGTCTCCATACAGGGCTTCAATTTCATAGCCGCATAACTCTAATAGATATTGCATCTCATAGCGGTAAACGTAGCGTAGAGTTATCGGGCTGTAAGTCTTTGAGATTACTCTTCCCTCATCGTCCAATTCTTCAAAGATGAAATACTGTTCAAGCATCTGACGCCCAGGGTCGTATTGACGACTATCCCAGACGATGACCTTATGGCTCGTGTCCGGATGAACAAACTCCGAGTCTTTCTTCATGGCAGACCCCAGGGAGCCAAAATGTGCGACAATGATATCCAACCTCGGGTCGAAAATATTGAAGACCAGAAGTCCATTATCCGCCAAATGCTCGCGAATGCAACATAGCGCCTGTCGTTGGTCTTCTGAGGTCAACAAATGAAGAAAGGCTTGATAAGGAATCATGACGAGCTTAAAACGCTGGTCCAATGAGAAATTACGCATGTCACCTTCTACCAACTTGATACGACCTTGAGTATCAACGTTGAGCTTAGCGATTTTCTGTTTAGCTATCGAAAGCATTGCTGGGGCACGGTCTAACCCAACAATGTTAATGCCCGACTCCGCAACAGGAATCAGGATGCGACCAGTACCACAGCCAATCTCCAGGACTGGCGACCCGGATTTTTGGGCTTCTTCAACATAGAACTGCACGTCACCTTCTATTCCGGTCGCGTAGTAATCGTAGAAGGCGGCCTCAGTTCGGTCATATTCTTTCATTTTGATTTCCTCCTCACTCTTGAGTTCGACGGACGCCTCAACTTGTTGAGGGAAATCCCCCCTGCCCCCCTTTTGCAAAGGGGGGAACCGAACAAATTCGGGCTTCCGACTTTCTGAGGGAACTATTGAGGTATCGCCACAGCGAATTTTCCATTAAAGTTCAAAAGCCGTGCGTGGATATCTTCATCAACATAGGCGGTCACTACCTTTCCGAGAAAAATTGTGTGGTCTCCAGCCTCCAATTCGCCTTCGAGCTTGCATTCAAGATTTACAACGCAACCAGAAAGTAGAGGAGGTTTCACCTCTTTCGCCGCTAAAGATTTCAATCCAAATTGATTGAATTTATCTACATCCCGTCCTGAACATGAGCCAGTATCCTCTATCGCTTTCTCCAGGCCAGGCCCTGGGAACGCTATCACGAACTCCTTCTGATTGCGGATGAGTTCGTGTGTATAGCGTCCGTGTCCGACGGAGATGGCAAACATCGGTGGTTGATGCGATGCAATCATAGCCCAACCGGCTGGCATTACATCTGGTTTTCCATTTTCGTCAACAGTTGTGATTAGCACAACCCATTCGGGATATTTTCTTCTCATAGCTTCTGAAAAAGATACTTCTTTTATCATGAGTTTACCTTCCTTTCACATTGAGGCATGCCCACATTGAGTTAATAATATCAGAATATGGGGCTATTTGCAACCGAAAAATTCTTGAGCCGAATCTGATTTGTAAAATCTTGACAAAAGTACACTTTTTTGAGATAATCAATCTTAAGTAATTATGAAACTGATTCTTTAGCTTTCCACCGCAAAGGCGCAAATGGGAGATGGAGCACTGGGGCATTGGAGCACTGGAGCTCCATCTCTCCATTTCCCCAACGCTCCAGCGCGCCAGTGCGTTCGCCGCGTCTCTGCGGTTATTCAGAAAGGAATAAAACCAAATTCATAGTTACTTA
>Ga0194125_10010076_pt1 | contig 12973 bp, 14 predicted proteins | sample TA2KigC250mmetaG_FD_148626 | JGI IMG/M metagenome (GOLD analysis project Ga0194125, IMG submission 148626) | Freshwater microbial communities from Lake Tanganyika, Tanzania - TA2015034 Kigoma Deep Cast 250m | ecosystem: Environmental > Aquatic > Freshwater > Lake | place: Tanzania: Lake... | reverse complement strand
TCCTGCCTCCGGTCTCCCTGTCGAGAGCGGAAGGACGGACTGTTTTCTACTGCCTTACGGCCGCACTACGAACGTGTGTCTTTCGTAGCTCGATTCGCCAATTCGCGCAGGAACACGGGTATTGCGGCTGCAAGCCATGGTTACCGCTCCCTTGTGGGGGGATAGGCAACAACTCCGATCTCGGTGCTATCCTGCGACATCTCCCAATCGAAATCCCCAAGGGCCAGCCTAGCATGTGAGGTCGTGCCTCAAAGGAGTCCCAGGGCCTCTGTTTCTCTTATCGGACAAAGGACCTTCGGTCTTTGGACCTTTTTCTCTCTTTCTTTACATTTTGGATCAGGAGGACGATGCTCCCGATGCCAATGAGGATTCTTGCCTTCGTGGCTCCTCAGTTTCTGTCGGCGTACTGAATCAAGACCATGATGCCGGGCCAGTTCACCTCCATGCCATGCACCATCTTCCCGTTGATCAGCGGCGTCTTGCCCGTCGTCAGGATGTTGACGCCCGGCTTGAACACGCTCAGATCGCCCACGTTTACCCGGTGGAAATAGTAGGCGTATTTCGGCCCCTCCGCGTCGAACACCTTGGTGCCGTTGATCGAGACGCCGTTCATGTAGCCGGGACTCCAGCTCGACCAGACGATCTGTGCCCCGACGGCCTTGCTCAAGTCGCCGGTCACGGTGAAACGCTCCTGTTTCTCGCCGGCGCGTGTGACCCATTTTTTGGGGATGTCGTAGGGCTGGCACAGCTCCACGGAGAACCCCGGACGCTCCAGACTCAATCCCGTCACCGCTTCGGTCATATAGATCATCCCGTTGCGGCCGACAATCCGGGCGGAAAGCGCCATCGGCTGCTTCTGGTCCGGCACCCAGGAGGTATCCCAGATGGCCTTGTAGGGAGCCTCCTGCGCCGTGCCGAGGTGGTTCATGATCTTGGCGTGGAAGAAATGATAGTGCCACCGCGTGTACAGGCCGTCGCCCTCGTAGTTGACGTCCTCATAGTGGCCGACGTAGTCCACCTGCTGGATGCGGTCCGCGGGCTCGGTCGTCTCGATCTCCAAGGGGACGCTCCGGCCCAGCTTGGCTCCGGCCTGCAGCGAAGCGATCTTGCCCGTCGGGTGTGGCTTCCTGGCCCGATCGTAGTAGACACGGAAGTGCACGCCGTAGATAAGGACCTGGGGCCATTTCCAGGAGCTCTCCGGCGACACCCGCAGGCGGAACTGGTTGCCTTTGCCGCTCTTGAGAAACGCCAGCGGGACCGGCACCACCGGGTAGATATGGTGCTGGTATTCCCACTGGGGATAGGGAATTGCCTCGGCCTCCGGGACGCGGATCCAGGGGTTTCCATTGATCTCGATGGCCAGACCCCGGGTGGAATCGTGGCACAGGATCTTCTCGAGGACAACTTCCGCCCGCAGGGCATGCTCCAGGTCGAAGTCCTGGTCGAGGACGACGGCCGCGTTGATGTAGTCGTGCGCCCAGCCCCGATCCGGGTGGGTATCGCCATGCCGGCCGCCGACGCGGAGGGACCCGCCGGCATCGCCCTTTTCATTCCACCACAGGTACTCGCGGAAGACATCGCCGGGCACCGGCTGGGACCGCCCCACCGCCGCCACGGCCATCACGACCGATATGACCACCCACAAAGCTCGTTTCGTTCTCATCGACAGCAAATCTCCACTCCCCCCGTTGGCTAGTACGGCACTTCGCAAGTCCTGAAACTATAGGGTAGAGATTGCTTCGTCGCTGAAGCTCCTCGCAATGACATACCTGGGCACCCTATGTCATTGCGAGCGAGGCTTGCCGAGCGCGGCAATCTACCACCTATAGTCGCAGTACTTGTGAAACGCAGCACTGGTAGGGTGCGCTGTGCACACCTTTCCCTATTGACCGATCTCCAATACTCGTTGCCACGAATCCCGGCCGGGATACCGGCCGCCATGGCGGGCCTTCATTCCCGTGGGAGAAGGTGTGCTCAGCACACCCTACAGACGGCCAGGCCCGACTTCCACCATCCGCCGGATCGTTGCCAGATCCACCTGCACCTGGGGCGGATCGCCCAACTCCGAGACGACCAGGTCGGCCTCCCGGAAATCTTCGTCTTCGGTGTAGCTGTTGGTCGTTACGAGGCAGTATATGCCCGCCCCTTTGGCGGCGAGCAGGCCGTTGCGATTGTCCTCGACGACCACGGCCTCCGTGGGTTTCAGGTGCAGCCGCTCCAGCACGAGCGTGTAAATCTCGGGATCGGGCTTTTTCTTCGACACGACATCGCCCGCCAGGATCACGTCGAACTTCGCCTTGCGCTCGAGGCCGAGCAGCCTCTCGACGACGGTATGGACGGCCTTCTCGTTGGAGGTCGAGCAGACCGCCAACTTGACGCCCGCCGCCGCGGCCTCATCGACCAGTCGGGCGACGCCCGGCCGCAAGGGCAGCTCCCCGGCCTCCACGATCTGCGTGTAATAATCCGTCTTGAGCTTATGCAGCTCCTTGATCAGGGCATCCTTGTCGCTCACGCCGGCGGGCCAGGACGTCCGGTCGAAAAAATGCCTCATCCGCTCCTTGCCCCCGCCGATCTTCAGCAGCTCTTTGTACAGGGCCGCGTCCCACTCGAAACCGAATCCCTTGGCCGCAAACGTCCGGTTGAACGCCACGCGGTGCCCATCCCGCTCCGTCTCGGCCAGCACGCCGTCGCAATCGAAAATCAACGCCTTGAGCCCCACTGCCACAGTGTTTCTCCGATCCGGAGCCCGTCTTCTCCGAGGACTCCGATTCATAAATCATCAATTGTCAGGCCTTGCCGGCCCCGCCGAACAGCTTGATGTTCTCCACGATCCCCTTCTTCATCTCGTCGAACTGGGCCTTGATGACCTTCAGGGGGTCGTACTGGGTGTGGTGCGCGTTGTGGTAGCCGACGAAGCCGTTGATGAACGCGTACTTGATCTGGGTGGAGATGTTCACCTTGGCGCAGCCCAGGGCGATGCAGCGCCGGAAGACCTCGTCGGACAGGCCCGTTCCGCCGTGCAGGGCCAGCGGCACCCGCGTGCTCATCGCCACCGTCTCCAGAATATGGTAGGCGATCTTGGGCTCGCCTTTGTAGATGCCGTGGGCGGTGCCGACGGCCGGGGCGAAGCAGTCGGGTTGGACCTTCGTGCAGAACTCCAGCGCCTGGTCCGGGTCCGCCAGATGCGCATCCTGCTCCTTCACGTGGAGATCGTCCTCCACGCCGACGATGGCGCCCAGCTCCGCCTCCACGGTGACATTCCTCGGCCGGGCCATCTCGACCACCTGGCGGCTCAGGGCCAGGTTCTCCTCGAAGGGCTTGGCCGAGGCGTCGATCATGACCGAGGTCCAGCCCGCCTCGATGCAGTCCCGGATGAGATTCAGGTCCTTGCAGTGGTCCAGATGCAGGGCCACCGGCGCCTTTGCCCGGCCTGCCAGCTCGGCGACCCAGCCGACCAGGGTGCGGCACCCCCAGAACGTGACGGTTTTGGCCGACGTCTGAATGATGACGGGGGCCGCCAGCTCCTCGGCCGCCTGCACGACCGCCTTCGTCGAGCTGTAATCCAGGATGTTGAACGCCCCGACGGCGTACCCGCCCGCCGCCGCGTGCGCCAGCATCGCCTTCATGTTCTCCAGTGCCATAGATCCCCTTTCAATGGGCCGGGCCCCAGGATACCCGGTCGCGGCGAACCCAGCAAGCACCGGCGGCGTAATTCCAGCAGGCCCCCGCCGGACGGGGCGGGGACATTGGTCACGGACACTGAGTTTTTTTCCTAGGCCCAAATAGGGGAAAAGTGTTTGCCCGCCGCGACCGCACGGACTACAATTCTACACGGGTAATCTCAACCCATAATGATAACTTACCGAAAGGAGTCACCAGATGGCCAGAAGGGACACCAGGGGATCGTGGACCAGAGATGACGTGAAGCAGCTCAAGAAGCTGTTTCCGGACCGGCCGACGGCGGAGGTCGCCGCCGAGCTCGGTCGCCCCACGGAGGCCGTGAAGAAGAAGGCCTCGCGCATGGGACTGAAGAAATCCAGACGGTATATGAAGTCCCTGGGTCGGACGTGACCCGGAGCTTCCTCTCCCGTGGCCGCGCCACGTGGAGAGAGCTGGATCAGGGAGAAGTTCGACCCTCGGGCGCACTGGGTCCGTGGTGGCCCCGCCGGGACCCCCAACGCGAAAAGGACGCAGGTGGGAGGGGCCCCCAACGCAGACGTTTGCGTTGGGGCCCCCCAAGCCCGAGGCCCCCGGTGGGGCAGTCGAACGGGCTCCCAGGTACCCCCGGGTCTGGGGTTTTGGCTCGTCACGGGCGACGCCACGGGTTTGACAGCCGTTTCCGTGTGCCCCGCCGAGTGGGTGGAGACTCCCGGCCCGGAACCATCCCTGCGGCCGGCGGCGGGCCGGGGGCCGGCCCCTGCCGAGCGCGTCTTCGCACGTGTTGGATAGGTCCAGTGGAAATCGGGCTATGACGTCACGCGAATGTGTTCTGTCCGCGCTGAATCATCGGGAGTGCGCGCGCATTCCTGTCGATTTCTCCGGACACCGTTCTTCGGGCATTGCCGCGCTCGCCTATCCCCGGTTGCGGCGGGCCTTGGGCCTGCCCCCCGCGCCGGTCTACGTCTACGATGTGATCCAGCAGTTGGCGATCGTGGGCCAGGACGTGCTCGACCGGTTCGGAGTGGACACCATTGAGATGGGACGGGGATTTGCCCTGCGCCAGAGCGACTGGACCGACTGGACGCTGCCGGACGGCACCCCCTGCCTCGTGCCCGCCTGGACCCGGATCGAGCGCCAGCCCCGGCGCTGGGTGATCCGGTCCGCGGACGGCAAAGTCCTCGCGCAAATGCCGGACGGCGCCCTGTACTTCGAGCAGACCTACTTCCCGCTGGCGGAGGAAGACGGCCCCCGGACCGTTCGCGCGGCGCTCGACCGGACCATGTGGACCGCCATCGCCAGCCCCCCGGGCCCCATCGATGAGGACGCCCTCCGCGCGGGCGCCCAGCAGCTCCGGGGCAGCACCGACAAGGCCATCATCGGCCTGTTCGGCGGTAACCTCTTTGAAATCGGCCACTTCTGTTATCGCAACGACCTGTTCATGATGATGCTGGCCGGCGAGCCGCGGAAGGCCCAGGCATTCCTTGACGAGCTGATGGAGATCCACCTGGAAAAGCTGGACCGCTTCCTGGGGGCGGTCGGGCCCTTCATCGACATCATCCTGTTCGGCGACGACCTCGGCATGCAGACCGGGCCGATGATCTCGCCGCGGATGTATTGCGAGTTCTTCAAGCCTCGCCACCAGTTACTGTGGACCCGCGCCAAGGAATTGGCCGACGTCAAGGTCATGCTCCACTGCTGTGGCGGGGTCCGCGAGCTCCTGCCGCACCTGATCGAGGCCGGTCTGGACGCCATCAACCCCGTCCAGATCAGTTGCCGGGGGATGGACGCCCGCGCGCTCAAGGCCGAGTTCGGCCAAGACCTTACCTTCTGGGGCGGCGGCTGCGACACGCGGGAGGTCTTGGCCAACGCCACGCCCCGGCAGGTCGCCGAGCATGTCCGGCAACAGGTCGAGATCTTCCGTCCCGGCGGCGGTTTCGTCTTCCAGCAGGTCCACAACATCCTCGCCAACGTCCCCCCCGAGAACATCATCGCCATGTTCGACGCCGTCAACGGCCAAGAGCCTTGACATCCCCACGGGCCTTCGCTATTCTCACGGCGTGGATTTCGCGTAATTGGTCCTGACTTCTCGCGTTACGTTTGGAGGCTGCATTGAGAGTCTTGTCGGGCATCCAGCCGTCGGGCCGTCTGCACATCGGCAACTATTTCGGTGCCATGCGCCAGCACCTGCGCATGCAGACGGAGCATGAATGCTTCTACTTCATCGCGGACTATCACGCGCTGACCAGCAGTCCATCGCCCCAGGCGGTCGCCGAATATACCCTTGGGGTGGCTATGGACTACATGGCGCTGGGCCTGGATACGGATAAGACCGTGTTCTGGCGCCAGTCGGACATGCCGGAAGTAACCGAGCTGACCTGGCTGCTGTCGTGCGTAACCCCGATGGGCCTGTTGCAGAAATGCGTCAGCTACAAGGACAAAGTCGCCCAGGGTCTCAGCGCCAATCACGGCCTGTTCGCCTACCCGGTCCTGCAGGCGGCGGATATCCTGATCTTCCAGTCGGATCTGGTGCCCGTCGGGGCGGACCAGAAACAGCACATCGAGGTGACCCGCGACATCGCCATGCGGTTCAACAACGCCTATGGCGAGGTCTTCAAAATCCCGGCGGACCATATCATCGAGGCGGTGGCCGTGGTGCCGGGCATCGACGGCCGCAAGATGAGCAAGAGCTACGGCAACACGATCGAGATCTTCGAGCCGGAAAAGAGCGTCCGCGGCAAGGTCATGAAAACCGTGACCGATTCGACGCCGGTCGAGGCGCCCAAGGACCCGGACAAGTGCAACGTCTTCGCCCTGCTCAAGCTGTTCGCCGCGCCCGAGGAGCTGGCCCAGTGGGACCAGCGGTATCGCGCGGGCGGGATGGGCTATGGCGAAGCCAAAAAGCGCCTGGCCGAGCTGGTCCTTGAGCATTTCCGACCCTACCGGCAGAAGAGGACCGAGTTGGAAAACGATCCGGCGGCCGTGGACGCCATGCTCAAGAACGGCGCCGAGCGGGCCCGGGCGGCCGCCACGCCGACCCTCCGGGCGGCCCGCAAGGCGGTGGGCCTGGGAGAGCGCAGATGAACGAGAAGCTCGTCACGGTGGCGCAGTTCACCGACTACGCGGAGGCCGATCTGGCCCGGCAGTGGCTTGAGGAGCAAGGGCTCAGCGTCTTCGTCATGGGCCAGAATGTCGGGGTCGTCTGGGGCGGGCTGCCCGCCGACAAGATCGAGTTGCAGACGCCCGAAGGCCAGGCCGAGGAGGCGCGGGAGATCCTGGCCGCCCATGAGCCGCCGAGACGGGAGGTGGGAGAGGACGAGGACCTCGGCGATGAGCCGGAACCCGATTTCGACGAGGAGCAGGAGTAGCTTTTGGCCGATTATCGCGTCAATCTCGACATCTTCGCCGGACCGCTCGACCTGCTGCTGTATCTTGTCCGCAAGGAAGAGGTGGATATCTACGACATCCCCCTGGCCAAGATCACCGACCAGTACCTGCGGTATCTCGAGATGCTCAAGCAGCTCGACATCGATCTGGCGGGCGATTTTCTGGTCATGGCGGCGACGCTGATGGAGATCAAGTCTGCGATGCTCCTGCCGAAGGCCGAGCCGGAAAAGATGGGCCCGGAGGAATCCGACGACCCGCGGGCCCAGCTCATTCGCCAGCTTCTCGAATACAAGAAGTACAAAGACGCGGCCAACCTCCTCGACGCGGCGGCCGAGCGGCAGCAGGAGCGCTATGGCCGGCCCACGAACATGGTCAGCCGGCTGGTGCCCGAGGCCGAGCCGGAACTGGACCTGGATCGGATCAGCATCTGGGATCTGCTCGAAGCCTTCGACTCCGTCTGCAAGGCCATCGGCACGCAGACCTACACCGGCCATATCCGCGACGATACCCCGATCGATCTGTACCAGATCGAGGTGCTCCACCGCCTCCAGACGGAAGGCCCGCTGACCTTCGAGCGGGTATTCGAGGCCCGGCCCAACCGGCTGGTCATGGTGGGGATCTTCCTGGCGCTGCTGGAGTTGATTCGCGACGAGCTCGTCTGGGCCGAACAGGGGGAGAACTCCTCCCAGATCTACCTGCGCGCCCTGACGGCCGAGCCGGCGGAACAGGCCGTGCAAAGGGCCATTATGGGCATGGATGAGGTGGAGAGTGCCCCCACCCCGGAGACGGAGATGCCGACGCACCACATGCCTGCAATTCCGATTGTGGAGCTGCCGCCGAAGCGCACCGCCGAGGCCCACGAGTTTCAGGACGATCGGGACAAAGAGCCCCAGATCGCCGCCACCGACGACGACCTGGTGTTCGATAAGCGGTTGGGAGAGGATGATTGATCGCTGAAGAGGGATCGTCCAGGCATCGCTTCAATCATCAATCATCCATCATCAGTAGTCAATTGGAAGGGAACGGCCATGCCAGGCAATGTGATCGAATTATCGGACGCCGGTTTCGACGAGACGATCCACAGTTCGCAAGTGCCCGTCCTCGTCGATTTCTGGGCGCCGACGTGTGGGCCCTGCCGGATCCTGGCCCCTATCATCGACCAGGTCGCGGACGAATTCGCCGGCCGGGCCAAGATCTGCACGCTCAACACGGACCAGGCACACGACACGGTCATCGAGTTTGACATCCGGAATATTCCGACGCTCATCCTCTTCCAGGGGGGGCGGCAACAGAAGAAATGGGTCGGCCTGACCAGCAAGAAGGACATCAGCGAGGCCATTACGAAACTGCTCTGAGGTCGAATGTCTCACAAGATCGTAAGCAAGAAGCAGATTGGCGAAGAGGTTTTCTGGGCCCGGATCGAGGCGCCGCTGATCGCCCGGGCGCGCCGGCCCGGCCAGTTCATCATTCTCAGCATCGACAGTGAGGGCTCCGAGCGGATCCCGCTGACCATCGCGGGCGCCGATCCGGACGAAGGCACGATCGAGCTGATCTGGCAACGGGTGGGTAAAACCACCGCCGAGATGGCGGACCTCCGGGAGGGCGACGAGATCGCCAACCTCGCGGGGCCGCTGGGCCAGCCGACGCACATCGAGCGGTTCGGCACGGTCGTCTGCGTCGGCGGCGGCATCGGCAACGCCCCACTGCTGCCCATCGCGACCGCCCTGAAGCAGGCGGGCAACCGGATCGTCAGCATTCTCGGCGCGCGGGACAAGGGCCGGCTGATCCTCGAAGACCGCTTCGCGGAGGTGAGCGATGAGCTGATCGTTTGCACCGACGACGGCTCCTACGCCCGCAAGGCCCTGGTGACCGAGCCGCTTCAGGAGGTCTGCCGGCGCGAGCCCAGGCCGGATCACGCCTTTGTCATCGGCCCGACCCCCATGATGAAATTCTGCTGTGAGGTCACGCGGCAATTCCGCGTGCCGACCGAGGTCTCGCTGAACACGATCATGGTCGACGGCACCGGCATGTGCGGCGGCTGCCGGGTCGAGGTGGACGGCGCGGCGAAGTTCGTCTGCGTGGACGGCCCGGAATTCGACGGCCACAAGGTCAACTACGACCTGATGATCAAGCGCTTGAACGCCTATCGGGCCCAGGAGCGCGAGGCCCACGACAAGTACGGTCAGCACCGATGCAGGATCGGCGGAGCCGGTTCGTAGTACTGCGATTCACAAGTTCCGAGACTGTGGGAATAGATTGCCGCGCTCGGCCAGCCTCGCTCGCAATGACATACAGCGGCAAGCGCAGTCTCCGGAGCTTGCCGATGGTATGAGCCCTTGAAAGGCAAAGGACCGGTGGGGCCAGCCCCACCCTACAGGAACTTCTACCGTGACTCAAGAAGAGAGAAGCAAACTGTTGCAGGAGCTATTGGCCAAGGAGAACTCCGGCGGCCTCAAGACGAAGGACCGGCTGGCGATTCCGCCGCAGGATATCCCGGAACAGGACGCGACCGCCCGCCGCCGCAACGTCAGCGAGGTCGCTTTGGGCTATACCGAGGAGCAGGCCCGGCTCGAAGCGCTGCGCTGCCTCCAGTGCCGCAACGCGCCGTGTGTGGAGGGCTGCCCCGTCCGCATCCGCATCCGCGAGTTCATCGGTGCGATTGCCGACGGCGACTACCGCCAGGCCTTGGCGATCATCAAGGAGAACTCCCTGCTGCCGGCGGTATGCGGCCGCGTCTGCCCGCAGGAGGTCCAGTGCCAGGAGAAATGCACGGTCGGCCTGAGCCTCAAGGACGTCGCGAAAGCGGTCTCCATCGGCCGGCTGGAGCGTTTCGCCGCCGACTGGGCTAGCTCCCGTGGCGAGGGCGTCCCGCCCTTGCGTGGCGAGGCCGTCCCGGCCTTGCGTCTCGCGGGCGTCCCGCCCGCAAATCGAGGGCAGGATGCCCGCGACAAGCAAGAGCAAGGGCAAGATGCCCTCGCCACGAAAGAACGAGGGCGAGACGCCCTCGACACGGGAGCTGTGCCCGCGGTGGCTCCATCGACGGGCATGAAAGTCGCTATCATCGGCTCGGGCCCGGGCGGCATCGTCGCCGCGGCCGATACCCGCCGGGCCGGGCACGAGGTGACCGTTTTCGAGGCCTTCCACAAGCCGGGCGGCGTCCTGATCTACGGCATTCCGGAGTTCCGGCTGCCCAAGGCGATCGTCCAGCAGGAGATCGACACCCTCCGGCAGATGGGCGTCCAGATCGTCATGAACTTCATCGTGGGCCGGACTCGGACCATCGAGCAACTGATGAAGGAAGACGGCTTCGACGCGGTCTACGTCGGCGTCGGGGCGGGCCTGCCCAGCTTCATGAACATCGAAGGCGAATCGCTTGTGGGCGTCTACAGCGCCAACGAGTACCTGACCCGGGCCAACCTGATGAAGGCCTACCAGTTCGGCGCCGGGGCCGACACACCGATCGCCCGGTCCCGGAAGGTCGCGGTCGTGGGCGGCGGCAACGTCGCGATGGACGCGGCGCGGACCGCCGTGCGGCTGGGGGCCGAGAAGGTCTACCTGATCTACCGCCGGACGGAGAAGGAGATGCCCGCCCGCGTCGAGGAGGTCCACCACGCCAAGCAGGAAGGCGTCGAGTTCCACCTGCTCCAGAACCCCAAGCGCATCCTCGGCGACGCCAACAGCCAGGTGACCGCCATCGAGTACCTCCGCTACGAGTTGGGTGAGCCGGACGCCTCCGGCCGCCGCCGGCCGGTCGCCATCCCGGGCTCGGAATTCCAGATCGAGGTCGATACCGTCATCATCGCCATCGGCAACCTGGCCAACCCCCTGATCCGCCAGACCACCCCCGGCCTGGACTTCAACAAGTGGGGCAACCTCGTCGTCGATGAGAACTGCCGCACCTCGATGCCCGGCGTCTTCGCCGGCGGCGATATCGTCCTCGGCGCCGCCACCGTCATCCTCGCCATGGGCCAGGGCCGCCTCGCCGCCGCCGCCATCAATGAGTACCTGGCGAAGAAAAAAGAAAGCACAGGAAGCACTTCATAGGATAGGCTTCAAGCCATACTGCCTTCGATCTGCCGAATGCGGGCGTTCAGCCACAGCACACACCGGACCGATCGGCATCAGGGCTTGTCGCGTTTGGGTGCCGGCCTGCGAGACCCTGTTGCGGGGCGCCTTCTCTTCGGCTCCAGAGTAACGACCCTCTCACCCAAGGTCGCCTCGAACTCCCGCAGATCCTCGCAAATCCGATGGAGGTTGGAATCGAATTGACGCGTATGTTCCATGCGGTACTTGCGCACCTCTTCCACAAATGGATCTTTCATGTTTCGCCTCCCAGGAAGGCGTCCGGCGAGATGATTTCAGGACACTCATATCCCGCGTTCTCCACCGCCTGTCGGATCATCATCTTGGTGAAGGGATTGTTGATGTGCGCAAAATTCCACGTAACGATGAAATCCATTCCCGCCAGGGCGGCCAGAGCAATGTGCAACGCATCTTCGGGATATTCCGCGGGTACACCCCGCGCATCGAGAATCGCCGCCGCGAGCCGCTCCGCCTCGGGCGTTGTCCGCAGTACGGGAAACGCTTGGATCGCGTCGAGCCGGCATTGGGCCAATTCAGCATTGCCTTTCCCCGCCTCCTTCACAACCAAGGCGGAGACGAAAGGCGACAACTCTCCACCCAGGAGGGCCCAGAAGTCCAGAGTCGACTGTTGACGCCCTGCTATGACAACGTCCCGGCTCGCTCGTCCTGCACGGTAACTGACTACGCTGGTCTCAATGTAGACTCTGGGCTTCATGCTCGCCAATGTATCGCGAGCCACCCAATTTCGTCAAGAGACCAATGCCATAGGACAACAGTTATGTGTGGGCGAGTACGCGCTCTCGAACCAAGACACATGGCCTCGCCCCCCAAGTGGGTGAAGGAGCCTCTCTGACGTCATGCCCGGTCACACTTGATCCGTTAATTACGGTCGCACCGCAGTGCCTCCGCTACGAGCTGGGCGAGCCGGACACCGCCGGCATGAACGAGTACCTGGCTGCGAAGAAGGAAGCGAAGCACCTTGACTCGCAGCCACGTTCCGGGCTACGATGAGAAAGAAAGGTGTTGACCGATGACAATGAAAGAAATCATCGAAGAGGTGGCTTCCTTGCCGGTGGAGGAGCGGGCAATCGTTGCCGATTCCATTCTGCGCAGTCTGAATGCTCCCGAATCCGACATCGATCGCAAATGGGCGGAAGTAGCTCAGCGCCGCCTCCTGGAACTGCGCTCCGGCCAAGTCGAGCCGATCCCAGGCGAGCAGGTCTTCGCGAAGATACGGAAGCGATTCGGGGCATGAAGTTCTACTTTCACCCAGAAATGGAGGCTGGAGTTCTTCGTGTAAAATAAACCGGACTTGCCCTGGCTGGAGCAGAGGGGGACAAGCCGCCAGGACGGCAAGTACTGCCCCGGAGGGGATCGTCGTGTAAAACAAAGCTGACATCCCAGGTCCGGCCGGTGCGAGACCTGGGACTCCGTCCCCGCGTGCCAGGCGTTTCCTCGTACCGCTCGACAGGCGTTCTTTCTTGACAGCGGGCCGTCCGGGCGCTATGATCCGGCTTTTCCGAGGTAAGGCCCTGACAATGGACGTGAAGCCTTTCAAAGCGTTTCGGTTCAATGCGAGCGTCGTCGGCGACGTGGGCAGATGCATTGCGCCGCCGTATGACGTGATCGGCGACCGGGAGCGGGACGCCCTCTGCCGCAAGAGCCCGTACAACATCGTGCACATCACCAAGGGCAAGACCACCCCCTCCGACAACGACCAGGACAACCAATACACCCGTGCGGCGGAGTACCTCCAGACCTGGCTCCGGGCGGGTGCCCTCAAGGAGGACGACCAGGACGCCATCTACGGCTATGTCCAGGATTTCGAGCTCGGGGGCACGCCGTA
>Ga0194125_10010074_pt1 | contig 12974 bp, 13 predicted proteins | sample TA2KigC250mmetaG_FD_148626 | JGI IMG/M metagenome (GOLD analysis project Ga0194125, IMG submission 148626) | Freshwater microbial communities from Lake Tanganyika, Tanzania - TA2015034 Kigoma Deep Cast 250m | ecosystem: Environmental > Aquatic > Freshwater > Lake | place: Tanzania: Lake... | reverse complement strand
TCCCGGCGCTCGACCTTGACGCGCTGGTTGATCGTCAGGTAACATCAATCGTAGCAGCAATGCGCAAAGGGGGTCACGATGTGCCCGGGCCGGCCCGTTGATGAAGGCGGTGAGGATGCGCACCTTCCGGTAGCCGAACGTTCGACGTTGGTTGGGAGCCCGCTCGGACATCCTGAGCCCGAAGTAGGAGAGACCCAGCGCGACCGCGTCCGAGGCGTCGTGGATTGAGTCGGCGACGAGGGCTAGCGAGTTGGCAATCAGCCCGAAGATGAGTTCGGCCACGGCGAACCCGAGGTTCAGGACGATAGATACGATGAGGCTTCTGCCCTGACGTGCGTGGCCGTGGTCGTGATGGTGGCCGCTCATGCTGTGGGAGATGTTAGGAACATCCGCGCCGCCGCGCAAGTCGCGCAGAGTTGACGGTCGCGGCTTGCAGCATAGACTCTGGGAGTGAATCGGCCTTTGTGGCGGCAGCCGGAGTTCTGGACAACGGCCGGCGCCGTACTGGCACTGACCATCGGGCACTATGCGGCGCCAACCCACGATCCGTTCTGGCACGACCTGTTCCGCCGGCTCTACTATCTGCCGATAATCTTGGCCGGGTTCCGTTTCGGACTGGGAGGCGGGCTGGCGACGTCCACGGCCATATCGCTTCTCTTCCTGCCCCACGTCCTGATGATGAAACACATGCTTCCCCGCCAGGCGAGCGAGGCGGTGTTTGAGATTCCGCTCTACCTCGTCGTCGGCGTCGTGACCGGCGTTCTCTCCGACCGGCAGCGTAAGGTGAGCGAGTCTCTGCGTCACGCCGAGCGGCTCAAGTCTCTCGGCGAGATGGCCGCAGGAATGGCGCACGAGGTGAAGAACCCGCTTGCCGCGATCCGCAGTTCTGCCCAGATACTCACCGAGCGGCTTTCAGGCAAAGAGGCGGAGTTCGCTCGCATCGTCGTCAGCGAGGTCGACCGTCTCAACCGGGTGGTCAACGAGTTCCTGGATTACGCCCGCCCGGCACCGCTGAAGCGTGAGCCGGTTCTGCTCAGTGCGCTGCTCGATTCATGCCTGGAACTGCTGGCGCCAGTCATTGCTCAGGCCGGAATCAGGGTGAAACGGGCCTACCCGCAAGGCGAGCGGCAGGTCAACGCCGACTCGAACCAGTTACGCCAGGTTTTCCTGAACCTGGTTCTCAACGCGGTGCAGGCGATGCACGCCGGGGGCGAGGCAACGCTCGAATTGAGGCAGCAGGGCGGTTCTACGCTGGTCCTGGTGCGCGACACCGGGTCGGGGATTCCCTCCGACAAGCTGCGGCGGGTGTTCGAGCCGTTCTACAGCACCAAGCCGGGCGGAACCGGGCTGGGGCTGCCGATTGCCAATCGGATCGTGTCCGAGCACGGCGGCAGACTGGTGATTGAGAGCAGGCCGGGAGAAGGTACGACCGCGACCGTGACTCTGCCGGAGGAGTAGGATGCGTGATGAGGCCAACGCTGCACACTAGAACCTGCTCCTCACCCCAGCCCTCTCCTCTTGGAGGAGAGGGAGGAGCGGAGCGAGGGTGATGAGTCTATGAGACATCGGGTTCTGGTAGCGGATGACGACAAGAGCGTCGCCCAGGTCGTGAAGTTCCTCCTGGAGGAGGAGGGGCATGACGTGGTCGTCGTCGGGAGCCTATCAGAGGCAAGAGAGCAGTTCCGGCACCAGGGACAAGATCCGAATTGCCTGAGCGCAATTCGGTCATGTCCCTCGTTCGACCTTGTTGTCACCGACCTGAAACTCCCGGATGGGACCGGCCTCGACGTGCTCAGGCTGGTCAAAGAGGCAAGCCCGGACGTGCCGGTCGTCCTGATAACGGCGTTCGCGACGGTGAACACTGCGGTCGAAGCAATGAAGCTCGGGGCGTTCGACTACGTCCAGAAGCCTTTCGACAACGACCGTCTGAAGGGGCTGGTGGCCAATGCCCTGCGCCTGCGGGACCTTAAGATCGAGAATACCAGACTGCGGGACGAGGTCGTCGGCCGGCATGGTCTCAGTGCGATTGTCGGCGCGAGCCCGCAGATGGAGAAGGTACGCGAGATGGTGCGGCTGGCAGCGAAGAGCGATGCGGCGGTGATGGTCCTGGGCGAGACCGGAACAGGTAAAGAACTTGTCGCCCGCGCCATCCACTTTCTCGGGCAGCGGGCGGCGAAGCCATTCGTGGCCGTGAACTGCGGGGCGATTCCCGAGAACCTGGTAGAGAGCGAGCTCTTCGGCCACAAGAAGGGCTCGTTCACCGGCGCGACGAGCGACCGGGACGGCCGGTTCGCGCAGGCCGACGCCGGCACCATCTTCCTAGACGAGGTGACCGAGATGAAGCGCGACCTGCAGGTGAAGCTGCTGCGGGCAATCGAGGCGCGCGAGATCCAGCCCGTCGGCAGCACCGATACCCTGAAGGTGGACGTGCGCATCATCAGCGCGACCAACCGCGACCCGATGAAGTGCGTGCGCGAGGGCGAGTTCCGTGAAGACCTATACTACCGCCTGAATGTCTTCACCCTGCCGATTCCGCAGTTACGCGAGCACCGGCAGGACATACCTGAACTGGTCGCCTCCTATCTGGTTCAGCGCGGATATGGGCCGGAGGCCGTCAGCAAGGAAGCGCTGGAGCTGCTGGCCGAGCACGACTTCCCGGGCAACGTGCGGGAGCTCCAGAACGTGATTGAGTCCGGGCTCATTCTGAGCGGGGGAAAGCCCGTAGTCCCCGAAGATATCGCGGAGAGGCTAATGCCTCAAGCTTCAGGCCTCAAGCCTCAAGCTCCGAGCATACCGGATGACGGTCTGTCACTGGCTGACGTGGAACGCAGCCATCTTGAGGCAGCGTTGAAGAAGACCGGCGGCAACCAGTCGCAGGCCGCGCGTCTGCTCGGCATCTCCCGCGCCACGCTGATCTACCGCATGAAGAAGCACGGGCTCATGTAGCCCGCGCTGTCTGTCTGCAGACAGCAACTGTAGCATAACAGACAATCGCGCCGGAGCCCGGCGTTCCTGGCATTCACAACTCTCGTGGCAGCGTTGCTTGCAGGAGGTGCCGGGTTGGTACGCTTCGTGCAATCCCGCTGGCGATGTGTTCAAGCAACAGCCAGAACTGGGCAGTGACCCTGACGACTCTGGGTTTGTTTGCCGGCCTCGTGGTCGCATCCATTGTCCTGCTAGTGAAGTCGCTGAACTCGAAGGAGATCGAGAATGAAGAAGATTAGCCTGCTAGTTGCCGCGCTGGCCGCAATCACCCTGGCCAGTACAAGTTTGAAACTGGGCGGTGCCATTTACCCGCGCTATGCGCTTTCCGACAAGCAGAGCACGTTCGAGTTAATGGGGGCGGAAGCCACCATCCAAAGCCAGGTGACGAGCGAAACGCGGGACATCATGTACGCAGCACTGCAGGTCTACACCGGCGGCGTCATGAGCGGTTGGTTCAAGGGTATACACTTCGGCGAGGCCTATGCGATGTTCCCCCTGGGACTGTCTCTGCCGACAATCAAGGTCGGCCAGGCAGTTGTTCCGTTCGGCCTCCTTGAGACCTATGACATTCACACGCAGATTGTGCAGACAACTTATGCCAGGTCCCTGGGTCTGCGCCTCGATCCTGGACTTGGCCTGACGGGCGTGCTCGGGCGGACCGGCTACGCACTTTGGTTGTCCAATGGAAATGGACCGGACAGAATGGACAATGACAAAGGGAAGGTCGTAACTGCCCGAGTCGCGCCCCGATTCCTTCTCGGCAATGCCGACCTGACCTTCGGATTAAGCGGCCTGTGCGGCTCGCTGCCCTACTGGAGCATCGACTCGCTGGCAAACTTCCCCAAGGGCCCCCAGTCCTATGCTGTGAAATACCGGCTCGGACTAGACAACACCGCGGACTGGGGGCCCTTGACTTTGCGGCTGGAAGGCGTGGCCGGGAAGGACTCGGCGCTTTCAGGCGCAACCGTGTTTGGCTACTACGCCGAGGCAAGGTACGCGTTCGTCTCCTGGCTCGAAGCGCTGGCGAAGTACGACGGCTGGCACGCGAACGGGGGGCAGCTGAACAACCTCAGCACGGGTCTGAACTTCTACCCGCCCAACACCTCGGCGTTTGAAATCCAGACCACATACCAGATTGACTTGTCGAAGACGGCAGCAGGCAATGAGAACAACTGGAAGTTCATCACTCAGCTGGTCGTTCGCATATAGCGTCATCGGCCTGCTGCTGGCAGCGAGCGCGGCCTCGGCCTCGCTCTGCGTCTGGCGGCAGCCGGATGCGGATATTGCCGGGATATTCGGCTCCGGCAGCTACAAGACCGTCTTCACTGACATCTCCGACTCCCTGAATCTGAAGATCGAGAAGCGGTTGGGCTTTCCGCTGGATCCGGACGAGACCCAGTTCAAGTACTTCCCCGTGTTCCGGGGGACGAAGCGGATCGGGACCGTCATGACCCATGCCGGCAAAGGGCAGTTCGGCGCCATCGAGATCGTTACGGCAGTTGTGTCCGGCGACTCCGGTCCCGTCATCAAGGAAGTTCGCGTGCAGCGGGACCGGGAGAAGGCCAAGGCAGCGCTGCGGAGCAAGGAGTTTCTGGGACAGCTCAAGGGCATGTCGGTGAATGACGAATTCCTGATATCTAATGACGGATCAGGATTGAGGACGGCGGCCCCGGGTGCGGAGAAGGCTTCACAGGCGATCGCGACCGCGGCCCGTAAACTGCTCATCGTCTACGATGAGCTGGGCCGGCCCTGATGCGCAGAGCTGAGCATCCATAGCACCATGGCACAAAGGCACGGAGCATACCCGTCGAGGCGGACCTGGCTCGGTCTGAGTGAACGCCCGTGCCTTTGTGCCTGTGTTGCTGCAGGGGTGGTACCATGAACTTCACCCGGTTCGCGCTCAAGAACCTCTTCGCACACAGGACTCGCACGATACTGACGCTGGGCAGCATGACCGTTGCCGTGGCGGTTCTGTTCACCCTGGTGTCGTTCAACCGTGGGTACGAGAAGGCGCTCAAGACCCAGTTGCAGGGCATGGGCATCCACATGATGGTTGTACCGGTCGGGTGTCCGTACGAGGCTGCGTCGCTAATCCTGAAGGGCGGCAAGATTCCGAGCTACCTGCCGGCGGACGTGCTGGAGGAAGTCCAGGCAATCCCCGAGATCGATGTCGCCGCGCCCACCTTCATGAGTGCTATCGTCCGGCCGGATGAGGGCCGGACCGACATCTACGTCGGCATCGACTCCAGCACGCTGCGGCTGAAGAACTGGTGGAAGTTGAACGGCAGGTTCCTTGATAGGCCCAACGACGTGATACTCGGGCATGACGTGAAGCTGATTGAGCTGTCGAACATCGGCGACCAGGTCTACATGCCCGAGAAGGACGTGACGCTGGATGTGGTCGGCGAACTGGAGCCGACCGGCAACGAGGACGACGGATTCTTCTACGTGCCGCTGGCGACCGCGCAGGCGATGTTCGACCAGCCGGACAAGCTGACCGGCATCTCGATCCGGCTGAAGAACCCGGACGATGCGCCGGTCGTGACCTCGCGGCTGGGGAAGATAAAGGGTGCGGAAGTGATTACCATGGGCGAACTGCTGGGAACGATGATGACCCTGATGGGTTCGGCCAAGTCGCTGCTGCTTTCGATTGTAATGATCATCATCATCATCTCGGCGCTGGGAGTGCTGAACACGGTGCTGATGTCGGTGTTCGAGCGGACAAAGGAAATCGGTGTGATGCGCGCGACCGGTGCTTCTCAAGCTCACATCTTCGGACTGGTGTGGCTTGAGACCCTGATGCTGTCGCTCCTGGGCGGAGCCGGCGGGCTCGGCCTGGCCCTGGTTGGAGCCCGGCTGCTCGAGAGTGTGGTGAAGAAGTTCCTGCCACTCGCGCCCAAAGGCAGCGTGATTGCGCTGGAGCCGGCCAGCTTCCTGCTGATTATGGCGTTCGTGCTTGGCATCGCGGTCGTGGCCGGTTTCTACCCTGCGGTACGGGCCGCCCGGGCCAAACCAATCGAGGCACTAAGAAGTGAATAGAGGACTAGTGGTCAAGTGGTCTAGTGGTCGAGTACAGGGAACATCGGCTCCGGGCCGGCTCCTCACTGGATCACTGGAACACGGGACCACTGGAGCACTATTCTCGGAAGTGGTCAAGTGGTCTAGTGGTCGAGTACAGGGAACATCGGCTCCGGGCCGGCTCCTCACTGGATCACTGGAACACGGGACCACTGGAGCACTATTCTCGGAAGTGGTCAAGTGGTCTAGTGGTCGAGTGCAGGGAACATCGGCTCCGGGCCGTCTCCTCACTGGAGCACTGGAACACTGGAGCACTGGAGCACTATTCTCATGATCTGGTTCAAGCTGGCATTCAAGAACCTGATTCGGCGCAAGACGCGCTCGACCCTGACCGTGCTCGGTGTTGCCATTGCCATTGCGGTTCTCTACTCCCTGTTCCAGTTTCAGCAGGGCTACCAGTTGCGGCTGAAAGGCGAACTGGGAGCGTTGGGCGCACACGTGATGGTTGTGCCCAAGGGCTGCCCCTACGAAGCCGCGACGATTGCGCTCCACGGCGGCAAGTGGCCGCGCTACATGGACGAGAGTCTGCTCGACAAGGTGAAGGCAGACCCGGGCGTGCTTGAAGCCGCCGGAGTAATCATGGACGCGGTTTTCGCCCCGGACAACAAGAACGTCATCCTGCTCGGGATCGACGAAGACTACATGAAGCTCAGGCCGGCGTGGCACATCAACGGTCACTGGTTTGACTCGGATTCGAGCGTGATCCTGGGCTCGACCTCGGCCCAGGAAGCCGGGGTCAAGGTCGGGGACATCTGGACCGTACCGGAGAAGAACTTCCGGCTGCACGTGGTTGGCGTGCTCAACCGCACGAACACGCAGGACGACGGGTTCGTGTTCGTGCCGCGCAAGACACTGCAGAAGATCTCCGGGCTCGAGGGCAAACTCGTCCTGATTCTCATCAAGGCGAAGCAGGTGGACAGGACTGACGCGTTGGTCGCCTCGCTCAAGGCCAGCGAGGTGGACATGAACGTCTTCCCGCTGTCCGAGCTGCTCAGCACCATCACCTCCTTGATGGCGAGCACCAAGGTTTTCGTTTCCACCATCATCCTGATTGCAGTCATCCTGGGCGGGGTCGGCGTTCTCAACACGGTGCTGATGGCCGTATTCGAGCGGACCAGGGAGATTGGCATGATGAAGGCGATGGGCGGGTCACGCGGGGACGTATTCAAGCTCGTCTGGGCCGAGACCATTCTGACTACCGGGCTGGGCGGCGTGGCCGGCGTGGTGATCGCGATCTTCTCTTCGCGCCTGGTCGAGGCGCTCATCCGCGGAATGATCCCGTACGCGCCCAAGGGTTCGCTCATCGGGCTCTCCTTGCCGACGATGGCCATGTGCGTGGTCCTGTCGCTCGTGCTCGGGCTGTTCGCGGGTTTCTATCCCGCGTTCCGGGCCGCCAGCGTGAAGCCGGTCGAGGCGATAAAGGCAGAATAGCCGTGAGGGATCGAGGGATCGAGGGAGCAGGGGAGCGAGTGTCCGACTCGAATACTGCAGTCGAGGCGCGGGGTCTGACGCGAGTCTACAGGCGTGGGGCAGAGAGCATCAGGGCACTGAAAGGAATCGACCTCGCCATCGGACGCGGCGAGTTCGTCGGGGTCGTCGGGCATTCGGGAGCAGGGAAGACCACGCTTCTGAATCTCTTCGGGCTGATGGACCGGCCGACCGAGGGCAGGCTCGAAGTGCTGGGCACCGACGTCACCCGCCGTGGCGTCCGCTTCGACGCTCTTCGGCGCGCGAACATCGGGTTCGTGTTCCAGGAGTTCTACCTGATGCCGACACTGACCGCGCTCGAAAACGTGCTGCTGCCCACGATGTGGGGCAAGGGAAACGCCGAGCGCCGAGCGGCGAACGCCGAACTTCCCAAGGGAATCCGTGACCGGGCCGAGGAACTTCTCAACTTCGTCGGGCTCGGCCATCGTATGACGCACAAGCCCTCCGAGCTATCCGGCGGCGAGATGCAGCGCGTGGCCGTTGCCCGCGCCCTCATCAACTCGCCGCGCCTGCTGCTCGCCGACGAACCTACCGGCAACCTTGACACTACAACCCGCGATGGCATCTTCAACCTCCTTCTGGGCCTGAACCGGGATTCCGGACTGACGGTTGTTGTGGCAACACACGACCTGAGCCTGGAGTCCCGGTTCACGCGGGTTGTTCGACTGGAAGATGGAGTGATCAAGTGATCCAGCGGTCAAGTGATCGAGTGGCGGAAGGCGGCAGCAGTGGCTCCGGCACTGGGTCACTGGACCACTCAAACACTGGGCCACTTCTTGTTGCCAGCGACCTCTGGCGCAGCTACCATCGGGGCAGCGAGACGATTCACGCGCTGGCCGGGCTGAACCTTGCCCTGGCGCCGGGCGAGATCGTGTCCGTCGTCGGTCGAAGCGGATCGGGCAAGACCACCCTGCTGAACCAGATCGGCTGCCTTGACCGGCCGTCACGCGGCAGCCTGCAGATTGCGGGCACCGAGGTCACCGGCCTCAGAGAGCAGGAACTGGTCCGGTTCCGGCGCGACCACATCGGGTTCATATTCCAGCTCTTCTACCTGATACCGACGTTGACGGTCGAAGAGAACATACGGCTGCCGCTCATCTTCGCCCGGAAGCGTGATGAGCAGCGGGTGAGCGAGCTGATTGAGCGGGTAGGGTTGAGCAAGTCGCGTCGGGCTCTGCCCAGGCAGCTCGACGGCGGCGACATGCAGCGAGTGGCAATTGCACGGGCATTGGTCAATCGGCCGCGGATTCTGCTTGCCGACGAGCCGACGGGCCGACTGGAGAAGAAGTCGCGCGGCGCCGTACTCGGGACATTCAGGGAACTGGCGCAGGACGGGCTGGGCATCATCATGGCCACTCACGACCCGGAACTGGCGTCAGAGGCAGACAAGAAGATTGAGATTTCCGACGGTCGGATTGTGAATCAGGAAACCTACCACCAAGACACCAAGACACCAAAGGAATAGTCGTGGAAAACGGGGACCGTACCGGATTGCGGTCGCGATCTCGCGGCCGGGGACAATCCCCGCTTTCCACTGGAACAGGAGAACAGATGAAGAAGTACATCGCTCTGGGATTGACCATGCTTGTCGCCGCCGCGGCCGTTGTCGGCTGTGGCGGGGGCAAGGCGGGAACCGCAAAGTCCAAGGCCTTCGGCAAAGCCATCCCGGTGGATATGACCGTGACCTCGGCCAAGGCCATCCTCGACAGCCCGCATGCGTGGGAAGGCAAGGACGTGCTCGTGGCCGGCAAGATAACGAGCGAGTGTCCCTCCGGCTGCTGGTTCTGGGTCAAGGACGAGACCGGCGAGATATACGTGGACATTCACCCGACCAACCTCTCCATCCCGCAGCGCGTCGGAAAGACGGTGCGCGCGATGGGCAAGGTCATACTTGAATCGGGCCAGCCTTCTGTGGTAGGATACGGGCTCGAACTGAAGTAGAAAGGAACTCATGAAACTGATGCTTGCGATTGCAGTGGCAGTGACGATGGCAGCCGGGCCGGCACTTGCCCAGTGCGGCGGATGCTCGGGCGCGGCGGGTTGCGGCGCCAGCCAGAAGGTAAGTCTGAAGCTCGCGGCCGTGAACGGTGACACTTTCGACGTCGGCAGACTGGTCGGCAAGCATCCCCTGGTGCTGCTCGTTGCCGGCACGGGCAATGCTTCGAAGGCAGCGGCGGCGGTCGTCCAGAAGGCGTTCGCGAAGCCCGGCCAGACGACGAAGTACTTCGGCGTCATCAACACCGGGATGAAGTCGGCGAAGACCGCGGCCCGGGGTTGGAAGCTCGACTACACCGTGCTGTCCGACCCGGACAAGAAGGCGACGGCCTGGCTGAATGTCGACACGATCCCGTCGGTCGTGTTCGTCAACATGGCGGGCAAGGTCATCAGGACCGAGACCAGGGTCACCGAAGCGAACGTGGCTGATGGAGTGATGGCATTGGCACAGAGCGCAGAGAAGCTGGTTGACCCGGTCTGCGGCATGACCGTGACCGAAGAGACCGCGGCCGCAACCCACGACTATCAGGGCAAGACCTACTACTTCTGCAACAAGGCCTGCAAAGAGAGCTTCGCCAAAGACCCGCAGAAGTACCTGGCTCAGTAGCAGCTCCGGAGCGGAACCGATTCCGCCGAGGAAAAGGGGCGTGTCCGAGCCGCGCGCATCCCGTTTCGATGCCGAGAAGTAGACGCCGCGAAGGGTGCGGATGAGGGTTCGGCGGGTTTGCTTGACTGACAGGGCGAGGGGGGTAGGCTTGAAGCTGCGTTGGGAGCTCTGAGCCGCAGTCTTGCCTCTGTGCGGCCTGGGTACGACAACGCATGGGCGCTTGGGCCCATGGAAGCAGCAGTCTCCGTGAGCGCGGAGGCGCTGTGAGTCTGGTAGCCGGCGCGGGGACCATGGGCTGGTTCCTTCCGGGCGCCGGGTGCGCAGCGAGGCAGTCTGCGACGGCAGGGTGACGGCAGGAGGCGCGACCGCCACCTCTGGAGAGCATCCGCGCCTCGGGTTCACTTTCTGTGGGCGGGAAGTGAGCTCTGGTAGAAGACACCGCACGGTCCGCTAGGCGAGAGGCCGCGTGACCGGCATGCGCGGCAGTGAGGAGCGTCCGGTATGGAAAATGGTGTTCAAGAGCTGGCAGCAGTCGTCCTCGAGCCAGCACAGACTCGGTTCGCGCCGTCGGTAGGTCAGGCGCTGGGCGCGACCGCAATCTCAGATGCAGAACTGAATTCTACCCCGACAGCCGTAGTGCGCCTCTGGGCGGGCACCCGGCCTGGAGTGATGGCCCAGAAGCGGCCGCCGCAGAGGGCGCCAGCGGTCAACGTCATGGCGCTCGAGAGCCGCGTGGCCGACTCTACCTATGAATGAGCAGTGGTCCCAGAATAGATGGGATCCGGCAGGTCCAGGCAATTGGTAGTCTGACGCGGGCGACTCTGTCGCAGCTCAGGCCGGCGAAGACGGGGATAGACCCGTCTTCGCCGATACATCCCCGGTTCGCCCGTCAGGGCCGCATCTGGCCGACGAATCCAGCCTCGGTCCTACAGGCCATTGACACACCGCAGGCCTGGACTAGAATGGGTCGAGTGGAAAGTGCGACCTGAAAGTGAGGAACCATGCGTAGTAGTGCATTGATCGGGGTACCGCTGGTCGTCTTCGGGCTGGCCTGCAACGCCCTCATTCCCAAGCCGGATGTCGGACACAAGGCGCCGAACTTCCGCCTGCCGGACACCGCCTGGGTGGAACACTCCCTCAGCGAGTTTCGCGGCAAGGTCGTGCTGCTCAACTTCTGGCAAAGCGGCTGATCGGGCAGCGGCGCGGAGTTACCGCGCCTCTCGGTCCTGCAGAACATCTACGCCGCGCGCGGATTCGAGGCAATCGCCATCAACATCGAGGAGAGTATGGAGGACGTCGTCAAAGTGGTGGCACGGCAAGCCTCGAACCTCCACCTGCGCGACGACGGCTACTGGTGGTCTGTCTACAGGCACAACAGCGTGAGCCCCACGAACTACGTAGTCGACACTGCCGGCGTCGTCACGTACTGGTCAGAAGGGTTCGACGAGATGGCAATCCGTGGTGCAATCGAGGCCTTGCTTCCGGCTCCTGGACCGGCTGCAGCCGCGCCGACAGGCCGGTTTCGCAACTAGCGCGACAGCACCGGTGTCCGTGCGGCCCGTGCGTCCCCTGTGAGCGTGCCCAGCAGTTCGTAGGACAACCGGTCTGGCGGGCGAGACTGGTCGGGGAACTGGCTGGCAGGCGAATCCGGACGCAGACCGGAACGCAACCTCGACTGCTATCTCGGCAACTGCTCGAACCGCCAGCGTCCGGACGCAGCGGAGAAGAAACCTCGGAGCTAACCGGCGGACTGCATTCCCTGTTCCTCAGCACACAAGTTCAGGAACTCCCGGTCACACTCCTCTCCGGACGGATGGCGAAGCACTCCCCGAGACAGTCTCTGCGACGACTTCCCTTACTGCTGTCTGCTGTGTTCTGTATGCTGTCCGAGGGGTAGTCCCCCGGGTGCGGGCGTCACTTCGGGGGCCTCAAGCCTAACGCCTCAGGCACTCAGCACATAGGCCCGAAAACCGCTTGCCGCCGCATTCTACGACCTCGTAGAATTGTCACCCATCCGCCGGCAAATCCCGGCACTTTTGACTTCGTTTGCTCCCTCGCCTGCGTCCCGTCACTCGACACCGCAGCCGCACGCCGAGGACTCTCGGTTGTCTGCGGTTCGCGCTTCTGCATTCAGGTCTCCGGACTCTGGACTCCGGACTCCGGACTATCCGTGCCCGCCACTGCCGTGCCTTGGTGTGCTGGAGGTAGAAAAGCGGTTCGTGAATCCGCGGTCCCGCGATTCCGGCTGGAATCTGACTATCGGTATCTTCGTGCCTCGTTTGCGGAAGCCTGCCAGCGGCCTCGCGCCGAACCCGCCATTGCGTCTCGCGAGGCATGCGGCGAAGCACCGGTCGAAGCATCGGCGAAAGCACCGCGGGCTGGATAGTGCGACGCGCCCGCGGTCGCGTCGGTAGCTGAATCCTGAGCTGCATCGCAACCTGCATTAGAAGTCGCTTGCGAAGCTGCATCGCGCGCGGCATGAGACGTTGCACCAGTCGACGCACCAGCAGCTTCACGTCGCGTTCCATGAGTCGATTCACGAGTCGATGCTCAGTTGGTTGCATGTTTCGCGGCGTGCCCAGCTGCATCGGCCGAAGCAGCCCCCCAGGCGGCCCGTGGGCCGTCCACTCCCCGGCAGAATTGTGGTCCGCGTCTGTTCTCGCACTATATGTAGTGTCAGGCCGAACCTGTCCCGAGGATGTCCCTGTCTTAGTTGAAAATCAGTAGCGGTTCCCCTGCCCGGATGGTAGCATCTGGGTTGTTTGAATGTTATGAAAGGAGAACCGCTGTGAGAAAGTACCGGAGATGGTCGTCGGCTGCA
>Ga0194125_10010070_pt1 | contig 12980 bp, 10 predicted proteins | sample TA2KigC250mmetaG_FD_148626 | JGI IMG/M metagenome (GOLD analysis project Ga0194125, IMG submission 148626) | Freshwater microbial communities from Lake Tanganyika, Tanzania - TA2015034 Kigoma Deep Cast 250m | ecosystem: Environmental > Aquatic > Freshwater > Lake | place: Tanzania: Lake... | reverse complement strand
GAAAGTTATCGATAGGTTGCGTCATGCTTAAAGCCTATTTAAGGCAGATAGCCGATACCAGCACACGAGGGGATGCAAGAGAAGAAAGCTATTACCCAGTCTTGAAATCTCTTCTTGATGAGTATTGCAGTTCATTCGGAAAGAAAAAAGTGCATATAACAATTCTTCCCAAAAAGACAGAAGCAGGAAACCCGGATTTTAGAGTATGGGATGGTAAACAACATATCACAGGATATATCGAGGCTAAAGATCCTGCCATCGAAAATCTTGACAGAATAGAGGAGACAGGGCAGCTAAAGAGATACCTGCATACCTTCCCGAACGTGATTCTTACAAATTTCTTTGAGTTCAGGCTTTACCGTAACGGCGTCAGGACGGATAAGGTTCTTATCGGAAGGCCATACGTAGTACATAAACTGAAAACTACTCCACCTGTCGAGAAGGAACCTGAATTCCTGCAACTGCTGGAAAAGTTCTTTTCCTTTTCATTGCCGAAAGTATACGACGCAAAGAACCTTGCTATTGAACTTGCCAAACGGACACGTTTTTTAAAAGACGAGGTAATAGCACAGGAATTGAGGGAAGAAGAAATACCCCCCTTAAATTCTCCCCTTGCCAAGGGGGGACAGAGGGGGGTCATCAGGGGATTTTACAAGGCTTTTAAGGATTATCTTATCAGCAGCCTTACAGAAGATGAATTCTCAGACCTTTACGCACAGACGATCACCTACGGCCTTTTTGCAGCCAGGACTCGTTCAGAAAATGGCTTCAATAGAAAACTCGCCTATTACAACATACCTGAAACAATAGGCATACTGAGAGATGTCTTTCAGTTTGTTTCCTTGGGTTCGCTCCCGCAACAAATGGAATGGATTATTGACGATATTTCAGAAATCCTTGCCGTCACGGACGTGAGCAAGATACTTCATCAATTCTTCCATGGGGGCAAGGGAAAAGACCCTATTGTTCATTTCTACGAAACCTTCCTTACCGACTATGACCCAAGGACAAGGGAGATGAGGGGTGTATACTATACCCCTGAACCTGTGGTGTCCTACATAGTCCGTTCATTGCACAGCATCCTTAAAGAACAGTTTAAGAGACCTGACGGGTTTGCAGATAAGACTGTGACAGTGTTAGACCCTGCCGCAGGGACACTTACCTTTTTGGCAGAGGCGGCTAAGATTGCTGTTGATGAGTTTGTGTCGAAATACGGAGAGGGCGGGAAGGAGAATTTCATAAAGGAGCACATCCTGAAAAACTTCTATGCCTTCGAATTGATGATGGCACCATATGCTGTCGGGCATCTGAAGATGTCTTTCCTTCTGGAAGAATTAGGCTACAGGTTGCAGAGTGATGACAGAGTGAAGCTTTACCTTACCAATACTCTTGAAATGGAAGAACTTGCACAGACAGAACTACCCGGAATGGCCTCCCTGTCTGAAGAAAGCCATTTGGCAGGAAAGGTTAAGAAAGAACAGCCTATATTGGTGATTTTGGGTAATCCGCCATATTCGGTAAGCTCTATCAATAAGTCAGATTTTATTGAAAAGGAAATGAATGTCTACAAAGAAGATGTCAGAGATGAAAAGAATATTCAACCTTTATCAGATGACTACATAAAGTTTATCAGGTTCGCACATTGGAAGATTGACCAAGACGGCAAAGGTATTATCGGAATGATAACAAATAATTCTTACCTATCCGGGTTAATCCATAGAGGAATGAGAAAGAGGTTGCTTGACAGTTTTAATGAGATATATGTTTTGAATCTTCATGGGAGTAGCCGTATCGGTGAAAAGTGTCCTGATGGAAGCAAAGATGAAAATGTCTTTGATATTCAGCAGGGTGTTTCAATTGCACTGTTTATAAAGGACAAGAAGCAAAAAGGTATGGGCAAGGTTTTTTATCAGGATGTTTACGGTTTAAGAGAAAAGAAGTATGAATATCTGAATAAACACTATGTTGTTTCAATAAAATGGAAGAAACTGCAGCCATCAGAGCCTTATTACTTCTTTATCGAAAAAGATTTTTCAGAGCAGTCTAAATACAACACCTTTTTGTCGATACAAGACATCTTCGGTCAATCTTCAAGTGGCGTTACAACGCATCGAGACCATTTTGTAGTCGGGTTCACAAAAGAAGAAATCAAACAACGGATGAGGACATTTACCAGCGATCTGCCGGATGAATTAGTACGGCAAACATTTGACTTAGGCGATACTCATGATTTCAACCTTAAGGATGCAAGAGAAAAATTAAAGAAGACTGACTGGAAAGAATCAATTCTACAATACTTATATCGCCCTTTTGATAGCAGATATGTTTGTTACAGACCAGAGTTGATTGACAGAGATCGGCACGATATAATGCAGCATTTTGTCAAAGAAAATTTAGGCCTAGTAGTAATGAGACAATATCTATATGAACCTGTAAAAACATATAACTATATATTTTGTGTTGATAAACTTTCAGACAGAAGACTTTTTATTAGCAATAGAGGGGCTGGATTTATTTTTCCTCTCCATCTTTACCAGAAAAAGGATAATCCTAAAAAATCTTCTCTCACCAACATCATGCTTCTCTTTGAACCTGAAGCAGATTATGGAGTGAAAAAACCTAACTTATCTGCTGAAGTTGTTGATAGAGTAACAAAGACATTTAAAAAGACTCCCTTAGCCGAAGATATTTTCTATTACATTTATGCTGTCCTTTATTCCGAGACATACAGGACAAAGTATGCAGAGTTCCTGAAGATAGATTTTCCGAGGGTGCCGTTTACAAGAGACTACAGACTGTTTAACAAAATGGCTGAATACGGGAACAGGCTTGTTGATCTACACTTGCTTAAATCCGCTGAGCTTGATTCACCGATGGCAAGATTCCAGGGGAAAGGTGATAACAGGGTAGAGAAGGTGAGGCTGTCATTGCGAGGCAAAGCCGAAGCAATCTCAAAAGACGAGATTCTTCGCTCCGCTCAGAATGACACCTTAAATGTCTATATCAACAATACCCAATATTTTGAGGGTATTCCGCTGGCTGTATGGACTTATCAAATCGGTGGTTATCAGGTATGCGATAAGTGGCTGAAGGACAGAAAGGAACGGATACTGTCCTTTGACGAGATACAGACTTATTGCAGGATTGTCACTGCAATACGGAAGACTATTGAGATACAGAAAGACATCGACAGCTTTTATAAAGAAATAGAAAATACAGCGTAATTTGTCGATGGCAAATTGCACTTGAATGTTGTTTCAACTCAAATTAAATAGGGCGGCTTGTAGCTAAGATGATAGGAGAGGAGGTCAGGTATAATGCTCACACAAGCTGAAGCAGATGCTTTATTTGCGATGCCTAAGAAACCTAAATCCACCGATCCTCTAACTTGTGTGAAAGTGGTTCAGAATACCGGTTAAGATAGTTCTTGATAAAGACACAGATAAAGAGCATGTTCTTCGCATCGGCATGTCCGTTGTACCGACGGTTCTAATTGAATAACTAATTGAATAACTTATTGTTTTCAAATGGTTAAAGATGTATAATTAATCCAAAGTTACGCAAATGAAAACATTTCTAAAATATTTCCTATATTAACCATGAGTCTTTTAAACGAATATATTAGTAGAAAGCTAAGCGGTGTTGAACTTGAAGCTGAGTTGCTGAGGCTGATCGCTGAATATAATAAGCTACGAGGTACATATTTATTCGTTTTTTCGGCTGCCATTGGTAAGCCAATCCCTTCAGTACCTATTGAACAAGCAGATTTTTATGTGTTTCATGATTTGTTATCAAACAAGAAAGACCTTCATAAAAAAGTAGATGTATATTTAGAAACACCTGGTGGAAGCGGCGAAACTGCTGAAGAAATAGTCAGATTCCTTCACAATAATTTTGAAACGGTTTCTTTTGTAGTCTCAGGAGAAGCTAAAAGCGCCGGTACTATTATTGTCCTGTCTGGTGATGAAATATTAATGACAGAAACAGGAAGCTTAGGGCCAATCGATGCTCAGGTCAAAATAGGCCGCTCTATTATTTCAGCCTATGATTATATTGAATGGGTTAACGAAAAAAGAAGCGAAGCAGAGAATAAAGGTGAATTGAATCCATTTGATGCCACAATGGTAGCACAGATTACCCCGGGAGAATTAAGTGGTGTATTGCATGCTTTAAAATATGCAGAGGATCTTGTTGTGGAATGGCTTGTGAAATATAAATTTAAGCAATGGCATGTAACGGAAACACGGCAGTTACCTGTAACAGAAGAAATGAAGAAAAGACGTGCTTTAGAAATTGCTGGTGAATTAACAAATCATTCAAAGTGGAGATTGCATGGTAGATCGATAAAAAGAAGTGATTTAGAAGATATAGGCTTAATGATTAAGAAAGTTGAAGACAATCCAAAGCTCAGTGAGCTTGTGTATCGAATTCAGACCGTTTGCAGGTTGCTTTTTGATACTACTGCTACTTTTAAAATATTTGCTACAAAGGATACAAAAATATTTAGACGGGCTGTACCTGCCGGTATTCCTATAAAACTTCCTGCACCTTCTAAGCCTGATGTTGCAGAGATTGAACAAAAATGTCCTCAATGTGGAACTGTTCATAAATTATATGCAAAATTTTCACCTAATCCAAAAATCGATCAGGATTTAAAAAATAAAGGGTTCAAACCGTTTCCTAAAGATAGTAAAATAATATGTAGGTGTGGGTTTGAGATCGAGCTTTCTGGTATTAGGAACCAAATAGAAGTAAATTTAGGACGGAAAATAATCATTTAATTATTGAGGGGGATTGTATGATATCACGAAAGTCCAGAAAAATAGAAAAAGAAGAGAAGGCTTTAATAACCTTTTTAAAACGTACCAAAGAAGGTAAATATGCCAAAGTAGACAAAAGTTCACTCTTATATCCAAGGGTGAAAGAGCAACGAGAGCCTTCCTATAGTGATGAGGAGTATTTTTATAGTCTCAGATAGGATTTTAAGTATATAACTCAAGAACTCATTAACTCATAAGCTTAAAAATAAGGAGGTCTAATGGGATGAAAAGAATCAATCATAAGTCCTCCGCAGTCCTCGTTGTAATTTCAATCCTTGTAGCTTCTCTGATGGTTTTTTCTTTGGGATGTGCAAAGAAAGAGGAAAAGTATGCTTAGTTTACCCAAAGAAATAGGCAATCTATTAGGACTGAAATTTTTTAGTAATCAACCACATTCTTGCCAGATATTTAGTTATTACACCTACGATTTGAGAGAAGTTCTTAATCGGCTTTATAAACATAAGGGATCTATATACTCTTTTGATAGTGTGCTTCCGCTTACCACATACCCACCAGAATTAGTGGAACACCGAGCTGAATTGGACTCAAAAAAAACGAAGGAGGATAAAACAAAAATTCTAAATAATTTAAATTTGACTTTTCTGTTCACTTAATACAGGATGTTCACCAAATGGTGAACAAAAAAGTAAAGCATATAATATTCGAGGCAAGAGGGGTAAAATGAATAAATGGCTCGTTGCCCTGACAGTAATGCTTCCCACCCTCATAGAGATAGTGGATATGTCCATTGTGAATGTTTCACTTGGCAATATAAGGGGAAGCATTTCAGCAGGTATTGATGAGTCCACATGGGTTATAACCTCCTACCTTGTAGCAAATGCCATAATAATTCCTATCTCTGGATGGCTGAGCAGGTTTTTCGGAAGGAAGAGATACCTGCTATTCTCAATCGCATTATTTACATTCAGCTCTTTCATGTGTGGTTCTGCCTGGAGTCTAAGCAGTCTTATCTTTTTCAGGATTATTCAGGGTATAGCAGGTGGCGCCTTGCAGCCAATTTCCCAAGCCATCCTCTTTGAGACATTTCCGTCAGAGCAACGCGGCATGGCTATGGCCATATTCGGGATAGGAATCATGTTCGGACCTATAATTGGTCCTCTCATGGGAGGATGGATAACTGATAACTGGTCATGGCCATGGATATTCTATATCAATGTGCCGATAGGCATACTCTCTATAATCATGGTACTTTTTTTTATCGTAGATCCTGCATATATGAAGCAGATGAAGATGAAAATAGATTATATGGGTATTTTACTTCTTGTCGCAGGCATAGGATGTTTGCAGGTTATACTTGATCTGGGTCAAAGGAGGGATTGGTTTACGTCTGATTTAATCTCGTGGCTTGCTGTCATTTCTTTTACCTCTCTTGTAATATTTATCGTAGTTGAATTATTTTTTGCAGAACATCCTGTTGTAAATCTGAGGCTTTTTAAAAACATTTCATTCAGCACAGGAAATATAGTAATGTTTTTTGTCTTTTTCAATCTCTTTGGAAGTATTGTATTGCTGCCTATCTATCTCCAGACCCTCATGGGATATACTGCATTCCTTGCAGGACTTGTTCTCGGTCCGGGAGGCATAGCTACCATGGTTGCAATGCCTGTAGCAGGAAGGTTAGTTACAAAAATAAATTCAAAGGGTATCCTTGCCTTTGGAATAATCATATGTGCTTATTCAACACATCTTATGTCGAGATTTAACCTCGGTGCAGATTTTTACTCGATTGCATTACCGAGGTTTGTTCTTGGAATAGGTATGGGATTTACTGTGATTCCTTTGATGACCCTTGCGTTTTCGACCATAAAAAAAGAAGAGATGGGCAATGCAACCGCAATATTCAATCTCCTGAGGAATCTTGGTGGTAGTTTTGGTGTTGCATTCGTTACTACAATGATTGCAAGGCGTTCACAGTTTCACCATGTGCATTTAGTTGAACATCTCACACCATTTGATACGAGTTACCAAATAACTGCTTCACATGCATCACAGTTTTTACAACAGAGGGGATTGGATATTTCTGCTTCACAGCAAGGAGGTTTGAATGTCATCTATGGGCAGGCACTTAAACAGGCATCAATGCTGTCTTTTAATGATGCATTTCATCTCCTCAGTATACTTATGATATGTACCCTCCCTCTTCTGCTTTTTATGAGGAGAGAGAAACAGGGACCTGCCCCATATCATTAAGAAATAAGCAGGGTATAGTATTTGCTCCGAAAATGTCATTCTGGCTTGTCCAGAATCCTTCTGAAGAAAGATTCCCGACAAGCGGGAATGACAGTTGTTTAAAATGTGTAAATTAGGTCAGTTAATATTTCTGGCTAAAATTTTACCTTAAGGAGTGAAGCTGAATACAGTGCATTGTCTCCTCTCTTCTGTACAACAGTCGTTGGCACAGAAACCTTTACCTTGCCCTTTTCTATACCAATAACACCCCTTGTCTCCATAACTCCAAAAATGAGGCCGCCAATGGTACCGATAGCTATACCGGCACCGAGTTTTTCACCAATCTCTTTATCATCCATAATATAAAATGCGCCTCCGAGCACCGCACCAATGATTGCACCATAAATAGCGTCACGGAACACGATCTCTCCGGAAGTATCAGCAGCAAAAGCAGCACCCTGAAATGCAAGAAGGAATAAAACTACCAAAACAATAATCCTTTTTACCATAAAAACCTCCTTTATACAATTTAGATTATTACTAATAAGACCATAAGTAAGGTCACATTCCTGACACTGTTCTGTCATGCTGGCTTGTCCAGCATCTTTCTTCAAGAAGGATTCCAGACAAGCTGGAATGACAGTCAATGTGGTCTTACTTACGAACTCCTTAGTAACTCTTGGTGTATCATTTTATAAGGTCGGAATCCCTTAGTCAAGGTTAGATTTACATCGTTATTTTTTTCCTGTCCTTAGATTCCTTGAGAAAATGAAGGTGATGATGTATTCTAATACATATAGGAGGTGTATATGAATACAGCAAGATTGAACATAACCTTGCCCGAGGATGTTGTGAAAATACTCTCTGGGGTCAAGAACAAGTCTGCTTACATAGCCGAAGCAATAAAACAAAAGAAGATGCTGGAAGAAAAAGAAAAGCTGAGAAAAAAAATAGAGGCTGCATACAGGCAAGCAGCACAGGAAGACTATGAGACATATAAAGAATGGGAAGATACCCTCAAGGACGGATTAGAAGATGACACGTGGTGATATATATCTTGTTGACTTTGAACCTTCTGTAGGTTCAGAGATAAGGAAAAAAAGACCGGCGTTGATCATTTCCTGCAACGAGGCAAACAAACATTTAAGAACTGTAATGGTAATCCCTTTTTCATCAAAGGTTGACAAGGTTTATCCATTCGAGGTCTTTGTAAGAAAGGAAGAAAGCGGACTTGATATTGACTCAAAACTAAAAGTAACACAGATGCGATCTGTTGATAAATCACGCCTGAAGAAATATATCGGAATCCTTCACAACGAAATTCTTAAGGAAATCGAAAAAGCCATAAAGCTGCATCTTGCTATGGAATAATCACCGTGAAGCAAGCATGTTATTGAGGAATCAATTTTCAACGAACTTCACATTTACAGAAATATTCTTGACAACACATAGTCTATTTGCAAATACTATAGCCAATCAAATAGTACCTTAAACTTATTTACTCAAGAGGGGAGTAAAATGTGTTGGGGCAAGAAATACTTTTCCTTTTTACTTCTTATAGTACTCTTTTTCATTCCAGACGTATCCTTTGCTTCAAATGGAAAAGCAATAGATGACAGAGTCAAGGCACAGATAGGCCGCCTTTCCATACCTTTCATAGAAAATGTAGGGCAAGTGGAAAATAATGATGTTTCTTTTTATGCCAAAACCTTTGGAGGCACAGTCTTTATAACAAAGAAAGGTGATATTGTTTATTCCTTGCCTGAAAGTAACAAAACAAAAAATATTTCTCAAGGTATCATAAAAAACAACACGGAGTCTGTCATTGCAATGAACAAAACCCAAAAGCAATCTAACATCAAAAGTGTCATTCCGAGCGAAGCGAGGAATCTCAAAGCGATTACTTCGTCTTCGGCCCGTAATGAAGATAAAACTACACCTCTAAGAGTTATCGCCCTTAAAGAAGAACTCATTGGTGGGAGTGTCACTGAAGTAAAAGGAGAAGGGAAATCAGTAACAAAGGTTAATTATTTCAAGGGGAATGATCCTTCAAAGTGGAGAAACAACATTCCTACACATAACCTTGTAAGTCTTGGAGAAGTGTTCAGCGGAATAGCACTAAAGCTTAAGGCTTATGGAAACAATGTTGAGAAGCTCTTTTATATTAAGCCGTATGCAAATTTCGAGGACATTAAACTGAAGCTTGAGGGGGCTAAAGGAATACGGATAAACGAAAAAGGAGAGCTTGAGGTAAAGACAGAACTTGGAACTGTTAAATTCACAAAACCAATTGCCTATCAGGAGATTGATGGCAAAAGAGTTGAGGTAGTAGTATCTTATTTAATTCCGCAATCCGAAATCAGCAATACACAATTTGAGTATGGCTTTAAGGTAGGAAATTACGACAGGACAAAAGAGCTTGTGATTGACCCACTTCTTGCATCAACATTTCTTGGAGGTAGTAATTATGAAAGTGGTGTTTTTGTCTCTCCTTTGTCTCAAATATCTATGGCTATAGACAAAGGTAGGAATATATATTTGGTTGGAAATACTTATTCATCGGACTTTCCAACAACAACTGGTGTTCATGATACTTCCTTTAATAGTGGCTATAGTGATGCAATTATATCAAAGCTTAACAGCAATTTAACCACCCTCCTTGCTTCTACATTCATAGGAGGTAGCGGTTGGGATGATGCTGAATCCATAGCCGTAGATATAAGTGGAAATGTGTACGTGACTGGATATACTGGCTCATTAGACTTTCCAACAACACCTGGTGCTTATGATACCTCTTTTAATGGTGGTTCCGATGCCTTTGTATCAAAGTTTAACAGCAATTTAACAATCCTCCTCGCTTCAACATTTTTGGGTAGAAGTGTCTGGTATGAGGGGACTTATGCCGAGTCTATAGCTATTGACACAGGGGGAAATATATATGTGGCTGGATGGACTTATTCATCTGACTTTCCAACAACAACCGGTGCTTATGATACTTCATTTAATGGTGGTCCTTATGATGCCTTTATTTCAAAGCTAAGCAACGATTTAACAACTCTCCTCGCTTCTACATTCCTGGGTGGGAGTAGTTCTTATGAGTTTATCAGTTCAATAGCTATAGACGCAGGTGGGAATATATTTGTGACGGGATTTACTTATTCCTCGGACTTTCCAACAACAACTGGTGCTTATGATACCTCTTTTAATGGTGGTTCCGATGCCTTTGTATCAAAGTTTAACAGCAATTTAACAATCCTCCTCGCTTCAACATTCTTGGGTGGTAGTGGTGGTGATGATAATGTAATGTCTATAGTTATAGATTCTTATGGAAATATATATGTGTCTGGACGTACTTCCTCATCGGACTTTCCAACAACAACTGGTGCTTATGATACTTCTCTCAATGGTGTAACTGATGCCTTTATATCAAAACTAAACAGCAATTTATCCACCCTCCTTGCCTCCACATTCCTCGGTGGTAGTGGTAGTAATGAATATGTAGATATTTGGACCTCTATTTTAGATTCTTATGGAAATATATATGTGTCTGGATGGACTTCTTCATCGGACTTTCCAATAACAACTGGTGCTTATGATACTTCTCTCAATGGTGTAACTGATGCCTTTATATCAAAAGTAAACAGCAATTTATCCACCCTCCTTGCTTCTACATTCCTCGGTGGTAGTGGTAGTGATGAAGCCCATTCTATAGCTATAGACACAGGTGGAAATATATATGTGGCTGGATATACTGACTCCTCAGACTTTCCAACAACAATCGGTGCTTATGATACCTCATTTAATGGTGGTAATGATTTATTTATAGTGAAAATGGATATGCCTTCTTTAAATCTTAAATGGCCGCTTGAAGGAACATCAAATAACAGGACTGTTTTTCAAGGATTTGGAGCTGATTGCGACCCTCGGTATTATGATGATTGTTGTTGCAATGGTTTATTGAAAAAACATGTTGGTATTGACATATCGGCTGGTATAGGTGAAAAAGTTTTCGCAGCAGAAGAAGGTGATGTCAAACATATTGGAAATATTGGTGATGGTAAAGCGATTACAATTGAACATACTTGGTCTGGCAAAAATTTTACTACTGCTTATTTGCATGTTGATCCAATAGTAAGTGTAGGAGAACATGTAACGAAAGGACAAGAGATTGCAACCATTGCCTATATAAGTCATCCCCATTTACATTTTGGAGTGCGAATGGACAGCTATTCGGATACTTCACATTTTGGTCTTCTTCCTCAAACAGATTGCGATGGGAAACCACAATTTCCTGAACATTTTGTTAATCCTATCGATATATTTTCGTACCATGGTAACATTCCGAATTCTTCCATATCCTTAACAGCCAAGGCCACATCAACATCGAGCATACTCATTACATGGCAGGACGAAATAGACAATGAGAATGAGACCGGTTTTAAAATAGAGAGGAAGATTGGTGAAGATGGAACATATGCCCAGATAGCAACAGTAGGAACAGATATTACATCTTATTTAAACACAGGTCTTACACCACAGACAACCTACTACTACCGTGTTAGGGCAATCATTAGAGGTTGTGATTCCAGCTACAGCAATGAAGCTCATGCTGTTACTTTACCTGCCTGCAATAATTCTCCTGTAAGGATTTCAGGTAATACGCCAGTATATTATTCAACACTTCAGGCTGCCTATAATGCTGCAGTTAACGGTGATATCATTCAGAGCCAAGCTGTAAACCTTATCGAAAGCCTTAACATTAACAGAAACATCTCGGTTACCATTGAGGGTGGTTATATTTGTGATTATTCAGCCAATTCCGGAAATGCAACATATTTGAAAGGACAGATAAAGACGTGGGCTAATGGTGGAAAACTGACGATAAAAAATATTGTTATACAAAAATAAAGATAGGAGGTTGTGATGAAAAGGTATATTCTCTGCACAATAATCAGCTTCTTGCTAATAAGTACTAACCTATTTGCAGCAGATGGAGACCTTATTGTAAACGGCAACATTGGAATTGGGACAGAAACTCCCGGAGCAAAATTGGAAATCTCCGGGACAGATCGCGGTATAACAGTCACGAATACCAAAAATACAACTGCATCTTCTTACTCAGACATTCTTAAGGGAGTACTTACGGATGCACCTGCCAATCAAAAAAGAATCGTTTTAGGCTTACGAAACTGGGGTGATATAGATGGTAATCCCGTTGAATATAGGATTTTTACAAGAAAGGATGATAATACATACGGGACTACTATCGCACAATTTACTGAAGGGAAGATTAATTTAAGAGGCAATGTAGGTATTGGAACGACCGGGCCAATTGGAAGGTTGCACGTAGCAGGTTCAAATGTTGGTGTGGTTATTGACCAAGAAACAACCTATAACGCAATTATAAAAGAACCAAACAACAATAATCTGGTTCTTCAAGGTTATGGCCTTATATTCAAAACAAATGCCACAATTGAAAGGATGCGTATAGACTCCACAGGCAAAGTAGGTATTGGTACGACAACACCTAAAGGTGCTTTAGATGTAAACGGCTCTATCTATCAAAGAGGAAGTGTATTGCACGCCGATTATGTATTTGGGGTTGACTATAAATTGGAATCCATTGAGGAACATGCTGATTATATGTGGAAAAACAAACATCTCAAGGCAATCCCTAAACAGACAATGGATGAGAATGGTCAGGAAATAGTTGAAGTTGGTTCTCACAGTAGAGGCATTGTAGAAGAACTGGAAAAAGCACACATATATATTGAGCAATTAATAAATACATAAAAGCATTGGAGGAACGTATAGAGAATCTTGAGACAAAAAAATAGTAAAGTAAAACAGGCTATGGATCCCTCATGCTGGGGATAGTAGTAGTCAAGATTAGATTTTTCATAACGAAATTTGTATGACGGCAATGTTTTAGTTGTGATTAACCCTACAACGATACTTATTCAATTAAGA
>Ga0194125_10010063_pt1 | contig 12986 bp, 8 predicted proteins | sample TA2KigC250mmetaG_FD_148626 | JGI IMG/M metagenome (GOLD analysis project Ga0194125, IMG submission 148626) | Freshwater microbial communities from Lake Tanganyika, Tanzania - TA2015034 Kigoma Deep Cast 250m | ecosystem: Environmental > Aquatic > Freshwater > Lake | place: Tanzania: Lake... | reverse complement strand
GACCCAGTACGGGATTATATAAATTGTCATGGTTCACTCGCTATCGTAGGGTCGCTTTCCTTCAGCGACCCAGTACGGGATTATATAAATTGTCATGGTTCACTCACTATCGTAGGGTCGCTTTCCTTCAGCGACCCAGTACGGGATTATATAAATTGTCATGGTTCACTCGCTATCGTAGGGTCGCTTTCCCTCCGCGACCCAGCCCGGGGATTATATAATTGCTCATTCGATCGGAAAAGCATTGATGAATCCGGTATAATTGAGCGTGGAAAAGGCCGCGCCTATGATCAGGCCGAGGATAATGATCACTTTGAGATAATCCTGTGCTTTTAGCGCACTGATCAGATCAGCATCCTGGGACATATAGGCTGAGGCGGCGTAATATTCCTCTCCCATCAGGGTATAATCGCAGGTGGTAATAAAGAACGGTATCTGGGTAATCGCGTCGGTGCCGGCGATCTGAATGGCTCCACCGGCATTCCCCGTTTCAGTCATTAGCAGCGCTTCGGCATTGAAGTATCCCATATAGAAGACCGTTGCCACCCGTTCCCGGATCGTGATGCCGTTCACGCCGGCCGCAAAGGGGAATTGGTCATAAGTGATGAAAAAGACGTCGTTCTGGTTAAAGGCATCGGGACGTCCGGCTTCGCTGTAGGCGCTTTTAACGATCTCCTGCGCCAGCGGCATCACCATATAGTCACAGTGGGGAGATATGATGCGGGTGTCGTATTCAGCGGATTTGCGGGCGACCTGATTGAGGATCATCAGGGAAGCAATGGTGCACACATCCCCCAATGTTCCCCAACCGGGAACGAACATGATCGGCCGCCCCATCTCGGTGGCTCGGCCCACCGCGTTGTCGATCTCGTGTAATCCGGCAATGGGGCGGATGTAGAAATCCTTGCCCCGGCGTGACTGGATCACGGCAAAGACCACCAAAAGAGTAAACAGGATGGTACCGATCAGCGTGACGGTCTTGGTGGAATCAAACCAATCAGGGGTGGGAAAAGTCCATTGGACCTTACCTTCGGCATCGGTTAAGGGTTCCGATTCCACAAACAGACCATTGCCATCGGTGACGATCAATTTATAGGACACCGTGCGGGAGTTATCCTCGGCATATCTGCGCATCAGCTTCAGCCATCTCTGGGGGCTTGGATCTGCCAGCGGGCTTAGCCCAAAAAGTTTGCGCCAGAATCTTTTCCATTTGGGAGGTGACTGTAGTTCTCCCTCGACATAGACTGGATTGTTGCGCGTGGCATCAAGCATGCTTTGCTTCAGCGATATTACCTGCTGGAGGGAATCGATCTCGCTCCGGTTCGTTTCATAACCTCCGGTCGCTTGCCTAAGCGCCGCTTGTCTGACTGCCAGCTGAGTCTTGAGGTCGTTCAGATCATTTTGTTGTTGCTCCAGGTCTTGCTCAAACCAGTCACGGAACAGCGATGCCCGGAAAGGTGTCTGGCTCTCCGGATCAACATCCACCGTAAACCGGTGATCCAGATTGACCAGAGATCGAGCGGTATCGACGCCATAAACTGATTTATTGACATCAGATGGAAATGGAATGATCTCATCATAAACGCGGGAGATGGCTCCGATTCTTTTACCGGACGCATAATCCGCCGCCAGGCGGGATCTGCTGGCTATATCGTATGTGATCCGGGACAAGTTTTCACCGGAGCTGAATACATCGGAGGGGACAAAGAGTTTGTTTTCCTCATCAAAACTGATGCTTTGACTGACATACATTTCGGTACGGGACTTCTCACCTTTGTAGTGGAAACCGATCCGGACATTGAACTGTCTGATACCGGCAAACTCAGCCGGTAGACGTAAACTGACGATCCGATCCAGATAATGATCCGATGCTCCACCCAGCATTCTGCCATCCGGAGTTTCAAGCTGGAAGTGAATGCTGGCGATTTCGTTGTTCCGGTTGTTCGAGAGTTCATAATTGATCAGTACGCGCCGTTGTGCCTGATCAGCAAAACCTACCTTGGTGACATAGGCAATGGGTCGGCCAAAGGACAGCACCAGAGTGTCGCCCTTGTTGTTGTGTTCATTTTCAACGTTGAAAGGGGGCAGGTGGGGTAGTTCTCCGGAATGGGCGATACGGATATCCTTGCCCAGATTAAACGCCCAGAGACCGGCATAATCCATGCAGCCAAAAACGGTTACAAAGTCCTCAAGATTCGGAGGAAGCGGAATTGCGTTATGTTTTAGGTCCAGCTTGTGATACTGCACCGGCGCAAAGCTATTTTCCTGTTGAAACAGCGGAACGGCTCTTTCCTGCCAGGCGGAATAGTTGCCATCATAAGGGTCGTTGGGTCGCTTTCCCTCAGCGACCCTGCTTCCCTGCCAGGCGGAATAGTTGCCATCATAAGGGTTCTTGTGGTTCAGTTCCTGCTGTGCGTGGTATGCAGGCAACAGTGATCGTGGCATCAGCCAGGCCGACCAGAGGTAAATATCCGGGCTTCCGATCGACGGAACCCATTCGAAATATACCTCGTTATCATCCGGAATAAGTGCCGTGGTCAGAACTGAGGTGGTATCTGGCCGGTCATCCACCGGAACCGCTGATTTGATATCGGCATGGGGTAAAAGCCGGCCTCGTTCGTTTACCGCCAGAACAGTATAAAAATATGTGCTGTCAGCGATCGGATTGGCCAGTAAGGCGGTAAACTCACGTAATGGGACTCCGGCATAGGTCTCTCCATCAACGCCAGTTACCTGGCGGCTCGCCTCAAAATAGGCACTGTTCTTGAGCATTCCCAAGGTAGTGAAGTAGGGCAGGAATCGTTCTATAACCTTGATATCCCTGGGCATTTGACGAAAGAGCGGACTGCCGGGTGCGACACCCTTCTCCTTCCGCAACCTGCCGGGAGCCGTCTCCATATCGACTAAGACCTGATAGTCCTTGTCATAATAGTACAGCCGGTCTCCACTGATCCCCGCCTTGGGATCCACCTCTATGGTTCCGATCTGAAACAGTGTGTCAGAGGATACCCCGCGATATATCCGGTACTCGATCACCCGTTCCCGGTCATCCAGAGGTTTCCAGGAAAGCAAGATTCCCGCTCCATCATCGTTGGGGTTATCAACAACGGTAAATTCCGTGATCTTGCCCTGAGATCCCGGTTCCTGGGTAGCCGGTAAGGTTAACAGCAGAAACAACCCGATCAGCAGGATACCGGTTTTTATCAGCCAAACCTTCATTTTATCCTCATTTATGACAGATACCTGAATTCTGAGAGATACCCTCCATGAGTGGACCTGAACCCGTGCTATGAAGGTTCGTTCTGCAGACAGGCAAGGTTATTTCATTAGTCCCAGAACATCGAGCACGAGGAACTGGATACGTCCGATCAACAAAGAGACACGCGCCATTACGGTTAAACCAAAGGAAGCACCAAACCCGATCATCATGTACCATTTGCCGACATTGACAAACTTGCCGTAGGTCCCCGAATGTGCCTTGGAAAAGAAGAAATACAGCAAAACGGTGATGGTTCCGATGAAGATCAGGGTCAGATTAATGGATTCCAAAGGCACCATTGCCTGACGCATCTGGACGAGAATGGCGGTATGGAGCGAAAGAGCAAATGAAGAACCCACGCCCATAACCGAGAATGCGATCGGATAACGGGACAGCCAGCTCAGTTTCCTGGTAAGCCGGGTCAGATAAAGAACCCCGATCAAAAAAGGGATAATCAGCATGAACTGGTGTCTGATCACAATCGGTTGATAGACGTACGGAATGAACACCCGGTGATAGGTTAGAACCAGAGAATACCCTACCGATAATCCCACCAGCAATTGCTCCGCCATTTGATACAATGGATTGTCCTTGTAGAGGAAAGAGAATATGCACAGCGTGAAGAATGCACCGATCAGATTGCTAAAGAGTTCAAACGACATTATATCCTCCTCCTACTTCTTATCCGATAGTTTTTGGACAAAGTACCCCAGATTTCCCAGGATAATAAACACGATCATTACGATATGTGCCACGGATTGAGCATTCATCCCCACTCGGGCGGTCTTGAATGAATACTTGATGTGATTGGCTTTTCGCTGTAACTCATCCATAACGAAGAAACCCAATTGCTCGGTATGCTGGGGTGGGATCTGTGACCAATTGATCTGGATTATTCCATCCTTTTCTTCACGATACTTCTCGATCAGATCCTTTTGTTGTGGATAGCGGTTCAGGAAAGCAGTAAATTCAGTTTGGGTAAAGGATGCCACCGATTGAGTGGTGATTTTGATCAGGTCTCGGATTCTGGGATCAGAGAGCTTCTCGCTGCTGAACGACTGCTCGTTCGTGGCAAAGACATCGACCAGTTTCTCATATTCCGCTGCCCCTTTGAGTCCGGACAACATCCCGATCAACTGACCGGATTGCAGATAGGGATATTGGTCGGCTGCCATAACGGCAGTAACACCAACGGCAACATTAAGTCCAAACTTAGGACGGGCATAGACGATCCAGGTGCCACCGGCGACAGAACCGGAGAATTCCACCACGAGGTTCATCTCGGTGTAGTTGGTGATACCACGCATGATGGGCAGCGTCTCCACCTTTCTGCCTTCGGCATCGACATTCATGGTCGTGGCGATATTATCGCCCATGCCAATGACGATCGCAAACATATTGGGTTTGTAACCGAAATTGCAGTAATGAACCCCTGACTCGATCTGGGGGTATTCATCCTTTACGGTGTTGATAGCATAATCGATGATCGGCGCGCCCAACGGAGAATTGGAGAAAGTAAACACCTTGATGTTCCTTTCAAAGCAATGCCTCAGGATTGCTACCTCCATCGGAAAAAGCTCAGGCATGGTGGAGGCATCATGCGCAAAACTCATCAGGATCGCACGATCCTCCCGGCCGGAAAAGGAATCGATCATTTGATAGAGATTTTCAGTCGAAGGAGTGGTCAGATTATCGGAATCAAACGGGATCATCAATGGCACAACGATCGCCAGCGCAATAATGATGTAGATCCAGCGCCGGTCAAGTTCCTGCATTCGCTTAAAGAATTTCACTTCACCCTCCTCAATCACCGCCGCCCAGATAAGAGCGTTCTATACCCAGCAGGATCTTTAGTGATGTGGCGATACTGCCCAGTCCGACGCCAAGCATGATCCCACGCTTGGAAGCCAGATTGGGCACATCCAGTATCCATTGTGATATGTCGGGAAGATATTTACTGATCCTTGTACCGATCGGTACTTGGGCTAACATTACAATGATCGCTGCCAGAAGCAGAACCGTAGCTTCCGGGGAACGGGCGCGGAATGCTTTATAAGCAGCAGATGCCATATAAAACGCCAGCAGGGCAAACATCGTGGCACTCATGGGCATCTGCATATTCTCAAACATCCACATATAGAGTCCACCTTTCTGCGTTCCACCCAGGAATCCAGCCAATGTAATGGTGATAAATCCGGCAAAGAAAAAGAAGCTGTATTGCCATTTATGCGCACGGCGCTGGATCTTGGCTTTGTGCATCATCGACAAGCTGATTATCCCAAGGATTGTAGCCGGCGGGATCATCGCCCAGGACCAGGGGATGTAAAACTTGTAGAGGAAGTCCTCCTGCATTATGTAATGCGGACTGAAAGCCCAGAATAGCCAGATAAGTCCACCGATCATTACGATCATCATTGGAATGGTTTTCTTCATCGGTTCACCTCTTTATCTTAAAGGAAATAGATTAGTTACTGAGCGTAGGGGCGCTTTCCTTCAGCGCCCCAGTGTTCACCTCTTTATCTTAAAGGAAATAGATTAGTTACTTGGGTATGTTGAAGCGTGGCCAATACCGTGCCGATGACCAGGAATGTGATGATCAGGAATTTGTAATAATCCTGGCCTTTGAGCGTTCCAAGCATCATTGGATTGGTACTTAGATAGGTCGAGGCAGCATAATACTCCTCGCCGATCAGGGTATAGTCGCAGGTCGTAATAAAGAACGGGATCTGGGTGGCAGCGTCTGAACCGGCGATCTGGATCGCTCCGATATGATTTCCGGTCTCGGTCATCAATAGCGATTCAGCCGCAAAATAGCCCATGAAGAAATTGGTCGCCATTCTCTCCCGGATCTGGATGCCATTCACTCCGGCTACATAGGGGAACTGGGAATTCGTCAGATAGAATACATTGTGCGGATCGTATGAATCCGGCCGGCCGGCAGAATAATGCGCTTCCTTGACGATCTCCTGGGCAATCGGCGTCACAATGAAGTCATAGCACGGCACGATCAACCGTGTATCATATTCCGCTGCTTTGCGAGCCACAGCACTCAACACACCAAATGATGCCAAAATAGACACATCCTGCAAGCTACCTATGCCCATGCAATAGAGGATAGGGCGTCCCATTTCGGTTGCGCGTCCAATGGCATTGTCAATCTCCTGCAATCCTGCTATTGGTCTGATGTATAGAGACTTACCCCTCTTGGCAAGAGTAAGGAAAAACATCACGATCAAGCCAAAGATCACCGCCGCCACCAGAGTGGTGAACTTATTGCGATCGAACCAATTGGATAAGGGAATATCATAGATGTGCTTGCCGTTCTCATCCTTGGTATATTCAGCTTCGGTAAAAAGGCCTTTGCCATTTGTTCTAACCACGTGGTACGCCATGCTTCTGCGGTCGTCCTCCCTGATCCTGGCGACGTATCCGATCCTCCTGCCTCTCAACCCGATGGAATTGGCATAGACCAGATGTTCATTCTGCTCATACATCCTGATGAGTTTTCTGGTTGTATCCAATTCCTTCTCGGCAGCAGTTACTTGCTGGTCTTCCCTGGATTCAGTCCGGTTTTTGGGATCGGCTGCCACCAAGGGATAGTCGGCGCGGAGTTTCTTCAGTCCTTCTTCCTGTTTTGCCAAATCAGCTCTCAGCTTGATCAGCGCCTCCTCCACCATTTTTTTTGCCTCATCGGGGAACAAGCTGGTCTGGATGGTGCGCTCGGCATCCCGGTCATAGACCAGATCAAGGGTGGAACTGATCAACAACATGGACCCGGATGGATCGTTCTTCGTCCGTGCCCGGCGGTAAACATCCGAACCGGAATAAGTAAATATGGAATCGCCACGGACGATATTGACCCCGGCAATGCCACGATAGATGGTAGTTTTGTAGGGTACTGGAACTTCAAAACTGGAGTCGTAGGAAGGGATGGCTTTGATCAGGGAGAAGAAGCCGCCGTTCACCCTTTTTCGATAAACGGCAGTATTTAACCCGGAAACATCCACGCCATTGACCCAAAGCGATTTGCCCGGCATCAGTGTCATCATATCATTGTCCCAGACAAGATCCTGTTCCACGTGATAACTGGCCGGGATCTCCGGATCGCCCTTCAAGGTCATCTTCACCTTGAAGCCCTTTTTGTAATCATAAGCTGGAGGTGTGGTCAGAATAATGGCGTTATCGGCATAGAATTCATTAATTGTCTTGAATGAACGTCCGCTCTCCAATTCCGAAAACTCGCAGTAGATGTTACTAACCTTCTGGGACTCGGGCAGGTTGAGTTGGTAATTGATCCTCAACCGTGAGAAGGAGGAATCGAGCGAGCTTGTCTTGGTTAAAAACACCATCGGATAATCCCAGATCACGACCAACCGGTCGCCCTTGTCATTGGGCTTGTCTTCCACCCGGTAGGTTACTTTGCTGGGAAGCATGTTGCTATTAGCGATCTGAGGTTGTACCAAAGAGCTATGCGCGCTGAACCGTTGATCGTCGCCAAACTCCAGGGCATAGCGGGCGTTCTTGAATTGCTCCTTCGTAAATCCCTTTTTATAGAGCTCAATCAGATCGACAATATGGTAATTCTTGGGTGAATCCGAGCCCGCTTGCTGAACTTGTTCATAAGCCAGGACCTCGGGTTTTAACTGGCCATACTGGGGCTGTTGGCGCTTGTTGATCCAGACCGAATCCTCTATTGCGGGAAGCATCAGTATTTTGAAAGTATAAAGATCACCGCTGAACCGGGGATATTCCCACTCGAACTGGATAGTGTCCTTATCCTCGATCAACGCAGCATAAAATGACGGCGCCGGCTCCGGTGGATTGGGTTTGGGTACGCCTTCCCTCACCGGTGCCATATCATGATAGTTGTTCCGTTCATCCACCGCCATGACAGTGTAGTAATACTGGACATCGGGTTTCAGTTGTGCCAGAATATTCGACCTTCTCAAGCTGATCCCGGCATACACGGTGCTGTCGCTGGCTTCGGCAGAATAGCTCTTCCGGGTTAGACGGTAGTAATCCCTTTTATTGGGGATCATGGACAGCATGCTGTAATACGGCACAAGTTGTGCCAAAATCTCAGGATCTCGCGGAATGGAGCGGTATAGCGGACTATCCACCGGCTGTTTTCGCTCCCGACGCATTCTGGCGGGGGATTTGGTCTCCACCAGAGTATTCCAGGACGAATCATAATAGTACATCCGATCGGCAGCCACTCCCGTTTTGACATTGATCGGGATGGATGCATGATAGAACAGGGTGTCGGGGGAGATGCCACGATAGATCCGATACTCAATGATCCGGGCTTGCCGGTCCAAGGGCTTCCAACTAAGAACCAGACCTGTTCCATCATCATTCGGAACGTCACTTACCTCAAAGTCCTCAACTACAAAGGCATTTTTCTCCGCAGATGATCGTGCCATAGTAAGCGATACCACCACCATTAGAATGATAAGCAGTAATAGGACTGCAATAGGTCTTTTCAGCGTCATAGACGGGCTCCTATTCACGTTTTATTGTGTAATCTTCAATTGCTACGACGCTCGTAAAAAGCCCTCGATATTGTCAAACACTTTTTTCTCGGTGTATTGCCGATCCCGATTTATCGATCCTATCGACCTGGCAAACCAACCTCATTTCTCCTTGCCTACGCTGTTATCCCACGACATAAACCTTGACAGATTGGACATTTGTCCATTTTGAAGCTCCAGAAGAGTCAACCACAGGGATCAATAAACCTAAGTCCTTTACAGATCATACGTTTGACCTATCGATCAGGTTGACAAGCGACTGCCTTCAGCCATAGCGGCGCAGATTAACAGAATATCAGACGATGCCAGAAGCATTAATAATAAATGGAGATCCCATATGCAGATCACAAAACTCGACCAGATGTTTGAGAACCTGAAGCTGAAAAAGAACAAGCGGGTCATCGCCGCCAGTGCCAATGATTCCCATACGATCCTGGCGATTCATGAAGCTGTCAAAATGAGCATTGTTGATGGCATCCTCGTTGGGGACCAGGCGATTATTACCAGGATATGCGCAGAACACAGTATTGATCCGGGCATCTTCACCATCTATCATGAAAGCACGGATACCGCTGCTGCAGCCAGTGCCGTTGAGCTCATTCACAGCCGGGAGGGTGATTTTCTGATGAAAGGACTGATCAGCTCGGATCGGTTCATGAAGGCGGTTCTGAACAAAGAAAAGGGTCTAATGCCCCCCGGAGCAGTCTTGCATCATGTGACCGTGACGGAGCTTAGCACCTATCACAAATTACTCATTTTTGGCGATGTGGCGATCATCCCTCTCCCCGATCTGAGCCAGAAGGTCACGATCACCAATACCCTCATCCGGGTTGCCCAGATGCTTGGCAATCCCACTCCCAAAGTCGGCTTGGTTGCCATCTCGGAACAGGTCTTGCCCAAGATCCAGTCCTGCGTGGATGCCGCCATCATCTGCAAAATGGCTCAGCGTGGCCAGATCAAAGGTGCCATCGTTGAAGGTCCTTTGGCTATGGATCTGCTGGTGGACAAGGAAAGCGCCGAGATCAAAGGAGTGAAGAGTGAGGTCTGCGGTGATGTAGATTGCATCCTCTTTCCCAATGTGGAAGCCGGCAATGTATTCTACAAATCCGTTACCAAATTGATGCACGCCGAACTCGGAGCCGTGGTGGTCGGTGCCAGCGTCCCAATCGTACTCACCTCCCGTGGCGACAGCGACAAGTGCAAATTACTCTCCATCGCCCTTGCCGCCATGATGTGTTAGACCGTTATGAATAAACCCGTCCTGGCAATTGCCTCCGATCACGCCGGATTCGAATTGAAGGCGGCTATCATCGCCACCTTTGGTGATCTGGAATGGCAGGACTTTGGGGTTCATTCCCCTCAGACGGTGGATTATCCTGATACCGGATATCCCGCCGCCCGGGCAGTGGCATCAGGCAACTGCAGCAAAGGGATACTAATCTGTGGCAGCGGTATCGGCATGAGCATCATTGCCAACCGTGTTTCCGGCATCCGCGCTGCCCTCTGTGTCAATACCGAGTTTGCCCGTCTGTCCAGACAACACAATGACGCCAACATCCTTGTCCTGCCCGGACGCTTCATCGCCATCCCTTACGCTCTGGAGATCGTCAAAACCTGGCTGGAGACATCCTTTGAGGGCGGCAGACACCAATCCCGCCTCGACAAGATCGATCCCTGACACCGGCCGATAGCAGATCGAGATAACCCGATGGCGAGATTTGGCTTGACATGATAAGGGGTCTTAAAATCAATGGCCGGATTGAGTAATTTACTTGTATTTTAAGGAGATATATCAATGAAACGTACCTACCAGCCTCATAATCGAAAACGCAAAGGAACTCACGGTTTCAGGACGCGAATGACGACCAAGAACGGCAGAAAGGTTCTCGCCCGTCGTCGTGCCAAAGGCAGAAAGATCCTGACCGTCTGATGCTGCATGACCCGCTGGATTCACCGGCACTCGGAGTTTCAGGAGTTCATCCGTGCTGATCAGGTCATCCGGTCACAGTTTTTCACGATCCCTGTTTTACCTTCATCCGAACCGGAATTTGCCTTTGGCATTACGATCGGTAAACGGATCGGCAAAGCCGTTGTTCGCAACCTCTTACGGCGCAGGATCAAGGCATGGTTCCGACAAACCACTCTCTCATTGGCTCCCCGCATCAGGATCATTCTGATCGCCAGGCGGGAGGCGGGCTCTCTTTCATGGCAGCAATTGGATGCTGAGTTGTCTGATGTCATCGGAAGAATACGGCAAAAAACACATAACTCTACAGACCATGCTGCGCATCCCTAATCAGCTGTTTATCTTATTGATCCGGATTTATCAGATCGTCTTGTCACCCATTTTACCCCGTACCTGCCGGTTCGAGCCGACCTGCAGCAGATACGGACTGCAGGCATTTCGCCAATACTCATTTTTCCAGGCGTTCTATCTCACCGTTCGCCGCATCGTTCGTTGCCACCCCTTCAATCCCGGTGGTTACGACCCACTTCCTTAGGAGGATAACTTGGACAAACGCACCCTTTATGCGTTACTTATGATCATGGTGATGTTCCTGATCTTCAATCAATTTGTCTGGAAGCCCCAGTCAGAACAAAAGCAGAAACAGCAGCAAGCCACACCCACCCGGACGACAACTCTCACCGATACCACAAAGGCGCATACCCAGACGACCCCGGAAGCGGTTGTGGAAAGCATAGAGGCCGGTATTGAGGTCAAGGACGACATCATACTGAAGAACTCACTCGTGGAAGTAACCCTTTCCAACCGGGGCGGTATCATCCGCCAGGTCAAGCTGCTGAGCGACCAATTCAAAATGCCCGATGGCTCACCCGTTCTCCTGATCCCGGGAGGAGGCACGATCGCCGGACTCACGCTGAAAACCCAGCAGGGCAATATCCACCTGCCCGATCTGATCCTGAGTTATAACCAGCCCAGCGACACGGAGGTTGAATTTTTCCTTCGACAGGGCGAAGCGCAGGTCTATCACTCCCGCTTTGTTCTTAATGAGGACTACGGCATAAGCTTCAGCTTCAAAGTGGAAAACTGGCACCCTGTATCAGGCAGCGTCTTTGACGTGGGTTCCGGGATCGCCGATACCGAAGCCCGGCTCAAAACCAAAGCCCAGGATTATCGCTTTATCCTGAATGCCAACAACCAGATGAGCAAGCATACCATGGCAGACCTCGGCACCGGCAAGACCGAATTCATCAATTCATTCAACTGGGCTGCCCTCCGTTCAAAGTACTTCGTTCTGGCAGTCAAGGAAGGCATCTCCGAAAGTCCGGTTCTCACCAATCAATACACTGCCAAAACCATAAACTACCTGAACCCAAAGCAGGAGCAGGCCGAGAGCCCCGCCTTTGCGCTCAAATCCGACCGTGATTTTCACAACACTTGGCAGCAGGGCTTTCTGATCTACGCCGGTCCCACCGATTTTGATATCCTCAAGCAATACGGCAACGAGATGGAATCAATCGTCGAGCGTGGCGCCAAGTGGTTGCTCTGGCTCTCCAATATCTTTGCCGCGGTGCTTACCTTTCTCCATAAGATCTTCCACAATTACGGCATCGTGATCATCGTCTTTTCCATTTTACTCAAGATCGTGCTCTATCCGCTCACCCTCAAAACCACCCGCTCCATGATCAAAATGCAACAAATCCAGCCCCAGATCCAGGAACTCCAGCGTAAGTACAAGGATGACCGCAAACGTCAGCAGCAGGAAATAATGCAGTTATACAAGGAGACCGGCACCAATCCCTTTGGCGGTTGCTGGCCCTTCCTGCTCCAGATGCCGATCTTCTTCTCCCTGTTCAATGTCCTGCGCTATTCCTTGGAGATGCGCAATGCCCATTTCGTCGGCTGGATCACCGATCTTTCCGAACCCGATCCCTATCTCGTCCTGCCGATCCTGATGGCGGTCTTTATGGTCGTCCAGCAACGGATGATGCGACCTCCCGCCCAAAATCCGGCGGATATGGACGACAAACAGCGCGCCGCTTATCAGAGCACCAAGATGATGGCGTGGATCATGCCCGTCATGATGTTCTTCATCTTCAAAGGCATGCCTGCCGGACTGGTGCTGTACTGGACTATCTTCAATATCCTCAGCGTTATCCACCAGTACTACATCCAGAAACACTTCAAAATTAAGGAAGCCCAATGAAAAGCGTCGACATCACCGGCTCATCAG
>Ga0194125_10010059_pt1 | contig 12990 bp, 16 predicted proteins | sample TA2KigC250mmetaG_FD_148626 | JGI IMG/M metagenome (GOLD analysis project Ga0194125, IMG submission 148626) | Freshwater microbial communities from Lake Tanganyika, Tanzania - TA2015034 Kigoma Deep Cast 250m | ecosystem: Environmental > Aquatic > Freshwater > Lake | place: Tanzania: Lake... | reverse complement strand
ACATACATGTGAGGGTGCATTCCCGTAAGGGAAAACTGGGGGGAACCATGGGTTCCCCGCGGTTTAGAATCCCACCGGGCCCGCTTGTTTTTATTTGTTTTTATGTCTTATTCTGTCTGTTTTAGCATTTTTTAGGTCTATATTCCAATAATTAGTATGGACAGGAAGGTCGTCTGGAAACAACTTGATTCTTATGATTTATCCAAGATTAAGGTTGGCGTTCTAGCTTCTCACAGCGCTTTAGATGTTGCTGACGGCGCTGTTGAGGAAGGTTTTAGGAGCGTTTTATACTGCAAGAAGGGCAGGGAGAGGACTTACGTAAACTACTTCAAGTCCAAGCGCGTTGGAAGCAAAGTTGAAAGAGGTTGCGTGGACGAGGTTATAGTTTATGATGACTTCAAGCAGATGGCTTCCAATGCTGAACAGGAAAAGATGCTGAAAGATAATGTTTTGTTCATTCCGAACCGCTCTTTCACATCTTACATCGACGTGGATTACATTGAAAACGAGTTTAAGGTTCCGCTTGTAGGCTCTAGAAATTTGCTTGCAAGCGAAGAACGCGGGAAGGAGAAAGACTATTATTGGCTTCTGGAGAAAGCTGGCCTGCCTTACCCGAAGAAAGTTGAAAGTCCGGAAAAGATTGACAAACTGGTTATTGTTAAACTGCATCACGCAAAGAAAAAGCTTGAAAGAGGATTCTTCACAGCAAGCTCGTTCAAGGAATACCAGGAGAAAAGCAGCGCGCTATTGAAGCAGAGAGTGATAGATGATGAATCGCTGCAGAACGCAAGAATTGAGGAATACATAATAGGCCCGGTGTTCAACCTGGATTTCTTCTACAGCCCGGTTGAAGAAGAATTAAGCAAGATTGAACTTCTTGGAGTAGACTGGAGGTTTGAAACAAGCTTGGACGGGCATGTAAGACTTCCTGCAGTTCAGCAAGTCACGTTAAGTGAAAGCCAAAAGATTCCAGAGTACACGGTCTGCGGCCACAACTCGGCAACCTTGAGAGAGTCACTGCTTGAAAACGCGTTCAACCTGGCTGAAAAATACGTCAAAGCAACTCAAGAACACTATAAACCAGGCATCATCGGCGCATTCTGCCTGCAGACTTGCGTTGACAAAGACCTTAAATTCCACATCTATGACGTAGCTCCGAGAATCGGAGGGGGAACGAACGTGCACATGGGCGTCGGCCACGCCTATGGAAACGCATTATGGAGGAAGCCAATGAGCACCGGCAGGAGAACAGCGCTTGAAATAAAAAGAGCTATAGAAAAAGATAAGTTAAAGGAGATAGTAACATAAAGAAAAAAATGATTCAAAAAGAGGAGATAAATCAAACGCTAAGGAAGTACGACAAAAAGAAAGTTACAATCGCAACCATAGGAAGCCACAGCGCCCTGCAAATACTGAAAGGGGCGAAAGATGAAGGCTTCAAGACAATAGTCATCAGCAGGAAAGACCAGGCAATAGTATACGACCAATTCAACGTAGGGGATGAAAAGATTGTCATAGACGATTACAAAGACATTTTAGATGAAAAAATCCAGGAAAAACTGATTGATAAGAACGTCATACTTATTCCGCATGGTTCTTTTGTTGAATATGTCGGCGCTAAAAACATTGAAGACAAAATAAAGATTCCGATGTTTGGAAACCGCCTCGTGTTGAAGTGGGAGTCAAACCGCGACAAGCAAAGAGACTGGTTAATCAAAGCTGGAATAAAAATGCCTAAAAAATTCTCAAGCCCGGAAGAGATAGACAGGCTTGTGATGGTCAAATTCCCAGGAGCTAAAGGAGGCAAAGGATACTTCCTGGCAAAAAACAAGAAGGAATTCAACGCAAAAATGAAGAAGCATGAAAGAAAAGGGGAAGAATACTCAATACAAGAATACGTCATTGGGACATTGATGTACCCGCACTACTTCCATTCTCCGCTTGAAAGCAGGACAGAAATGCTAAGCATGGACATCAGATATGAATCAAACATTGATGGTTTGACTAGGATACCAAGTGCGATAGTTAGCGGCTACAAGGTGGATCCGAGTTATGTCGTCACTGGGAACATACCAATAGTTGCCAGGGAATCCCTGCTCCCCCAAGTGCTGGAAATGGGTATGAACGTCGTTGAGACTTCAAAAAAGCTGTTTCCGCTAGGCCTTGTCGGACCGTTCTGCATTGAATCAGTCTGCACCAAGGACTTGGAGATAACGGTTTTCGAGATTTCAGCGAGAATTGTGGCTGGCACGAATTTGTACATAAACGGCTCGCCGTACTCACAAATCTTGTACAAGGAGCCGATGAGTACTGGTAGGAGGATTGCAAGGGAGATAAAAAGCGCGTTGAAGAGAGGTAGGATAGAGGATATTGTATATTAAACGACATATATGGGTTGTTTTTAGTGGTGTTTTGATTGTAATTCGTTTATATAGAGTAGTTCAGATATATTATAGGAAATACTTTAAACCTAAAAAAGAGGTGAACAAAAAAAGATGACAGCAGCAACTGCTCCTGGGGGGGTGAACCCAGATAGGGTTGGAATACAAATGGATGTTTTAGATAACATAATAAGCGACTTGAACGATAACCTAGAACTGCAGAAAATCTTCGGAGTTCCGGTATCAAGAGGCCTTGTTGTAGTGGCAGACAGCAACGACCTCAGGATAGAGGAGGCAGGTAGGGTTCCCCTGACTGAAGAGCAAAGCAAACGTTTTTTGGAAATATTGGATGAAGTGATAAAGTCTAATGCAATATAAACTTTCCGATGCAGTCAAAAGCAGCGGCAAAGGCGTTTTAATAGACATTCACGTTATCTCACAATCAAAGAAAACCACTCTGGACTACAATAGTTGGGAGCCTAGGGTGAGGATAAAAGTCAAAAGCCCTCTGGTAAAAGGGAGGGCAAACGAGGAAATAACAGCATTTTTCAAGAAACTGTTCGGAAGCTGTGAGATAACCTCTGGATTTCTATCGCCTAGAAAAACCCTGTTTTTGAAGGACTGCGTTTCATTAGAGGTGATAAAAAAACTTGAGGAATGCCTGAAAAAGGCTTAAAAAGCATTTAAATACGAAATACGTAAAGATACGAAGATAAGTTTACTCTAATCATGTCAAAAAAACACTTTCATATCAATCACACGAATGCTGGGATAGACGATAGATAGGTCTGATTTTTGACTTGAGTTGGTAGTAGGCTTGTTCTTCAGATTAAATGAGGTGATTTAAGATGGCTAAAGCGCCAGCGGATACAGTAAAATACAACATATATGCGGAAATAACAATAGATGGGGTTGTAGAACAACCAGATGTCGTGGGGGCAATTTTCGGACAGTCTGAAGGGCTCTTGGGGGAAGACCTCGAGCTGAGAGACCTCCAGAAGACAGGCAGGATTGGAAGAATAGAAGTTGACATAAAGTCCAAAGTGGGCAAGTCTGTGGGAACGATTTTAGTGCCTTCAAGCTTGGACATGGCTGAAACGGCAATAATTGCGTCTGCCATAGAGATGGTTGATAGAGTTGGGCCGTGCAACGCTAGGATAAAAGTCCTTAAGGTGGAGGATGCAAGGTCTTCAAAGAGAAAACAAATGCTTGAAAGGGCTAAAGACATATTAAAGAGGGTTATGGATGAGCAGATTCCAGAAAGCGACGAGCTGATTGAAGACATAAGGAAGTCAGTCCAGTTGAGTGAAATCACTTCTTACAAAGGATTGCCCGCAGGCCCGGCAGTAGAAACTGCTGAGAGCATAATCTTGGTTGAAGGAAGAGCAGACGTCCTAAACTTGTTGAAATACGGAATAAAGAATGCTGTTGCAGTCGGCGGCACAAACATACCTAAGATGATAGTTGACTTGAGCAAGAGTAAGACAACCATAGCTTTCTTGGATGGAGACAGAGGAGGGGATATAATACTGAACGAACTGGAGCAGGTCACTGACATAGACTATGTCACAAGAGCCCCAAAAGGCAAGGAAGTTGAAGACCTTGGCAAGAAAGAGGTCATAATGGCCTTGAGGAAGAAAATCCCTGTCAAAGACGTTAAGATAAAGGGGGGTGAGGAGGAAAATCCAACTCCAAGGATATCCTCAAGCGTTGATGAGGGAAGACTTTTGGATGAGTTGAAGTCCATCAAGGGAAAGCTGACTGCAAAGCTGTTTGACCAGAAATTCGGCTTCATAACAGAAATCGAAATAAAGGACTTAATAACAGCATTGAGGGATGTGCAGCCGACTTACGTGGTGTTTGATGGAATAATCACACAAAGGCTGATAGACAGCGCTGCCAGAAGCGGAGTATCCTACCTCGTTGGCATAAACAAGGCCACTGACATAACAAGCAATAGGAGGATTAACCTGCTTACGGAACAAGACAGATCTATAACACCAGTATAAAGGAATTATGAGGGGTCACGCAAGGCCCCCTCTTTTTTATTTATTCAACTCCACTAAAGCAAGACACTATTATGGACTATTCTCCAGTCTCAGGGTAGGTATAGTTCTTCCCTGCATAGTTTCTCAGAACAATCTCCTTCTCATTCTTCTCAACCACATAATCAGGCTGCACTGGAATCTTACCGCCTCCACCTGGAGCGTCTACCACATAATGAGGCACTGCAAGCCCTGAAGTATGCCCCCTTAAAGCAGAAATCACTTCCAAACCCTTACTTATTTTAGTCCTAAAGTGATTCACACCCCTCGCCAAATCACACTGGTAAATGTAGTAAGGCTTGACTCTCATTTTAAGGAGTTTGTGCATCAACTCCTTCATAACCTTTGGGCTGTCGTTCACTCCCTTGAGCAGGACAGTCTGACAGCCAAGGGGTATCCCGGCGTCAGCCAGCATTTCGCATGCTTCCATGCTTTCAGGAGTTATTTCGTCTGGATGATTAAAGTGAATGTTGATGTACAGAGGATGGTACTTCTTCAGCATGTTGCACAATTCAGGAGTTACCCTCTGCGGCAGAGCGCAAGGTATTCTGGTTCCGATACGTATCACCTCAATGTGAGAGATCTTCCTCAACTGCCTCAATATGAACTCCAGCATACCATCCTTAAGTAGTAATGGATCGCCGCCAGAGAGGATCACATCCCTAATCTTCGGATGGGCGCGGATGTAGTTTATACCCTGCATTATCTGCTCTTTAGTTATTCTCTTTGCTGGGTCGCCAACCTTCCTCTTTCTAGTGCAAAACCTGCAATACATCGCACATTGGTTTGAAATCAAAAGCAATACGCGATCTGGATACCTATGCGTGAGCCCTGGAACCGGACTATCCTTATCTTCGTGTAATGGGTCTTCCATGCCAATGGGATCGGTCAGCTCCCTAAGGTCTGGAACGCACTGACGCCATATCGGGTCGTCCTTCTCTTTTATTAGACCTAGGTAGTATGGATTTATCCTTAGAGGATACTTTTTGACAACCTCTTCCAACTCAGACAAATTTGTGTTCAGTTTTAGAGAAAGCTCCTCAATCGTGTTTATGCTCTTGCTTAGAAGCTCCTGCCACTCCTCTTTGATGACAACCTCCCCCTTGCTGTCAATGTGTATCTTCCTCGGCTTTGACTTAAAATCAACAGATTTAGGCTCAAAGTCAGACGCTTCATCTATCTTTCCGAGTATTTGTATGTAAGGTTCCTTAAGATCTTCCTTCATGTTTTATAGTTATTAAATAATATTGTAGTCTATGTTTATTAATCTATCTTTTTTCTCCAGACTTCATTCTCTCAACAGCAGAATTAATTATTTTCCCAATCAACTGTGTGTAAGAGATTCCTGCCTTAGAAGCCATGTTGGCCAGGCCTGCACTCTGGCTTATATCTGGATTGGGGTTGACTTCAAGCACAAAAGGCCTTCCAAAACAGTCAACCCTGAAATCAACCCTACCATAGTCCCTACAACCCATCAATTTGTAGGACTTCAAAGCAAGTTCAACAAGTCTTTTATCCAACTTCTTAGATACCTTAGCCGGACAGTTTGGTTTTGTGCCATCATAAGACTCATGCTCTACAACCCATTTAGCCTCATAGCTACATATTTTGTTCATATCTGCAGGCAGATTAAACATTATTTCTGAAAGCGGTAAAACCAACGGCTTCTCATTGCCAAGTATACCAACATTCAACTCCCTCCCATCAATATACTCCTCAACTAGTATAGGTTGCTTGTGTTTGGATAATAATTCAAAGATCTTTGACTTCAGTTTGTTTTTTTTGCGTATTACTGAGTCATTGTGAATTCCAATACTTGCATCTTCCCTTGAAGGCTTCACTATCAATGGAAACTTCAAGTTTTTGTCTAACTTCTCACTACCTGTTTCAAATATCTGAGATTGAGGAGTAGGGATTTTGTGATATGAGAGTATCTGCTTGGTCTTATACTTGTCTAAACACAATGCAAGACTGAAATAATCCGAGCCAGTGTGAGGTATTCCAAGTATATCCAACAAGGCAGGGACATGGGGTTCCAAATACGATTTTCCAAAAAACCCGTCATCACACAAGTTGAACGCAATATCAAAGTGGTTATTAAGCAATTTTTTTAAATCCTCTGGATTTATCACCTCAACCACATGACCCAACTCTTTAAGAGAGTTTGACACAGCCCTTACCATCTCAAGACCTGAACGACCTATCAAATCATCTACCTTAAATTCGTCTGTGGTTGCTTTTCTGAACAACAAAGCTACTTTCATTTTAGCTTACATCTCACCATAGCCTCATCCAGCACGCTAAGTATCATTTCATTGTAACCTAAACCTGCCGTTCTAGCCGCTTTTGGGAAGCGGGAGTTGCATTTTGGGTCTGGAATAACCCCTGGAAGAGCATTAACCTCAAGCACGTTTGGAACACCTTTTAAGTCCAACCTTAGGTCAAGCCTAGCCCAATCACGACAGTCTAAGGCATTATAGGCTTTCAAAGAGATCTCTCTTATCGTTTTTTCCATTTTTTTAGTTATTCTCGCAGGGCACACCAAACAATCCAATGGTTTCTTCGGGTCATCCCAAACCCACTTAGCCTCATATGAGTCTATTTTATTCACTCCAGGCGGTAGGTCATCGAACAACACTTCTACTATTGGAAGAACCCAGGGATTTTTGTTTCCGATTATCGCCACAGTAAACTCCCTACCAGATAGAAACTGTTCAACCAAAACCGGTTGCGAGTAAAGACTAAGCGTTTCATTAATCCTTTCATAAAGCTCCTTTTTGTTTTTAACAACAGAATTATCCCTAATTCCCTTACTTGAGCCCTCCCTTATTGGCTTAACTATCAAAGGAAACTTCAAAATATTGATTAATTTTTCTTTTCCTGTTTTGAACACCTGAAACTTAGGGGTAGGTATTTTATTGTACAATAGAATTTCTTTTGTCTTGGCTTTGTCCAAAGTCAAGGCAAGAGTCAACGGGCCTGAACCACTGTAAGGCACACCAAACATCTCACAGATAATCGGCACCTGCGACTCCCTGCTCTCACCCCTAATACCCTCAGCTATGTTGAAAATTATGTCGACGCTGTTTGATTTTATTTTTTCAAAAATATCCTCCTTAGCTTCCATCATCACCACTCTATGCCCACCAGATGCAATCGCGTCTCTTATTGCATTGATTGTTGCTGGCTCGTCAAATTCAGCATAAAAATCTTCTGGCATATCAGAAGGTGTTTTTTTCTTAGAATTGTATGTAAAACCGACAATCATTATCAATCACTCGAAAGTTATATTAGAAAGTATATTAGATTATAGAAAAAAAAGTTATTGTTTTTGATGATGCTTCACTTTTATTTTTTCCAGCTTCCTTTCAGGAGGTATTTCAGCGCCGAAATACTCAAGAACAATTTGTCTAACATGATTTTTGCTTCTGACTGATTTAACCAGATAGTAGTAAGTTCTACCCTTAATCTGCTTCTTTCTGATGAACATCTTAATGATATATATTTCTATTTATTAATATAAAAGGTTAGGCACTACGTTCAGTTCTCAGTTTCCTAAGGTTTTCGGTTTTGATTCCTAAGTTTCTAGCTTCTGGTTTCTGAGAACTGAAGACTGAGAACCGAAGACTGAATAAAGTTAGGCACTACAAACCAATTTTAATCATATAAACTAAAAAGAGATAGTATGCGTCCAATAAAAACAACAAAAGACATAAAAATCCCTGAAGACCCATTGGAGAGGATTGTTGGACAAGAAACAATAATAGAGAAAGTAAAAACCGCGATAAAACAGAGAAGACACCTCCTTCTAGTAGGCCCCCCAGGAATTGGAAAATCGATGATAGCCCAGGCAATCGCATACCACCTACCTAAACCAGAGTATGAGATAAGCCTGATAAACAACCCTGAAACCCCGCAACACCCCCTAGTAGTCGTAAAAAACAAGGAACAAGTGCTCAAAGAGAAAAAGCAAAGAGAAATAAATGAAGTGATAAACCCTGAGGAAGCCCCAGTAGTAGTTGCTGAAAAACTTGGCTTCAGGTGCGCTAGGTGTGGAAAAATAGGTGCGCCAGAGGAGCCGTGCAACCACTGTGGCTCAGAGAAAAACAACAAAACCAGAACAACCCCCTTTGAGGACATGATGACTGAAGTCCTGGAGATAGGAAAGGAGGGTGTGGAAGACCAAGTGCGGATAAAAATAAGATCTGAGAAAAAAGAGGGGATAATGGTATACCAAAGGTTCGGCAATAAAATACGCGTAACAGATGAGAAAGAGCTGGAAAAACAAGCAAAAAAGAAGAAACAAGAAAATGTGATAGTGTCATTAAATCGTAAGGTTTTTGTTCATGCTACTGGTGCTAGTGAGACTGAGCTTTTGGGTGATGTGAGGCATGATCCTTATGGAAGCCATCCTGAGATTGGTACGCCTGCTTATTTGAGGGTTGTGCCAGGGGCGATTCATGAGGCTCATGAAGGAGTTTTGTTCATAGACGAACTGCCCCATTTGGGCAACCTACAGAATTTTATTCTAACCGCAATGCAGGAGAAAAAATTCCACATAGTAGGAAGAAACCCCCAAAGCGCCGGAGCAGCAGTAAAAGTCGAAGACGTACCCTGCGACTTTTTGTTCGTAGGAGCATGCAACATAAAAGACGTTCAAGACATCCTCTCACCATTGAGGTCGAGAATTCTTGGAAACGGCTATGAGATTTTGATGAACACCCACATGCCGGACACGCAGGAAAACCGCTTCCTATTAACCCGTTTTGTCGCGCAGGAAATCATCAAAGACGGCAAGATACCTCACACAACAATGAGTGCTGTAGAAGACTTGATTGAAGAAGCCAGGAGGCGCGCAAAGGTCATAGACGACGCAAGAAATGCTCTAACCCTAAGACTCCGCGATTTAGGCGGCGTGTTGAGGATGGCAGGCGACTTTGCTGCTTCAGAAAAATCCAAGCTTATCGAGTCAAAGCACATTAAAGAGGCGATTGAGGAGTCTAAGCCCATTGAACTGCAGCTTGAGGAGCGTTATGGCAGCGTCTGGAAGGGCATTGAGAAGGACCAGGTTGTTAATCCTGAATACGGCAAGTTGGGCAAAAGCTACATATAAACAGATAAACACAATCTCTAACTTGGGAAGTCGGGTGGTTTAAGGTGATAACATACGCTGACATACAGAGGATTTTCAGAAACGAGGGCAATACTCCCACATTGGAGGAGATTCCGGGAGACTTCTATGGGCAGGTGTCTGTTCTGCTTTCACAGGTTGAGCCAGAGCACAGGAAGCACATAAGCAAGCTTGCGGGCGAAATCTACGCCAAAAGGAGGAACAAAATAATGCTGCACGCTTTGAGGATATGCGACGGAGACAGAATGCCGGCTAATGCAATACCTGTTGAAAAAGAGTTCTATCTGCAGGCGGTTGACCTGCTGAAAAATCATTCAAACAAAATATTGTCCGAAAAGCTGGAGGAAAAGCTTGAGGAACTGGCTAAGGTAGAGGAAAAGAAGGTTAAGGTCAGAATACTGAAGCCGATGCCTGCCATCGTCGGCTCGGACTTGAACAACTACGGCCCCTTCAAGGAGGACGACGTTTTCGAACTGCCTGAAACCAACGCCGTGCTTTTGATAAAACAGAGGCTTGCAGAGGAGTTCGTGGAAACCGCCCCCAAAGCCCAGGAGGAATAGAAAACGGTTTTTATTCCCCCTCTTCTTATTAATAAGACCATGAAGTTTCCTGAGTCCATAAACACCTACTGCCCGAAGTGCAGGAAGCACACCAAGCATGCTGTTTCAGTGGGCAGGAAGGGCAAGGAAAAGACCATGAACCGCGGCCGCAGGAAGTATGAGAAAGTCAAAAGAGGCTACGGCGGCAGCCCCAGGACTCCAAAAAAGCAGGTGTACAAAGTCGGCAAAAGAACCGTCTTAATCTTGAAGTGCGGCGAGTGCAAGAAAAAACACCAGAAGTTGTTCAGCGCGCGGACGAAGAAGACGGTTGAAGTAACATCACAGTAAAAAAGATAGGATAAAAAATAGATAGGGTAGTAATTATGGCTAAGAAGCAACCAAAAACGGAAAGCAAGTTTATTCGAGTCAAATGCAACGACTGCGGGAACGAGCAGATTATTTTCGACCGGCCTGCCTGTAGGGTAAAGTGTCTGGCCTGCGACAAAATCTTGGCGGAGCCCACAGGCGGCAAGGCAGACATCAAGACCGAGATACTTGGCGTGGTTGACAGGGACGTGTGAGCCTGTTTTTTACCTGCTAATGTTCAATTCTATTCATGAATGTTCCCCGGTATCTAGATGTAAGTTCTCTGCCGCCTGGTTTCACATTGCTTGTCACTGGCGAAGAGGCTGACATAATAAAGTGCGCTGAGCCAATAGAATTGCCTAAGTCTGCGCAGCCTTTTGACTTCCACTTCTTAGAGTTTCCTCCAGAAGGCAGGCCTTCTGTGGTGAAGCAGTTTCACACTAATTTTAATGAAGCCAGGGTAACCACCTCAGTTGGAGGTTCTGTGTCTAAGATAACGTATGCCAGAGATTTGTTTGGGTTTGTTTCTCCTGAGGGCATACAAAGGCTTGCCGGCATATATCGGCTTGCGAACATGCTGTCTGATCGTGTTGTGCCAGTATTCGGCTGTTCGACAGCGCCGCCCGGCAGTAGGCCATTGTTCTACGCGCGGGAGACTTTACCCGAGGGTGAGGATGGCATTCCTCAGCCACCTCGTTTGTACAAGGGTTATGTGGAGGTCCCTGAAGAGGACAGGCGTTTGATGCAGCATACTTATGGAAAAATGCTTGCAATCAGGAAGGAAATTTCAGGGTTGTTGAACGGTATTGAGGGGCGTGTTCCACGTCAAGGCGACCCTGCGTTGCTGACTCTTAGGCGGGCGCAGAGTGAATTCCAAATTGCGATGGACGGGTATGAAAAAACTTTGATTGCAAAGTATAAAGACAAGTTTGTTGGAGCCTTGTCGGATTTAGCTGACTTGGGTTTTGGCGTCGCGCATCCTGGCATGAACTTCGGCTATGCTCTAAACAGTGGTGGTCCAGGAGGTAAGATAGTTTTTTTTGAGTTGGCTTCTCTTGTGGACTACAAGCGTTTGACCGAGGTTGTCAGGAAGATAGAAGACCCTTTAAAGAGGAAGGCTGCTGGCGCGGTTTTGGGTGAAGTCTTGCGTCTTGAAGAACAGGCTTTGGAGAAGGTGATAGGATGGTGTGACCGCAGAATATATGGTAGGAATTCAATGTATGAGAGACTACCAGGGATACCTTATGGAAGAATACCTCTTCCGATTGGAAACATCCCCCAAGAGTTTCATACCGATGATGGAACGTTGCTCAGGCAGTGGGTTAGAGGCCTTAGAAACCTTCGGATTGAGAACCCGGATGTGATACCAAAGAAGCCGGGCGACCCGTTGATACTTGACCCTAGCGGTTTGCTTATACAACCAGATCACCATGCCACATATAGGCGTGATTTGGGTATAACTCTAACTAGGAGATAATTAACATGGAAAAGGAGTTTGAGTTTTTGGAGCATACTGCCGACTTGAAGTTCAGGAGTTTTGGCAGCACTCTGAACGAGGCTTTTGAGAATGCTGGGAAGGCTGTCTTCAATGCTATGGCTGACTTGAATGCTGTCAAGCTTGCAGACTCCAGGAAGATTACTCTGGAGGCTGAGGATTTGGAGGTCTTGCTTCATGATTTTCTTTCAGAGTTGATTTACTTGTTTTCTGTGGAGGAATTGTTGCTGAAGAAGTTTGAAGTCAGGATTGTTCAAGTGGACACTTTTCAATTGCATGCAACGGTCTCTGGGGAGAAGATTGATTTGAAGAGGCATAAGTTGCACAAGGAAGTTAAGGCTGCTACTTACCACGACATGAAAATAGAGAAAAAAGGTGGAGAATGGATTATAGAGGTGGTGTGCGACACTTGAAAGCTAGGTTGGAAGATGACTAAGCATGTTTTTAAGGCCGGGAAGCTTATGGGTGTTGTGGTTCTTGGAGAGTGTAAAGGAGAAAATATTGAGGATGGTCTGAAGGGGTTTCGGCCAAAATTTGAAAAGGTCCATAAATTTGAAGGCAAATCTTTGTTCTGTGATCATGTCACACATGGTGGCATACCTGTGGGCATTACTGTTTCATATGAGGGGGAACCCACCAAGCCTAGGCGGATACTAGTCAGCGCATTAGACCTGACGGGTAGGATAACAATGGAACAACTTAAAGCTGACCTAGACGAAGCAGTGCGAGGAATGGGGTTGAAAGAGCTGCAGTCCGAATATGGTGACTTCAAAGATGAACCATTCGGAGGATGGAAGCATGTAGCAATAAGAGAAGGATTAGTAAAATAAAACCCTGCAAAGAGTTAATTTCCCAACCTGGGCTACTTCAGTCAGACATTGCCTTGCGCACCCATCCTTGCACTTCAGTTAGAATGTTTTGCAGGCTTACTTCATCCCTGCCTTCGGCAGTTATCCTCATGTAAGGTTCAGTTCCCGAGGGCCTGATTAGTATCCAACTGTCTTCTCTTGCGATTCTGATGCCGTCCAGGTCT
>Ga0194125_10010053_pt1 | contig 12994 bp, 13 predicted proteins | sample TA2KigC250mmetaG_FD_148626 | JGI IMG/M metagenome (GOLD analysis project Ga0194125, IMG submission 148626) | Freshwater microbial communities from Lake Tanganyika, Tanzania - TA2015034 Kigoma Deep Cast 250m | ecosystem: Environmental > Aquatic > Freshwater > Lake | place: Tanzania: Lake... | reverse complement strand
TATCTGGCGGGCAGCTTGGAGGGCCACGCTCCGTCGTGGCCGCCATCCCAAGCCCGCGGACGCGACGGAGCGCGTCCCTCCATTTCGTTGCGGCTCCGTCGCGTTAGATCTGAACTGCACCCAGTCAATGATAGATTGCTTTTCAGAGAGGCTTCGCATCAGCGCCAGCAGGGGGTAAAAAGGACGGTGTGTTGGCACTCACCCGGACCGGCACCGCTGCCAACGTCAGCGGTGTGGTTCGGCGCTCTCATCGGTTCAGTATCACGTCAATTCCATTTATGACGGCTGTCACTTGCCGTGGTGAAAGGTTGCCGACTCGCTCCGTGAGTTGGCTTCGGTCCAGGGCAACGATCAAGGAAACATTCGCGACGGAATCCTTTGGAAGACCGGTTACCGATGACTTCAGCAATACGTTACCAGGGGCTGAAGCCCATTTTGTGTTGCTTGTCAGGGGAACGCAGACGACCGTCCCGATACGGCTCCTGTTGATGGCGTCACACTGAACCACGAGAACCGGACACCGGAAGCCGGGAGACGAGCCGGTGGGATCGTCGAGATCAGCCCAGCACACATCACCTTGGCTTACTACCATTCGACTCGCCGCAACGCCTGACGAGCGGCCCTCTGTGTGAATTCGTCTGTTTCCGCCCCGACCTCCCGCAGAACTTCGTTCATCGAGGAAGTGATTCTATCGTCTTCGTGCTGCGCCACGAAGTCAGCCAGTGCTCGTGCGTACAACCGGCTGCGCGAAGTGTGCAGGCGGCGGGCAAGGCGTTCGCCCTGCTCGAATACGTCATCGGGAATGGACAATGCCGTTTTCATACCATTGGTATTACCCATTGATCAGGGTGGCGTCAACCCGCTTTTTCTCCCTCTTTTTCTCCCGCCGAACGCAAACCTAATAGAAATTGCTTTTCAGAGGGGCTTCGCATCGGCGCCAGCAGGGGGGTTAACGCCGTGCGCGACGGGTTGCAACAGGGAGACGCGCAGAAGCTCCGCGTGAAAGAAACGCCGCGCGCGGCGAGTTTGTCGAGGTTCGGCGTCTTGACCTGTTTGTTGCCGAGATACCCGACCCAATCGCGCAGGTCATCAATCGCGATGAAGAGGACATTCGGCTTCTCCGCGGCGCGCGCGAGGCTGAAGCCAAGCAGAAGAACGGAAGCAATCGTAAGCAGTTTTTTCATGGGGATCCTTTCGTGTCTATAAACACCGCCCGCTGCCGGCGGTTGCGGGAATTACTCCGGGGCGACCTCCTTACGCTCCTCGCGCTGACAGAACCAGTTCGCCGGCAGACTGCGCAGTTTCAGTGACAGGCCGCCTTTGTAGTTGAAGTAGGTGATGAGCGCGCGGTCACCGACCCACGTGATCGCGGGATAGGCCCACAAATCGTCCGGAACGTCTTCCAAGTTGCGGTGGTTTGTCCACGTCTCTCCCTCATCCTTGGAGACCGCCGCCGTGAGAGGATTCCGTCGTTTGGCGCGCGGATCGTGGTTCCAGATCGCCAACAAATCGCCGGTGGTCGGGATCCGCGAGATCGCCACCGGCGCGGCGGGGCCGACGAGCGGTGTCGGCACCGGCTCAGACCACGTCGCGCCTCCGTCTTTCGAGAAGCTCTTGTATTGGCAACCCAGTCCCGTCCGCATCAACATCATCACTCGTCCGTCCTTCAACTCGATGCACGCCGGCTCGAAAGACTTTCCCTTCGACGGTTGCACGCGCTGGCTGTCACGCCACGTCTTGCCGTCGTCGTCGGAGATCACACAATAACTGTCACCGCCGTGCCACGCCTCCAACAGAATCCGCCCCGTTCGCAGCCGGATGCAGCGGCCATTGGTGAGGCCCGTGTACTTGCCGTCGGGGCTGAGTTGTTTGGCTGCGCTCCACGTCTTCCCGTCGTCCGTGGAGGTTCGCATCATGATGCGACAGTCGGAGGACTGCGTGTTCTTCTGGCAATGAAAGAGCGCGAGGTCGCCGTTGCGGAGGCGCAGGAAATTGACTTCCATGACATTGCAGCCGCCGTCGTTCTCGACCAGCGTGAACTTCTCGCCCCACGTCCGCCCGCCATCCTGCGACAACTTGCCCGCGATGCGCGCCGGCCCGTGGTCTGCGCCTTGGCTCGCGTAGAACTCCGTCCACGCCAGCAACAGCGAGCCGTCCTTGCGCCGAACAATCGCCGCCTCGCTGTTGCGCGGGTTCTGCGGCCCGACCGGTGCGACGACCAACTCAAAAGCTCCCGCGAGATTAGCCAACAACACACAGACTGCAAACGTTACGAGTTTCATTGTGTTCTTTCCCGGACCGGGCCAGCATCCGTTTCAAGCTCAGCAAATTCAACATCAAATAGCGCGCCTGATGGAAGTTGTCCTTGCGTTTCGTGCTCACGCCGACGCGCTTCAAGTCTTTGCCGGAGCGGTCCACGGCTTGACGCCAGACGCCGTGGCCGGGCACGGGCATCACCTTCAATGTGTACGCCCGCAACCGCTCGTACCACTCGCGCGCCCACGACGCGCCGGTCTGTTCGAGAATCATCAGGCACGCGATCATTGCTTCGCATTGCGCCCACATCGTCTTCACGCCGTAGTCCGGGCCGCGGCCGACGCGGAAATTGCCATCCCCAAAACCATCGTGGTCGGAATCCCAACACAACTCCAGGAAATGGCGGACACGCCCGGCGGCTTCGTCGAACAGTTTTCGGTTGCCCCGTCGCAACGCCTCGGCCATCACGATCCAGAGCGTCTCGACCGTGTGGCCGGTCAGCATGTGCGTGTCGGCGACGGGAGCGCGGCTGTAATCGTGACGGAGGAATTCATTGACGATGCGATGTTCTGGATTCCAGAACTTCCGCATGACCATCTCGACGTGGTGTTGCTGGAGTTCCTCCAAACGCGGGTCGCGATGATGCGCCAGCAGGCCGGTCAACGCGCAGATGGTGACCATCGAGTGGCCTTGCGAACGCAAACCGCGCGGCTCGATCTCCAACTCGGTGTATTGCACCGTGTGCGTGTCGGTGTAGTTCGGGTCATCATACTTCTTCATCGCAGCCCACAACGATTCCTTCGCGAGATCGAGGTCCTCCTGTTGTCCTGCGGCCCGGTGATATTCCACCAGACCCATCGCGGCGAACAGCAAGCCGTAAACGTTCTCACCGAGGCCCTTCAGCACTGTGCCGTTGCGACTGACTTTCTCGTTCCACTTGCCGCCGCCGGCGTGCATGTGTTTGACCATGAAGTCGCGCCCCTGACGCGCGATCTCCAGCCAGCGCCGGTCCCGGCCAAAGTTGTTGTAGAGGAACGAATAGACCCAGATGCCGCGCCCTTGATACCAGATGTATTTTTCGTCGCTGGCGACCGAGCCGTCGTCGTTGAGCTCACACATAAACCCGCCGTGCTGCCGGTCAATGCCGCCCTTTTCCCAGAACGGCAGATACTGGTTGAACAGCCGGTCATGGTAATCGTCGCGGAGTTGCGCGAGCGTCATCCCCACAACTCGCTCTGTAGCGGACCCTGCGATCGCGGCGCTCCCGCGCACCATGGTCATTGTCGCAAGAGCTGCCAGGAATTCGCGCCGATGCATGAGTTTCCTCGCGAAACTACTCCTTCGAAGCGGACGCTGCGACGCTGAGTTTTCGGAACCCGACCTCCTCGCCGGACACCAGCAGCGAAATGATGGTCTTGGTCTCGCCGAACATCGGCGCAGTTGCCTTCAACGCCGTGCCGGCGACTTGCACGATGAGATCGTTAATGATAGGAAATTGCTTTTCAGAGGGGCTTCGCATGGGCGCCAGCAGGGGGGGTTAAGGGGGGAGTCCCGAACCTCTCCTGACCGGCCGAACCGTCGGCAAGACTTGCGTAATTCTCCTCTCGCTGCATTTCCTTTCCTTTCAAGGGTAACCTCGCTCCGCTCGGTTGCTGAAGATGTCGCGGGGGAGCGAGTGTTGCCCGATACTATTCAAGGGTAACCTCGCTCCGCTCGGTTGCTGAAGATGTCGCGGGGGAGCGAGTGTTGCCCGATACTATTGTTCTTTACCGTGTTCATCTTCAGTTGTCCTCTTCAGACGGCGCGCAGACTAGCAAGCCACCTCGCGCTTTGTCAACATCATCGTTTCGCAAAAGCGAAGAACAATTGGGTGAGCAGCGGCGGCTCTTCGGCTTTCGCCACCGATCCTCCAGCCATCCCAGGCGGCACCACCCACTCCTCCGCCCACAGGTCGTAGAGCACGCCACCGCTCGCACTCCACACCCGCACCAAGATCATCTCCGTTCCGCAACGAGGACAACGCACCACCAGATCAGTCCATGCTTCCGCGGCAGACGCCGACTTCACTGGCCCTGCCGTTTCCCGATGCCCCAGCCCCCCGTCGCCCCACCCACTCGCGCACCTGCTGGGCCACCCGTTGCAGCCCCGTCAATACTTCCGCCACCAACGCATGCACCTTGTTGCGCACCGCACGAGCGTAGATGCCGTAGTAACGCACCATCCGAAAGTTCTTCGCCGGCAAATGCTGAATCATGCGCCCGATGAACTCCACCGCCGTCAGCGTCTCGGTCACCGGGCCGCACCGGTGATCGTCGTAACGGAACGTCACCCGCTCCCCATCGTAACTCTCGATACGCCGTATCGAAATCGGCGGACTGCTGACGTATTTGCACAGATAGATCACCAGCCGCTCCACCGGGCCGCTCTCCGGCATCGCGTGGCAATCGAAACCGCTCGGATACTGCGAGAACATCCGCCCCAGCTTCGCCAACCACGGCTTGCCATACGGCGTGCCCCGCACCGCCTTCTTCAACGCTGTCAACACCTGATACTGCCAGAGCTTGCGCAGTTTCTTCGTGTCGAAGTAACTCACCGCTTGCCACTGACCCCACTGGTCCACCCCGCCCTCGCTGACCACCATGTGCAAGTGCGGGTTGGGGTTGCCCGCCCGCCCATGCACCTGCAGCACCGACATGATACCGATCTTGATCTTCTTTTTCGGTCGCCACTGCGCCACCAACTGTTGCACCGCCCGCGCCCCGGCGTCAGCGAAGGCTTTCAGCAACTTCGGCTCCGCCAGAATCAGCGGTCGGATTTCCTTCGGCACGGTCAGCACCACCTGCCGATGCACCACCCCCTCAAAGAGGACTTGTCGAGCCGTCTGCAACCACCCGTCCACAGCGGTCTTGAAACAGCGCAAGCACAGCCGACTCTTGCAGGTGAAACCGATCTTGCGGGTCTGTTGGCAGTGCGGACAGAGGTATTCGCAGTAACCCACGCGGATATCGCCGCAGGAGAGCATCTTTTGGACATTGGCTTCCCAGTGCGAGGGGATCGGCCGGTGGTGCTGTGCTTGCCAAGCACGAACGAAGGATTCCCAGTGTTCGGTGAAGATGCGCTGCCAGAGATTCAGTTCGCTGAAAGGTCGGTCGGTGCCCATGAGACCCGAAGAAAACAGCCATCGCACAGGGGAATGCAACTATAAATTCCAAGCACGAAAAAATGAGGTTTTCTGGAGAGATTTTGCTTGACCAGCCCCCGCGACAGCCCCGCTATAAGTTCCCATACGTTGCTTACTCCGCCCACGTGATCAACATCCTAGTGGGTTGAGGGTCTGAGTCAAGTGCTAACCAGACACTAATCTATCCGTCAACCAGTGCGGGCAACGCGCAATTTAACCGGCTGGCTTACCCACTACCGAAATAAGATCGCCGCTGGTTTTACCGCGTCAATCGGATTAATGATAAGAAATTGCTTTTCAGAGGGGCTTCGCAACGGCGCCAGCAGGGGGGTTATTCAACGACGGCTGCGTGAGGTACAGATTGCCGGCGGTGTCCACGCTCATCCCGTCACCACCGCGCATTTGGCCGTCGGGGACTTGCTGGAGTTGGCACAATACGCGCCCCTTTCCGAGTTTGCCGGGTGACACGACCGGATAGGCCATCACGTCCGGTGAGCCGCTTGGCAACACGTAGAGCGTCTTTTCATCGGGCGAGAGAATCACGCCGTTCGGACGTTGAAGGTCGTCAATGAGCCGCGTGACTTTCCGGTCCGCTGCGACGTAATAGACGGCCATCTTGTCCTGCGGCGGCGCATCCTTTCCGAACGATGGATCGGTGAAATAGACGCCACCTTTGCGATCCACGACGAGGTCGTTCGGCGAGTTGAACCGTTTGCCGTTGTAGGTGTCGGCGAGCGGCTCAATCTTCTTCGTGGCGACATCAATCGCAATCACCCGCCCTGCCTTGCCCTGACAGGCGACGAGCCGGCCGCGCCCGTCGAACATCAACCCGTTGCACCCCTGCGAATCTTCCAAGAACGTTGAGAGCTTGCCGGCGGTGTCCACTTTGTGGATGCGATTGTTCGGGATGTCGGCGAAATAAACGTTGCCCTGTGCGTCGGCGGCCGGGCCTTCGGTGAACTTGAACCCGGTGTGTGCTTGGACGATCTCCCCCGCCGGGCCGATGCCGGCGATAGGTTTGTTGTCCTGCGCGATGGCGATGACAGCCGTGAGAGTCACGGCGAAGAAGGTGAGAGTTTTCATAGCCGTCATTCTAGGCCGCGGTGGAATCCGGGCAAGCGCATAATCTCACCAACGTTGCCGCAGTGAGGAAACGGTGTGCCGGGAATACTGCACCGCTTTGCGGAATGCCTGCGTCAGTCGGTCTTCCGCCCCAAGGGATTTTTCGGGTCTTGCTTGCTCGTGCGGTCAATGCTGCCGGGACAAATCCGTTCGGCATAAGACATCATGACGAACAGGCCCAACTGATCGCGGTTGTCGGAAGCGGGGGCTGCTGTAAGCTCTTTTGCGATGCACGCCAGTTCCTTGTCGCCGAGGGCTTGCAACTCCTGGTTGCCGGTAAGCCGGGCCTGAATGAAAAGATGGAACGGCAGACCGCCGAATTTGCTGCCCCATTGGGTAATGTAGTTCATGCCGGCGCGACCGCCGAGGTTGACGGACATCCAGATGTTGAGCTTGGCCAGTTGTGCCATGACAGCTTGATGGAGCGGCGTGCCGGGCTTCACGTGCGGTAACCCGGCCGAGTATGCTTCAAGGCTGTACATGAAGACCGTCGGCAACGGATAGTCGGTCAGGAACAAATCCTGTCGGCTCAGCCAGTCGAGCGTGCCGAGGCCGATCTTCAGGTGCGACTCGTCGCCGGTTTCCTCATACAGATGAAACGCCAGCGAGCCGAAGATGCCCGACGAGCACCACCATTCCTTGTCCGACTTCGGCCAGTGACCGTTGCAGACGCCGCCCGTCGGGCGAACCCAGTTGTCGGCGACCAGCTTCGCGTAGGCGCGAACGGAGTTGAGGAATTTTTCCTTTTGCTGCGGCTCGCGGCAACGGACCGCAACCGCGAGCACGCCGAGGGCGATCGAGGAGCTGTCGGCGACATACCAAGCGCCCTCGCTCTCGCCCGGCTTGCGATAGTACTGGATGTAATAAGCGCCCTTCGGAATCATGCCTTTCTGGAACTCAACCATTCCGTTGGCCCATGCGACGGACGCGTCGAGGTATTCCTTCTTGCCGGTCATGTCGTAGGCGGCGCAAAGCCCGCGCACGGCGTAAGAGTCCCAGTAAAACGCCCGGCGGCTTGTGCGTTCGAGCCGCGTCGCTTGTTCGCGAACGACGGGACAGGCCTCGTCGCAAAGCGCAAGGAACGGAGCCTTGAAAACGAGTGGAGACCTTGGCCACGGTTGCTTGTTATTCTCGGCGGCGATGGCCGATGTGACCGTGATAGCCAAGAGCAGAAGACAGAGGCGAGTGTTCATGATGTGTGCATTCCTTTCCTTTATTTGCCATGTGACGCATGGGTTGTGTTGACGTGGTCAATGATATCTTTCAGCGCATATTCGTAGCCTCTGCGCGGTTGAAAATCCTTTGCCAGTCGGGCGACACGGCGAGCTTTGTCCCACTGCCCCAACTTGGCGCACGCCAGCACCAGATACGCCGGGGCTCGCGGATGATTCATGCCCGACGGGGCCTCATAGCGAGCCAACAACTCCTTGCCTGCCGGGTCGCCCATGAGTTGCAGGTAGTAACCGATCTGGACCTTCTCGAAATCGTTGACCTCCGTCCCCATGATCGGCGGATCCAGCGTCTTGAGATCGTCGTGCGGCATCAGCCGGAAGAACTTCATTGAGACTCCGCTGTCGCGCAATTGCCCGGCAAGTTCCTTGCCGCCGGGCAGCCGGTAAAAGAGCAACGCTGCACAGATCGTGCTGTGCGGGTGGAGCACATTGTTGCACTCCGCCATGTGCGGCAGGTAAGGCTTGCCGCCGGCGTAGCGGACGCAGCTCTTGAGATACCCGGCGGCCTTTTGCACGCGAGGCATCACGCTCCGGTCGCCAAACGTCTCGCTGTAATTGAGCAACGCGTTGGCCGCTTCGGCAACGTCCCACGTCTCGGCGTCCTCAGCGAGACGCTCCTTGAAATCCGTCTTGGTTCGCCCCCACGCGGTGCCCAGTCCCCAGCGTCCGTCGGGGCGCTGCAGTTTGCCCAAGATTGCCGCAATCCGTCCCGCCACTTCCTTGTCCTTCTTGATGATTGCCAGTTCCAGTTCCCAAGCCCAGTAACAACAACTGGCAAACTTGGTGGTTGCGGAAACCTGCTGCAGTCGCTGAATTGTCTCGTCGGCAGCCGGGCCGATGCCGGCGATGGGCTTGTTGTCCTGCGCGGTGGCAATGGCGGCTGTGAGTATTACAGCGAGGTAGGTAAGAGTCTTCATAAGCGCCATTGTAGGCGGTAACAGAACCTGGGCAAGAGCAGAATGTCGCCAAATGAAATGATAAGAAATTGCTTTTCAGAGGGGCTTCGCAACGGCGCCAGCAGGAGGGTTAAGGGGGGAACCGAAAACCTCGGCGGACGGCCCGAAGTGGTCCTGACGCTTGCGAAATGTTCCTTTGGTCGCATTTCCTTTCCTTTCGGGACGCATCTTGACGGAAGTCCTATTCACTGTCAAGACGGCCCGACGGAAAGGGTGCGCAGTTCTAAGTTTTGCGCAACCGCTCAATGTGGAGCAGGTTTGCAACCTGCTCTTCAATTAAAACCAGGCAGGTTACAAACCTGCCCCACATTAGGTTCTTTCCTCGTGAGATCATACACAAAAGCGTATATCTGGCGGGCAGCTTGGAGGGCCACGCTCCGTCGTGGCCGCCATCCCAAGCCCGCGGACGCGACGGAGCGCGTCCCTCCATTTCGTTGCGGCTCCGTCGCGTTAGATCTGAACTGCACCGAGTCAATGATGAATTGCTTTTCAGAGGGGCTTCGCAACGGCGCCAGCAGGGGGGTTAACGGATGCGGCAACGTCCGTTTCCTGCCGCTCTTCACGTCGAGAATCCGAGAGACAAACCGGTCGCCTTCGCGGTCGTTCCATGCCACTTCGCTCTCCGTGCCCGGCACCCATTGGAGCATGCAGCCTTGTTGCCAGTTCCACGCGCGCGAGCTTCCGAGTTCGATCCACTTGTCGTTGTCCTGCGCATCCACCATCCCGACGCGGATCGAGTCCTCGGCAACAGGCGAACGTCCTTCAAAATCCACTTCGTTGGCCACAATGAATCGGTCGGTCGGATCGAAAAGCAATTTGTCGTAATAGCCGCGCCAGTGAAACTTTGGCCCGCGCGTGATCTGACGGATCGGCGGCAACGATTCTTCCGTTGCCCACGCGCGCCAAGCTGCCGTCGCGGGAACCGCAACGGCAAGCGATTGGAGGAAATGACGTCGGCTGAGCGGTTTCATGCATCCTAGGCAATGGCTTGTTTTTTTACTCCTTCTTGATTGATCGTCTTCACTGTTTAAGGGAGCGTTAGTTTCAATCGGAGGAAACGCGGACTCAATGGCGCATCAGCGGCATCAGTTGCGACATACCACAGAAGCATCTCATCCACAGCAAACAGTGTTTGAGTGGTTGACAGCGTTGGATTGCTGAAAGGCAATGTGCGCGAGCCTTCCACGGAGGCTTGCAGGTCCATGGCTGCAGGATTCGTGGGAAAGAGCACCGCCAGTCGCCCGTTCTGTATGAAGGGAGTCAGAGAGGGGTTGTCAGCTGATGTAGGATTACTTCCCGATGCGTACTCTTCAAGATTAGCTTTCCCATCACCATCACAATCAACAAGCGGCCCGGATACGGCAGGATCCGCTTGCTGCTCGGTCGAAAACACCTGCCTTTTCCACCCAGCATAGCTCAGCGGCACTCGCCATGATCCCATCCCACTTGTGGCTATGTAGAGATACCGATCTGTAGAGACACCACTTACCAACATAAAATTACTTTCCGGAAATGGCGGCGACATTGGCAACCAAGTATCACCGCTGTCGGATGAACGTTTAAGACTAGCCTTTAAGTCAAAGTTGCCGCCACTAGACGCGAAACAGACTCCGGATGCTGATGTCGTAGCAACGCTTTGAGCTCCATTACCTGATGCAGTGCTTCCGTAGTTGCTCATCGGTGCCCATGTAGTACCACTGTCAGTACTTTTGTAGATTCCGGCTTTTTCCATCGCTGCATACGTAACGCCCGGTTGAGCCGGGTCAAAAGCAAGACTTACGCAATCTTCGGGAGCTGATTCGCCTTCAACCGTGACACTCAGCTTTTGAGTGAAAGTCCATGCTCCTCCAGACCTGATACCCTGCCAGATGCCTTGCCCGCCCTTTCCTGCCCGTACCCCAATTAACAATAAATCGGGGTTTGTTGGATGTGCCGCTAAACATTGCATAAGGCGATTGGTAAGACCAATTGATTGCCAAGTGCTTCCAGAATCACGTGACTCCCAAACACCACGGGAGCTATTGGAGCTAGAACCAAACGCACGTGCTACCCCCCACAAAACAGACCCGTCTGGACTGAAGGCAATCCCTGAAAGGCAGGCGTCCTTTGGCAAGTCGCCAAGGGAATTATCGCCGCCCGATAGTAGCGTCCAGTGCCAGCCATTGGTGGCATCCACAAAAACCCCCTGAAACAAACCCGTCGTCTTCTGTCCCTCGCTACTTCCAAATGCATCCTTTAGCGAAGCATATGCCACTCCTGTCACGGGATGGAATGCAACCAGAAATCCTGAATTCCCTGTCAATGTGTCAAACTTGAACGTGTACTGATGAAAACTCGCGCCTCCATCGGTCGAAGCAAAAACAGCACGATCGGCTAACGCGACCAGAATCCGTTCAGGATGAGCAGGATCGACAGCCACTATATTATCTACCGTGTTACACATACCACGGTTAATCCAGTTATTACCTTTGCGACTTCCTTCATTGGGACCGGGTGTTATGGCTGCAATCGTGGCGGTCTTGGTTGTGTACCGCTGCTGCCACGTTAGTCCGCCGTCCGTGCTTTGGTGGAAGTTCCCATTCTTCCCAACCCAGAGACTTCCATCCGCTAGCCGCACCAATGAATGTGGATTCGTCAAAATCGGGTTACCAGCCGCCCAACCTGCAGAGTTGATTGTCTGTCGCGCCGACCATGTCGGTGAGTCCGAAAGACCATTTGAGGTGTAATAAACGCCATAAGGCAATGTAGCTGATCCCGCCCAGATGGCCTGACCAAAGGCTACAGATGGATCCGTTGCGAGTGTATTCCAATCAATCCCAGCGACGGTGAGATTCCCGGAAATGTTCGTCCATGACAACATACCGGAAATCTTCCGGTAGATCCCGCCATCGCCACTGAGACCTCTCACGGCCACCAAGAGATGATCGAAGTCTGAAGGATCGGCCAGAAGCCGACCACAGGTTACTTCAGGCAGTCCAGTGGAAACTGAAGTCCACGTTGCCCCGCCATCTGACGAACGAAAGACACCCGTGCCTGTGCTGATCCACAACTGCGAAGAGTCGGCGGGGTCAACAAGCGTAGTTATTTGGGCACCCGTCGTCACCGCGTAGGTAAAATGCTCCAGAACTCCGGAACCTTCGTAGTTATAGCGATAAAATTGTCCATCCCCACCGTCGTTCGATGATGCCAATCCGGTGCCAAAGTAAATTACCAATCGGTTACCGCTGTCGCGTACTACGGCCAGCGCGCCCGCATTGGTTGCACTGAGGATTTTCGTCCATGTTTCGCCACGGTCTTCGCTCTGAAAAATGCCCTCTGACATCGCGATAAACAGCTTTTGATTGTCTGCTTGATCAAAGGCCAGTGACTCGCAAGATTTTGCGCTCCATCCTCGTGTTAGATACTGCCACGTTGCTCCCTGATTCGAACTCCGCCAAAGCCCGGCCACGTCGCTGCCCAAATAGACCGTCGAAGCGTCAGCCGGATCAGGTGCAATCAAGCGGATTTGCCCACCTGCGCCAAGGCCTAGTGAATCCCACTGCGTAGCGAATACTGCATGCTGCATAGCAACGCAGCAAAAAATCCAAAACAAACTTCCACGGATTTGCATGCCCCCTGTCTCCTTTTAAGGTGAATTCATTTCAGTCCTATTTCAACGCTGCCCGCATCGCACGAAGATGTTCGGGAGTCGTACCGCAGCAGCCGCCGACGACAGCGACACCGAGCGATTTCATCTTATCGGCAAACGCCGCAAGCACATCGGGGCCGACGTTGTAGATGGCTTGGCCGGCGACGACTTGCGGCAGACCGGCATTCGGCTTGGCAAGCAGCCGGGCATTGGGGCGTGCGGTCTTCATCGCGCAGATGACGGTTTCGAGGCTGTCGGGACCGACGCTGCAATTCGAGCCGACCGCCACCGCACCGGCATCGGTGAGTTAATGATAAGAAATTGCTTTTCAGAGGGGCTTCGCAACGGCGCCAGCAGGGGGGTTAATGAATAACAGAAAGTTAGTGATACGACAGCCAGCTTTGAACTTCGCGCATGGTAATCAACCTTGCTATATGTCGATTGTCAAACCGCTCATCGCGGCAGACGGAAATTTATATGGTTGTTGTGAAGTATTACAATATTTGGGATTTACAAATGAAACGACATTGGGGCACTATTCATCACTACCCAGTATTGTAGAAAATCAATTATTTTTCAATGGCAGTAAATGTGATATTTGCAATTTTGCTGAGTATAA
>Ga0194125_10010051_pt1 | contig 12995 bp, 10 predicted proteins | sample TA2KigC250mmetaG_FD_148626 | JGI IMG/M metagenome (GOLD analysis project Ga0194125, IMG submission 148626) | Freshwater microbial communities from Lake Tanganyika, Tanzania - TA2015034 Kigoma Deep Cast 250m | ecosystem: Environmental > Aquatic > Freshwater > Lake | place: Tanzania: Lake... | reverse complement strand
GATACACCGCAAGCTGGCCATAAAGCGGGGTGGACTCAATGGCGAACCCCCGACTTGTACGAGCCGGTGCCACTCGACATCGGTGGCACCCAGTACTCGCGCCAGATGGCGGATTTCCTCACTGCGGTTCGCAACAACACCGCCGTTGAGTCCGACGTGGCAAGTGCGTTGCGAACTCAAGAGGCGATCGATGCGATTTACGCGTCAGCATCACAGGGTGGCGGCAACGTCTCGATTTCTACATGAGTCAGTCTGCAATGCCGCGGGTGGTGCTCGGCCACAATCAGTTCTTTGGCGTCGACCATCTCTCGTCGCAGCGGGGCGCTGAGCGAGCGGCCTATTTCGCCGACGTGCGAAACGTGCTGACGGTGATTCGACTTGCACACCATGCTGGTGCAACCGGCCTCATGCTCTCCACGCATCCTCGGGCAATCGCGATCTGTGACGCCTTGCGCAAAGACGAAGAACTTCGTGCAAACCTGCAAATCGTTCCTCTACTCCCCTACGCGCAGAAGTACGTGACGAAAGCCAACGAAGTGGGCATGGTTCGCGCCGTCACAGGAACGCTATCTGATGCCAGCATGCGTGACCGGCTGGGCCTTGGTGTTGACTTCGCTCGTACCGTGCTTCGCAGAGACCCCATCGACATGGTCCGCGCCCTCATTCGCCTAGAGCTGAGAATGTTCCGTCGACTGCCCGTATCGGTGGTGTTTCTGCACGATGCGATCAGCGATTTGCTCCTTTCGCTTGGCGCACCGAGGGTGTTCGACGTGTATCGCCGCACGTTGCAGAAGCGATTTGGTGCGACAGCCGGTGTAGCCACGAAGAATCTTCCCCTTCTGCTCGATCGTTTTGCGACATGGGGATTGGAAACGCCAGCAGTACTCACCCACGTGAACAAGGTGGGATTTCATGTGAATCCCTCGCTTCGCGAACACGAGCAGTGCTTGCGAGACGAGTCTCTACAGATCATGGCGATGGGAACCCTCGCCTCGGGATACCTTAAGCCCATCGAAGCCGCCGACTACGTTCGGGAATTCTCATCAATTCGTTCGGTTGTAGTAGGCATGAGTTCGCCTACACATATCATTGAGACCTTCAGGGCGTTTTTGCCTCGTCAGAAGTTGATCCGATGAGATGTCGAAAATACCGGAAAACCGATAGGTCAGTAGATTCACCGGAGTCATCTACTCAGCGACAGCTGATTCTTGACAGAAAGCCATTTCTACAGAAACTGTACCGAGATTGGGCGGAAGCCATAGTTTCGCACTGCACAACAGGCGTCTCAGTTGAGCTCGGAGGAGGACTCAATCCGGTTACCGCTTCGGTATTCAAGAAAATTGGGTGCTATCGACTTGACATCATGGAACTCACTGAACTCTCTGTTCGCGGCGATGCAATGTGTTTGCCTTTCAGATCAGGGTCGTTAAGCAATCTCGTAGCGATTGACGCACTGCACCACTTCTCAGATGTCCACCAATTTTTAGGCGAGGCGATACGAACATTGTCACCGGGTGGACGAGTGATTCTTATCGAACCTTGGAACTCGAGGTGGGCACGAATCATTTTTCGATTCCACCGCGAGGAGTTCGATGAAGATGCTGGGTGGTCGTTCCCTGCTGTTGGTCCTATGAGTTCGTCAAATGTGGCGTTGCCGTGGATTGTTTTTTGTCGAGACATTGAACGATTTCAAATTTCATATTCGGACCTTGAGATCATCCAGATTAAACCGATTACACCGCTTGGGTTTGTTCTCTCTGGAGGTTCGACGGTTGGTTATGGATTGCCAGGTTTTCTCTATCGAATGGTTCGGGCTATCGACAATCTGCTCGAACGCTTTGGCGTAGGTCTCTCAGCGCTAATCGTTGTTCAGCGAAGGCGGTGGACTGATGGTTGAATCGGCAAGTGACGTAGATGAACAACGCATGAAGGCCTGTTCGTTGCGAGCCCTAGTTCCAACGATCATTGGCATAGTGATGTGGAATGTCATCGGTGTGATGAATATGGAGTCGTCGCTACACATTGAATACTCGTTGGGATCAAGCTCGCCTTGGCACTCATTTTGGCACCGTGGAGATCCAGGAGAAGTAGTGCGTCATTGGTGGGTGCCGATTTATGACCAGTGGTCGGGTCTGGGTTATCGGTTGCCAACACAAGGGCTACTTACGGATACACCGCTTGCGTACTTGGCACTGATTCCTCAATCAATGGAATTCGGACTCTTGTTTGGTTCGGCTCTTTGTGGTTCATGTTCTCACAAGTTCATCGCTGGATTGCCTCGTGGGTAAAGACGTATCAAATCTTTGTTTGCGTCTTCGTGGACTTGCTGTTTCTTGGCCTCTTGTCCTTCTACTCTCTGTTGCTCTGGGAGACGATCTCTAAGACTGGAAACCATTTTTGGAGATATATCAATTGCCTTCAGTTCGCAGAATTCGGCGAGATTCTGATACCAAGAACCGTTACCTGCACCAATCAACAATACGCGCGGACGAGATTGGCGTTGTGCAGTGGTCGCGCGAATCAACCCAAGCCGTCTAATGAACCGACTTTTTCCTCCCGATGTCTCCCACCAATCGTGGCTTGACATAGAAGACCGACCAGATTCACAGACATCGTCAAAAAAGAGCGTTCACTTTCAGTTCGATACAACAATTCATTCATGGCAAGTTAGTCTGTCACAATGCCCTCGATAAATGACGTTCGCGCGTATTGGGAGCAATACCCACTTTTGTCACATGAAGTTGGTTGTGTATCACCTATTGAGCACTGGAATATTCTCGATGAGAAAAAACGTGGAGACATTGAGAGATTCTCCTTAGATTTTTGGAAATTTGAGCAGACCAAAGGAAAGCGAGTGCTTGACATTGGATGCGGACCTGGGTGGCTGACGGTGAAGTATGCGGCCGCTGGTGCGATGGTTACTGCAATTGACCTCACAGAATCTGCTGTAAGCATCACCGAGTCAGTGCTTAGAGCAAAGTCACTCAAGGCACATGTACAGGTGGGTAATGCCGAGTCGTTACCCTTTCCGGATGATTCATTCGAAATTGTTGTGTCATCGGGAGTACTTCATCACACTCCGGACACATTAAAGGGCTTCTCAGAAGCTTTTCGTGTGACTACCCCAGGTGGACAGGGTCTCATCACACTGTATCGATTGTCGCTTCTCCATCGCCGGTGGGTGTTTCCACTCGTGAGAGTTCTCATGAAGTTGACGCGAGCACGTCATCCCGGCGCAGATTTAGCTTCACTCGCGACCAGCGCCGAGGAATTCGTGCGAATGTATGACGGCGAGGATAATCCGATCGGGATCGCTCAAACTACTCGGAAGTGGCAAAGAGATCTTGAGACTGTTGGGTGGAAGGTGACGACTATCGAGACCCACTACTTCCCGCTACGCATGGTCGCAAACCTTAAAGCTGCACCAGATTGGTTACACAAATTGCTCGATCGGTATTGCGGAACGATGGTGTATTTTTCGCTTCAGAAGTCATTGCCCACTGAATCCTGATATCTGACCGCAAAACTGTGACACTTCAATACAACACGGTTTTTACTGATAACAACCGAAAATCTGCGAGATCCAGAACGCGTTTAGCCGATGCGGTAATTCCTGCTGGAGTCGCCGTGTTCCTATGGAATGTATTGGGAGTAAATAACATAGAGAGTGGAGTACATATCGATTACTCCCTCGGTTCGAGCATGCCTTGGCATGGCTGGTTTACCCGCGGACAACCGGGAGAGGTAATCCGATGGCTTGGAGTCCCGATTTATGACCAGTGGTCTGGACTTGGTTATCGGCTGCCGACTCAGGGATCACTTACTTCGTTACCAAGTGTGTATCTCGCGAGGTACTTTCCCCTCAACTTAGTAGTTACGACTGGGTGGCTACTCGCTCTTACATTCATGTTCATCTTGGTTCATCAATGGATCGCAAAGTGGAGTGATGAGTATTCATCAGCAAAACGCATCTTCGCTGACATATCAATTATTGGAGTGATGTCGTTTTACACGCTCTGGCACGGATGGCAACAGTATCCACTACAAATCGCTGGCGCCATTGTCTGCCTGGTGAGCGTTCTCGACAAGGACCTTATTGAGAATCCACAGGGAGCCGAACTCCTGGTCAGAATTGCGAACTTCAGTGTTGGGATTGTTCTTCTCATTTTGCCTCACTATGGCTTTGCGATGACATTTCTTCCCGCAGTTTTGATACTCAGTTGCTTGGTGATTGTACGAAGAAGAGGCACTATTGTTCGACGAATATACAGATGTCCATTGGTTTTGACGCCGTTGTCGTTGTCGGCAATTGTGGTGCTACCAGGAGCACTCGATCTTCATCGTGAACTCAGTTTGCAGTCCGCTCTACCGTCCGTGTCGCCAGAATCTGGAGTTCTTCATTACACATATGATGTCGGCAATTTTGACCTTTCGAGCGTGACGTCTTGGCTCTCGATCGGACTCACGGTGCTCCACACCATGATTTTTCCTCTTTTTGCACTGATTCGACCAGAAACATATCTCGAACTGTTGCCTGGCGATCCGCGATCGATTTTTCAAATCGCATGGTCGCACAACAGGACTCAGTTTGGCGGTGGTCTCTTGGCAGCCACCATCGCTCTCTGGTCGTTGATTCATCCGAAGCGCCTACAGGCTTCTGTAATCGAGCGTTTCATAGGTGTAATAATTCTCGGGTCGCTTCTTATTGGAATTTTCAATATGACCCATCCGGTGGGACAATCCGGTCTTCGATGGGTACTCGAGCTCAAGATGATACCTGGGTCACTCTTGTCAAATAGTCGCTGGCAATATGCAGATCTTTCCGCAGTTCTGACCTTGCTTCTATTCGTTTGGCAAGACCACAAGATGTTGGGGTCGAGAAAGAATAGTTGTAGCTACAAGTCTTCAGTTAAGGCGCTCCGAAACCTAGTCGTCATTATCGGAGTATCTGTGTTTGCGTTGCTGTTGCCGTATCGAGCGCTGGAGACAGTACGACTCAACCAAGGACAGACAAGATTTTCCCCATTGCAATTGGATAGCAAAATGAGGAATGACAACGAACAATGGAGACGTCAGGTTGTCAAGATTCGAGAAGAATTGTTTCACAGCTCTGATACTTCCCCGCAGCGAGTATTGATACCGGCCCGTGAAACCAACGCACAAGATGACATATTCACTGGTCTTGAAGGACATCGATCGTGGTGGGGCCTAAGAGTTCACGCGCAATTGAGAGATGTTCAACTCTCATCTCTTGCCTCAAAGCCCAAGATACGAAGCAGTCTGACATTGGAGAAACGAACGAAACAAACTCAACTAGCACACGATGTCTGGAATTTCGCCTGCGATACACACATCCGCTCAAGGCTTGACTTCTTGTCAGTTGCGTGGGGTATGTTTCCGAGAGATTGTGCGATTCACGAATTCTCAGACTTCCCACAGATTGAGCTCCCAATGCCATCTGACTGGTCCAGGCCGAATAATCGTAAATCCAATGCTTACGCAACTGAGTTTAGGCTTGCTTCGTCAGAAGGCGACTTTGTAGCGCTACGTAATTTGACTTTCTCCCATTGGTGGATACAAAGTGGCACTCGCTCGGACACACCGTGTTCGGTACTAACCGCCGACTGCCTATCTGACCTCAGATCAACGAGATCGCAGAATCAACCACCTTTGGAGTTATGTCATGAGAGCTGCGTAGCCACATATCGATTGAGTGGCGAAGTGCCCACAGATATGCGACTACTCATACCGCTCAACTATGACCCAACGCTTAAAGCAGAGCAGAGCGGAGTGGACCTTCGTATTGAGGAGTTTCGGGGGCTCGTTGCGATTGACAGTAAGTTACTGAGCAGAGGAACAATCAGAATCTCAGTCCGGCCTGACAGAATCATGAAGTTCTACGGACTTAGTCCGATAGTTTCCACCTTGTTGTTTTCCATTGCTGTAGCTACAAATTCGAGATCGTCTAAATTGAGCAGGCGTCTTCCGAAAGTATTGCCAGTCTCTCAATCCGATCAACCGAGGCATCCATGAAGAGACTCGCATTGGTTCTCAATAGTGAACTCTTCATCGGTGTTGCCGTCTCACTCACTCTCTTGGCGTTCGTTAGTTTCGTCGGTACACCAGATATTGAAGAGTCAACAAAGATCAGCTATTCCGCTGGAGTCGATGTGACTCAGGCGGATGGCTCTGATGTAGTTGGAACTCACTCGATATTGGGTGTTCCGATTTTCGACACTCTCCAAGGGACTGGAGGCCGCCTTCCATATCAGTCGTCCTGGTCGCAGAGTGTGACTTGGCCTTTGCGGGTAATCGGCTCTCTAGAGGGTTATGTTTTCTTACGCACTCTGCTTTATTCAAGTGCGGCGATGGCACTCGTGCTCTTGACGATACGTTCCTGGATTCCGAGTCTGGCATCGAGATGGCTATGGGTTGCTGGCTTACTGATGAACTCATCGTTTGGTGTGTATCTTCGCCAGAACGAATGGAGCGATACCCATGTCCAGACCATCGGAATTGTCGGCGTTGCCATGATTCTCCTCAACCGAGACTTCTTTGTCGAGGATCAACTTCGCGACAACTACCCTACTCGCTTAATACCAGCTCTGATTTTTCTGAGCATCAATGGAGTTGTGACCGGACATCCTGGTTATCTCCCAATGGCGGGACTTATCTGGATAAGTTTTTTTCTGAGCCTCATGAGTTTGAAGCAATATCGAAGGACGTTTCTAACTTGGGCTAGAAGAGAGTACTTGGGAATAGCTGCGGTCATATTTGCCACGGTCGGGTCTCTATTTGCAGTCGTCTATGACTTGTCTCTTGAGCAACAAGAATTGAATTGGTCAGTTAGTCGACTCGCGACAGTTCAAGGCTTCTTTGGCACCGAGGCCTTCAAGGGGCTCTCACGCGGACTACTGCCGGTTTCGGTTGAGGAGTTTTTCTCAGTTGTAGCCACGACGATATCGACACCGATTCTCCGCTTGCTTTATCCCTTGATTGATCAATGGGACTTCTCTAGGAGGCTTGCTGTGGTGTTTCCTAGAGGAGAGTTCTCGGCACTACTAATCCTTGTTGTAGTTCCATGGAGTCTCAAACATTTACGAAGCCATGAATTCCGAGTGCTTCTTGGCCGCTTCGCAGCCGCACAAGCAACCATATTCTTTCTTGCATTTCTTACGCACGCGCAAGCGCTACCCGTAGTACTGCTTACATCGGGGGCTTGGCAATTCTTCCCGGTTATTCTGGCAATGAATGTTGCAGTCGGATTGATTCTTCTGCGTTACATCGACCGGAGAGATCTCATCTCTCGCATCATTTGTTATACAAGCCTCTTTTCGGCCGGCGTTTGGTTGCTAATGCAACTGGGCTTTGGGTTGGTTGGAGCACGATTGGAATTACCAGACAAAGTGGAACACTGGACTCGTGAGGTTGAAAGTGTTTCCTTATCTGCTATCTACCGGGAAAAGTTGTCGATGGCGAATCGTCTCGCCTTCTTCGACAGTCGCGAAATCGGTGACGATGGGCAACCACGCTGGCAAAACTTCTTAAAGTTCACCAGCTTGGGAATTCCAGTTGTTGCGCCATCGGATTTGAAAATACGAAGTAATCCACAGCTAGTGAGTTCGTACGGCACGTACAACACATCACTCGGATTTCTCAGCCCGGAGGGCCTTGGGGCTACTAAGTCAGATCAGTTCCTAGAGAACACTCAGAACGAGACTTCAAAGCCCAACTTCAGTCAGGCATTGGATTTTCTGCAGGTCAAGTATCTGCTAGTGGATGCGACGCCCAAAAATGCCCTACTCAAGAGAACTCTGATTCGGCAAGGTTGGCGAGAGTGGGACACGGACAAGAGTCCGTCAGTTCATGTTGACCGTGCAGAGATGCACTTGTTTGAGCGCGAGGGATACTCGGCTCATTGGGTTGCTAAGACAAGCCTAAATGCATTCTCAATCTGTCCCATACTCGAACAGGAATGTCCAATCCTTTCTAAGACCATGAGAACTAAGTGGTCCGCAGATCCTCAGCTGAAGTTATGCGAAACCCCAGAATGTCTTTGGCAGATTCGAATTCCCAGAATCCCATCCGATCAGCTTCTCGTATTGCCAATTAGATACGACCCAGTTTTGTCGGTACGGATTGAGGAAGGTAGAGATCTGGTGACCGCCAATGCAGGTGGATTTCTTGCAGTCGGATCTTCTGACGATGTAACAAGCTCTAAACTAATTGTGACGTTAAGACCCGATTTTCGAATTGTCTCTAGAGTTGTGAGCAGCTACATAAATCTTGCGGCACTTCTCTTCATGATGGCTACTTCGGTGTACTCATTCATTACGACACGACGCAGGCGGTTACGAATCGAGTAACGAATCAACCACCGTGATGGTGGTGCCAAGAGGTGTGAGATCACCAGTGGTGGTGGTGCCAACGATTTCAACATTCCACACTCCAGGCACAGGGAATGTCAACCCACCATCAACCGGTGCTACCGCCGCACCGGCATGTCGTAGCGGAACGATGAGGTTGATGCCCGCGTAGCCCTCGGCTTGTGGCACGAGCCGAACCTCGAAGTTGTTGATTCGTTTCGGCTCGAGAAGTTCCACCCGCATCGCGTTTGCTCCCGTCGTAAGCGGCGTGAGCGATAGCACCACATGGAAGCGGTCGTTCTGTAGTTCTTCGCGGTACAAGTAACTGGCCGTTGGTGCCGCTCGCTTAGCGACCGCCTGTGATGGGCGCATCGAGACAGCCCACGAAGTGATGCCCAAGATCAGCACACCGACGATGATCTCGGCAGTAATGGCCCGTCGCAACCGCCACGCCATCTTGGCGGTGAGGCGTTTCTCGCGACCAAGTCGGGTCATCGCAAAGTTGCGCAAGACGAGCATGACCCAGATCATCAAGGCAACAACCACAAGTTGCAGCACGTTCAGACGACCGTGGCTACTGGTGAAGATTGCAGCACCATCCATTAGGTACACCTGCACGAGCCCGGTAAATACGGTGAGCACGATCAGCAACGGTGAAATCTTCGCGAAGTATCGAACGGCGTCGAGCAAGTCGCGTTCGCCCGGGCCGGCCAGCGCCGCGCGCGCCAAGAGAGCAAGACCGCCAAGCCACAGGCCCATCGACCACGCATGGAAGATGCCAAAGATGTACGTGGCCACCGACAAGTTCTGCCCTACTCGAGTGAGCCCGTAAGTTGCCATCATTGCGAGCAAGAAGATGATCGCTGGCACTTGTGTTTCTGGTGCAAGCACACGGCGCGGGTTGAACGCAATCCACACCGATGCCGCGACCAGAACAAATCGCAGTGCGATGATTATTCCGGAGGCTGTGTTCAACGCGCCGAACCACGAGAACGGGTTCAACGACGCAACGAACGACGCATCGGCGGCCCTCGCCGCCTGCAGAGCAACAACAAGATAGAGCGAAACGGTTGCGCCAATCCACGACAGTCGTAAGAACCGTTGCGTAGTGTCGTATTCGAACCCTTCTGGCCAGCCCAGAACGATGTACAACAACCCGCCGAACAAGCTGATAACGAACAAGTACTCGAAGATGCGCAACAACCCGAGCAACAGACCAAACCGCAACTCGCTGGCCGGTGTCGCAGTAATCACTTCGCCGACCACGGTGGTGGGCGTTGCTCCGGCTGCGTCGCCCGCTGCGAGCGTGGTTTGCGTCGTCACCAGCAGGGTGAAATTGAACGTACCGAGGCTTCCGATGTTGCGGTTGATCACCCAGGTGACAGTGCACTGACCCGCCGGGGGCAGAGATGCAAGTGGGGTGGACACGGTTTGCATATCGACGGCAATCACCGGTGCGCCGAGCGAAACCGTCACTCCGTTGCACCGCAACAACACGCCAAGTGCGGCAGCATCATCAGCATCGAGCTTGTTGCGAAAGATCAACTGCAGTTGCGTTGGCACCACGTTGACGGTGGAATTGGGTTGCGGGTTCGACGAGATCAACTCGTTGGGGATCGTCGACGCCGCATCTGCGTTCGTCGCAAATGCGGTGGCAGCTAGGCAGGAGCACACGACGGCGACCAGCACTGATAGCAGGGCACGCCGCCCCCGGAGACGAACTTCACGCATGGGCGTGTTACTACGGTACCCAAGAGGCGACTCAGCGATGTCGCATCAAATCGACCGCGCACCCGAGGGGTAGGCTCGCTACGAAATGGCCACGCAATCGTTGTATCGTCGGTATCGCCCGCGTCGTTTCGGCGAACTAAAGGGCCAGGAGCACGTTGTTCGCGCGCTTCGTAATGCGGTGGCCAACGATCGTGGCGGTCAGGCGTACCTCTTTTCTGGCCCACGCGGTACGGGTAAAACGTCGGCGGCCCGCATTTTGGCCAAGGTGCTCAATTGCACGGCACCCGAGAAGGGCGAACCATGTTGTGAATGCGAGTCGTGCCTGGCCATCGAACGCGGCACGAGTTTCGACGTGCTTGAACTCGACGCGGCCAGCAACAACGGTGTCGACAACATTCGTGAGTTGATCGAACGAGCAGCCATGGGCAACCCAGGCCGGCATCGTGTGTTCATCCTCGACGAGGTGCACATGCTGAGTGCCGGGGCCGAGGCCGCCTTGCTCAAGACACTCGAAGAACCACCGCCGCACGTGGTGTTCGTGCTCGCAACTACCGACCCGCAAAAGGTGAGTGAAACCATTCGCAGTCGCACGCAACATTTGCAGTTTCGCTTGCTACCTGCCAAGGATCTTGAAGAACATATTCGCTGGGTGGTGGACGACGCCAAACTCGACGTCACCCTCGAGGCGATTCGTCAAGTGGTGGAGCAGGGTGGTGGCTCGGCCCGTGACACATTGTCGGCACTCGAGCTGGTGGCTGCCGGCGGTGGCCAGGCTGAATCTTTCGTGCGACCCGAAGACGTCGTCGAGTCGCTCATCAACCGTGACGCTGCCGCGGTACTCACGCAGGTTGCAGCAGCCATGCAACGCGGCCACGACCCAAAGGCCTTCACCGAGCAGATCGTGCGATTTTTGCGCGAGATGTTTCTTTCGTCGATGGCACCGCAACTCGTGCAACTGTCTGAAGAGCATGCGCGAACCGCCGCCGATATGACCGCGCGCTACGGCATTGCCTCCGTGGTGCGGGCAATCGAGGTGCTCGGCGAAGCATTGCTCGACATTCGTCGTGCGCCCGACCCGCGACTTGTGCTCGAGGTAACTCTCGTTCGTCTCGCGAGCAACGCGGTGTCGAACGATGCGACGTCATTGGCGGCGCGTGTCGAGCGACTCGAGGCCGGTGGCACACGACCGCGCGACGTAACCGGCCCAATTCCGCGACCGCGCCTCGCAGGTGGGGGCACTGCACCCGCAACTACACGCACGCCGTCGCAGGGCCCATCGCGCTCTTCGAGCGCAACTGCAGCAACGGCTGCGCCGACGACTTCACCGTCATCAACCAACACCTCTGCAACTGCAACGGTGTCGGGCGACCCTAGCGGCGATGATCTCGCTTCGGCGTGGCCCGGCGTCGTACGCACGTTGAAAGCCACGGTTCGCGCGTTGTATTCAGCAGTTGAAGTAGTCGGCACCGAAGGTGACACGTTCGTTGTCGCAGCGCCGAGCGAGATGCACAAAAAGAAGTGTCTCGAATTGCAAGAACACGTTCGCACCGCACTTACCGCGGCGGCGGGTCGGCCGATAACGCTCGAGGTGCGAGTGCAAACCTCACGCACCACTCCAGCATCGAGTGCAGCCAAGCCAACCCCGGTGGACACCACTGACACAGTCAACGACTCAACGGGCAACGACGAACCCGTCGAATCGGTGGTCGACCAGATTGCTAAGTCGTTCCCCGGCGCGCGCATCGTCGACTCGTCGAAGAAGTAGACCACCGAAGTGGCGTCGACATATTCGCGTTCGATGCAGGCCATGATCGACGCCCTGTCACGCCTGCCTGGAGTGGGCCCAAAGTCGGCGCAACGCATCGCATTTCACCTGCTGAAGACCGATCGCGAAGAAGTATCGCGTCTCACGCGTGCCATCGAAGAAGCACGAGCCTCGGTGCGTTTTTGCGAACGCTGCTTCAACTTTGCCGAAACACCCGTCTGCCACATTTGCTCCGACGACCGCCGTGACGGCACCGCATTGTGTGTGGTGGAAGAGTCTCGCGATGTCATCGCCTTGGAGAAAACCGGACAGTTCCGCGGCCGCTATCACGTGTTGCTCGGGGCAATCAACCCGCTTGAAGGTGTGGGGCCCGAACATTTGAAAGTTCGCGAGTTGCTGTTGCGACTCGAACCTGAATCGATCAACGAGGTCATCTTGTGCCTCAACCCCAATACCGAAGGTGACGTCACCACCATGTATCTTGCGCGGCTGTTGAAGCCGCTCGGGCTGAAGGTGACGCAACTGGCGATGGGGCTGCCAGTCGGTGGTGATCTCGAATACGCCGACGAAGTCACGCTCGGTCGAGCGTTGGCTGGCCGACGCGAAGTTGTGGGCTAGCGCACGCTGCGAACGATCAAAGCGTCGCCCTGACCGCCACCACCACACAACGCAGCCGCACCCACCCCGCCGCCACGGCGACGCAACTCATACAGCAATGTGAGCGCCAGCCGATTGCCGCTCATCCCGATGGGGTGGCCGAGTGCGATGGCACCGCCGTTGACATTCACCATGTGATCGCTGAGCCCAAGTTCGCGCATCGACGCAATACCGACGGCAGCAAATGCCTCATTGATTTCCACAAGTGAGAGGTCGCCGAGTGTCAACGCTGCCCGGCTGAGTGCCTGTGCAATCGCCCGGCTTGGCTGGTGAAGCAACGATGGCGAATCAGGACCTGCCACCATGCCATACGAAACGAATTCACCAAGGGGTGTGATCCCACGCTTCGCGGCAACACGCTTCGACATCACGACGACCGCCGAACCACCGTCGCTGATTTGGCTGGCGTTACCTGCGGTGACCGTGCCGTTCTTGTCGAATGCCGGGCGCAACGCACCGAGTGATTGCATCGTGGT
>Ga0194125_10010048_pt1 | contig 12997 bp, 5 predicted proteins | sample TA2KigC250mmetaG_FD_148626 | JGI IMG/M metagenome (GOLD analysis project Ga0194125, IMG submission 148626) | Freshwater microbial communities from Lake Tanganyika, Tanzania - TA2015034 Kigoma Deep Cast 250m | ecosystem: Environmental > Aquatic > Freshwater > Lake | place: Tanzania: Lake... | reverse complement strand
CAAAACCTCAGCGGTGAGGCGATAGAGAGCTTCTAGCCATAGATGGGAGAGAAAGGTGAACAAAAGAAATCAGTATTACCCCCGACTTCAAGAGCAGATTTCCCGGAAGCAGTTGCAGCTGAAGTCCCAGTTGCGGCGCTCCCTGCCCGCCGAGGGCAAGGTCCCTCTAGCGAATTGGCTAGATCGCCCCATCGGAAGTGGGCTCGTTTGGGCCTGCGTTAAGGCCCTTCAAGAATGTGCGGAGGAGCTAGACGGAAGCTTCTTCACCATATGCATAAATCTCCACTCAGAAAGGGTCATTTGCGAGCAGGCGATCAACGCGCACGAGGAGGCAGTGTCTCACCTGGCAAGGGGACTTTGGGAAATGCTGGACCCCATCAGAGAAGGCAAAGGGAACAGTTTTCTCTCCAAGGCTGCGCGAGGGTGTCGCCCACTTTCAGTTTATGTGCCGGCGGTACAGGAGGGGATTTTTCATACCCATGGGGTCTTGATGGTGCCAGATAAATTTGGCAGACGTGTCCGCCAGTCGCGACTTATCAAAATGTTGTCGCGGTTCGACCAAGGCCGCCGGACGATCCACAGCGGTGCAATCCACCTAGCCCCCATTCTTGCTGTGGACAAGTTAAGGTCAGTTGCTGACTACATGGCCAGAAATACAGAAACACTCTCCCCGGGTGACCGAACCATCATGTTTGCTCCGTACGGCAGACATGTCGCCGAGGACTGGCGACCCATCAACAGACGGATCGACCAACTGGTCAGTGAGCTCGGCAAGCTGGACCAGCTCAATGCCCACCGGCGCGCCCTGCGAAAGAACGTTTTGCTTGAAGCTGCGTGGGCTACCCACCAAAAGTCATCACAAGTAGGAACGGGGCGCGCTGAAAGGCTGAGGGCGCCGCACTTGGTTCCAGTTCCAAAGAGTCCAGTGGGCCCTCCACGGCTGCCTCCGACTATGGGGGTGACAGGGATCGTCGGCTGGGATGGGCGCCGGACTCCGGAGGAGATATCCCAAAACGAGCGCAAAAAACAGACATGAATCAACCCAATAAAGTCGTGGGGACTTACCAAAGGTCCTTTCTCCCCGGAATTTCAGATCCCAAAAAATCTCAGCAACCACCCCCACCCTCGGGGGGGCAGGATGAGCTGAGAGGGGAGTCCCCGGGGATACCTTGTTGCCGTTCTCGAGTTCCAGATCTCTCCCAACTCATCTCAGAGTTGGAACTGATTCAGCTCCTCAGTCGCGGCGGCTCGCCGACCCCCAGGGCTCAAAGAGCTGTGTGCCGCCGCTGGATTGACCGCCACGCCATCTCAACCCTGAGACTTGGCAACTCACGGTTTCATCCCCGCCAGCAGGTCCTCGCGGCTCTCTTGGCGGCGCCACGGCGGCAAGGACTGCGGAGGGCGGGCAACCCGCTGGAGGGCGTGGGGGCGGCTTTGGCCGCGTTCCGGATGTCGCTGGAATCGGAGTCCCAGCTCTAGGGCGAGGGGTCTGGCGGCGAACAGAACGGGCCACTGCAGGATTCGGCGAGGTAACTTGCGGGCTTTCACCTGTGATAGGGAGACACCGTGGCTCGTCTAGAAGATTTAACCGTCGACGCCGAAGTTCGTGGCATCGTGCCAAACCAGACCGTTCGCGTTGTCTCATCGCGATGGATGGGCGCGTCGGCGTTGTCTGTGGTGTACAAGGACCAGCGTGGACAGACCCATGACATTCTGCTCTTCCGGGATCGCGAGCAGGTTCTAGAGGTAGTCGCAGCCGGATCGCCGTGGAACTTCGACGCGGATCCCGCACGGTTCTTTCGGGTGCTCGAGGCCTACAGGATCTCGCTCGCAGCACTGTTTGACAGGGTGCTCGCCGTCCACACGTCGTCGGTTGATCCGCTTCCCCACCAGTTACTGGCGGTCTACGAGGTGATGCTTCCGAAGCAGCCCCTTCGCTTCCTGCTGGCGGATGATCCGGGTGCCGGCAAGACCATCATGGCGGGGCTGCTCATCAAGGAGTTGATGGCGCGTGGCGACCTGGAGCGATGCCTGATCGTCGCACCCGGTTCACTCGGAGAGCAATGGCAGGATGAGCTGCTGGAGAAGTTCAACCTGCGCTTCGACATCTGCACGAATGACCATCTGAACGCAGCTGCTGCAGGAAACTGGTTGAAGGACACCCCTCTGGTCATCGGTCGCCTCGACAAGTTCGCCCGAGACGAGGACGTCCAGGCGATGCTGAAGGCCTGCGAGTGGGACCTGATCGTGGTCGACGAGGCGCACAAGATGTCCGCCACCTATTTCGGCGGGGAAGCCAAGTTGACGCGTCGATTCCGACTCGGCCAGTTGCTGGGACCGACCACGCGGAATCTGCTGTTGATGACCGCCACGCCTCACAACGGAAAGGACGAGGACTTCCAGCTCTTTCTAAGCCTTGTTGACGGAGATCAGTTCGAGGGGCGATACCGCAAGGATGTCCACTCGATCAATGTGAGCGACATCATGCGGCGCATGACCAAGGAGATGCTGAAGAAGTTCGATGGAACTCCGCTCTTCCCTGAGCGGCGCGCCTACGTTGCTTCCTATGCCCTGAGCATCCATGAGCAAGAGCTCTACACAGCAGTCACGGAATACGTCCGCGAGGAGTTCAATCGGGCCGAAAATCTCAAGGAAGGGAAAAAGCAGACTGTTGGCTTCGCGATGACCGTGCTTCAGCGTCGCCTGGCTTCAAGTCCGGAGGCGATTTTCCAATCGCTTCACCGTCGGCGACTGCGGCTGGAGTCCGAGTTGAACGAAGCAGCGATGGCGGCGAGGGTCGGTCCGGCAGACTCGTACTCGCGCGAGGGCGCAAGTCTTGGAATCGACGCCGAGTTCGATGACGACGAACTTTCGGACGAGGAGCGTGATGCAGCGGAAGGCGAAGTCGCAGACAAGGCAACCGCCGCGCAGACGGTCGCGGAGCTCCAAGCCGAGATAGCCACACTGCGTGAGCTGGAGGAGCTAGCAGACACGGTCCGTCGTTCCGGCTCCGACAGCAAGTGGACCCAGCTCAGGGAGCTGCTACTCAACACCCCGGAAATGAGGGACGAGAACGGCCAGATTCGTAAGCTCGTCATCTTTACAGAGCACAAGGACACGCTGGACTACCTGAAGAGGCAGATCGGTGATCTGCTCGGTCGCCCGGATGCCATCGTGACCATCGCAGGCAACATGCCGCGAAAGGACCGCAGGCACGCCCAGGAGCTGTTCCGAAACGAGAAGGAGATCTCCATCCTGATCGCCACTGATGCAGCTGGAGAAGGCATCAACCTCCAACGGGCTCACTTGATGGTCAATTACGACCTGCCCTGGAACCCAAATCGCCTCGAGCAGCGATTTGGCCGCATCCACCGCATCGGTCAAAGGGAGGTTTGCCACCTCTGGAACCTGCTCGCCCAGGGGACGCGCGAGGGAGACGTCTACCTCCGACTCCTCGAGAAGCTCAAAGTCGCAGGAGAGGCCCTGGACGGCAGGCTGTTCGACGTGCTCGGAACTGCGCTCGAGGGTCGCATGCTGCGTGACCTGATGATCGAAGCGATTCGTTACGGTCAGCAGCCCGAGGTTCGGGCGAAGTTGTTTGAGCGGGTGGACAATGCCGCCGAAAGCGCTCGTGCGCGCATGGCACTCGACGAGAAGGGCTTGGCAACGGAGGGCCTCGACACCTCAACGATCCACCGGATTCGTGAGGAGATGGAGCGAGCGAACCTCCGCCGACTCCAGCCCGGCTACATTGAGGGCTTTTTCATCGGCGCGTTTTCCGCTGCAGGCGGTGACATGGTCAAGCGGGAACCCGGCACTTGGGAGATCCTGCATGTGCCGGCGCGCATCCGTGATCGCGCGAAGCAACTCGGTACCCGAGTCCCGGTGCTGGCGCGCTACGAGCGGATCACCTTCAGCAAGGAGCATCGCGGTCCGAACATCGAGTTTGTCTGCCCTGGATTCGCATTGTTCGATGCGACGATGCACGCCACGCTCGAGGAGGGGCGTGACCTGCTTCGGCAGGGAGCGGTGTTCATCGATCCAACAACTGCAGACGACCGCCCCTACGCGCTTGTCACGCTCTCGCATGCAATCAGAGATTGCGATCCAAACTACGGAGGAGGAGCCGGCCGAGTCGTTTCCAAGCGTGTCCAGTTTGTCAAGATCTTTGGCGACGGCTCCGTTGAGGCGGCAGGATCAGCGCCGCACATCGACCTGTTGATTCCAACTCTCCAACAGGCACAGCTGATCGATGCCATGCTGGAGGGTGACTCGCTTGCGTCGAACATCGAGGCCAAGGCTGTGGCGTACGCCGTTGAGCATCTCGTGCCCCAGCATCGGGCAGAGGAGGAGGGCGACCGCCTCTCCCGCCTGAAGGCGCGACGGAAGGGTGTGAGAGATCGCTTGACCGTCGAGATTCAGTATTGGTCAACTCGCGCTGTCACCCTCCGCGAGCAGGAGCAGGCCGGTCAACAGCCGAGGATGAATGCGGATGCTGCTCTCAGGCGATGTGCGGATCTTGAATCGAGGCTCGAGAGAGCGCTGCGGTTGATTGACCAGCAGATGCAGCTGTCCCCCGGCATGCCTCTCGTGGAAAGCGGGGCCTATGTGGTCCCGTCAATCCTTCTTGAACGGGTCACTGCCGAGGCGCGTGGCGAAGTGGCGCCGTCACGTCCAACGAAGGAGGAGATCGACCGAGTGGATCGCCTTGCGGTAGAGGCCGTCGTTGCCGCAGAATCGGCGTTGGGCAGAAGGCCACGTGTCATGCCGCATGACAATCCCGGCTATGACATCGAGAGCCTCGTCACCACGCCGGAAGGGATGCCGACGGGCGAGTTGGTGTTCATCGAGGTGAAGGGTAAGACCGTCGGCGTACCCGAGGTCACCGTCAGCGCAACCCAGATTCGACAGAGCCTGAACGCACCGGAGCGCTTCATCCTGGCCATCGTTCCGGTGGAGGATGGTCGGGCTTTGGCGCCCCGATACGTGCGCCGCCCGTACCGAAATGCCATCGACCCTTCTGTCCAGAGTGTCAACCTGAAGGTTGCCGATCTCCTCGCGATTTCCACGGAGCCGTCATGAGCGGGGACGGAACCATCGATGTTGAGGCAACAGTCCGCCGGTTGACTGCGGTAAGGAAGGTAGTCAGTTTCTTTCGCAGGGTCCTGTCGGATCGAAGTGATCTGTCGCTGCTTGACGAGATCGACCACGCAGCCAGTCAGGCGCTTGAGTCAATGGGCGCCGAAGCAAGTTTCTCTGTTGCCCTGCTCGGCGAAAGTGGCGCTGGCAAGAGTTCCCTGATCAACGCCATCGCTGGCCTTGACCTGCTGCCCCACAACTCGGGACGAGCAGTGACGGCATCGGTCTGCGAGGTGACTCGGGGCGACAGTGACTTTCTCGTTGAGGTCGAGTTTCGTGACGTGAAGGACTCGCTCGAGATGGTTCGGGGTCTCGGCTCGCGACTTCTTGGGGCTGCCGAGGACCGAGTTGACGCTGGTTCCGGAACCTCCAGTTTGCAGCTTGATGACGGTGATAGCCGGCTCATCGAGGCGATCACCGGTCGCTCGCCGGAAGATTGCGTGTCGGCGGCATCGTCCGGACTCGACTCGTTGCTGCTTGATGACGCGCGGATCGCGCTCACCAGCGGCGGTTGTAGGAAGTTTGATTTCCCAGGCGCGACAGGCAAGGAGGTTCAGGACTGCGTGGAGCAGTACCTGAGCTCTGCCCGAAATCTCTGGCCGTTCGTGCAGCGTGTCTCCGTCACGGGCCCATTCGAGACGATGCCGCACGGTGTTCGACTCGTAGACGTCCCCGGGCTGAATGACCCCGATCCGAGCAGGGACCGTGTCGCGAGGGAGCACCTGCAGCAAGCTGGACTCGTGTGGTTGGTGCTCAGCGCCAAGCGTGCCGCAACAGGAGAGATCGTTCGCTTTCTGACGGAGTCGCGCTTGCTGACCAGGCTGCAGTTGGATGGCAGGCTCGGTTCCGTCGCTGTCGTTGTCACCCATGCCGATCAGTTGGATGAGGAAGGGCTCATCCGGGAATTGCGATTACCCGAAGACATCACCTTCGACGAGCTGCTCTCCCACCACGTTCGACGAACGGAAGGCCATGTCCGTAGCGAGTTGCTGAAGGTCTGGGACGAGACTGTTCGGCAAGCCGACTTTGACCCGGAGCAATTTGGACGGATCCGGGATGGCCGGAATCTGCTCGATCGGATTCAGGTGTTTTGCGTGGACTCGCGGCAGTTCATGCTGGCCCGGCGGATCATGCGCACTCCCCGTGGTGCAATCCGGCGCTTTGATTCGGAAGAGCAGACGGGCATTCCCAAGCTGCTGGAGTGGCTTGGGTCGGAGTTCATCGAGAAGGAGAGGAAGTCCGCAGTCCTCCGGGCGACAGATCGGGCAGATCGGTTGGAGAAGGAGATCAGGTCCGTGTTCGGCCATCGCAAGGCCGTCAAGCAGGCTTTGGAGAAATGGCGAAACGCCACGAGGGGAGGTGTGGGTGACGTCAAGCAGGGCGCCGCGACCTTTCTCCAAGAACAAATCACGGCACACAAGGAAGAATCGCGCGTCAAAGCGGAGACCGAAGCGGCCCGGGTGACGGACGCCATCCACCGGGCGACCGAAGAGGCCCGCTCCATGCTCCGTTCGGAAGTCCCCGACGAACTGAAGAGTATCCACTGGTCGACCCTGCGTGCCATCGTCCGGCGCCGTGGCGTGTTTCATGGCACCGCGAAGCGTTGGGACATTCCCCAGCAGATCGCGGACCGAATTGCCTCGAAGTTGGTGTTCCGCTGGTCGGGGCTGTTCGAGAACTTCGCCACATCGTTCCTGAATTCTCTCGAATCAAAGTCGGTGGATCTGGTTGCGCAGCATCGGCACGTTCTCTATCAGGCAGTGGCGGCGGCCCTTGGGGAGGCGAGCACCGAGCTGCTGCCCGAGCGTCAGGAGCAGCAGTCCTTGAGTCTCGGATTCGACCTCGCGCAGGCCGCCGTATCGCAGCAGCTCCGAACCACGCGGCTCGGATTTTCCGCAGCGTTGGTTGACTGCATGCGCCGGGAATTGAGCCCAGCTTTCGATGCGGCCGCCAAGGAGAGTGGCCGTGGCATGAAGGACCGAATCGTCCTCATTCTCCTGGACAAGCTCGAGGGATCCGTCCCGACGGTCGTGGCGGCACTGAACCGCGACATCGAGGGGCAGGTGGCAGCAGTGAAGGCGATGCTCCTTGCGCGCGTGGCGGATGCCCACCACATGGTCGCTGAGTCTGCGATGCGTGAGGCCGCAAACATGGAAGCCGACCTCCGCCAGACGTCTGATCAGGAGCTTCGCCGGCAGATTGGCGCTCTGGAGCAGGGCCTCTCACTGCTTTCTCCGTCATAATGCGCGCAACACATGAGTACCGACCCTGCCGTGAAAGTCCGCAAGAAGCTCATCGAGGTGGCACTGCCGCTCGGGGCGATCAACACCGCCAGTGCCCGGGAGAAGTCAATTCGACACGGACACCCGTCTACCCTGCACTTGTGGTGGGCACGACGGCCGTTGGCGGCGGCCAGAGCAGTGATCTTCTCGCAGATGGTGATTGATCCAAGCGACCTGCCCGAGGATTTCCCGACGGAAGAGTCTCAGGACGCAGAGCGCCACCGGCTGTTCCGCATCATCGAGGACCTCGTCCAGTGGGAGAACACCACCAACGAGACCGTGCTGCAGGCGGCGCGCGATGAGATCTGGCAAAGCTGGCGTCGTGCTTGCGCCGATAATGTAGACCATCCGCGTGCGAAGGAGTTGTTCGACCGCAAGCTGCTGCCCGCCTTCCACGACCCGTTCGCGGGCGGCGGTGCGCTGCCGCTTGAGGCGCAGCGGCTCGGGCTCGAAAGCCATGCCAGCGACCTCAACCCGGTGGCGGTGCTGATCAACAAGGCGATGATCGAGATCCCGCCGAAGTTCGCGGGCAAGCCGCCGGTGAACCCCGAGGCGCGAAAGGAGAAGTCGCTCATCGCCCGGGAGTGGAAGGGCGCGCAGGGCCTGGCCGAGGACGTGCGCTACTACGGCCAGTGGATGCGCGACGAGGCCGAAAAGCGCATCGGCCACCTCTACCCGAAGGTCGAGGTGACGCCTGAGATGGCGAAGGCGCGGCCGGACCTGAAGCCCTACGTCGGCCGCAAGCTCACCGTGATCGCCTGGCTCTGGGCGCGCACGGTGAAGAGCCCGAACCCGGCCTTCGCCAAGGTGGACGTGCCGCTCGCTTCGACCTTCATGCTCTCGACCAAGGCGGGCAAGGAGGCGTACGTCGAGCCGGTGATCGAGAACGGCGGCTACCGCTTCACGGTGAAGGTGGGCAAGCCGACGGATGCGGAGGGGGCGAAGAACGGCACCAAGCTGTCGCGCGGTGCGAACTTCCAATGCCTGATGTCGGGGACGCCCATCGCTCCGCAGTACATCAAGGACGAAGGTAAGGCCGGCCGGATGGGCGCGCGGCTGATGGCGATAGTGGCCGAAGGCGACCGTGGGCGCGTCTATCTCGCGCCGACGCCCGAACACGAAGCGGTGGCGCTCAAGGCGAAGCCGGAGTGGAAGCCGGAGACACCTCTGCCAGCAGACATGCGCTCCCACTGGACGCCACCTTACGGCCTGACGACCTACGGCGACCTCTTCACCCCCCGCCAGCTCGTGGCGCTGACGACCTTCTCCGACCTGGTTCAGGAAGCGCGCGAGCGGGTGCAGCGCGACGCCCTCGCCGCCGGCCTGCCCGACGATCTCAAGCCCCTCGGCGACGGCGGTACTGGCGCGACTGCATACGCCGAGGCGGTGGGGGTGTATTTGGCGTTCATCGTCGACAAGTGTGCTGACTACTGGTCCGGCACCTGCAGCTGGCACAGCTCGGGCGAGAAAATGCGAAATACATTTGGGCGTCAGGCCATACCCATGGTCTGGGACTACGCCGAAGCGAATCCTCTGTGTGATTCGTCCGGCAACTGGATGGCGATGGTTGACTGGACGTGGAAGTCCGCAGCGGCCGCGCCCGCGTCGCCGCTCGGCCGTGTGTCCCAAGCCGACGCGCACACTCAATCCGTCAGTGCGGACAAGCTCGTCTCCACCGACCCGCCCTATTACGACAACATCGGCTACGCCGACCTCTCTGACTTCTTCTACGTCTGGCTGCGCCGCTCACTGCGGCCTGTTTTTCCCGACCTATTCGCGACGCTTGCCGTGCCCAAAGCCGAGGAATTGGTCGCGACGCCCTACCGCCACGGTAGCAAGGAAAAGGCCGAGACCTTCTTCCTCGATGGCATGACGCACGCGATGCACCGGCTCGCTGAGCAGGCACATCCTGTCTTCCCGGTCACCATCTACTACGCTTACAAGCAGTCTGAGACCGAGAGCGCGGAGGGCACCTCCAGCACCGGATGGGAGACCTTCCTTGACGCCGTGATCCGCGCTGGCTTCGGCATCAGCGGTACGTGGCCGATGCGCACGGAGTTGCGCAACCGCATGATCGGCTCGGGCACCAACGCCCTCGCGTTCAGCATCGTCCTTGTTTGTCGTAAGCGTGAATCGCGTGCTCCTACAACGACCCGCCAGGCCTTTGTAAGGCAGCTTGATCAGACTCTCCCGCAGAGCCTCCGCGCCCTCCAGCTCGGCGGCGTCGAGCCGCGCGATATGACCCAAGCTGCAATTGGTCCGGGCATGGCGATCTTCACCCGGTACTCAAAGGTGCTTGAGGCAGATGGAACCCCGATGTCCGTCCGCTCCGCGCTTGTGCTCATCTTCGAGGCGTTGTCGCGACTTGGTGACCCCGAGGCGACAGAGACCGACGACGACACTCGCTGGGCTGTTTCGTGGTTTAAACTGAATGGTTTCGAGCCAGGCGATTTCGGTGACGCGCAGGTGGTCGCGGGCGCCACGATCGTGGGTATCAACGGACTCGTCGACGCAGGCATCGTTCACTCGCGCGCCGGCAAGGTTCGTCTCCTAAAACGGGAAGAGTTGCATGGTGGTGATCCGATGTCCTATGACCCGCTTCGGGATGACAACATGAGTGCATGGGAGGCGCTCCAACACCTTGTGCATCGGCACGCCGAAGGCGGTACAGAGGCAGCCGGGGCGCTTCTGCGGTCGCTTTCCGGCATGGAGGACCAGATCAAGGATCTGGCCTATCGCCTCTACGGAATCTGCGAGCAAAAGAAGTGGGCCCGGGAGGCTATGGTCTACAACGCTCTCGTCGCGGATTGGGCGGATATCGTGGCGTCTTCCCAGGAGAGTTCTCGTGAGCCCGCGCGGGCCACGGAATCAGGACTGTTCGGATCCGCCGCAGGGGACGACAACGCCTGAGATGGCGAGATAGGAGCGAGCACGCCATGGCGGTCTCAAATCGCGAACGAGTTGGATCGTGCCTTGACCTGCTGCAGCAGGCGCTCCGCGCATTCGTGGTGCAGGAATTGCGCGCCAAGTACCAGAACGACTGGTTGGTGAAGGCGAGGGCCACGCTGCCGCCCAGCGTGCATGACGAGATTCGGTCAGGGGATGAGTCGGGGTGGGATGTTGCGGCCCTCCTCAGCATCGTGATCGGAAACTGGCAGTACTGCTTCAATCGAACGCTGGGCAAGGCGGAGCGCACCTACATCCACGAGGTCCAGACGATTCGCAATGACTGGGCGCATCAGAAACCGTTTTCGCTCGATGACACCAATCGAGCCATCGACACCATCAAGCGACTCCTGGAGGCCATCGGTGCCCCGGAGGCAGAAGCAGTTGATGCACAGATGCAAGAGGTTCTCCGCCAACGGTTCGATGATCTTCGGCGGCGCGAGACGAGGGCTTCAGCCTCTGTAGGGATCGCGAGCGAGGCTAAGGCAGGCCTGAAGCCATGGCGGCAGGTGGTCGAGCCGCATCCTGACGTTGCCCGTGGCGAGTTCGTGCAGGCGGAGTTTGCGGCGGATCTGGACAGGGTGGTGCAGGGCAAGGCAAGTCCCGAGTACCAGGATCCGAAGCAGTTCTTTGGCCGCACCTACATCACATCTGGTTTGCATTTCGCCTTGGTGAATGCCGTGAAGCGCATTGGTGGTAAGGGCGGCGAGCCGGTACTGGACCTGATGACCAGCTTCGGTGGCGGCAAGACGCACACCATGATCGCCCTCTATCACCTCTTCGGGAGCACCCCGGCGGCCCAGCTCCCCGGCGTGGAGAAATTGCTCGAGGAGGCGGGAGTGACCAGCGTGCCCAAGACGAGGCGCGCTGTCTTGGTCGGCACCCACATCACGCCAAGCGTGCCGCGCAAGACCAACGAAGGCGTCGAAATCCGAACGCTGTGGGGCGAGTTGGCCTACCAACTTGGTGGCGCCGAGGGGTACGGCATCGTTGCCGAGGCTGATCGCACTGGCACCATCGGCGCAAACCTGCTTCAGCAGCTGTTCCGCAAGTACTCGCCATGCCTTGTGCTGATTGACGAGTGGGTCGCCCATGCTCGCCAGCTCTACGACGTACCGGTGCCTCTTCCGGCCGGGAGCTTTGCGTCGAACATGACCTTCGCTCAGGGGTTGACCTCTGCCGCAGCCGAGACGGGTGTTCACCTCGTGGTCACGCTCCCCCAGAGTGATACCGAAATGGCAGGATCGGCAGGGCGTGCAGCCTTCGCCGAGTTGGCGAAGGTCATCCACCGTTCGGATTCCCCTTGGCGCCCCACCACGGAGCTCGAGGGCTATGAGATCGTCCGTCGACGTCTCTTCCAGCCGATCCCTGCAGCAGATCGGCCGGCCATGGACGCGGTCTGTCGGGCCTTCTCCGACCTCTACCAATCCAGCAAGAGCGATTTCCCTCCGGAGTGCAAGGAGGCCGACTACGAGCGGCGGATGCAGGCGTGCTACCCGATTCACCCCGAGCTGCTGGAGCGCCTCTACAAGGATTGGTCCACGATGGACCGATTCCAGAAGACGCGCGGCATGCTGAGGCTGATGGCGACCGTCATTCACTCGCTCTGGGAGCGGAATGACGCTGGCTTGATGATCCTTCCGGCACACGTCCCGATTGACGATGCTCCCGTGGCGAACGAGCTCACGAAGTATCCGGAAGACCCCTGGATGCCGGTGATCTCAAGGGACATCGATGGTCCAACCTCGACTTCCCTGCAGATCGACCGTGATTCGCCGAACCTTGGTCGCCTCAGTGCGACCCGGCGAGTCGCTCGGACGCTCTTCATGGGGACCGCCCCGATGTATCGGGCAGCCACGAAGGGCATTGATGAGCGCCGAATCAATCTTGGATGTGCCCAGCCTGGTGAGCAGGTTCCGCTCTTCGCCAACGCGCTGAAGAAGCTCGGGGACAAGTCGGTTTACCTCTATCAGGATGGATCGAGGTATTGGTTCGGCACACAGCCAAGTGTGCTGCGATTGGCGGAAGATCGTGCTGCACAGGTCACGATTGATCAGGTAGAGGACGAGTTGGTCGAGCGCCTTCGTTCTGAGCAGAACGCTCGAGCGGAATTCGCTCGGGTGTATCCGGCACCTCAGGGATCTGCTGACGTCCCCGATGATCGGGAGACAAGGCTGGTCCTGCTGCATCCCCGGGACACGCACGCCCAATCGGACGGAGAAGATGGGCCGGCCGTGGTCGCCGCGCTAGGCATCCTGCGCACCAGGGGAACTCAGCCGCGCAAGTACCAAAATTCGTTGGTGTTTGTCGCTGCCGACAGGACACGCCTTTCGGAACTGCAGGGAGCGATTCGCCAGTTCCTCGCATGGCGTTCCATCAAGAATGACCGAGAGAAACTGAATCTGGACGCGCACCAAGCTTCGCAGGTGGACACCAAGCTTCAGCAGGCGGAAGACGGCGTGCGTGCGAAGGTGCCGGAGACTTACTCATGGCTCCTGGTGCCTTCACAGCCGGAGCCAAAGGACCCGATCCGCATTGAGGCAAAGCGCATGCAGTCTGGGGACCGGCTGGCTGGCAGGGCGGCCAAGCGCATGCTCCAGGATGCAACGTTGGCAACCACCTATGGCTCT
>Ga0194125_10010044_pt1 | contig 12998 bp, 12 predicted proteins | sample TA2KigC250mmetaG_FD_148626 | JGI IMG/M metagenome (GOLD analysis project Ga0194125, IMG submission 148626) | Freshwater microbial communities from Lake Tanganyika, Tanzania - TA2015034 Kigoma Deep Cast 250m | ecosystem: Environmental > Aquatic > Freshwater > Lake | place: Tanzania: Lake... | reverse complement strand
TAATATGGAATTCCGGCCCAATAACATCATCCGGATGATCCAGATGGGGAAGAAACAGGAGGTGCTGGGAAGCAGCGCCATCTGGTTTTGCGTTTACTGTCAGACATGCGGCACCCGTTGCCCGAACGAGATCCACATCGGGGTTCTCATGGACACCTTAAGGGAGATGGCGATGGAAGAGGGGGTTCATGCAAAAGAGAAGAATATCCATCTTTTCCATGAGGCTTTTATCCAGAGCGTTCGGAGAGGAGGGAGAGCTCATGAGGTGACCATGCTGATGGAATACATCCTCCGGAGCAGAGACATGATGACGGGTTCTCTCATCCCTGGCGTGAAGCTCTTCCTGAAGGGCAAATTTCCTTTACTTCCAAGTTTTGTTAAAGAAAAAGGAGATATCAAAAGGATTTTTGAGAAGTGCACAAAGGCGAAATAAATATCCTATGGTAAATAAAAAAGGGCTTAAAACGAGATGCCGAAACAAGTTCGGCATGACAAGATTGTCATTCTGAACTCGTTTCAGAATCTTGTTTGAAAGTTTATTATCTATTTGATTTTTGCATTAGTTAGGGAGGCAACAAATGAAATTCTCTTATTTTCCGGGTTGTACGGATCATTCTTCATCCTATGAGTACGGTCGGTCCACAGAGGCTGTTTTCGAAGCATTGGGCGTGGAACTGGTGGAGATCGAGGATTGGAACTGTTGCGGCGCAGCAGCAACTCATAGTCTCAATCGTCTCCTTTCTCTCTGCCTTCCAGCCAGAAATATCTCCAAGGCGCAGTCAGCGCAGGCAGGGCCTCTGGTGATTCCCTGCGCCGGATGTTTCAGTTATTTGAAGCGAGCTGAGTATGCAATGAAGCATGACGAGGCAGAGCGAAAGGAGATCGAGGAGATCGTCGGATTTACCTATCAACCTTCACTTGAAATATTGGCATTAATGGATGTGGTTTTGAACCGGATTGGTTTGGAGAAAATACAGGAGAAGGTGAAGAAACCATTAAAGGGGTTAAGAACTGCGTGTTACTACGGATGCGCTCTGGTTCGGCATCCTAAAATCACTCAATTGGATGATCCAGAAAATCCACAATATCTGGATCGTTTGATGAGAAGCCTCGGAGCGGAGCCAGTGAATTGGTCGTATAAGACGGATTGTTGTGGTGCAGACCTGGCGATGACCTATAGTAACGTGGTTGAGACCTTGGTGGGGAAGATTGTTTCCATGGCAAAGGAGGCAGGGGCTCACTGTATTGTAACCTCCTGTGGCCTTTGCCAGATGAATCTGGAGATGCGGCAGAACCAAGGACTCCCCATTTTTTATTTTACAGAACTGATGGGGGCAGCCTTTGATGTTAAGAACCAAGAGAAATGGTTGAAGAAACATTTGATTCCCCCCAAACCGTTATTGGAATCCATGGGACTATAATATTGGGATCAAATTTCAGAGGTGATGATGACACGGAAAAATATGAAAGGCGATAAAAGTTCGGCATTGGTGATAGGAGCAGGGATTTCCGGGATGCAGTCCGCGCTGCTTCTGGCAGAGATGGGGAGGAAGGTTTTTCTCCTGGAACAGGGACCGGCGATTGGAGGCTATTTCCCGCTTCTTGACAAGACCTTTCCAACAAATTCGTGCGGTGTCTGTTTTATGAGCCCCACGCCCCCTGCTTTCTGCCCGATCTATGAATGTCGTCTCCATGATAACATCGAACTGCTGCCCTATTCGGAAGTGAAGAAGGTGGAAGGAAAAGGAGGAGATTTTAAGGTCTCCATAGTTCAGAAGCCCAGGTTTGTAGACCCGAAGCGATGCACTCTCTGCGAAGCCTGCATCAAAGTCTGTCCGGTGGAGGTTGAGAGGGAGTTCGGAGGCGGCCTGGAGAAGAGAAAAGCAATCTACCTTCCCTATCCTCAGGCTATCCCCCACAGCCTTGTCATTGACCCAAGGACCTGCACCCGATGTGGGGAATGCGTGAAGGTCTGTGCTCCAGGGGCGATCGACCTCAACATGAAAGAGGAAGAGGGGGAGATCGGGGCAGGGGCGATTGTCCTCGGTTTTGGATTTGAGCCTTTTCTGGCGCAAAAAAAAGGGGAGTATGGTTTCGGACGATATGAGAATGTATTGAGCAGCATCCAGTTCGAACGACTCATCTCCACCTCCAGCCCTTCACAGGGACTTCCAACCCGGCTTTCCGACGGCAAGAAGATGGAACGAATCGCCTTTATCCAGTGCGTGGGATCGAGAGATCCTTCCTGCGGTCAGGACCACTGCTCCACGATCTGCTGCATGTATGCTACCAAACAGGCGATGATTGCGAAAGATAGAGCCCCTGGTTTGAACGTCACCTTCTTCTATATGGATATCCGGCCCATGGGCAAGGATTATGAACGGTATTATGAAAGGGCGAAGACCGGATACGGAATTGAATATATTCGAAGTGCCATCTCCAGTGTTAAGGAACTTCAGCAATCAAAGAACCTTCTCATCACCTATGTGAAAGAGGATGGAACCTTTGAAGAGAGGGAGTTCGATAGTGTCATCCTCTCTCTTGGATTTACTCCTCCCCAGGGAATTAAGGATTTAGCCGCAGGGATGGATCTCCGGTTAAACAAGCAGGGCTTCTGCGAGACTGATGAGTTTTCGCCAGGGGAAACTTCTGTCAAGGGAATTTTTGTCGGTGGGGCATTTCGGGGCCCCAGGGATATTCCAGAGACAGTCGTCGAAGGTTCCAGCGCGGCTGCGGCTGCCGCTTCATTCCTTCTGCCGAATTCCCTTCCGGTTTCAAAAAGGGAATATCCTGCAGAGGGGGCTCTGGCCGACGAAATTCCCAAGATCGGGGTTTTCATCTGCCATTGCGGCGGAGAATTGAAAGAGAGTCTTTCCATTTCTGAACTGATCGAAGGAACAAAAGTCCTGGGAGAGGTATCTCATGTAGAAGAGATGGGTTTAGCCTGCCTTCCTGAGGACCTCAATCAGATCAAGGTGAAGATTGGAGAGCATGGGATCAACCGGATCGTAATTGCAGGTTGCTCCCATCGGGAGATTCGAAAAACGATGGAAGAAATGGCAAAGGGAATGGGATTCAATCCCTATCTCATCGAATATGCCAATATCCGTGAGCAATGCGCCTTTGTCCATCGAGATCATCCAAAACTGGCAACAGAAAAGGCGATGACCCTGATCAGGATGGCCGTAGAAAGGGCAAAAAGAATTCAGCCCATCCGGAAAGGAAGCCAGGAGGTTGAGAGGAAAGGACTGGTCGTGGGCGGAGGGGTAGCTGGCATGACCGCTGCTCTCCGCATGGCCGAACAGGGTTATGGGGTTTACCTGATCGAGAAAGAGAAGGAACTCGGAGGCAATCTGAGGAATTCCTTCTATACCCTGAAGGGATCTGATCCCCAGTCTTTGTTGAAGGATCTCCTTCAAAAAGTGAATGACCAACCCTCCATCCGTTCCTATTTAGAGACGGAGGTCATCGGTTTTGAAAAGCGAAACGGCCATTACCAGACGAAGATCAGACGTCCGAATGGAGAGGAAGTGCTGGACCATGGAGCGCTGGTTTTGGCTACCGGTGGAAAGGAAGTGATCCCGAAAGAATATCTCTTCGGAGAAGACCCCAGGGTCATCACGCAGAGACAGCTGGAGAAGATGATTCATCTCAAAGATGCAGGATTGAAAGAGATCCGCTCGGTAGTCATGATCCAATGCGTGGGATCAAGAGATGAAGAACACCCTTATTGCAGCCGTATCTGCTGCGGTCATGCAGTGAAAAACGCTCTTAAGTTAAAAGAACAGGACCCCTCTGTTCAAGTCTATGTCCTTTACCGGGATGTGAGAACGTATGGTTTTTATGAAACCTATTACCATGCGGCCAGGGGCAAGGGGGTGATCTTTACCCGATACGGTCTGGAGAAGAAGCCAAAGGTTGCTGTTGAAAATGGCCGGCTTCGTGTTTCTCTCTTCGATCCGGCAATGGGAAGCGAGGTCACGCTTCCTGCAGATCGCCTAATCCTCAGCACTGGTATCGAACCAACTGACCAGATGGGTCTGGCAAAGATATTTGATGTCGATCTGAACCCGGATGGTTTCTTCATGGAGGCCAATCCAAAATCTGCTCCGCTCGATTCAGTGGACCGTGGGAAATTCTTCTGCGGGCTCTGCCATTCGCCCAACGGGATAGAAGATGCCATCTCACAAGGAAATGCGGCAGCCGCACGAGCCGGGGCGATTCTCTCGAAGGAGACAATAGAACAGAAAGCCTATTTGGCTTATGTGATCAAGAGACTTTGCTGCGGGTGCGGACTCTGCGTAACCACCTGTCCTTATGGGGCAAGGGTCATGAATGAGGAGGAAGTAAAAGCAGAGGTCGTGGACGGGCTATGCCAGGGATGTGGAAACTGTGTTGTTGCCTGTCGGAATGCAGCCTCCCAGCAACGGAATTTTGAAAAAGGACTAAATCTGACCGTTCTCAATGCGGCGATTGATTGAAAATTTAAATTTGAAGCACGAAATCCCCCGATTCTATCGGGAAAACAATATCAAATTACCAAATTTTCCCGCCAAGGCGGGATTCCAAACAAGAGAGTTTAGATATTTTGAATTTAGAACATTTGTAACACTTTAGCTCTTTGAAAAGAAGAAGTTCATGATTCAATTGATCAAAAGAATCATCATAAAATCCCCCTTAATCCCCCTTTTCCAAAGGGGGAGAGGCTTCACCTCCCTTTGGCAAAGGGAGGTCGGGAGGGATTTTATAAAAGGTTTTTCAAAGCGCTAAAATGTTACGAACATTTGAATTTGTTTCGGATTGGTCCTAAAAGGACGCTTCGCCCGATATTCGATATTCGGATTTTAACTAGTAAGGAGGGAATTATGGCAGACTTTGAACCGAGAATCGTTGCTTTTCTTTGCCACTGGTGTACGTACACTGGAGCGGACCTTGCGGGGACCACCCGACAGCAATACCCCCCCAATATCCGTGTCATCCATCTGATGTGCTCCGGGGCGGTCGATTCCATCTATGTGCTGAAAGCCTTGATCGATGGGGCTGATGGAGTGTTAGTCGGGGGCTGACACCCAGGAGATTGCCATTACCAGTCTGGTAATTATAAAGCACGAAGAAGGATGGCCATCCTGAAGGGTATTCTTAATCAGATGGGGTTTACCGAGGATCGCATTTTGTTGAAATGGATCAGCGCCAGCGAGGGAAAACTTTTCGCTGATACCGTGACCAAGATGACCGACGATTTGAGAAAGATGGGACCCAATCCCATGAAACAGTTGTGGAACGCGTAAAACAGTGTCAGTGTTAGTGTCAGTGATTTTATTATCAGGAATTACTACAGACACTGTGCACAGACACCGAAACCGAAGTAAACGAAAGGAGAGTTTCCAGACATGGCAAAGCAGACAGTATTGAAAGTTTCTGGAGGAAAGACCGAGGAGACCGTCAACGGGTTTCTTAAATCCCTTTTAGAAAAGGGAGTGATCGAAGCCCTTCTCATTCCCAAGAAGCTTCCTTCCGGAGATGGGTTTGCTCAAACGTTGATCCACGACCCCGGAAAGATGGATGGCGCGTCTCCCTTTTCACTGACCATACCGGTTCAATCCGCAAGGGTTGCCTCCAATCTCTCTATAAAGAATTTAAACAAGAAAGTCGCCGCCGTATTGAAGACCTGTGAGATCAGGGCCGTTGTGGAGTTGGCCAAATTTCTTCAGGTAAAACTGGAGAACCTCTTTGTCATCGGCATCGACTGTCCGGGAACATTTGAAGTCACGGACTACTCGAAGATGGTTCAAGAGGGAAAGGAAGGCGGAAAACTGGGATCAGAGATGTTGAAAAGCATGGAGAAGGGGGGGGCCGTAGCTCCACAGGGATTTGCATTCCGACCTGCCTGCCAGATGTGTGAATATCCTGTTCCAAAGGCCGATATTCATATTAAGCTCTTTGGCTGCAAAACGGATGAAGAGGTCGGGCTTGAGATCGGAGATAAATTAGAAAAAGAGCTGGAGGAGAAAGGGCTCCTCTCTACTTCAGGAAATGAACCCGCCTCAAGGAACGAGGTGATCAATAAAGTCATCGCTGAGAGAATAAAGAAAAGAGATGCTCTCTTCCAGGAATTCAGCGGGATTGTCAAGAATCTGCCGGCTTTTCTGGATAAATTTTCGACCTGTATTCGATGTCACAACTGCATGATTTCCTGCCCGATCTGTTATTGCAAGGAGTGCGTCTTCAGGACCCCCGTGTTTGAGCATGAGGGAGATCAGTTCTTGAGATGGGCGGACCGCAAGGGAGGAATCCGGATGCCCACCGACACCCTCATCTTTCATCTCATCCGGATGACCCATATGGTCACTTCCTGTATAGGGTGCGGGCTCTGCGACAGTGCCTGTCCGAGCAAACTTCCGGTTGCCACTCTCTTCAGGAGCGTTGGGGAAAAGATCCAGAAGATGTTCAACTATGTTCCAGGAAGAGATGTCAACGAGGTGCCACCGGTAGCCACCTTCAAAGAAGACGAACTAAAGATCGAATCAGGAGCGTTATAATCGCCCCCAATAAATGAGGGCGCTACAAGTTAATTAATAAAAAGTAGCGGCGGCATTTACTGCCGACGATGGGGAGGATGTTATGGGAGTCGAGGTAAATAAAAAAGAAGAGCTGGTTCCCATCTTCATCATGGGGAAGAGGTATGAGGTTCCCGCGTCTCTCACCATCCAGAAGGCCATGGAGTATGCCGGATATCAACTGATCCGGGGGTGCGGATGCCGTGGGGGAATATGCGGGGCCTGCGGGACGGTTTACCGATTTCCAGGAAGTTATAAAATCGAAGTAGGATTAGCCTGCCAGACTGTTGTTCAGCCCAACATGTATCTTACTCAGATTCCCTTTTTTCCCGCGACCAAGAGCGTCTATGACATAGAGAAGGTTAAGCCTTCAATTGAGACTTTGGTGAAGCATTATCCGGAACTCCTCCGATGCCTCCAATGTAATACCTGTACAAAGTCATGTCCGATGGATATTGAGGTGATGGATTATATTGCTGCAGGAATGAGAGGGGATGTCACCCGTTTGGCAGAGCTTTCGTTCGATTGTGTGATGTGCGGTCTCTGTACGTCGAGATGTCCTGCTGAACTCTGTCAATACAATATTGCCATTCTGGGCAGACGACTCTATGGGAAGTATGTTGCTCCCCGCTCAGAACATCTGGCTTCGATGGTCAAAGAGGTTGAGACGGGGAAATACGAGAAGATGCTTCGTCAGTTAATGGATACCGATGAGGAGACATTAAAAAGCCTCTATAGTGCAAGGGAGATTGAACCAGAACAAGCCGACGAAGACTGGGTTCCTAAAGAAAAAACATATCTTTAAAAACTAAATCCGAAGCACGAAATCCGAATTTCGAAACAATATCGAATGACTAAAATTCAAATGTCCCAACTACAAGAGATTTGAGGAAGTTTTGAAAATTTGATTAATTTGAATTTGTTTCGAATTTCGATATTCGGATTTCGAATTTTCGCTGTGTGGATACACAGCGAGGAGGTTTTATGCCTTACACCAGTGAGTTGAGAGAGCTGATCAAGAGGGTTGAGGCCACCCGGCCAGCCAGGGTCGAGAAAAAGAGAGGAGGAGAAGAGTTTCCCCTGCTGTCGTTGAAGGAGAGACAGGTTCGACTCGAGAAGTTTCACCCTGACTATAAGCCTGGCTCAAGGACAGAGGTTCGGGTGGGACCTAACAAGGGATATGCCATCCAACCGGAGATGGTTCGACTTCTCGAAGCACGAAGCCGCATCAACCCCGATCAAATTGATTTAAATAAGATTGATTATGAGACGGACATCCTGATCATCGGGGGAGGTGGCGCAGGAACAGCGGCTGCCCTCATGGCGCAAGAGGCGGGTGTCCGTGTGATGATTGCCACAAAGCTCAGACATGGCGATGCCAACACCATGATGGCGGAGGGTGGCATTCAGGCCGCCACTAAAAGTACAAAGGATTCACCCTACTATCATTATCTCGATGTATTAGGCGGAGGTCACTTTAAAAATGTTCCGGAACTGGCCCATACTCTTGTAACAGAAGCCCCCAAAGTGCTCGCCTGGCTGGAGAACCTGGGTTGTATGCTCACTAAGATGGAGGATGGTCGCCTAAAAGCGCTCCATGGCGGTGGAACATCCCGCAAACGAATGCATTATGCGGCAGATATCACCGGCGCCGAGATCATGAGGACACTGAGGGATGAGGCAAGAAACAGACCTGAGATCAAAGTAATCGAATTTACGCCTGCGGTTGAGTTGATTCTCAATGAACATGGCCATTGTGCTGGGGCGGTCCTTTACAACATCGAGACAGAGGAATATTTTGTTGCAAAGGCAAAAGCGGTCATCCTTGCAACCGGTGGATCCGGAAGGCTCCACTATCAGGAGTTTATGACCACCAATCACTACGGAGCCACAGGGGATGGCGTTGTGCTCGGTTATCGAGCAGGGCTTAAGATCTGCTTCCTTCACACCTATCAATACCATCCCACAGGTCTTGTTTATCCTGAACAGGCAGAAGGCATTCTCATCACAGAGAAGTTCAGGGGGGCCGGAGCCAATGTGCTCAATATTGACGGAGAGCAATTTGTCAACGAACGGGAACCCAGAGATGTGGAATCCTCTTGTTTCATCCGGGAGTGCGTTGATATTAAAAAGGGGGTGCCAACCTTTTCTGGTAAGGTAGGTATCTGGCTTGATTCCCCGATGATCGATATACTGATGGGGGAAGGGGCCGTTAAGAAAGAGTTTCCAGGAAAATACATCCTTCTCAAGCGATTTGGAATTGATATCTCCAAAGAGCCGATGCTCGTCTATCCCACCCTTCACTATCAGAATGGAGGACTCGAGTACAACAGTAAATGTGAGACCACCATCCCTGGCCTATACTCTTCAGGAGAGGTATCAGGAGGCGTGCATGGCGAGAACCGCTTGATGGGAAATTCGCTCCTTGATGTCTGTGTCTTCGGAAGGATTGCCGGAGTGAATGCAACGATTTATGTAAAGGAGAGATTTAAAGACGGAAAGATGACCCTGGATCACGTCCGAAGATTTCACAAGGAATTAGAGGAAGCGGGAATCATCACCGACCGGGTGGCTCCCATGCTCCTTCCCGATTACTCCAACCCCAATGTGCGGGAGCGCCAACTCACGGCCCACTATCTGGGCACAATCCGGTAGTCCCTTTATTTCTTTCTGCTATTCATAACATCCTTTACCCCGTTAGAAATAATGCCCCGCTGGAATTTCTAACGGGGTTTACCCTCCGTATCCTTTGCACAACTTTATTGACATTGTCTATTTATTGTTTTAATTTTCAGTTATGATAAGATGGGATATAGAGAAGGATCGATGGCTGAAGAAAACTCGGGGTATCTCGTTCCAGGAAATCGCAGACTGTATTCTATCTGGGGATTATATAGACATCCTTGAAAATCCATCTCGTGCAGGACAGGAAGTATTTGTATTAAAGATGAAGAATTACATATGGGCAGTACCTTTTATGGTGGAGGAGGACAAATCCATTTTCTTGAAGACGGCTTATCCAAGCCGAAGGCTTTTTAAACGTTATGGAGGCTCATATGAAAAGGACGATTAAACTCGATCCATTCGAAAAGGGGATAGAAACGCATATTGATGAATCTGTTCCTATCACTGGCGAAAAGCGTCGTCGCATTGAGGCCATATTGGAGAGGAGCCGGAAGACAAAGAATATTAATATTCGAATCAGCGAGTACGATCTGGCCGATCTAAAACGGAAGGCGGAAGAGGAGGGTATACCCTACCAAACCCTCATATCGAGTGTGCTCCACAAATATATTACTGATCGGCTTGTCGATGAAAAGGAAATACTTAAATCACTTGAACTCTGGGAAAGACGCTAAAGACATTTTCTTGATCAACTTGTGTTAATATCAGGCCTACGTTACTTCAAGATTACTCCAACCTAAAAAATTCGGGAGCACCAACTCACCTCTCACTACCTGGGAACGATCCAATAAACCTCATCGCGCATAGAGCATAACGCCTGCCTACCGCAGTCAGGCATAGCATTTCCACTTATCCTTTACCCTCAATAACGAAAGCCCCCTCCTCCTTTCTTCGAAGAAATTCTAAACCCAAAACTCAAAATTCTAAAGGATATTGGGATCACAGAAAGTAGTTGTTATGTGGAGAGGTGAGGGTTTTTATCTGATTGCTGTGGTCTGCTACAAGTTGTTTTAGAACCAACGCTGAGATTCAGAGTTCGTCGTGGGCGAGAGATTCGTCGAGTTAAAGACAGATCTATAAAAGGATTCAAAGGGAAGAGTGTTCCAAAAATGAGAACAGGTTTCTAACTCACTGTTTTTACAAGAGATAAAAATTTTTTGTTTTCCCTCTTGACAGAATCAATATAGGATGTCCCCCTCCTCGGGCAAGGTGGTGGATTTAGGTATAAAATACTTGTTGACAATATAAAAATAATGTTTTATAAAAGAAATGAGTGTTAACATAATAATGAAAGAGTTGACATTTAATGCTTCAAAAATTGAAAGAATACACGGCACTGTTTGTGACAACGTGCTGGAAAAGCTCCGGGAAAATATCATTCTGCGGAAGTTCCAACCCGGTTCGCGTCTTCTGGAAGCAAATCTTGCATCGGATTTCAAGGTCAGTCGGGGCTCAATTCGCGTCGCTCTCCAATCCCTAATCAATGAAGGTATCATCGAGGAAACCCCGGAGGGACACAAAATTGTGCTGGAAATTACCCGGAGCACTATCGAAAACATGTATGAGCTTCGGGAATGGCTCGAACTAAAAGCGGTGGATACTTTGGTCAACAGCGGCTCCATTCGGTACTCACAGCTTTTGGGGATTCTCTCCCAGATTGAGCAGGACGACCCGAACCGCACGGTTGAAGACTATTATAAGCTGGACATCCTGTTTCACAAAACCATCCTCCAAATCTCGAACAACCGTGCCATTCTTCAGGCTTGGGAGACAATGTCGTCGGTGATTTATACCTTGCTGAGCATCAACACGAGCAATGAGTATGAAGAGAGATATATGCGGGAATTCAACTACAAGCATAAGAGCATTTTTGATCTGATTATTCTTCGTGACAAGAAGTGTCTCAATCTGATGGCCCAACATATTGAGGATGCGAAAATGCTGACCCTGGGCCTCATGGACGAGATCGATAAAGGATCTTTTCAGTAAGACTCATACGCATCGCCCTGCGTGGTGTTGTGTGGAGTAAATAAACCAATGGAGGTGAGCTATGAAAAAAATGTTTGTTTTTGTCGTGGCCGTTCTTGTGTCGTTTCAGGTAACGGCCGGGGCCTCTCAAGGGCAGGCACAAAAAGTGAAAATCCGTCTTGCTCATGTCTTTACACTGGACCACCCGGTCCATCAAGGGATGCTTCGGGCAAACGAAGTCCTCCAGCAGAAAACCGGGGGAAGGCTCGAACTGCAGATTTATCCTACCGGAAGCTATGCGGCATATAAAGATGCCATCCGAGGGGTCCGCATGGGAACTCTCGACATGTGCCCCCTTGATACGGCTATCGATTACTACCCCGCTTCAGGGGTTATGCTCGGACCCTATACTTTTCGGGATTATGACCATTGGAAAAAATTCAAAAAAAGCAATGTATACAAAGAGCTTCTCACGACAATTGGAGAGAAAGTCGGGGTAAAACAGCTTTCTCTTTATACCTTCGGGTTCCGGCACGCCACCACAAAAAATCTCGTCGCCAAAACGCCGAAAGACTTCGAGAACTTCAAAATCCGAGTTGTGGATTTCCCTCCCTATCCGGAAGCAGCCACCATCCTGGGCGCGGTTGGCACCGCCTTGCCCATCGGAGACGTCTATATGGCCCTGAGTACCGGTGTGGCGGACGGGCAGGAGAACCCTTTTACACAGATCTTGACCATGAAGTTCTATGAAGTTCAGAAATATCTCCTCCTGACCGGGCATATGCTCGCAACCTCCGGTGTCATGATGGCTAAAAAGACTTGGGATGGCTTGAGCCCCCAGGACCAGACCGCGGTCATGGAGGCCTTTCAAGTCGGGGCTGATCGTATCGACGAGCTCGTCATCGAAAAGGAAAAAGCGATGCTGGATGATCTCAAATCCAAGGGCATGACGGTCGTAGAAATCGATAAAAAGCCATTTATGGAAAGGGTTCCCATCGTATTGAAAAAGTATCCCGAATGGACGGAACTGTATAATAAAATCCAAGCTATTAAATAAACCTAATGGGGCTCGCAAGAGCCCCATTTCATAAGTCCCGATGATCGGGCGAGGTGCAGCCTATCATGAGAAGAATACAACCCTATCTTCCTTGGTGTGAAAGTGCCCTGGGTGCCAGCCTGTTCGGGATGCTGTTTCTTATAGTATCCGCGGGAATATTCGCCCGGTATTTTTTCGGTCGTCCCATTTTCTGGATTGAAGAAATGTCGAATTTCTTATTTATTTGGTTCGGCTTCTTGGCATGCTCCACTGCCTACGGCCAGTCCAGACATATGGCGATAGATATTTTCGTACGGTCCTTTCCCCGGCGATTAAGAATCATGCTCGATGTGGCTAAAGGGATACTGCTCGAGGTGGTTTTCATCGCGTTACTGCTGTCCTCCTTCCGGGCAATGGCGGAATTTAAGATATCCTCCGCCCTGCGGATCCAGGAAAGTTATGTCTTTGTTGTTATACCTGTGACCTTCAGCCTCTTGGCCTATCACAATCTGGTCGGCCTTTTCAGAATCCTTCGGCATATGCGCGAACCGGGAGAAACCTTTAAGAAGGGAGCTTCATCATGAGTTTTACTCTTTTTCTCCTGCTCCTTGTTGGTTTAATGGTCCTAGCGTGACTTTATTACGATTTCACCATCATGCTGATAAATGCAAGAGATTTCCACATTGATATCGCATTATTACGAAATCCTTTTCGGTTGAGATTATGTATACACTGATTTATTATATATTTAA
>Ga0194125_10010041_pt1 | contig 13003 bp, 12 predicted proteins | sample TA2KigC250mmetaG_FD_148626 | JGI IMG/M metagenome (GOLD analysis project Ga0194125, IMG submission 148626) | Freshwater microbial communities from Lake Tanganyika, Tanzania - TA2015034 Kigoma Deep Cast 250m | ecosystem: Environmental > Aquatic > Freshwater > Lake | place: Tanzania: Lake... | reverse complement strand
CGAATGAAGTGGAGAGCCAACCGTCGCCCTCGGATGGCGCGCCGAGTTCGGAGTGCGGGCTTTAGCCCGTATCTGGGGCGCAGGATACGGCCTAAAGGCCGCACTCCAAACCTCCACTTCACTCGGCTGAAGTGTTACGAATGTTGGACCCTCGCGCGGGCGAACGCGGCGAGGCCCTGGAGGACATCGTGCGACACCTGGGCTTGGAGTAGCCGCCGTGGTCCGCATCCTCCTGCTGGACCGCGCGCCCGCAAGGCCTCCCGGCCAGCGAGGCAGTCATTCCGAGCGTAGCGCAGCGATGTCGAGGAATCTCTCTTCTCTGGCGGCCCCTCCGCCGTTGACTTTCCGCCGCCGTAGTAGTATTCTCCTGCAAAGGGGAGACACACCGCAGGAGGACATGAGCATGAAGCGTTCGCTCACCCGCCGGCAATTCGTCGCCACCACCGCGGCCGCCGCCGCAGCCGCGGCATCGGCGGCAGAGCCGGCCGCCAAGGCCCCCGACACCTCGAAGATACTCAACTACAACCCCGACATGGAATACCGCCGCTGCGGGAAGACCGGCCTCATGGTCTCCGCCATCGCACTCGGCGGACACTGGAAGCGCGTCGTCAAGATCATCGGCGGCTCCGAGCCACGCGGCTGGATGAGCACCGACATCGGCAACGAGGCGTTCCAGAAGAACCGCTGGGACGTGATGACGCGCTGCATCGAGAAGGGGATCAACTACGTTGACGCCTGCTGCGGCGAGGAGATCCTGGCCTACAGCCGCGCCCTCAAGGGCCGACGCGACAAGATGTACTTCGGCTTCTCCTGGCACGTCCGCGAGAGCCGCTTCCCCGAATGGCGCTCCGCCAAGAAGCTCCAGGAGGGACTCGACCTCGGCCTCAAGGAGGCCGGGCTCGACTACTGCGACCTCTGGCGCATCAGCCTCCTCGTGGACAGCGGCAAGCACACCAAGGGCGAGATCGAGGAAGCCGTCGCCGCACTCGACTGGGCCAAGCAGAGCGGCCGCGCACGATTCATCGGCGTCTCGTCCCACGACCGCCCGCACCTCAAGACCCTCATCGAGACCTATCCCAAGCAGATGGAAGTCATCCTCACCCCCTACACCGCCAAGACCCGTGTCGTCACCGACGAGGCGGGCCTCTGGGCCGCCGTCAAGAAGCACGACGTTGGCTGGTTCGGCATCAAGCCCTTCGCCAGCAACAGCGTCTTCAAGGGCGACGGCAGCCCCGACAGCCCCCACGCCGAGGAGGACAACAAGACCGCCCGCCTCTGCATCCGCTGCATCCTCGCTAACCCCGCCATCACCGCCCCCATGCCTGGCCTGATCTCCGTCCAGCAGGTGGACAACGTCTGCGCCGCCCTCAAAGAGCCCCGCGACCTCGACCCCAAAGATAAAGCCGCCCTCGACCACGCCATGACCCGCGCCTGGGCCTGCCTGCCGCCCGAGTATGGGTGGTTGAGGGAATGGGAATGCGTGTGACGTGCCGGGGTACCGGGGCTGATTGGGGTCACATCTTGATCTGCCAGTTACTCGCAGCCGCTCCCCGAGCGCGGGCCACTTGTCGAGCGGACGCCAGAGAATGAATGGGAAACAAGGATGTGACCCGCGAACCCTCTTCTGCGCCTTTTCATCTCTGTGGATGCGCATTAGCCCCGGATGGGCTTCGGGGAGAAGATGAGAACTGAGCCAACAGGGTTCATGTCTGAGCACACTGCGGAGTACGCTCTCGTTCGCGATCTCTCCTGTGCTCTCCGACCTCATTTCCAGCGTGTGATCCCGATCTTCTACTGGGTGACACGGGAAGGATCGTGGATCGCCGGTCAGTCGATGGCCCACCTGCGTGTTCGCATCTTGGGGGCATATGCGCGACGTCCGAAGATCTACCGAGCGAATGAAGGCTCAGTGCTCGTGAAGGTAAACGGCGAGCTTTTCGTGGCTGCTCGTACCGCTTCGGCGCTTGGCATCCCCATCCTGATCGGCGTGCCACTTGTCTCCGGCCTTGCGGACTTCTCAGTTGACTGCGCTTGCTGTTGGTTCCGTCTCACGCCTGAGTTCGGAGAACAAGAAGACTACACGTTTGGGCTTCTCGTCGGAAACGGCACGCCGACCACCATGCTCTGCCCGCAACTTCGGGGGCCGCTCCGTCCCTTGGACACAGTCGATCTCCTGGTCTCGCATTCGAGGGCGATGCGATGGGACGAGGCGGCTGCTGCCATGCGTACGATACGGTCATCGAGTCCCGTGCCGATGCACTTCGGCGGTGGATATCGACCGTTCTTTGTCGCAGTTTCCGATGCATGAGCCCTCCTGGCGTTTGTAGCGGAGCGCGGCGGAGCGCGGAAGCGCGGGGTGAGACCTCAATTCTCTATTTTCTTGCCGCAGCAGTTCGGGTTCTCGCGGGGCAGATGCGCCTCGCGTTGTTCCACGCGCAGGGAAGGCACAGGGAAGGCAGGGAGGCAGGGGGTCAAACCTCAATTTTCTACTTTTTTGGCGCGGCAACTCCGGCTCCCCGCGGGGGGCATGGGGGCATGGGGTCAGACCTCCATTTTCTACTTTCTTGGCGCGGCAACTCCGGCTCCCCGCGGGGCAGGGACGCCCCGCCTACAACTGGCGGCTCGGGGGCGGAGGGTCAGTGGCCATAGACTTCGCGGCGGTGGGCGATGCGGGTGATGAGGAGGCGGCGGGCGGGGTGGTGAGTTCACCGAACGTAATGCGATCCCTCAGCGTGACCGGCGGGCCGGCTTGGCAGCCCGCGAAGCGGGCGAGCCAGTCGTAGCCCAGGGCGACCGAAGGGAGCCCTGGGAAACGAGGCCACCCCACACATGAGCCCCAGAAGGGGCGATTCATGGCCCTCTGAATCGCCCCCATTCGGGGGCTCTCTCGGGTGGGGGCATCCGTTCCCAGGGCTCCCTTCGGTCGCCCTGGGCTACGGCTCGAACGCCCCCTTCGGGGGCTCAGAGGGACAGAAGGGACTCAAGGGACGAAAGGGACGAGGAGGAGAGGCCGCGGGACAGACGGGCGTGCCGCCACGCGGGGCGGGGGACGCCCTGCCAATAGCGGTCTTGCGCCCTGCGATAGAGGCAGCAGGAAAACCACAAGTCACTCGCTGCCAAGCACTTACGAGGATAGCCGTCGGCCCACAAGATCGCCAAACCCAGGGGCGGGGGGATTGGCGGTGTTGTAGGGGCTACTTCGCCTTGCCCTTGCCCGGCCCCTTGGCCATGCCTTCGTAGCGCTTGCGGATGAAGACGGTGACGATGCCGTAGGCCTGGCCGATGGCGCAGGAGACCATGAGGTAGAGGCCGGCCTGGAGGTACTTGTCCCACTTGGGCAGGTTGTTCAGGATCGGGAGTTTCTCGGAGGCGGAGAAGGTGATGAGGGCGAAGTAGACGCCGGCGCCGACGAACCAGGAGGGGACGAAGTTGAGGCCAGGCACCCGCTCGGCGCTGATGACGGGGATGACGACAACGAAGACGGCGACGGGCCAGGCGGCGTTGCCGAGGCCCCAACTCTCCAGCAGAGGCGCAAGTTCCATGATGGCCACGGAGGCGACGGCGCCGCCGAGGTAGCCGAGCATCACCTTGCCGCCGCCCTTGAGGGTGCAGCCGGCCAGGAAGTACATCGCCCAGGCCTGGAAGGAGATCCAGGGCAGGTAGTGGCGGAGCGTGGGCTCCTTGTAAATGTCGAGGACCATCATGCTCGCGGCGAGGAGGGCGATGTAGAAGGGGATGAAGAGGAACTTGCCGAAGCTCACGCTCTGCTCCTGCCAGGGGGCCTGCGCGGCGAGCCGCGGCCGCCCGACGCTGGGCGTGGCCTGGGTGGCGGCTCGATGCGTCGCGGCACTCTACAGGGAATCGCCCGCCGTGTCAACCGCGGCGCAGTTGACAGAGCGGGTGGGTGCGGTAGAATGGGATGAGCATCGCGAACATCAAGGAGCGGGAAGCGATGAAGATCCACATCATCCGCGAACCGGCGACCGAACAACAGATCAGCGAAATGCTGGAGGAGTTGCGGACCTACATCAAACTGGCCGTGGACGTCGAGCGCGGCATCCTCGCTGGGGGCGGGGAGTACCACTCAGACTGCGAGGGAATCCTGCTGAAGAACGGCAGCCGACAGGACAACGTGTGGGGGGCCGACTGGCACCCCGATACCCACGTTGTGAAGTTCGAGGCGATGATCAACATCAGGCCCCGCCTGGGCAACCGCTCGATGGAGCTGTTCAGCCGCCCGTTGCGTGAGCGGATCGAGGCGATCGTGCGGCGGCTGCTGGAGGTGAAGAGATGACCGATTCGCGCAGGGCGCAGGAGCGGTACTTGTCGCTGCCGCCGCCTGTCCGTATGGGGCACCTGGCCTCTGATCTCTTGCGGCTGAGCGATTGGGCGGAGATGCCCAAAGGGGCAGCTAGTGAAACCGACCTCATGCGCCAGGTCGCGAGGATGTTGGAGCAGAACCCGGAGTTCGCCTCGGAGGAGCTGGCGAACATGCAGCGGGAGATCTGCCACTGGCGGCGAATATGGCCGGTCGAGGCGGCACGGAGCCTGCTGGCGTTCCGCGCGCGGGTGATGTCGGAGCGCATTCTCGAATTGTCGGGGCTGCTGGACGAGGAGGGCGGCCCCGAGCCCGCCCCGGAAGACAGTTGACCCCATTTGCCAGATCGTCAAGGTCCGCTTGCACACGCGCCCCCCAAGCCTATAATGTTCGGGAGGAGGGAGGAGTCCGAGAGGAGAACACCCGTGAAGAAGCCGGAACCCCTCAAGCTCGGCGTGGCGCCCACGCGGCGCGTGATCTTCAGCGTCGAGGAGGCCGCCCGCCAGAAACGCCTCATCGAGTCCAAGCTCAAGGCCCTCGGCGTGGACATCGTGACGATTGACGAGGTGAACCCCGAAGGGCTGATCTTCAGCCGCAACCACGTCGAGCCCACCCTCGCCATCCTCCGCCGCGAGAAGGTGGACGCCCTGTTCATCCCCCACGTGAACTTCGGGACGGAGGACGCGACCGCGAAGCTCGCCCGCGACCTCGGCAAGCCCGTGCTCCTCTGGGGTCCCCGCGACGCCGCGCCTCTGCCCGACGGCTCGCGCGACCGCGACACCCAGTGCGGCCTCTTCGCCACGAGCAAGATCCTCCGCCGCATGAACGTCCCCTTCTCCTACATCGTCAACTCGGCCCCCGACAGCGCGGTCTTCGAGCGCGGCGTGACCAACTTCGTCGCCGCGGCCGCCGCCGTCAAGGCCTTCCGCAACGCCCGCATCGGCCAGGTGAGCACCCGCCCCGCCGCCTTCTGGACCATGATGGTCAACGAGGGCGAACTCCTCGAACGCTGGGGCATCGAGGTCGTGCCCGCCACCCTCGGCGACATCCTGCGCGTCGCCCGCAAGATGATCGACTCCCGCGACCCCGCCGTCGCGGGGCAGGTGCAGTGGATTCGCGACAACTTCGAGGTCGGCAACGCCGAGGAGGCGGACCTCGCAAAGGTCGCCGCCTTCAAGCTCGCGCTCGCCAAGTGGGCCGAGGACGCCGACCTCGACGCCATCGCCCTCCAGTGCTGGTCGGCCCTTCAAGCCGACTTCGGCATCTTCCCTTGCTTCGTCCACGGCCTCATCACCGACGAAGCCGTCCCCGTCGCCTGCGAGACCGACATCCACGGCGCACTCGCCTCCTACATGGTCCAGGAAGCCGTCGGGCGCCGCACCGCCACGTTCTTCGCCGACCTCACCGTGCGGCATCCCACGAACGAGAACGCTGAGTTGCTCTGGCACTGCGGCCCCTTCCCGCCCAGCCTGGCCATCAAGGGCAAGCCCAAAAAGCTCAGCGGCCACTACATGGTCGCGCCCAAGCCCCCCCTCGCCGTCGGCGAGTGGCAGGTCAAGGGCGGCCCCATCACCATCGCCCGCTTCGACGGCGACCACGGCGAGTACAAGCTCTTCCTCGGCCACGGCGTCGGCACCAAAGGCCCCTTCACCCGCGGCACCTACGTCTGGCTGAAGGTCGGCAACTGGCCCCTTTGGGAGGAGCGCCTCATCCGCGGCCCCTACGTCCACCACGTCGTCTGCGTCCACGGCCACATCGCCCCGGCCCTCTATGAGGCCTGCCGCTTCCTCGGCATCGAGCCCGACTGCGTCGAGCCGACCGAGGCCGAAATCCAGGCCTGGCTGCGCGGCGAGCCCTAACCCGCGTTTCTCACCAAATAGCTTTCAGCGATTCGGCGGCGCCCTCACTGGGGACAAGACTGCCTAAAGGCAGGACTCCGAACCGGGAGCGCGGCTCGTTTGGAGTCCCGCCTTCAGGCGGTCTTCGCCCCAATGAGCCGAATCGCTGAAAGCTATTCAGCATCTGCCGAGAAACGCGCGGAAGCACCAAGTGATAACCACCAAGTGACAAACAAGTGCCAAGTGACAATGCCCAAAGCCCCAAGTAGACCTTACGTGCTGCGCTCGGTTGTTTCGTCGTTTGGCGTTTGGCGCTTGGAGCTTGTTTGCCACTAGCCCGCATCTCTCACCAGCAGACCCAGCTCCGAAGGAGCGATAAGGTGTAGCCGGCGGCGTAAGCCGCCGGAAGGGGGTAGCAGAGGGGCGCCAGCCCCGTCGGGGCGGCACGCGCGCTCTGTCGTGCCGCCCCCTCGGGGCTGGGGGCGTGTCAGCGTGGGGCGAGGCGGCGGTCGAGGTCGGCGAGGAGGGCTTTGGCGGCGGGGTCGTCGCCGTAGCGGGTCATGCCGCCGAGGAGGGCGCCGCGGCGGAAGGCGGCGAGCTGGCCCTGGGTGGGGTCGTCGGCGACGAAGCCGCCGTCGCCCAAGGCGAGGGGCCGGGGGGCCTGCTTCTGGCGATAGTGGGCCTCGAGGCGGGCGAGTGCTGCTGCGGCCTCGGCCGCGCCGTCGTAGCGGCAGGCGAAGGCCATCGCTTCGCGGCCGCCCAGCTTGTAGCGCGCCGAGACGGCGCGCTTGAGACACTCGTGGCCGAGGAAGTCGGCGGGGGCGTAGGACTCGGTCCGCGGGAGGCGGCCCTCCGTCGGCAGGAGCCCCAGGTAGGCCGGCCAGGCCCCGGTGGGCGGGAGGCCGCGCGCCAGCGCGCGGGCGAGGGCGGCCACGCGGTCGTGGGCCTCGGGCGCTGCGCAGCTCGCGGCCACATAGAAGCAGCCCTGCCAGAACTCGACCCGCGCCTCGCTGCCCGCGCCCTCCGCGCCCACGTCGAGGGGGGCCGCCTCGACGGACGATTGGTTGCGGAAGAGCGCGAAGGCGTTGTCCGCCGAGCCCATGTCGTAGATGTCGAGCACGACCTGGTCGGCCTCGCGGCGGTAGGTGGCCTGGGCGAGTGAGCGGAAGCCGAAGGAGCAGATGAAGGGCGCGGCGCCGTTGATGTAATCGTAGAGATTCTCGGGCGTGTAGTGTCGGACGGCGCCTACGCGGTCCCAGCCGTGGAGCGACTTGGGGAGGAATGCCTCGCCCAATGGCCGCGCGCAGCCACCCGCGAGGAGGGCGGGCAGCACCGCAAGCGTCAGCCGCTCACGCCAGGACACGGTGCGCCTCCTCGAGCCTTCGGCGGATGGGGACGCAGCCAGGGCAGGCCCTCTCGCACGCGCCGCAGCCCTGGCAGGCGGTGGCCCGCTGCCCGGGGGCCAGGGCTGCGTAGGCCGCGCGCGCCTCGGCGCGATGGCCGTGGTGGTGGTAGCCCTCGAAGCGCAGGATGTCCTGCACCGCCACGCGATTGGCGCAGGCATCGAGACACGTCCCGCAGAAGCCGCAGACGCGCGAGCGAGCGGCGGCGCGGTGCAGCCGCTCGATGTCGCCCGCCGCGAGGTCGAGGGCGGGGACCCTGAGGTTCTCCTCGACCTGGGTCATGTTGACCATACCGCAGGTGACGGCGGCGACGCCCTCGATGCCGAGGACGTAGCGGTAGCAGAGCTGGAAGGGGGAGGGGCCCGCCCTCTTGAGCTTCGGGTCGGGCACGGCGGCGACGATCTTGTCGGCCTGGAGCGCCGCCTTCATGGCGAGGATGCCCATGTCGGCCTTGCGGGCGGCCTCGAGGGCAGGGCGGATCGACTCGACGTCGGTCCGTCCGAGGGAGCCCCAGGCGCCCTTGATGAGCGAGAAGGCGACCATAGCCACGTCGTAGCGGCCGGTCTCGGCGGCGAGGGTAAGCGTCTCGGCGGGCTTGGCGTGCTCGCTGAGGCCGATGAAGCGGGCCTTGCCCTGCTTCTTCAGGTCGTCGGCGGCGCGGAGCCACTCCTCGTTTTTCACGTAGTCGAGCAGCGTGGTGCAACCGTGGAGCATCATGATATCCACGTGGTCGGTGCGGAGGCGGCGGAGCGCGCCCTCGGTCCGCTCCATCGCCGTCTTGTAGACGTCCCTGCGGGCGCTGAGCTGCGCCCGGATGTCCATCTTCGTGCAGATGAAGGCGTTCTTGCGGCGGCCGTCCTGGCTGAGGAACTCGCCGATGGCCTCCTCGCTGCGCCCGCCGCCGTAGACGTGCGAGGTGTCGAACAGGTTTACCCCGCCCTCGTAGAGCTTGGCCAGGAGCGGGATGCGCTCGCGGTTCGTGTGCAGCGAGCCGTGGACGATGCGCGAGACGGCCAGGTTCGTGCGGCCCAGGCGGGCGTAGCGCATCGTGGGCTGCTCGTTGCGCCGCTCGAGCTTCGGCTCCTCGGCGGCCGGGGCCGCGCCCCCCAGGGCCGCCACGCCCGCCACTGCCGCCGCACGGCGAAGGAACTCGCGTCGCTCCATGTTCGGGCCTCCTCAAGAGGGCGCGCCGGATTGTAGCCGCTCCCCCTCACCGCGTCAAGGCGAGGGAGCGATTAGGGTATGGCCCCCAGTTCTGGCGACCACCTCGCTCTCCGTCTTCTCGTGGTCGTCCTCGTCGTCGTCGTCGAGTCCGCAGGCTTTTCCTCTTCCGCATTCGACGACGAGGACGACGACGACAACGACGACGATTTGGGGACCCCGCGGGCGCCAGGATTGGGGGCCATACGTGAGCGAGCGACACAAGCGCTTCCCCGCTCACTCCCTCGGCTACCTGGCGGCCTCTCTGCCGATGAAGTTGCGGTACTCGGGCTGGGTAGTCCACGCCTTGTAGCGGGGGTCGGAGGACCACTTCCCGTAAGTGTCCTCGACACTGGTTGCGAGGGGGCGGTCGAGCATGGCTTTGCCGCCCTCGCGGATGGCGATGTGGCCGCCCAGGGCGCCCGTGGTGGCGAATGTCACCTCATAGTCTTTCCCCGCAATCGAGAGCTTTGCGCCGACCCGTCCCTCCCGTTCCACCCGCTCGATAGGCGGCAGCTTGCCCGACTTCTGGTCTGTGGCGAAGAGGACGACGAGGAAGCTCGCCGAGGCGGGATTGTCCTTCGGCGACAGCTCGATCCGCCAGCCCTCGACGCCGATGGTGTTCTCGCGGTTGTGGGGGTTCTGGCCCCCCTTGTGCTTGCCATACGTCGCCTCGGTCGGGCCGTAGTTGATGCCGTCCACCTCGAACTCGTGCCAGGCGCCGCCGATGGTGCGGACGGTTCGGGCATCCTCGGCGGGCAGGAGGAGCTTGGCGAAAAGGCGCCCTTGCATGCCCTGCCAATTGTCGTCAATCGTGAACGTGTCGCCGCCTGTGTGGGCGAAACGGCCGCCGGGCTTCGGGTTCGGGAGCTGCTCCTTCCCGTCGTCGCTGAGGACGAACTGCTTCTCGGGCGGCAGTGAGGCATCAGGCTCGGCCTTGCCATTCCACGCCGGCTGGTAGAGGGCGTGGAGGTTCCAGATGGTCTCCAGCCCCGGCTCGGCGGCCTCGACGCGGTCGAAGACGACGAAGGTGTCGGGCCTCAGGTAGACGAACTGGCGGGTGATAGACTTCACACGGGTCGGGGGGTAGGAATGCGTCGCGTCGCCTGCCGCGTAGTCGAAGAAGGGCGAGGTCTCGTAGGCGACGATGCGTCCCTCGCGGAAGGGGCGGTCGCCTGGCTTCCGCTCGGGCAGGCCCCAGAGCTTCCACCAGCTCTTGTCCTGGATAGGCGACTGGCCGCCGCGGCGGACGACGTCGCGGGTCGGGTTCCCTCGCCAGTCCACGTGGACGATAGGCTCGCGTCCGACGGTGATCGAGTTGTGAGCGACGGTCTGGCGGGCATATTCGGTGAGGTGTGGGCGGCTCTCGCCCTGGGGCTGGGAGCCGGCGAAGGCGAGGGCGGCGTTGTTGAGGGAGTGGACGGCCCCCGTGTCGGCGGCGAGGACGCCGCGCTTGTTGATGATGAAGTGCAGGTTGTCGGCGTTGTTGCGCCCCCAGTGGCCGTCAATCTCGCCGAAGCGGCCGCAGCGGAAGAGGGCATAGGTGGCCTCGGGCGTCCAATCCGACCGCATGACCGCGTGGCCGTTCTCGGGGAAGAGGCGTGCAGGCGGGAGCGAGGCCGGCTCGACCGCGGGCAGCTCGGGGTCGTACCAGAGGAGCTTGCCCCAGACGCCGCCCTGGCCGAGCGCGCTCGTGCCCCAGCCCATGGAAATCTTGGAGATGACGTTGTCAATCCACCACTGGCCCACGCCGTCGCGGAAGCGCGAGGCGACGAGGACGGCCAGGTTGTCGCCCTCGAAGCTCGCGGGGGTAACGGTCATCCAGTGGCGGCACATGGCCGTGACGCCCACGTGGACGCACTCGAAGCCCGACGCCCAGGGGCGATAGTGGAAGAGATACCATTCGGGCGCGTGAGCGGCGAAGTCGCACTTCGACACCCAGTCCTGCCCGGTCGCGTTCGACCAGGCGACGGCCATCGTGAGCCATTCGGTGTAGAAGTGCTCGCCGTTGTAGCCGTGGGACATCGAGCTGCCGCCGCGGCCCTGCGACCAGAGGTTGTTGTAGGCGACGCCGCGTACCAGGTCTTCGGGGTAACGCTTCGTGAGCACTTCATTCAGAAAATCGTCGTGGCCGTGTCCCCAGGCGGCGAGGGCGAGGGCGACGTGTGGCCGCCAGCGGTTGGCCTTGATCTGCTCGACCAAGCGGTCCGCCTCGGCTTTCTGCTCCTCGGGCGGCAGGCCGGCCATCACGAGGTCGGCCGCGAGGGGATAGGTCTGTATCCAGCTCGGCTCCAGCTTCGCCCTTGCCTGGTCGAGATACGCCTTCTCGCCCGTGAGGTGGTAGAGGACGCCGAGGAGGATGGCCGAAGCCTTGCCCTGGGAGGCGAGCTGCTTAGCCCACTCCAGTTCCTTGGCGAGCCGGGGGTGCTTCAGCCGCTCGCGGAGCTTCGGGATGTCTGCCCGCGTGAACAGCAGCCGCGGGTGTTCTTTCCTCGCCAGAGCGCAACCGGCCGGCACGTCCACTCCCCCGATTCGCACGCTCTCCGCGGCTGCGGCCATCGAGGCGACAGACAACGCGAGGAGCGTCGGGGCCAGCCGAAGCATCGCCACACCTCCTGGAGAGGGGTTACTTGGCTCCAATGCAGAAGAGTGTCTTGTCGGAGCGCAGGAAGAGCTGTCCACCCGCCACCGCGGGGCTGGCGTTGAAGGTGCCCACGCGGCCCAGCTCGTTCGTGGCCAGCAGGTCGAAGCTCGGCTCGGCCGCGACCACGTAGGTGCGGCCGCCGCGCGTCGTGTAGTAGAGCTTGCCGTCGGCCAGCACGGGCGAGGCGTAGAACTGCCCGGCCCGCTCCAGCCGCTTCTCGTACACCACCTCGCCCGTCTTCGCCTCCACGCAGTAGAGGATGCCCTCGTTCTCGTGCGCCCAGTAGATGTGTGCCCCGTGCAGGATGGGGGAGGAGACGTTCGAGCCCTTCTTCAGCGTCCACAGCCGGTGCGAGGCCGTCACGTCGCCGCGTCCGCCGCAGCGGACGGCGAGCGCGCCGCCCGTGCCGCGGCCGCCGATGCAGTAGACCACGCCGTCGCCGGCCACGATGCTGGGGACCATGTACCAGCCGATGTCGGTCGCGCTCGACCAGAGCTGGTCGCCCGTCGCCGGGTCGAAGCCGAGCACCTTGCCGAAGATGGCGAGGACGATCTCCGTCTTGTCTCCGACCTTGACCAGGATGGGCGTGTTCCAGGATTCCTTGATGCCGGGGGCTCGCCACTTCTCCTTGCCCGTCGCCTTGTCGAGGGCGATGAGCGATTCGCTCTCCACGCTGGCGTTGATGATGACCAGGTCGCCGTGGAGGATGGGCGAGGCGGCCGTGCCCCAGCCGCTCGTCTTCGCCCCCACGTCGGCCTGCTAGAACTGCTTGCCGTCGAGGTCGTAAGCGAAGACGCCCGACTTACCGAGGAAGGCGTAGACCCTCTCGCCGTCCGTCGCCACGGAGTTGGCGGCGTAGCCGTGCTCGCGGATGGTCGGTTGCTCGGGCATCTTGGCGGGCACTGTCTTGTTCCAGAGCAGCTTGCCGTCGCGGCGGCTCAGGCACACCACGTGGCGCTTGAGGGCGTCGAGTTCCCCCTTCGGCTCGCCGGGCACGGCGTAGCCCGAGAAGCAGGTGAGGAAGATGCGGTCGCCGTGGATGATGGGCGTCGAAGCCCCTCCGCCGGGCAGCTCGGCCTTCCAGGCGATGCCCTCCTGCGGCCCCCACGTCGTGGGCAAGCCCTTCTCGCCGCTCGTTCCCAGGCCGCCCGGCCCGCGGAACTGCGTCCACTCCGAACCCGCCTGCCCCGCGGCCAAGGCCACGGAGGCCAGCCCGAGTGCCGCCGCCAAAGTCCACGGACCACGACTCAACGCCATAGCTCGACTCCTCGTCCAGGTCTCTCCTCCCGTTGCCATTATACTGCCCGGGCCGCGCCATTCCAACAACGCCCGCCGGGGTCGCCATCCGCACTTGCAGAAAACGGCCCCAGGTTGCATGCTAGATAGCGTTCAGCGATTCGGCTCATTGGGGTAAGGACTGCCTGAAGGCAGGACTCCAAACGGGCCGCTCTCCTGGTTCGGAGTCCTGCCTTTACGGCCTGTCGATTTAGTCGGCCCGGGAATTGCTGAGAAGATGGCCAGATTTCTATTGTAATCCCGCGGCGGAGCAAATAAGATAGGCGTCGGTGAGGGACGAGGCCGCCTTGCGAGGAGATGCTGA
>Ga0194125_10010037_pt1 | contig 13005 bp, 12 predicted proteins | sample TA2KigC250mmetaG_FD_148626 | JGI IMG/M metagenome (GOLD analysis project Ga0194125, IMG submission 148626) | Freshwater microbial communities from Lake Tanganyika, Tanzania - TA2015034 Kigoma Deep Cast 250m | ecosystem: Environmental > Aquatic > Freshwater > Lake | place: Tanzania: Lake... | reverse complement strand
CTTCCCTCCACAATGGTGGATCGGTCTTGCAGATCCCCTGCATATAGCGGCAGCGGGGATGAATCTATCGTGCGCATGGTGCTATGTTATCAAAAATGTGAACTTCGTGCAAATTCGGATTGACAAGCGGAGGCATCCCATGTTCACCGCAACCGTTCGTTTACGTTTCCGGCTCCTGAGCGCGCTGGCGCTGGCGTTGAGCGCGCTCCTGAGCACGACCTGGCTCGCCGGCAGCGCAGCCGCGCCCGCTGCCGCGCTGCCCTCGCCCCCCTTTCCTCAGGATCCAAGCCCCGTCCTCGGGGCGCCCTGGAATGTCGCGCCCCGTGGCCGATTGGCCGTGCGCAGCCGACGCCGGCCGCTATCCCCTGGTCGGTCTGGCGACTTTTTGCACAGTCTGTATGCCCACAATCATCGGCCGGTTTGCCTGAACGGGCTGAACGGAGAGGAGGAAACATGAACTACTACCCGGCAAGGAAACCCATGTTGGTGCTGCTTTGTGTGCTGGCCTTGCTGCTCGGGCTGGGGCCGCCAACCGCCGTGGCCACCCCAGCCCTACCCGCCAGCAACCTGTCGTTGGCAATGGCGGACTTACCTCCCTTACAGGATATCGTCGTCATCGCCGCGGGCATTGATCACACCTGTGCCCTGACGAGCGGCGGCGGGGTCAAGTGCTGGGGTGCGAACGGGGCCGGCCAATTGGGCGACGGTACGGGTACGTGGACCGCTCGCAGCACGCCAGCGGATGTGGTCGGGCTGGCGGGCGGGGTGGTCGCCATCGCCGCGGGTGGGGAGCACACCTGTACGCTGACCAGTGGCGGCGGGGCCAAGTGCTGGGGTTGGGATGGTTACGGACAGCTCGGCCTGGGCACCATCACCTACCGCACGACGCCGGTGGATGTAGTGATGCTTCTGAAGGGTTATCTGCCGCTGGTAGTGAGGGAATGCCCTTCGTTCGCTCCACCACGCGCCGACCTCGGCGACGGCTGGCAGGCCAGCGCGCCGGCCGGGCCGCAATCGTGATCAGGCATGGCGTCGTCGCAACTGGCCGCACCCCGCGTCGATCTCGACGCCGCGGCGCATGCGCATGGTGGTCGGAATGCCATTGCGCTCCAGGATGGCCTGGAACGCGCTGCTGCGTTCAGGGCCGGAGGGTTGATAGGGTGATTCGGCCACGGGGTTCAGCGGGATCAGATTCACATGGCAGAGCATCCCGCGCAGGAGAACCGCCAACTCGCGCGCCAGGGCCGGCGTGTCGTTTATCCCCTCCATCAGCGCATACTCGAACGTGACCCGGCGGTTGGTCCGCGCGATGTAGTCACGCACCGCGGCCAACACCTCTGCCAGCGGGTAGCGGTTGTTGATCGGCGCGAGCTGGCCGCGCAGCGCGTCGTTCGGCGCGTGTAGGCTGACCGCCAGGTTGACCTGCAGCGGCTCGGCGGCCATGCGCTGGATGCCGTGGGGCAACCCCACCGTCGAGATGGTGATGTGCCGCGCGCCCAGGTTGAAGCCGTCGCGGTCCGTGAGCGCGGCCAACGCCTGCCAGGTTCGCTCGTAGTTGGCCAACGGCTCGCCCATGCCCATGACGACGACGTTGGTGAGGCGGCGAGCGGCCGGGGCAGGCCGAGGGGCGTGGGCCGCCGCCTGACTTTCGCCTCCTCCACCTTGCTCGTCGTTCTGCGCCTCCCCAGCCAGCCAGCGTTCGGCCGCCAGCGTCTGCGCCACGATCTCCCCGGCCGTCAGGTTTCGCGCCAGGCCGGCCTGTCCTGTGGCGCAGAACACGCAACCCATCGCGCAGCCGGCCTGCGTACTGATGCAGACCGTGCGCCGCCCCTGGCCGGGCCCTTCGTCGGACGGATAAGACATCAGCACTGTTTCGCCCTGGCCGGGCCCTTCGTCGGGCGGATAAGACATCAGCACTGTTTCGATGGTCAGGCCGTCGTGGAGCTGAAACAGCCACTTGACCGTGCGACCGTCGTTGCTGCGCTGTTCGTGGATGAGCGCCAGGAGTTCCAGTCGCGTCTCGGCTGCCAGCCGCGCGCGCAGCTCCTTCGGCAGATTCGTCATCTCGGCCGGGTCCGTGGCGAGCTGGCGATAGAGCCAATCCCACACCTGGTCGCTGCGATAGCGGGGCTGTCCCCAGCCGGCCAACAGGGAGGCCAGTTGGGGCCTGGTTAGATCGAGAAGTGGGACACGCGGAAGAATGTCTTGCATGGCGGCTCCGATTATAGCCGATCCCCTCTCCTTTCAGCAAGCCCCGGCTTCCGGTTTCTAGCTTCCGGCCCGCGTTGTGATATAATCCAGCCGCAATTCACAATGGGAGTCTCCTGGTGCCTAATATCCGACCCTATCCCTTCACCGCCATCGTCGGGCAAGAGCGCATGAAACGCGCTCTGATCCTGAATGCGATCAGCAACGGCATCGGCGGCGTGTTGATCCGCGGCGAGCGCGGCACGGCAAAGTCCACCGCGGCCCGCGCCCTGGCCGCGCTCTTGCCTGAGATCGAAGTCGTGGCCGACTGCCCGTTCGCTTGCGATTCCGGCGGCGTGGACGGGCTGTGCGACAACTGCCGGGACCGGCTGGCGCGGGGCGAGAAGCTGCCCACCACGCCGCGGCGGACGCGCTTTGTGGATCTACCGGTGAGCGCCACCGAGGATCGCGTCGTGGGCACGCTGGACATCGAACGCGCGATCCAAAAGGGGGAGCGCCACTTTGAGCCGGGCGTGCTGGCGGCCGCCAATCGCGGTCTGCTCTACGTGGACGAGGTAAACCTGCTGGACGACCACGTCGTTGACCTGCTGCTCGATTCCGCGGCGATGGGCGTCAACGTCGTGGAACGCGAAGGGATCAGCTTCAGCCACCCGGCGCGCTTCATCCTGGTGGGTACGATGAATCCCGAAGAAGGGGACCTGCGGCCGCAGCTCCTCGATCGGTTTGCGCTCTGCGTGGACATGCGCGGCATCGTGGATCCCCGGCAGCGCGTCGCGATCGTGGAGCGCCGCGTGGCCTACGAGACCGATCCCGAGGGGTTCTATCAGGAATGGCTGCCGCGCGAACAGCAGCTTTCGCAAGAGATCGCACAGGCGCGCAGCCGCCTGCCGCAGGTGACCCACTCGCAGCGCGACCTCTACACCATCGCGCAACTGACTACTTCGTTCAAAGTAGACGGCCATCGCGCCGATATCGTGATCCTGAAGACGGCGCGGGCGCATGCGGCGTGGGCCGGTCGGACCGGTATCAACGATCAGGACATACTGTTGGCGGCCGAGCTGACCCTGCCGCATCGCCTCAAACGCCAGCCGTTCGAGGAAGCCGCGATGGATGCGGGCCAACTGGAGGAGCGGCTGCGCAAGTCGCGCGTCGAGGCCCCGGCCGAAACCACAGCCCAGCAGCAGGTGAAATCCGAGCAGACGGTCGTCAGCCCAAAAAAAGCGATCAGCCGTTAGCTGACGCCGAAGAAGTCGCAGCTAACGGACTCCCTCTGGACGACAACACCCCGCAGTCGCCGACGGACGACAACACCCCGCAGTCGCCGACTGCGAGCAGCGGGCCGCAACCCACCCGGCCGGTGAAGATCGGGAAGGACTTTCAGGCCAAACGACTCGATACGCCGCTCGATCGGCTGACGCGACGGACGGCGGGCAAGCGCAGCGTGACGCTGACCGCTCGCAAGCGCGGCCGCTATGTGCGGGCGCGGCCCGTGGAGGGCAAGCCCGAAGACATCGCGTTCGACGCGACGATCCGCGCGGCCGCCCCGTTTCAGCGCCGCCGCCAGACCGAGCGCGAGCGCAGCCGTGTGGCGTTCCTGGTCGAGCGCCAGGACTTGCAGCGCAAGGTGCGCGTGCGCCGGGCGGCCAACCTGGTGCTCTTCGTGGTGGACGCTTCGTGGAGCATGGCCGCGGCCGAACGGATGGAGGCCACCAAGGGCGCGATCCTCTCGCTGCTGCACGACGCCTACCAACGCCGCGACCAGGTCGGGCTGGTGGTGTTCCAGCGCGAAGAGGCCCGCGTTATTCTTCCGCCCACCTCCAGCGTCGAGCTGGCGCAGCACGCTCTCAAGGACATTCCGGTCGGCGGCAAGACGCCGCTTTCGGCCGGCTTGCTGGCGGCCTATCGTGTTTGCACTACCGCCCAGAAGCGCAATCCCGAGATCATGCCGCTGATCATCATCCTGACCGACGGCGCGGGCAACGTATCCCTTACCGGCCTGCCGCCCCAGGAAGAAGCCAGCCGCATGGCGCAGATGATCCACGACAACCACCTGCGCACCGTGGTGGTCAATATGGAGCACCCCGCGTTCGACCGCGGCCTGGCCCAGCAGCTCTCCATCGCGCTTGGCGGCCCATGCTACTCGCTGCCCGAGCTGAAGGCGGACGCGCTGGTGCAGACGGTGCGAGAAGAGATGAAGGACGTGGGACCGCGCTGACGGGTGCGAGGAGGTCGGGCCACGATGAACGTCTGTCCCCACTGCGGCCGCCCGGTTGCCGACGGCGCCGAGCGATGTAGTCAGTGCGGCCAGGCTCTGCCGCAGGTCTGCCCCGCGTGCGGCCAACCCGCGCCGGCCGGGTTCAAGTTCTGCGGCCAGTTCTGCGGCCACTGCGGGGCGCGACTGCCCGTTCCCCCGCAGCCGCCCCCCGCGGCCGAGCGGCCGGTTGCTGCGCCAGCGAGCCAGCGGCCGGTCGCCGATGCGCCGGCCGAACCGATCGGCGAGCGCCGCGAGGTGACGGTCCTCTTCGCCGATGTGAGCAACTTCACTGCGGTCGCGCGCACCCTCGACAGCGAAGAGGTCTTTCTCCTGGTCAACGAGGCGATGCGCTTGCTGGCCGACGTCATCGCCCGATACGACGGCGTCATTGACAAATACACGGGGGACGGGTTGATGGCGCTTTTCGGCGCGCCCCACGCCCACGAGAACGACCCCGAGCGCGCGGTGCGCGCCGCCCTGGACATGCAGGATGCGCTGCGGCCGATGCGAGAACGCGTCCTGCGCCAGCATGGGATAGACTTCCTGATGCGCATCGGCGTCAACACGGGCGACGCGGTGGCTGGCCAGATCGGCGGCGGCCCGCACGCCGAGTACACCGTCATCGGTGACACGGTCAACCTGGCCGCCCGGCTGCAGAGCGCGGCCGAGCCGGGCTCGATTCTCGTCAGCCAGACGACCTGCAGACGCTGCCCCGCCTTCTTCGAATTCAAGGCATTGCCTCCGCTCCAACTCAAGGGCCTGGAGCAACCGGCGCTGGCGTTTCAGCCGCTGGCCGTGCACGAACATGCCGCAGACGGCCGCGCCGCGACCGGCGGGATGACGCCCCTGGTCGGCCGCTCGGATGCGTTGGGACGGCTGCGCGAGGCTGTGGATCGGCTCCGGCATGGTCGGGGCAGCCCGGTCGTGTTCATTTCGGGAGAAGCCGGAGTCGGCAAGAGCCGGCTGGCGGCCGAGCTGCGCAACACCCTCGCGGGGGAAGACGTGCGCATCTACCAGGCTGCGTGCCTGGCTTACACGCCATCTGCGCCCTACTGGCTGGTGGCCGATGCGCTGCGCGACCTGCTGGCCGCGCCAGCGTCCGCGCCAGCGGATGTGCAGCGTTCCTTGCTGCATGAGTACCTGACGCAGACTGGCGTCGCTCTGGAGCAGCATTTCCCCTACCTCTGCGACGTTCTCAAACTGGGCCAGGCCGACGCGGACGCCGAGGCGCGGCTGGCCGGCCTCGATGCCGCAATGTTGCAGCGCCAAACCCACGCGGCTCTGTTTCACGTCTTTCTGGCCCAGGCGCAGCAGGGGCCAACCATCGTTATCCTGGAAGACCTGCAATGGATTGATGCCGCATCGCGGGAATTTCTGGAGCGCCTGGTGCAGGCGACGGCCGGCGCGCCCCTGATGCTTGTGCTGATCGCGCGCGACTTTGGCCCAGAGACCGGACTGCGGTCGCTGGCCGCGGCCGCCGAAAAGCAGCCTGATCGCCTGGTCGGCATCGAGCTCGCGGGCCTGTCGGAGGCTGAGGTCCAGCTTCTCGTGGCCCGACTCCTCAATCGGCCCGCAGAGGACGCGGAAGGGGTATGCCAGCGGATCGCGGCCCGCGCAGCCGGCAATCCTCTCTACGCCGAAGAAGTGGTGCGCATGTTGATTGACCAGGGCGGCCTGGTCTCTGGCCCGGCGGGCGACGACTGGCGCCCCACACCCCTGGCCGATGCGTTGCTCCACGAAGTGCCAGACACCATTCGGGGTTTGATCCTGGCGCGCGTGGACTGCCTGTCGAACGAGCTGCGCGCGACCCTGCAGCGAGCCGCGCTCCTCGGCACTACCTTCCCAACTGCCCTGTTGATCATGCTGGATGAGGGGCGCAGCGAGGCGCTGATCGTTCGCCTGGGCGAACTGGAGGCGCGGCGCTTTCTCGCCGCACGATCGTTCGATACGGTGGAGAGCTACGTTTTCCGCCACGTGTTGGTCCAGGAAACCGTCTATCGCACGCTGCTGCGGCGTCAGCGCCAGCGGTTACATGCGCAGGCCGCCGCGACCATCGAGCAGAGCAGATTCTGGCCGGCCGACGAGTGCACCGAGCTGTTGGCCTATCACTACGCCGAAAGCTCGACGCCGGCGAAAGCTTTGCCGCATCTGATCGCCGCGGGCGACAACGCAGCGCGCCGCGGGGCCAACGACAACGCGATCAGCTACTACCGCCGCGCGCTCGGTCTGACGGAAGATGGGCCTGACAGCGCCAGGGAGCGCGCACACATCCAGGCAGGTCTCGGACGCGCGCTCAAGCTTACGGGCGAATACACGGCCGCCGCACAGGTGTTGGCGCAGGCTGAGTCGGCCCTACAGTCGGCATGCGCACCGCCGGCCGACCTGCTTGAGGTCTGGCGGGAACTGGCCGACGTCCGGCAGCGCGAGGGCGATTTCGACGCCGCGGTCCTCTGCCTGGAACGCGGGCTGGCGATGGCCGAACAGGCCGGCGATGTGCGGACCGGCGGCCGTTCGTTGCGCGATCGCCTGGCCTGGGTCCGCTTCCGGCAGGGCAATCTGGGCGAGGCGCTGCGGCTGGCCCAAAAGACTCTGGCTGAGTGCGATCTCGCACAGCCCGACGAGCCGCTCCTCCTGGCCAGCTTGCACAACACCCTGGGGGGCGTCTACTGGCAGATGGGCGAGCTGGACCAGGCAACCCATCACGTAGAGCGCAGCCTCGAGCTTTACAAGAGCTGGGGCTACGTGTGGGGCATGGCCATCGGACACACTAACCTGGGCGTGCTGGATGTTGTGCGTGGGCAGTGGCCGCGGGCGCTGGCGAACCTGGAAACGGCGTATGCCCTGCGCCGCGACAATGGCTATGTGGCCGAACAGGCGCTCACCCTCAACAACCTGGGGCTGTTACGTATGCAGATGGGCGACCTGGCGCGCGCTCACGCCGACTGGGAAGCGTGTCTGACGCTCAGCCAACGGCTGGGGGACGACTTTGGCGTCGTGCTGGCGCAGATCGGTTTGGCTCACCTGGCTGTACTGGCGGCCCGTTGGGACGATGCCGCGACGCACCTGGAGGCGGCGCAGGCTCTCCTGGCCTCGGCCGGCGCGGATGAGGCGGCCCAGGTGCGCTGGCTCGCGGCGCTGGTGCAGGCCGAATTGCGCCAGCATCCTTTAGGACAGGGCGCCCCTTCAGCAAGCTCAGAGCTTGCCCTGAACGCAGTGAAGGGGCAGGCTCTGGCCGCCGGCCTGGAGAGCGCAGCCCTGGCGCTGCAGACGGCGCGGGCGGCCGGCCTCGCGGAAGCCGAGACCGATTCTCTGCGCGTGCTGGGGGACCTGCAGGGCCGCGCCGGCGCTTTTGCAGAGGCCGAAGCGCACCTGCGCCAGGCGGCCGTGCTCGCAGAAGGGCGTCGCGATCTATATCGCCAGGGGCTGGCGCTGTTGGCGTTGGGGCGCCTCTACCTCGTTCGGATGCGTGACGATGCGGCCGCGTGCGCCGGGTGGCAGGATCGCGCAGAGCAGGCGCTCAGCGCGGCCGAACGGAACTTCGCGCGTCTCGGCGCAGGCCATCAACTCCGGCTCACGGCCGCGGCCCTGGCGGAGATTGCGCCAGCATCCTTCAGGATCGCAAATCCGCCGTGTCCAGCCACAGCGTCACCGGCCCATCGTTAACCAGCGCCACCTCCATCATGGCTCGGAAGCGGCCGGTCGCCACCGGCAGCCCCTCCTCCTTCAGTCTCAGCGCCAGGTAGTCAACCAGCGGTTCAGCCTGTTCTGGCCGCGCGGCCTGCAAGAAATCGGGCCGCCGGCCCTTGCGCGCGTCGCCATACAGGGTAAACTGCGACACTACCAGCACCGCGCCGCCCACCTCGGCCAGCCCCAGGTTCATCTTGCCGGCCGCATCTTCGAACAGGCGCAGCCCTGCGATCTTGCGCGCCAGCCAATCGGCCTCGGCCTGGCCGTCCGCATGCGTGACCCCCACCAGAACCAGGAACCCGCGGCCGATTTGGCCGACGGTCTCGCCATCCTCCGTCACCGACGCCCGGCTGACGCGTTGGATCACCGCGCGCACATGCGACTCCTGCTACGTGAACTTCACGACCACCCGCTCCACCACATCGGCCGCCTCCACGCAGCGGTCCGCGGCGTTGCTGAGGTGGCGGTAGACCTCGCGATGCTTCAACCCATCCACCAGGCGCGATGTGTCCTGCGCGTTGGCAAAGACCGCCGCGACCGCGTGCCGGTAGACCTTCTCGACGACCGCCGCGACCGCGTGCCGGTAGACCTTCTCGACGCGGTTCTCCAGCGATCGGGCGCGCGAAGCGTGCTCGCTGGCCACGGTCGGATGATCTTTGAGGCGCACCATCGCCAGGTGGATCTCCTGGGCGCCCTCTAGCACCAGCGCCAGGATCTGCTTGAGATAGTCATTGCCCCGAATCCCGAAGAGCTCCATCTCTTCGACGGTCGAGTCGGCATAGTCCAGGATGTCGTCAATGGCGCGCGACAGCGCGTAGATGTCCCAGGATGTCGTCAATGGCGCGCGACAGCGCGTAGATGTCTTCGGGGTCCATCGGCGTGATGAAGGTGCGGTCGAGCTCGTGTGAGACGATGCGCCGCAGCTCATCTGCTTCTTTTTCTAATTGCCTCACCCGCCTGGCCGATTCCTTGCTGCCGGTATCCACGAAGCGCTGCAGCTCTTCGGTCGCCTCCAACGTCTTGGCAGATTGCTCGATCAGGAGGGGGAGGAACATCTCGCCCCGCGAACGGAAGAGGTCTCTCAGCCCCATATGGCTCAACTCCCAAAAAGCCCGTTCAGCGCCAGGAACACAAGGCCCCCTGCGACCGCGGTTGCCGGGATCGTCAGCAGCCAGCCGACGACGATCTCACGCATGACGCGCCAGCGGACTTTGTTGAACCGTTCGGCCGCGCCCACGCCGGCGATCGCCGAGCTGACCACCTGGCTGGTGCTGACCGGCAGGCCGGTCACGGATGCGCTGAACACGACCAGCCCCGAAGTGATCTGGCTGGTGAAGGCATGGATGGGGCGCACCCGATAGAAGCGCGTGCCGAGCGTGCGAATCAGTTGCCAACCGCCCAACAGCGTGCCCGCGGCCAGCGCGACTGCCGTCGCCGCAATCACCCAGCCCGGCACGCCGAACTCTGGCAGCAAGCCGGCCGAGACCAACCCCATGGTGATGATGCCCATGGTCTTGGGGGCGTCGTTAGCGCCGTGGCTCAGCGCCAGCCCGATCGTCGTCACCAGTTGGGCACGGCCGAAGAACCAGTTTACGCGCGGGGTGGCGCTGCGTAAGAGGAATCGGGTAACCTCCATGACTACATAGGCGGCGGCCAGACTGACCACTGGCGCCAGAAACAACCCGCTGCCCACCTTGATCAGCCCAGGCGCGTGCAGCAGATCGAGTCGGAACGCGCTGCGCGTGATCACCGAGCCGAGCAACCCGCCTATGAGCGCGTGCGATGAGCTGGCCGGGATGCCCAGCCGCCAGGTCAGGACGTTCCAGGCGCTCGCGCCCACCAGCGCCGCCACTACCGTCATGACGGTGATCGCCTGGGGATCAACCACGCCCGCGCCGATGGTCTTGGCGACCGCCACACCGAAGACGAACGGGCCGCTCAGCTCTGCTGCGGCGACCATCCACAGCGCAAAACGCGGCGGCAACGCACGGGAGGTGATGACTGTCGCCACGGTGTTCGCGCCGTCGTGCAGGCCATTCAGAAAGCTGTAGAGGAGCGAACACGCGACCAGGACGATGATCGAGACCGGCGGCAGCATGAGTTCGGGCATAGCCGGCCTATGCCTCTCGCTCCACTTCCGATTCGGGCCCCTCGACCCAGATCGCGCCATCCGACCCGACCTCTTTTTTCCAGATGGGCGCGATCTGTTTGATGCGGTCAATCGCGTGGCGACAGGCGTCGAAAGTATCCCGGCGGTGAGCGGCGGCCGCCACGATGACCACGGCCAGGTCGCCCACTTCCAGCCGGCCGACGCGGTGGACGATGCTCAGGGCGCTCACGGCCGGCCAGCGGGCCTGCACCTCGGCCGCGATCTCGGCGAAAGCCGCCTCGGCCATCTCGGGAAAGGCTTCGTACTCCAGGTAGTCGGTCGTCAGTTCAGCCGCGTGCTGATTGCGCCAGCATCCTTCAGGATCGCGGGCGCGGGTGATCCCGCGCACCACGCCGGCGAAGCAGGCGATCGCACCGCGATCTGGCCCGCTGACCCGGCCGGCGACCTCGTCCATCGAGATGGGTTTTTCGCTGATCTCGAAGAGCCTGGCTGCGCCGCCGCTCACCGGAGGGAGCAGCGCGATCTCGTCGCCATGCTTGACGATCGTCGTGAGCGGCGCATAGGCGCGATTGACGGCGATCCCATAGCGAAACCGGCCCAGCGCACCCTCGGGGCCGCGGCGGGCGAGCTGCGCCAGCACGCTCGCCACATCGCGGCGGGCGAGCTGCGCCAGCACGCTCGCCACATCGCTGCCTGGTGCGACCTGCAGCGCCAGGTCCGAGAAGCCCAGAGCCTCGCGCAAACCCGCAAACACGCGGAGGCGCACGGTGATGTTGTCTGTCATGCCTCTGTTCATCCTGGGTCAGTCTCGCCGCGCCACTCGCCGCTCTTGCCCCCACGCTTTTCTAACAGGCGGATATTTTCGATGACCATGCCGCGCTCGACGGCCTTCGCCATGTCGTAGATGGTCAGCGCCGCGACGCTGACAGCCGTCAGCGCCTCCATTTCGACGCCCGTCTGACCCCGACACCGCACGACCGCGGTGATCTCCACGGCCGGCGTCGCCTCGTCGAAGGCGAAGTCCACGGCCACGTAGGTCAGCAATAGGGGATGGCAGAGCGGGATCAGCTCCGCGGTGCGCTTGGCGGCCATGATGCCCGCAATGCGGGCCGCGCTCAACGCATCCCCTTTCGGCAGTGCGCCAGCATCCTTCAGGATTGCGCCAGCATCCTTCAGGAGGGTCCCGCGCACCAGGGCCAGCGTCTCGGGCCTCATCCGCACGCGACCCGCAGCGATAGCCTCGCGTTCTGTCTCGGCCTTCGCGCCCACGTCAACCATGTGCGCGCGGCCCTGCGCATCCAGATGGGTCAATACGGTCACTTGACGACAAACTCGATCTTGTAGCTCGTGGCCGCGTCGGTGGCCGACACGGCCTTGATGTCGTAATCTTGCGTGTTGGGGAGCACCCCGGTCCACGTCGTGACGCCCATCGGGACGCGCACCAGCGGCTGGCCGTCGCTGATGCCGTAGATCTCCAGCAGCACCCGGTTGCCCGGCGACTGGATGGCGACGGTCATCGTCTGGCCCTTGAGCGCGCGCAGCAGGTACTCGTGGGTCTGGCGTCCGGCCAGGTTGCCCTCGCGCGTCGCCGAGATGGCGCCTGGCTGGAACTGCACCCGCTCCGGGATGATCACGCTGAGGGAATAGTTGGCTGCGGCCCCGGTCCCCACGGCCTTGATGCTGTAGTCTTGCGTCGCGGGCAGCGCGCCCTGCCAGAAGGTCTGGCGCATGTGGCTGCGCACCAGCGGCCGGCCGTCGCTGAGTCCCGCGATCTCCAGCACCACGCTATTGCCAGCCGACGAGACCTGCACCATCATCCACTGGCCGCCCAGGGCGCGCAGCACGTAGTCGTCAATGTTTTCGCCGGTCACTCTCCCTTGCACCGCGGCCGATGTCGCGCCGGCCGCAAATTGGATGCGCCTGGGCTGGGCGGCGGTCGCCTGGGGCGTCGGGACAGGGGTCGGCGGCTGGCCGGCCAGCAGAGCTGCCGCCTGTTTGTAGAGCGCGTCTTGCGGCGCCAACGATGCGGCTTTCTGGACATCGGCGCGCGCCTGGGCCGGATTGCCGGGATTCGCCAGGTAGCTCGACCACCCGCGCAAGAAGAAGGCCGGCGCCAGCGCCTGCCCTGAGCTTGCCGAAGGGTCGCCTTGCACCTGGATGGCCGCGGACGCGCTTGTGGAGATGTGTCCCGTGGTCTCCGGCAGCCAGTTCTCGGCCACAGTCCCCTTGATCAGCGGCGAGGCGACGCTGAAGAGCTGGGCCGCGCTGTAGGGCCGCATCAGGTTCACGGCCGACGCGTAGTCGCCGAAGAAGACATAGCTGAGGAGCGGGTAGGCGCTCTGGGTCAGGTCTACCGCCATCGCGTCATGGTGCAGCTTGATGATGCCGTAGTTCCAGTCCACCAACTCATTGCTGAAGGGCGGCTGGACGCCGCGGGATGCCTGTTTGGCCGCCGTGATCCTGGCCATGGCGTCTTTCCACAATCCAGCGCGGGCCAGCATCACAGCCTCGTTGGTCAGACCGCGACCCGGATGGCCCGACTGGCCCATCAGCATCTCCTGGATCGGCTGCTCCATCATGCGACGGTTTCCCTGATCCCACCTGAAGACCCCAAATGCGATCTGCGTGACGCCGCACGCATAGCAGAAGACATAACGATCGGAGGCGTTGAGAATGACATCGTTGACGCCGTCGCCGTTGACATCCCGGATTTGGCCCACGTCAGGGCTGACATGGAAGCCGGCCA